>Ga0137374_10002551_pt1 | contig 21310 bp, 19 predicted proteins | sample SagtaG_20_FD_104811 | JGI IMG/M metagenome (GOLD analysis project Ga0137374, IMG submission 104811) | Vadose zone soil microbial communities from Sagehorn Ranch, Mendocino, California, USA - Sage1_R_100_16 metaG | ecosystem: Environmental > Terrestrial > Soil > Vadose zone | place: USA... | reverse complement strand
GATGAGTTTTTCCGGATCGGGAAAATCGATGCCGTAATGGCACGCGAACCGGTGCGGCGGGCAACTGACCCGCATGTGCACTTCCTTGGCGCCAGCTTCGCGCAAGTTCACAACACGCGCACGCGCAGTCGTGCCGCGCACGATGGAGTCGTCAACCACGACAACGCGTTTTTCGGCAACCATTTCCTTGATCAAATTCAATTTTACCCGGACATCGAAGTCGCGGATGAGCTGGCTCGGCTGCAAGAATGTACGGCCAATGTAATGATTGCGAACAAATGCATGCGCGTACGGTATTTTGAGTTCCTGAGCGAAACCGAGAGCCGCATAATTTCCTGAGTCAGGCACCGGCACCACGATGTCTGCTTCGACGGGAAACCTGCGTGCGAGTTCGCGTCCCATTTCCATTCGCACTTTGCCTACGTTCACCCCACCGATCATGCTATCTGGGCGCGAAAAATAGACATATTCGAACATGCAAAACGCCGGCCGCTCCTCTGGGAATGGCCGTTCCGAGCGCAATCCGTTTTCGTCGATGATCAGCACTTCGCCCGGCTCAATTTCGCGAATAAACTCCGCATGGATGAGGTCAAGAGCGCAGGTTTCGGAAGCGACGATATAAGCGCCGTCGAGTTTACCGAGCGCAAGAGGTCGCCAACCGAACGGATCGCGCACCGCGATGAGCTCACGCTCACTCATGATCAGGAGCGAAAACGCGCCCTGAATCCGGCGCAACGCAGCCAGAATATTACCTCCGTTCTCCGAGGGCTGTGCGAGTAGATGTAAGATAATTTCGCTGTCAGCGGTCGTTTGGAAGATCGAGCCTTTTCGTTCCAGTTCGTCCCGCAAAAGATCGGCATTAATCAAATTTCCATTATGCGCGATCGCCATCTGGCCGCGCACGCAGTCAACCACGAAAGGTTGCGCATTTTTGATCGTGCTCGTCCCTGTCGTCGAGTAGCGCGTGTGTCCGATCGCGCGTGTGCCCTTGAGCTTCGCCAGTTCTTCCTGGCCGAACACTTGCGAGACAAGACCCATATCTTTGTGCATCAAGAAGGTCGTGCCCGGACCATTGCTTGTAACGATCCCCGCGCTCTCCTGCCCACGATGTTGCAAGGCAAAAAGACCGTAATAAGTCAGCACCGCCGCCTTCGGATGGCCGAACACACCGAAAAGTCCGCACTCGTGCTGCGGAAGAACAGCAGAGTCAGGCGCGTGGTCGATGTCGAGTTTGTCTGAGGGGGAGATCACATGAAATAATTCACTAGATTGGTACGTATTCAATCTCGCGTTTTCGGGCGTACTTCACAAGCTCGGAATACTTTCCGCCTCTTCTTCAACCGCGCGACGGATTGCGTTGAACCAATCATCGTAAAGACCGGCAATCGGCCAGCGAAAGGTCTCGTTGTTGACGCGAATACTCAGCTCTTCGCTCGCAACTTTGCCCAGGTGCTGAAATGAAACGCCACGATCGCGCAAGATCGACAGCGCCGTCTCCAGATGTTTCTGCGCGACGGAGATGACAACACGCGACTGTGATTCGTTGAACAAAGCTGTAGCCGCTTCGCTCTGCGAAGCGCTGCCCTGGTCTGCCAGGCTCACGTGCGTCGCGTCGCCCGGAGGTTGACGACTACAAAGATAAACGTCTGCCCCGAAAAGTCCTTCAGTATTGAAACAGCATTCGGCCAGCGCGACCGCAAGCCCGCCCTCGGAGCAATCGTGCGCGCTTTTTACCAGGCCTTCGCAGATCAAATCGCGAACGGCATTTTGCACCTTAATTTCAAGTCCAAGATCGACGCGTGGCGACGGCCCTTTTTTCATCCCGTAGCAGATTTTGAGGTATTGTGAGCCCCCGAGGTTGTACCCGGAATCGGTGATCCGGGCTCCGTCGTTAGCTTCGTCCCAGCCGGGATCACCGATCCCGGCTACAGCGCCCGCGAGAATGATTGCGTCGCCCTCGTCTTTGAACCACTGCGTCGTGATGTGTTTTTCATCATCAATCAAACCGACCATCGCGATGGTGGGCGTTGGATCGACAACTCCGGCAGGACTCTCATTATATAATGAAACATTTCCGCCTGTAACAGGCGTGCCAAATACGCGGCAGGCTTCAGCTATACCCTCAACCCCTTCGCGCAATTGCCAGAAGTTCTCCGGCTTATAAGGATTGCCGAAATTGAGATTGTCAGTCACGGCAAGCGGTTTTGCGCCAGAGCAGGTAAGATTGCGTGCGGCTTCTGCGACGGCGATCTTGCCGCCCTCGCGCGGATCAAGCGCGCAATAAAGTGAATTGCAATCGGTGGTCGCGGCCAGGATTTTATTCGCGTAACGGACGAAAAATACGGCGGCATCAGATCCCGGTTTTACAACTGTGCCGGTCCGCACCGTATGATCGTACTGACGATACACCCAATTTTTTGACGCGATTGTCGGATCACGCAACAACTGGCGCAGCGCTTCGCGATTGTCGATCTGAGGCAGATCTTCGATGCGGCGGTCGTAGAGCGCCGGTACAGAAGAAGGCGGCTTCGCTTCGCGCGAGTAGAGGGGCGCTTCATCGGCAAGCGGTTTGGCCGGGATCTCCGCGGCAATCGCACCGTTGTTTCGCACGCGCATGATGCCATCGCCAGTGACATGGCCGATCTCTGCACAAGGCACGTCCCACTTTTCGAACACTTCACGCACAAGATTTTCTTTTCCGCGCTTGGCGATAATCAGCATTCGCTCCTGCGATTCGCTCAGTAAGATCTCGTATGGCGTCATGCCTGGCTCGCGCTTTGGCACTTTCGCTAGATCGATCTCGATTCCGCTTCCGCCGCGGCTGGCCGTCTCGCAGGTCGAACAAGTTAGTCCGGCCGCACCCATGTCTTGAATTCCCGCGACAGCATCGCACGCAAGCAGTTCGAGACACGCTTCGAGCAATAATTTTTCCTTGAATGGATCACCAACCTGCACGGCCGGACGATCCTCGCGCGATTGTTCGGTCAATTCGCGCGATGCGAATGCTGCGCCGGCGAGACCGTCTCGTCCCGTCTCGGCGCCGACGTAGAAAACGGGATTGCCCAAACCTTTTGCTGTCCCGTGTGCAAGTTGTTCGTGACGCAATACACCGAGGCAAAAAACGTTTACCAGAGGATTATCCTCGAAGCTTTCGTCAAAATAGATTTCGCCGCCTATGGTGGGGACGCCGATGCAATTACCGTAATGCGCAATGCCGGAAACGACGCCGGTGAAAAGTCGGCGATTGGCCAGAATAGCGCGAGAGTCTCGCTGCCGATGTTCATCGGATCGCAAGCCAGAGGCATGCGCTACAATTGGCCCGAACCGGAGCGAGTTTAAACAAAACTCGGGGCGTGCGCCCATGGTAAAGATGTCGCGAATGATTCCTCCAACGCCGGTAGCCGCACCTTGGAACGGTTCGATCGCGCTCGGGTGATTGTGGCTCTCGATTTTGAACGCGATCGCCCAGCCGTCGCCGATATCGACAACACCAGCGTTTTCTTCGCCGGCTTTCACCAAAATGTTTGGCCCGGTCGTGGGAAATTTTTTCAGTTCTTTTCTCGAATTCTTATATGAGCAGTGCTCACTCCACATGACCGAGAAAATGCCGAGCTCGGTAAAGTTCGGTTCGCGCCCGAGGATTTTTTTGATGCGCTCAAATTCCTCCGGCGTAAGGCCGTGTTGTGCCACGACCTCCGGTGTCACAATCGGATTGACAGTCGGCGCTTGGCTCGTCATCGGCACGTCACGTTAACGAATCCGCAGCGCCGCTCAATCATGCAAATTGGAAATTTAGTTCGAATAGCGGCGCCACGGAGCCGGTCAAACAGGGGACGGGCGCGCGACACTATTGGAAGCGTCCGTCCAGTCCCCGAGCTACGAAGTTGGGGGGTAAACATCAACATAAACAGGGAGGCATTATAGTGAAGAAAATAATTATTGCTCTCGTGTGCGCGCTCGTTACGCCATTGGCTTTTGCGCAAACCAGCACGACAACGACTGAGCAAACGACAACGACAGAACCAACAACGACAACACAAACAACCACAACTTACACTGCCGGCACGGTGACCACCTATGAGCCCAGCAAGACGATTGTGGTTAAGAGCGACGAAGGTCCGGTCAGCTTCGCTCTGGGCACGGCCGCGCGAATCGTGAACGGCGCCGGGCATGTCGTTACATCAGCGCTCAAGCCGGGTCAGCGTGTGCATGTTTACTACACAGGCACGGGCGAAACGCGTGTGGTCGATCATGTAGTCGTGGACGAAGATTAAGCGAAAAGCGGTTCGCAAACGCAGAGTCGCAGGGTTCTTTATGAACCCTGCGACTTTTTTGTAGCAGGGCGAAGAATGCAGCGTCCGCTAAGGCCCTCAACTGCGAAGTTTAAGCGTAAAACATTAACATTAAGAAGGAGGCATTATGGCGAAGAGAACAATTGTCATTCTCACCTGCGCGCTGCTGATGGCGCCGCTGGCGTTTTCCCAAACAAGGTCCAAGCGCACGGCGCGAACGGTTACCACTGCAGAACGAGTAACGGTAACAGGAATGATTGTCGCGACAGAGGAAGGGAGCGCTGCCAGTTATCAGCCTGCCAAAACCCTCGTGGTTCGGACCGAGAACTCGAATAATTCCGAGCGTTATGTTATGGAGGGAACGGGTCGCGTGGTGGACAAGTGGGGCAGAGTCATCCGGACGCCGATCAAACCCGGCGCTCGGGTGCTTGTGAACTATGCGGACACAGGCTACACGCGTTTGGTGGATCACGTTGTCGTTTTGGATTAACTGAAATTGGCTCCGGAACTCAAAGCCGCAGGGTTCCCGCGGGGGGTCCTGCGGTTTTTGGCTCGTGGCGAATTTCGGCTTCGCTCTGCGCACGAAAGTTCTGATAAACTCGCCGCGTGGACCTTTCGACTTTGGCAAATGTGGCCACGGCATTAACGGTTTTGACTGCGGTCGCATTCGGTTTGCTTGAATCCCGCCGCGCGCGCCAGGAACGCGCAGAACGCGCGGCGTTCGCCGCGGTCCAGGCAATTCTCACTCCGGAGTGGATGAAGTCGATGATCGTAGTGCACAATATTCCGGATGGATCCACCGCGTCGGCGATCGAAGCGGAAGCGCGTGTATTGGATGCGGTGCAAGCGGTGGGCGTGATTCTCGAAGGGCTTGGCTATTCTGTTTATGCACGCATTGTTCCTTTGCATGTAGTTGCCGACTTAATGGGTGGCACCGTTCGCCTGGCCTGGCGTAAAGTGCGGCCCTACGTCGAAGAAGAACGCCGGCGCAGCGGTTCACAGAAAACTTTTGAATGGTTCCAATGGCTTGCGACGCAGTTGGAACGATATTCGCCAGGAAAGACCAATCTGGAGATGGGCGCCCATCAAGTTTATCACAATTGGAAGCCGTAACAGTTGCGTTCCGTACGGACATCGCAGAACTTTGCACGATGGCTTTTGATCTAAAGGAAATCATAGCGGCGCGGCTGGGTGAAAATTACCAGCTCCACGAGCGGCATGTGAACCGTACACTGGTGGCGGCGCAGCGCGTAATCGGCTTCGACAAAGTCTATGCCCGGGCCGAAGGCGCGTACCTCTACGACATGGATAACCAGCCGTATCTGGATTTTCTGAGCGGCTACAGCGTCTTTAACATCGGGCGGAATCATCCGGTTGTGAAGCAGGCGATTCGTGATGTGCTCGATCTCGATCTGCCCAACATGGTGCAGATGGATTGTTCGCTTCTGAGTGGGTTACTGGCCGAGGCTCTAACGAAGCGAACCCCGCCGCACCTCGACGCAGTTTTCTTTTGCAACTCCGGCACCGAGGCAATGGAAGGCGCGCTAAAATTTGCACGCGCCGCAACGGGACGGAAACGGGCGCTCTCGTTAGCGAGCGCGTTTCATGGATTGAGTCTCGGTGCTCTCTCGTTGATGGGCTGCGAGAGTTTCACCGAAGGCTTCGGGCCGCTCATGGAAGGTTTCGATGCGCGAGTGCCGATCGATGATCTCGAAGCGTTAGATCGACAACTGCGCTCGCGCGACGTCGCCGCGTTCGTCATTGAGACCGTGCAGGGAAAAGGCTGCCAAATACCGAAGACGGATTTCTTTGTTCGTGCCCAGGAACTTTGCCGCAAATACGGAACACTTTTGATTTCCGATGAAGTGCAGACCGGGCTTGGCCGCACCGGGAAGATGTTTGGCTTCCAGCATTGGAATTTGGAGCCGGATATCATTACGCTGGCAAAGACGTTGAGCGGTGGCTACGTGCCTTGCGGCGCGATCGTGGCGCGCCGCGATATTTATCAGAAGACGTTCAATCGAATGGATCGTTGCGTCGTGCACTCGACGACGTTTGGGAGAAATAACCTGGCGATGGCGTGCGGGCTCGCTGCGTTGGAAATCATCGGCCAGGAAAATCTAATCGAGAACGCAGCAAGAATGGGTGCCCTGCTCATGGAGAAGATCGATGCGTTGCGCGCGAAACATCGCTTCATCAAGGAGGTGCGCGGCAAAGGACTCATGATTGGGATTGAATTCCATGAACCGCAGGAGTTCAAACTCAAGATGGCGTGGAAGTTGTTGCACAAGATCGACAAGGTTCTCTTCGCGCAAATGGTCGTGACCCAAATGTTGAGCAAGCATCGTATTCTCACGCAAGTTGCCGGGCACGCCATGGACGTGATGAAAATCCTGCCGCCATTGATCATCGGTCAGCGCGAGATCGACATGTTCGTGAACGCATTGGATGACGTGCTAACGGAATGCCGCAAATTTCCAGGCCCGATGTGGGAGCTTGGAAATAACTTCGTCAAGGCGGCGCTTGGCTCGAAGAGAGCCGTCGCGCCGAGTCGGCCTGTTTCGGTTTAAGACTGTTCACGGATAAAGCAGCGGACGCGGTTGCCATTACACTGTCGAATTCAGGTTGTGTGATGTCCTTGCCAAGCGTACGGTCTGAATGCACTCGAAGCGTCTTTCCAACGCGAACAAATCGGAGGTAAATCATGAGCACTGCAGTTGTCGAACCCAAGAAAAGCAAAACAAAGCTGAATCAGCTCGATCAGCTTAAGAAATTTACCAAAGTCGTCGCCGACACGGCAGATTTTGAATCGATCAAGGAATTCAAACCGCAGGACGCGACGACAAATCCAAGTTTGGTTTATGCCGCCACGCAAAAACAAGAGTACGCGCATTTGCTCAACGAGGTGCTTACGGATCGGAAAAGGTCCGGATTGAGTGGCGCGGCGCAGAGTGAGGACATCGTCGATCACTTGCTTGTGCAATTCGGCTGCGAGATTCTGAAGATTGTGCCGGGTCGCGTCTCGACGGAAACCGATGCGCGCCTCTCCTTTGACGTCGAAGGGTCGATTAAGAAAGCGCGACAGCTTGTGAAACTTTACGAAGAGCGAAAAATTCCGCGCGAGCGCGTGCTGATCAAAGTTGCATCGACATGGGAAGGCATTAACGCGGCGGAGCAACTGCAAAAAGAAGGGATCAGATGCAACTTGACGCTCCTGTTTTCGTTGCCTCAAGCGGTACGCTGCGCCGAGGCGAAGGTGCAGTTGATCTCACCGTTTGTTGGCCGGATCTACGATTGGTACAAGGCTGCTAACAAGCGCGATTATACTGGTCCGGAAGATCCTGGTGTGCAATCAGTTGACGAAATTTATACGTATTACAAGAAATTCGACTACAAGACCGAGGTCATGGGCGCCAGCTTCCGGAACGCTGGACAAATTCTCGAGCTGGCTGGTTGCGATTTGTTGACCATCAGCCCCGAATTAATGAAGGAGCTGTCGGAGTCGTATGATCCGGTCGAACGCAAACTCGATCCGGAGAAAGCAAAGAGCGCGGACGTGAAGCGACTGGAGCTTGATGAGAAGAAATTTCGCTATCTCCTTAATGATAACGCGATGGCGACGGAGAAAACGGCGGAAGGCATTCGCAAATTCGCCGCCGATGTCGTGAAACTCGAAAAATTCGTGGCGAGCAAGATGTAGCCGCGATCAATAATCGCGGTGGGCCGGCATCAACGATGCCGGTTACAGAATGTTCAACGTTGTCCTGATTGAACCGGAGATTCCGCCCAACACCGGGAATGTCGGGCGGCTTTGTCTGGCGACCCAATCGACACTCCATCTCGTAAAGCCGCTCGGGTTTTCCCTCGATGATCGCCAACTGAAACGCGCCGGCCTCGATTATTGGGACGAAGTCAACGTGCGATTATGGAATTCGTTCAGTGACCTACAACGCGCGCAGTTGCTGGATACGCGCTATTTTTTTCTGACCACGAAAACGAAACGCGCTTATTACGATGTGGCGCTTAGACAGGACGATTTTCTCGTCTTCGGTCGCGAAACAAAGGGGCTGCCTGAGACTCTGCTCGCCGCTAACACTGAGAACTGCATCACGATCCCGATGCACGGGACGCGGAGTCTGAACCTCGCCACCGCTGTTGCAATTGTGTTGTTTGAAGCGGTGCGCCAACAGCAGTGCTGACCAAAAACATCGCAACACATCGGCCGCTGTCGGAGTTAAAATCAGCGAAGAACAAAATAGAGGGAAAATTTTCATCATGCGGCTCTTTTGGTCTGCGAGATTGTAAATTTTGGCTTTGAAGCATCCAGAAAGCCTTACCGGGACGTTGAATAAATTAGGACACCGTAGTGTCAAACAACCCAGAAGGAAAAGCTTATGAGAACATTACTCGTTTTAATTTGTAGTCTTGCCCTCGCGTTTGCCGCAGGCGGTGCGCAAGACAAAAATAAATCCAAGAAAAAGCAGGTCCAAGCAGCGCAGCACACAGTCGCTCCGAGCGGGCCAAATAAGGCAACGCCCGGGCACTATAGGGCAGCCTCAAAACCGACGTACTATCAGAAGACGAAAGGGCCACAGCGTGTCTATGGCCAGAGTTACCAGTCGGGCCCCAAGCTGAAGAAGGGATCCCAGCAGACCGCTGCACAGAGTGGGCAGGCAGTGGGCGGTCGATCGCAAAAGGTAAAGGGGTCACAGCAGGCGGTCGCAGCTGGGAGATATACAACGTCTGCAGCGTATTCTAAGAAGACAAAACAATGGAAAGGCAACGCAACTTCTGCTGGCGCAATGCGGTCAAGCGCCAAAACGTACAAGACGCAGCGTTTCAATCTGGCTTCGAACACGCGTCCCACAAAATTCGCGGCCGTAAACTTCCAGCAAGGCAGACACATCCAAGGCAGCCAAAACTGGCAAGGCTCAAAGTATACGGTTTTTCGCAACTATTCATCACAATGGCACGACAGGAACTGGTGGAGGGGCCGTTACAACCGAGTAGTTTTCGTATACGGTGGATGGTATGCTTGGAATGCGGGATACTGGATCCCGGCTTGGGGCTACGCTCCTAATGCATATTACGCCTATGATGGCCCGATCTACGGCTATAATGGCTTGCCGCCCGATCAGGTGACCGCCAATGTCCAGTCCGCGCTCCAGCAGCAAGGGTATTATCATGGCGAAGTGGATGGTCTGCTTGGGCCCCTTACGCGGGCCGCAGTCGCAGATTATCAGCGCGACCATGGGCTCTACACCACATCAACAATTGATCAGCCGACGCTGCAATCGCTGGGAATGGCATAACGAAAATTCCCATCACGAAAGCCGCCGCGGAATTATTCCACCGGCGGCTTTTTGGCATACAGAGAGAAAATGGAGTAGTGAAGCGTGCGAGTAATGGAGTTTCGATGAAATCCTCGCCGCAATTAATTGCCCACGATCTTTTCCAATCATTCCGAATGGGTTCCCGGCGGATTGAAGTGCTGCGCGGCATCTCAATGGAGATCGCGCACAACGAGGCGGTCTTTCTCTCGGGTGCTTCCGGTGCGGGTAAGACCACTCTCCTTTATACGTTGGCAGGACTGGAGCGGCCTGAATCGGGCAAGGTCGAGTTCGAAGGACGCCGGCTTTATAATGGCAGCTCAGCTACGCAGGCGCGCCTTCGGAATGAAAAGATGGGTTTTGTGTTCCAAGGCTACTTTCTGCTACCCGAGCTAACCGCATTGGAAAATGTCCTGTTGCCGGCCATGATTGGGCGCAGGGCGACAAGAAGCGCCGCTCAAGAGAGTCTGGCCGCCGTCGGTCTGGGCGATCGTCTGCATCATCTGCCAGCAGAACTTTCAGGCGGCGAACAACAACGCGTCGCCATTGCGCGCGCGGTCACCAACAATCCTGACATCATTTTTGCCGATGAACCGACTGGAAATCTCGATTCGAAAACCGGCGATGCAATTATCGATTTGCTATTGAATCTCTCGCGTGAGCGAAACAAAACATTGCTCGTCGTAACGCACGATGCGCGCTTGGCCGCACGCGGCGATCGTCAACTGCACATCAAAGACGGGGTGTTACAATGAAAAATGTGGCACATGGGTTTCGCTTGCGAACTATGGAATGCGCAACCCGGAGCCTTACGCCACTTTGATTTTGCAGCTTGAATTGCGTCGCTAAACACCGGAGATATTTGTTGCCATTATGAAAACCACTGATGCGACGGTGTTAGATAAACCGAAAACTCACGAGCCCGCTGCCGATGCAGCAGTTGAACCTGCGATCGAAAGTCGTCCACGCGCCGCAACCGGCGTCAAGGACGCCAAGATTTACATCGACGGAAAATTCTATTCGGAAGCCAGCGCGAAGGTCTCTGTCTTCGATCACGGTCTGCTTTACGGCGACGGAATTTTCGAGGGCATTCGCTTTTACAACGGGCGCGTCTTCCGGCTCGAGGAACATCTTGCCCGCCTGTGGGATTCGGCGCGCTCGATCTGCCTGGAAATTCCAATAACGGTGCGGGACATGACGGAGGCGGTGCTCGAGACAATCCGGCAAAATCATCTGCGTGACGGTTATATCCGGCTGCTGGTTACGCGCGGGATTGGCAATCTGGGTTTAAATCCAACGCAATGTAAAAGCCCGAGCGTGATTATCATTGCCGCGATGATCGCTCTCTATCACGAGAGCTTTTATCGAAAGGGATTGACGATCGTGACCTGCGCAACGCGCCGTAGCAATCCGGCCGCACTTAATCCGGCGGTCAAATCGCTCAATTATTTGAACAACGTGATGGCGAGGATCGAGGCGAACCTGGCGCACGCGGACGAGGCTCTCATGTTGAACGACGCCGGGAACGTTGCCGAATGCACGGCTGATAATGTTTTCGTGATAAAACGGGGTCGAATTTTTACGCCGCCGATCACGGCTGGTGCCCTGCGCGGGATCACGCGCGGGATTGTGTTTGAGATCGCGGCGGAACTCGGCATTAAAGTTTTGGAGACAGATATCACCCGCCATGATATTTTTGTGGCCGACGAATGCTTTCTCACGGGGACCGCTGCGGAGATTATTCCGGTCGTCAAAGCCGATGGACGCCTGATCGGAAATGGAAAACCGGGATCAATTACTACGCGCACAATGGCGCGGTTCCGCGAGATGACGCGCGAAACCGGCACGCCGATTTTCGCGTAACGTCGAGCAGGCAGGCTCTGAAGCAGAAGATGCACAGGAAATATTCGGGGTTGAATGTTTCCCAAATATCGAGGTCTAATTAAAAGAGATGCTGTGCGACGTTTGCAAATGCAATGATGCGACGGTCTTCCTGACACAAATTCTGGAAGGCAAAATGCAGAAGGTGAATCTCTGCGACGCCTGCTCGAAAGAAAAAGGCGTCCAGGATCCCACCGGTTTCGCACTCGCCGATCTGCTACTTGGTATCGGTGCGGCGGAGGAAATCGAAAAAGGAGCGTCGACGCAGAAATGCCCGGTCTGCGGCTTTAGCCAGGCCGATTTCAAGAAAACCGGCCGCCTCGGATGCAGTGCGTGCTATGCCACGTTTGCCGATGGTTTGGGCGGATTGTTGAAAGCGATGCACAAGGGGACCGAGCATGTAGGGAAATTGCCGGAACGCGCGCAGCGTGCCATGAAGCTAAACCACCGGATGCGTGCCTTGAACGAAAACCTGCAGAAAGCAGTCGCGGAGGAAAAGTACGAAACGGCCGCTTCGTTGCGCGATCAGATTAAGCAACTCGAAAGCGATCTCTTGAATTCGCCATGAAATTTTCCAATGTGTTGGCTACTGCCGGAGAATGGCTGCGCGGTGAAGGGCCTCATCACCAAATCGTAATCAGCAGTCGCGTGCGGTTTGCGCGCAATTTGCGCGACCGCCCTTTTCCGGGTTGGGCCAAGAAGGCGGAACGCACTTCGATCCTCGATCTCGTTAGGCCGTGTGTCGAGGATCTGTCCGAAATGCAGGACTCCTTTTCCGAAAGCCTGCAGGATCTTTCGGCGCTGGACAGGCAGGTTCTGGTCGAGCGTCATCTGATCAGTCGCGAGCATGCCGCCAAAGGCGCAGGCAGCGCGGTGGTGGTCAATCGCCGGCAAACTCTGAGCGTGATGATCAACGAAGAAGATCATTTGCGCATGCAATCGATCCGATCCGGTTTGCAGTTGAAACAGGCGTTCAAGCTCGTCGATAAGATCGACACTGCGCTCGAAAATAAACTGGAGTTCGCCTTTGATGAGCGCCTCGGATACTTGACCGCGTGCCCGACCAACGTGGGCACCGGCATGCGCGCATCCGCGATGTTGCACTTGCCAGGGCTTGTTTTGAGCGAGCTGATTAATCAGGTCATTCAGGCGGTGAGCAAAATCGGCCTGGCAGTGCGTGGTCTTTATGGCGAAGGGACCGAAGCAATGGGCAACCTTTTCCAGATTTCAAATCAAACGACCCTCGGCGAAAAGGAAGAGGAGATTATTAATCGCCTGACAAAGGTGATCGAAACAATTATCGAGAAAGAACACGACGCGCGACAAGTCTTGCTCCAGAAAAAACCAAATACTCTTTCGGATCAGATCGGGCGCGCCTACGGCGTTTTGACCTTCGCGCACGCGATGGCTTCAAAAGAAGCGCTCAATCTATTGTCGATTATCAAGCTCGGTGTCGATCTCGGCACGTTTCCAGAGGACCGGCGTCTGCCCATCGACGAATTGTTCATCGACACACAGCCCGCGCATTTGCAGAAAAGTTCTCAACAGAAACTAAATGCCGAAGAGCGCGACCATCTGCGCGCCCAAATTATTCGCGAGCGTTTGAAACTCTTCCCCAAACCTGATATTAGTAAGATGGCGAGGGAGTCGGGCAATGGCTCGATTGCCGGTACCATCGAACAATGAATAATTTCACACCGCGCGCTCAACAGGTGCTGGCGCTTGCTCGCAAGGAGGCCGACCGCTTTAATCACAACTACGTCGGCACCGAACATTTGCTCCTGGGTCTGATTAAGCTGGGACAGGGAGTAGCCGTGAACGTCTTGCAGAAGATGGGTCTCGACCTTGAGACCGTGCGCATGGAAGTGGAGAAGCAGGTCGGTTCGGGACCGGAAACCAAGATGGTCGGCAACGTTCCATATACGCCGCGCGTTAAGAAGGTGCTGGCGCTCGCTGGCAAGGAAGCCAAAGCGCTCAATCATTCGTATGTCGGCACGGAACACATTTTGCTGGGCCTTTTGCGTGAAGGCGAAGGGGTCGCCGCGCGAGTGCTAAAGAGTCTTGAAGTCGATATCGAACGCACCCGTAACGAGATTCTTAAAGAACTCGATCCGAATTTCACTCCCTCCGAATCGGACCAGGAAGGCGGCGAACCGACCAAAAAAGATGTCAAGACTCCGGCGCTCCGCGCGTTTGGCCGTGATCTGACCGATTTGGCGAAAAAGGGCGAACTCGATCCGGTAATTGGCCGGCGTAATGAAATCGAGCGCGTCATTCAAGTGCTTTGCCGAAGAACGAAAAACAATCCAGTCCTGATCGGCGAAGCAGGCGTTGGCAAAACGGCCATCGCCGAGGGGCTGGCGCAGGAGATTGGAAGCGGCAACGTGCCCGAATTGTTGCGTGACAAACGCGTCATCACGCTCGACCTGGCGCTAATGGTGGCCGGAACAAAATACCGCGGCCAATTTGAAGAGCGCATCAAGGCGGTGATGGATGAGATTCGCCGTTCCAAGAAAGTGATCCTTTTCATCGACGAGCTGCACACGATCGTGGGTGCGGGTTCGGCCGAGGGCGCGATGGACGCGTCGAATATCATCAAGCCCGCGCTGAGCCGCGGCGAATTGCAATGCGTCGGCGCGACCACCATGAACGAGTACCGCAAGTACATCGAGAAAGACGCAGCGCTCGAGCGCCGTTTCCAAACCATAAAGGTTGATGCACCAACCGTTGATGAAGCGATTCAAATCCTGAAAGGTCTACGCCCGAAATACGAAGCCCATCACAAGGCGAAACTTACCGACGAAGCGCTCGAGACAGCAGTCAGATTTTCCGACCGTTACATTACCGGACGTTTTCTGCCCGATAAGGCGATCGATGTAATGGATGAAGCTGGCGCGCGCGCGCGCATCAATGCCATGACGCGGCCGCCTAATGTCAAGGAGATAGAAAAGGAAATCGAAGAGATTCGCCTTGAAAAGGAGGCGGCGATTAAAGCGCAGGACTTCGAAAAGGCCGCTGCGCTTCGCGACAGAGAAAAACAAACCAAGGAAAAGCTCGATGCAATTCTGAGCAAATGGCGTGAGGAGCGCGAAGAGAAAGAAGTCGTGGTGACGGCTGACGACATGATGCACATCATTTCGAAAGTCACCGGCGTTCCGCTGCAGCGCATGGAACAGGAGGAAACGCAAAAGCTGCTGATGATGGAAGCCGAACTGAAGCAGCGCGTCATCGGTCAGGACGAAGCGGTCATCGCCATCAGCAAAGCGTTGCGCCGTTCGCGCGCCGATTTGAAAGATCCCAAGCGCCCGATCGGCTCCTTTGTCTTTCTCGGCCCGACCGGAGTCGGCAAGACTTATCTCGCGCGCACGCTGGCCGAGTTCATGTTCGGCGATGCCGACGCATTGATTCAGATCGACATGTCGGAGTACATGGAAAAATTTACCGCCTCGCGATTGATCGGTTCGCCACCCGGCTACGTCGGTTATGAAGAAGGCGGGCAACTCTCCGAAGCCGTCCGGCGCAGGCCCTATTCGGTTGTGCTTTTCGACGAAATTGAAAAAGCGCATCCGGACGTGATGCACCTGCTTCTGCAGATTCTGGAGGACGGAAAAATCACGGACTCGTTAGGCCGCAAGATCGATTTTCGGAACACAATTATCATCATGACCTCGAACGTCGGCGCCGAGTTGCTCAAAAAGCAAACCGTGATGGGCTTCGGTGCGCCACTCGAAGGGCACGATTACGCTTCGATGCGCGACAAGATCCTCGAAGAGACCAAGCGCGTTTTTAAACCCGAGTTTCTTAACCGGTTGGACGAGATCATCGTCTTTCATTCGCTCGGGAAACCGGAGTTGTTGCGCGTCGTGGATCTGGAAGTGGACAAGGTGCTCCTGCGCATCAAGGCAAAAGAAGTTCATATCGAGCTGAACCAGAGCGCGAAAGAATTCCTCATTGAGAAAGGCTACGATCCGGAATATGGCGCACGGCCAATGCGGCGCGCAGTTGGGCGTTATCTCGAGGACCCACTGGCCGAGGAACTGTTGCGTGGACACGTCAAGGCGGGTGACCGCGTCGAGGTTATGGCCGCCGACGGAAAATTGAGCTTCCACGTCGCTGAGACGCAACCGCAGACTAGCGCGGCTGCGCCGACAGCGAGCTGAGGGTAGCCAAAAACCTCTGGCCCGCCGCGGCAAGCGGGACGCTTACGCTACTTCACGCTCGCGGATGCGCGTCCGCATAGGCTTTCTTCAGCCTTTTGACGGTCACGTGCGTGTAAATTTGCGTCGTGGAAAGACTGGCGTGACCGAGCAACGCTTGAACGCTGCGCAGATCGGCGCCGCGATCGAGCAAGTGCGTGGCGAAGCTATGCCGTAGCTTATGTGGACTGATGGAAATTGGAATCGATGTGTGCCGCAAATAGCGCTTCAGGATAAGCCAGACGGAGCGCGTAGATATTCGCCGGCGCGCTTTGTTTATAAAAAGCGGTCCGGAATGTACATTGCCGGCCGCGCGATAACGCGAGATTGCCTCCAACGCGGGCAAACCCACTGGGCAAACGCGTTCTTTTCGGCCTTTGCCCAACACACGAATCAACTCGGTGAAAAGGTCTACATCGGCAACATCGAGCGCGGCCAGCTCGCTTAACCGCAAGCCGCTGCTGTAGAAAAGTTCCATGATCGCCACGTCGCGCAGCGGCATCCAGACAGGGGCAGCCCGATTCTTCGCCACGCGGGTTGGCGCTGCGAGGAGTTCTTCGATTTGCTGACGTGTGAGCACGAGCGGAAGTTTCTTCTCGATCTTCGGCAATTGCACTTCACGCACGGGATTACGTCGAAGCCCCTTCCGCGACCCGAGAAACTGATACAGCGTGCGCAACGCGGAGAATTGCAATCGCACGTAGGAACGCGCTTGCCCGCGCTTCATAATGGCAAAGAGATAATCGCGAAAATCGTCCACCGTACATTTTTTCCATGGTGTTTTGTTCTCCGCCCGAAACGCCGTCAGCGCCTGCCGATATGCTTTGAGCGTGCGCGACGAAGCATTTCTCTCCACCCCGAGATAGCGCAAGAATTCCTCGGCAAGAGGGTCCCGTTTATTCAAGGCGCTCGCGGCCTCTGTCATGTCGAGCGGAGTCGAGACATCTCTTACTTTATTCCAAATAATGCCATGTCAGAAGTAACAGCGAGAGATTCCTCGACTTCGCTCGGAATGACAATACGGAAGTTTGACATTTCAAGTTTGCAATTTGGTGTGATCTTCGTTCACCTTTTGTCATTCAAGCTTCGTCATTTCTCATTCGGATTTCGTCATTTTCACACTCCGGGTTCATGTGGTCCATTAAACGCTGACACCGCTACAGCAAACTGTTTCAATGCGTCAACACTCCTCGCGCGCTGAGGCTTGGCGAAGGAGGCAACGATTTAACGTGGCGAACCCAATGATTCATTCCGGTTTTTCGACTACGTAACGTAGTTGCCCGGTGTCAGTGCCGCGGAATTGACTTTTGAAAATTGGTGGCGGGTTCATCGAAATCAATTCATAACCCTTCAAGACAAACTCCGGATAAATCCCGTTGCTCGCCGGCTCGTAAACCTTGTCGCCGCTAAAGGACCCGTAGAGTTTGTATTCGTAATTGTTGTCGCTCCCGAATTCGAGGCGTTCGCGGTCAGGCGCAAGCTTCTCTTTTTCATTTAACATCACTAATTGGGCCTCGCTCCAGGACTGACCAGGACGACGGATGTAGCCCCAGAACTTGTAATCAGGTTTGTAATAACGCCGGCCAATAAAATAGTCTCCCGGCGATTCGGCAGCGATGTGTTGCGCCATCTCGATTCTCGCCTGCTGGATTCCTTGCGGCACGGTTTGGCAGCTACTAAGAAAGAGCGCGCCAAGCAAAAAATCGCTTGCGAGAAGAAGGTAAACGGCGCGCCTCATTGTCTGGATCGGCATCTTTTTATCGCAGGTTTGCTCCGCGCGCAAACCGTGGCCTCGCGAAACACAAGGGCATTGCATCGCTGCGATCGCCTCGCTAGGTTCCCGGCCAGCTAAATTTGCTTTCCAAAAGTGGATGGAGCTCAGCGAAAGGTGAATTCTGAAAGAGCATTGCGCATCCGACCGTTCACTACTGACTAATAAATATTCACCAGAGCCAATGATCGATCGATTTTTCAGCGCGTTGGGCGCGCCGCTGCTCTCGTTTTTTCAATATTTGGGGGAGCTCGTGCTGCTGGCCACCGATACCTTTCGTTCTATTTTCACACACAAGCTCCGTTGGAAATTATTTCTCAGTCAAATCGTCGAGATTGGATTGCTTTCGCAACTTGTCGTCGTGATTACTGGTGGGTTTACCGGCGCGGTCTTTGCAGCGCAAACGTTCTTTCAATTTAACAAGATCGGAATGGGATCGGCTACCGGCGCAGTGGTATCGGTGGCAATCTGTCGTGAACTTGGCCCGGTGCTGACGGCGTTAATGGTGGCGGGCCGTGTTGGCGCAGCCATGTCGGCGGAAATTGGCACGATGAAAGTAACCGAACAAATCGACGCGCTGCGGGCCCTTGCCGTTTATCCGACTGACTATCTGGTCGTGCCGCGTGTGCTGGCCATGATGGTGTCGATGCCATTGCTGGTGGCCGAATGCATCGGCGTCGGCATCGCCGCTGGATATTTCGTCGCGATTTTTATGCTCGAGATCAATGGCACTTATTACATGGCGAATATGGTGCGCTGGACGCGCAATCGCGACATCATCATGGGCTTGTCGAAAGCGTTCTGTTTCGGGATCTTGATTGTGTTCATCAGTTGTCAGAAAGGCTTGAGCGCGCGCGAAGGCGCCGTCGGTGTCGGTCGCGCGACGACTGAAGCCGTAGTGAACTCCTCGCTCGCGGTCCTGATTTGCAATTTCTTTCTCACGATGTTGCTCAACATCATTTATCCGGCAGGATACCAGTAATATGAAGCAGTCGAGAGCTGAGAGTTGAAAGATATGCGTTGCGATGATTGAAGCGCCGCCATTTCCAAAGCCGTCCACGAGACTTCATCTGGTCCCCGGTAATTCGTCGCCGATGATCGCAGTGCGTTCATTGGCAAAGAAGATTGGCGAACAGGAAATTTTGCGCGGCGTCGATCTCAACGTCGCGCGTGGTGAAACGCTCGCCATTATAGGTCGCAGCGGCGGGGGCAAAAGCGTTTTGCTCAAACATCTGGTGGGTTTGATGGAACCGGACGCGGGTGAAATTTGGGTCGACGGCCAAAACATTATCGGATTGACCGAGCGCCAGCTCGGCGCCGTACGAGAAAAGATAGGCATTCTTTTTCAAGGTGCGGCGCTTTTTGATTCGATGACCGTAGCGGAAAACATCGCCTTTCCGTTGCGAGAAGCAGGCGAACGCGACCCTAAAGTTTTGCGCGAAAAAGTTCGCGAAATGCTCGATGTGGTGGAGCTCGAAGGTCAGGAAGAAAAAATGCCGGAAAGTCTGAGCGGCGGAATGAAGAAGCGAGTCGGTCTTGCGCGCTCTATCGTTCGTCGGCCCTCCTGCGTGTTGTACGATGAGCCGACTTCCGGACTCGACCCGGTCGTCTCCGACAGCATCAATCGCCTGATTCGCCGGTTACAGAAGCGGCTGGGAGTGACCAGCGTCGTGGTCACGCACGACATGAAAAGCGCGTTCGATGTCGCTAATCATGTCGCCTACTTGCATGAAGGTCGAATTTATTTCTACGGCACGCCCGACCAGCTGCAGCAGACGAGCGATCCGATTTTGCAGGATTTCTTGCTCGGCCGCTCCGAAGGCGCGGGCGATTAATTCCGCAAGCTTTCGCGGGTTGACCTCGATCGCCCGCAGCCTCGTGTATTGACGTCTGCGATGCAGGGTTCGGTTGATGGAGCCGGGCGGGAAGCCGAGCAACATAGACGGGAAGCCCGAACGGGTGAGTGAGCGGGGAGCGAGCGATCAACCGCCCCTACCTTGCGAAAATTAGCAGTAAGACCGACAATTAGCGTTCAATGAATCGGCACGAACGAGGTTTGGAATTTAAGGTCGGCGCTTTCGTTTTCGTTGGATTGGCGATGCTGGGTGCGCTGGTTGTACAGTTTGGCCGTCTCGGCGAAGGTTTTAGGACCTATTATCCCCTCACCGTTCGCTTCACCGATGCGAGCGGCCTGTTGAAAGGTTCCGATGTTTTGCTTGCGGGAGCGAAAATCGGAAAAGTCTCGGGTGGTCCACGCATGGTTCGCGAAGGCCAGGGCGTGGATGTGCCGCTGAAGATTTATGACTACATTAAGGTTCCTGAAGGAAGCAAATTCACCGTGGGAAGTTCCGGTCTGCTCGGCGATCGCTTCGTGAACGTGGTGATGCCGCCCGGGCAGCCGAAGGCTTTTCTGGCGCCAAACACTCACATCAGCGGCGCACGAGAAACCGGCATTGACGATCTTACCCGCGAAGGCGGCGCTTTGGTAAAGGATCTGCGCGGGACCGTGCAAAAGATCGACACGACTGTGAACCGTCTGAATCAAGATACACTCTCCTCTGCGAACATGGAGAATTTGAAGTCGAGTATGGAGCATTTGAACCAGGCAACCGGCGCACTGGCGGAATCCTCGAAAAAATTGGATGGGGTGATCGAGAAGGCGGATTCAACGATGGGGTCGGCAAAAAAAGCTGCCGAGAATTTGCAAAACGCGATTGGTGACACGCGCAAAGTGCTGCGGGAGGCAACGCAAGGGAAAGGTTTAATCGCGACGCTGTTGAACAATCAGGAGTTGGCGAACGACCTGCACGCCCTGATCACTAATTTGCGGGCACACGGCGTCTTATTCTACCGCGATACTGCCGCCAAAATCGAGACGAAGGCGCCCGAGCAAACCAAACCAACTCGTCAAACCAGAGGCCGTTGAGAGCACGGAGTGCCCACTCGTTTTTTCATAGTCGTGTTGGTGGCCGAGTGACATGACGCCTGACGATTTTCGGAAAATTGCGCTAAGTTTTCCCGCAGCAGTTGAATCGGCGCACATGGGTCATCCCGATTTTCGCGTGCGCGGGAAAATCTTCGCCACTCTCGGTTACCCGAATGATAATTGGGCGGTAGTGAAGCTGACCGCGGCAGAGCAAAAAGACTTTGTTCGCTCGGCTCCTGACGTGTTCCGCCCCGTGAAAGGCGCATGGGGACGGCAGGGAGCGACGAACGTGCGTTTGATGCCAGCGAAGATCGAGAAAGTACGCGAGGCGCTCGCCGTCGCATGGCGCAACGGCGCGCCGAAGCGGCTGGCGCAACGTAAGGAGAAGTGACAATAGCCCCGCGTCTTAACACGGGAACCTAGCGTTAAAACGCTGAGCGATTTTCAGATTGTGGCGAGCAGTTGTCGTCGCGCGTCTTCCGCGCTCAATCCTTCGATGCGAATCAGCTTGTCGCGCGATTTCTGGCCGCGCTCCAGCACGATCGCGCGTTCAGAAATCTTCAATTCTTCGGCGAGGAAACTACGCAGAGCGGCGTTAGCTTTTCCTGCCACAGCCGGCGCGCGCAGCTTGATCTTGATCGCGTCGCCATGTTCTCCCACGACTTTGTCGATCTTCGCGTTTGGAATTACGTGAACCTGAATAGTCGCCGACAAAGTTTTACGAGTTCGCTTTGGTTTGGTATTCGCCCTGGACTTGGTACTTTATTTTCCATTCGTTAATTTCTTCCCAAGTCTTGAAACGATGCACACCTTTGGGCTCGCGCACGCCGCTTGCCAAAATCTGTGCGGTTTTCTGAACGCGATTAAAATGTTCCTATTTCGTTCGAGCATTTTTAGCGCCCAAAATGCGCATG
>Ga0137374_10002544_pt1 | contig 21335 bp, 20 predicted proteins | sample SagtaG_20_FD_104811 | JGI IMG/M metagenome (GOLD analysis project Ga0137374, IMG submission 104811) | Vadose zone soil microbial communities from Sagehorn Ranch, Mendocino, California, USA - Sage1_R_100_16 metaG | ecosystem: Environmental > Terrestrial > Soil > Vadose zone | place: USA... | reverse complement strand
GGCGCCGATGCCATCAGCCGGGAGCGCTGCTCGAAGTGGATCTTCCGCACGTCCTTCTCCAACTGGCAGCCCAATCAGCCGATGGGCGGCTGGGTGGCCAAGAACGTCTCCAAGGAGGCGTTCCTCGTCGCGCCCAACTATCAGGCCGGCAAGGACATGATGGAGGCGTTCAAGGAGACGTACCTGCCGGCCGGCGGCAAGGTGGTGGCCGAGGACTACCCCAAGCTCGGCGAGACCGACTACGCGCCCTACTTGACCAAGATCCGCCAGTCCGGCGTCAAGGCGGTGTACTGCTTCTTCTCCGGCACCGACGCCGTCAACTTCGTCAAGCAGTTCGACCAGTTCGGCCTCAAGCAAGGGGTGAAGCTTTGCGGGGCGGGCTTCCTCACCGAGCCCGACGTGCTGCCGGCCCAGGGCAAGTCTGCCCTTGGCGTCATCACCGGCCATTTCTACACCCCGCTGCTCGAAAACCCGACCAACCAGAAATTCGTCAAGGACTTCCGGGAGAAGAACGTCGGCAAGATGCCCGATGGCTTCGCCTGCCAGGGCTACGACACTGCGGAGGTCATCATCCGCGCGCTCAAGGCGGTCAATGGCAATACCCAGGACAAGGACAAGCTGGTTGCGGCCATCGCCAAGGTCGAGTTCGACAGCCCGCGCGGCCGCTTCCGCTTCGATCCCAAGACCCATAACGTGATCCAGCCTTTTATCTATGTGCGCGAGGTTCGGGAGGTGTATGGCGGCCTCAACAACGTCCCCATCGACAAGATCGCTGACGTCAGAGATCCCGGGACCGGCTGCACCTTGCCTGCCTGACCGAGCGAGCGGGGGGCCGGGCGGTGGCGCCCGGCCCCCGCCCCGTCCCTGCCCGTGCCTTTCCTCCTCGACCTCTTCGCCCAGGCCCTCAATGGCCTTTCCTACGGCGTCCTGCTCTTCCTGCTCTCGGTGGGACTGACCCTGATCTTCGGCATGCTCGACGTGGTGAATCTCGCCCACGGCTCCTTCTACATGCTGGGCGCCTATGCCGGTCTCACGCTCATCGGGGTGACAAATAATTTCTGGCTGGCGCTGGCCGTCGCTCCCCTGACGGTAGGCGTGATCGGCGTGCTGATCGAGCGCGGCTGCCTCCGCCCGCTCTACCGGCGTGGACCGCTCGACCAGGTGCTGCTGACCTTCGGCCTGATCTATCTGTTCGAGGACCTGGTCAAGTGGATCTGGGGCGGGAAGATCCGCTCGATCCCGCCGCCCGACCTGTTCTCGGGCTCGGTGACGCTCTGGGGCGCCACGGTACCGTCCTATCGGCTGTTCGTGATCGCCTTTGGCCTCGTGATGGCGGTGATCCTCTGGCTCCTCATCGAGCGGACGCGGCTCGGGGCCATTATCCGCGCCGGGGTGTTCGATTCCGAGATGGCGGCGGGGATGGGCATCAATATCGACCGCGTGTTCACCGGCGTCTTCGCGTTCGGCACAGCGCTGGCGGGGTTGTCGGGCGTGATCGCCGGCCCGATCCAGTCCGCCCAGCCCCCGATGGGCGCCACCATCCTGATCCCGGCCCTCATCGTCGTAGTCGTGGGCGGGCTGGGCAGCCTCAAGGGATCCCTCGTCGGCAGTCTGATCATCGGCCAGGCGGAGACCTTCGGGAAAGCCTGGCTGCCCGGCGCCTCCATGCTCATGATCTATGTCGTGATGGCCGCCATCGTCCTGCTGCGCCCCCAGGGGCTGTTCGGCAGGCCGTTGAAGTGATTCCTCGCCTGATCCTCGCCGCCGCGCTCGTCGCCGCCCTGGGGATCTTCCCGCTCTTCGCCGGCAACTATCCCGTCAAGCTACTCCAGGAGATTCTCATCTGGGGCATCTTCGCGATGAGCCTCGATCTCTTGATGGGCTACGCGGGCATGGTGTCGTTCGGCCATTCCGCCTTCTTCGGCGTCGGCGGCTATGTCGCCGCGCTGGCCCTGCTCAAGTCGCCCGGTCCGCTGTCGGCGCTGCTGCTGCCGGCCGTGGCGGCGGCACTGGCCGCGCTCGTGATCGGCTTCTTCTCGATTCGCGTGAGCGGGGTCTACTTCATCATGCTCACGCTGGCCTTCTCCCAGATGTTCTACGCCGTCACCTTCCAGGTGGCCTGGCTCGGGGCCGAGGACGGCATCGTGGGCGTTCCGCGTCCCGCGGCGCTCGGGATGGACACGGGGCGGCCGCTCCAGTTTCATCTCTATCTGGTGGCTGTGGCGGTCCTGGCGGCGCTGGCGCTCTGGCGGATCGTGCGCTCGCCGTTCGGTCACGTGCTGCGCGGCATCCACGAGAACGAGCCGCGGATGGAAGCGGTAGGCTATCCCGTCCAGCGTTATAAGCTTCTGGCGTTCGTGATCGCGGGCACGGTCGCCGGGCTGGCGGGGTCGCTCTACACGCAGCAGGTGGGCTCCATCACCCCGGACGCGTTTCTCTGGATCACCTCGGGAGAAGCGCTGCTCATGGTGATCATCGGTGGCACGGGCACGCTGGGGGGCGCCGTGCTCGGGGCGGCTGCCTTCATCCTGCTGCAGAGCCTGGTGAGCTCCTATACCGAGCGCTGGATGCTCATCCTGGGCCTGACCTTTGTGCTCCTCGTGCTCTTCGCCCCCGGCGGGATCGTCGGCGCCCTGCGCGGACGCATCGGCATCCGCTCTTGAGCGCTCCGTCGCTCTTGATGCTCGAGCACCTCGCCCGCCGCTTCGGGGCGCTCAACGCGGTCAACGATGTCTCGCTCGCCATCGCGTCCCGGGAGCGCCGCGCCATCATCGGGCCCAATGGCGCGGGCAAGACCACGCTGTTCAACCTGATCACGGGACACCTGGCGCCGAGTGGCGGCCGTATCCTCTTCGCCGGAGCTCCGATCACGGGGTTGCCGCCGCACGCCGTCGCGCGGCGGGGAATCTCCAGGTCGTTTCAGCGGACGAACCTGTTCCTGAAACTGAGCGTGAGGGAGAATCTGCGCCTGGCCGCCGCCGCCGACGGGCGGGGCAGCTACAACCTCTTCGGCTCCGTGGGACGCCTGCGCGCCCCGCTCGACAAGGCGGGCAGCATCGCCGAGGCCGTGGGCCTCGCGCCGCGGCTTGAGGAGCTGGCGGGGCGACTGTCCTATGGCGAGCAGCGCCAGCTCGAGGTCGGCGTGGCCCTGGCGATCTCGCCCAGGCTCCTGCTGCTGGACGAGCCGACGGCCGGCATGTCGCCCGAGGAGACCCAGCGCATGACACGCATGCTCGAGGGGCTGCCGCGGGAGATCACGCTGCTCATCATCGAGCACGACATGGACGTGGTCTCCTCGCTCGCCGACCGCGTCACCGTGCTGCACTATGGCGAGGTGCTGGTCGAGGGCACCTTCGCCGAGGTCAAAGCTGATCCGCGCGTGTACGAAGTGTACCTGGGCACCGCATAGGCGATCTGGCATGGGCGTGGTGATCGGAGAGTTCGTTCACATGAAGCGCTGGGTGAGGCCGGGGGGCCGCTCTCACCGGAACCGTATCTTCTGCGTGTCGGTGTGGCAGAGGACGGTACTCCCGTGGCCCGTGAAGAGCGGGCGCAGCGGGGTGTAACGCAGCGTGTTCCGGGAGAGCGGCCCCCCGGCCTCGCCCAGCGAATCGTCCTCGAACTTCCGGGGCGGGACAATAGACTGAGGTGAGTATGCTCGAAGTGGACGGCATCCACACCTACTATGGCGAGAGCCATATCCTTCACGGCGTCTCGCTGCGCGTCGGGGCCGGCGAGGCCGTGGCCCTGCTGGGCCGAAACGGCGCCGGCAAGACCACCATGATCCGCAGCATCGTCGGCTTCACGCCCCCGCGCGAGGGGCGCATCGTCTTCGCCGGCGAGCCCATCGAGCGGTGGCCCGCCCATCGCATCGCCCGGCGCGGACTTTCCCTGGTGCCTCAAGGGCGGCGGATCTTCGCCCCGCTCACCGTGCGCGAGAACCTCCTGTTGGGCGCCCGCGCCCACGGCTGGACGCTCGACCGCGTCTTCGAGCTCTTCCCGCGTCTCCGTGAGCGGGCGGAGCAGTCCGGCGGCACGCTCTCGGGCGGCGAGCAGCAGATGCTGGCCATCGCGCGCGCCCTGCTCACCAATGGCCGGCTGCTGCTGCTGGACGAGCCCTCGGAAGGATTGGCGCCGCTCATCGTGCGCGAGATCGGCCGCGTCGTGAAAGGCCTCAAGGGCGAGCGGCTGTCCATCCTGCTCGTGGAGCAGAATTATCACCTGGCGCTCCAGGTGGCCGATCGCGTCTACGTGATGAACAAGGGACAGATCGTGTTCGAGGGCCCACCCGCCGGACTCGAGTCCAACGAGGACGTCAAGCGGCGCTATCTCGGGGTCGCGTAGTGAAAGCGCGGGCGGCGGTCCTCTTTGCGGCCGGGCAGCGCCTCGAGATCCATGACGTCGATGTCGAGCCGCCACGCGCCGGCGAGGCGCTGGTGCGGATGGCCGCCTGCGGGATTTGCCATACCGACCTGCACGTGATGACCGGCCACGTCCCCGCGCCGCTGCCGGCGGTGCTGGGCCACGAGGGCGCGGGGGTGGTGGTCGAGGTGGGCCCAGGCGGAGGCTCGCTCAAGCCCGGCGATCATGTCATCCCCCTCTGGCGTCTTTCCTGCGGAGTCTGCGAGTACTGCAGCGCCGGCCGCCCCGCCCTCTGCGCCGAGGGGCTCGAGGTCCGCCGCACCGGCTGCTGGCCCGATGGCTCCACCCGCTTCTCCCTCGGCGGCAAGCCGCTCAAGCATTTCTGCGGGGTGGCGAGCTTCGCCGAGTACTGCGTGCTGCCCGAGCGCGCGCTGCTGGGGATCCCGAAGGATCTCCCGCTCGACCGGGCCGCGCTGTTGGGCTGCGCGGTGGTCTCTGGCGTGGGCGCCGTGTTCAACGCGGCGCGGGTGCGCCCGGGCAGCAGCGTGGCCGTCTTCGGCGCGGGCGGCGTCGGCCTGAACGTGGTGCAGGGCGCCAGGATAGCCGGCGCGCGGCAGATCATCGCCGTGGATCTGCGCGCGAACAAGCTCGAGTGGGCCCGGGACTTCGGCGCCACCCATACCGTGGACGCCTCGGCGGCGGACCCGGTCGAGCAGGTCCGCGCCCTCACCGGCGGCAAGGGCGTAGACTACGCCTTCGAGGTGATCGGCACCCCCGCCACCATGCGCCAGGCCTACGACTCGCTCGCCAAGCGCGGGACGGCCGTCATACTCGGGGTGACCCCGATGACGGCGGAGATCCCGGTGCCGGCGCTGCCGCTGGTCTTCGAGGAGCGGACCCTGACCGGCTCCATCTACGGGGCCGGCCAGCCGCGCGTGGAGATCCCCCGCTTGATCGACCTCTATCGGGCGGGCCAGCTCAAGCTCGACGAGCTGCTCACCCGCGCGTTCCCCTTCGAGCGGATCAACGACGCCTACGCGTCCCTCGAGCGGGGCGAGCTGGCCCGCGGCGTCGTCACCTTCTGAGCCAATGGGCTGGATCGATCCCGATTTCCCGAAGACCGCCACGCCAAGCGACCTCGTCGGCCGCGTGCTTGGCCTCAATCCCGGGCTGTTCACGGGACCCGGAACCAATACCTATCTTGTCGGCCGCGCCCGGCCCATCCTGATCGACACAGGCGCGGGCGTGCCCGAGTACGTTCCGTTGATGGCAGAGTATCTGCGCCGCCGCGGCTGGACGCGGCCCGAGCGCGTCATCCTCACCCATCGCCACCGCGACCACATGGGCGGCGTGGCCGACCTGCGCCGGCGATTCGGCGAGCTCCCGGTGGCGAAGATGATCTTCAAGGATTCGGGCCTGCCCGCGGGCACCGCCGACCTCCGCGACGACGAGACGGTCGAGGGGGATGAGGTGACGCTGATCCCGGTCCACACACCGGGGCATGCCTCCGACCACCTCTGCTTCTATCTGAAGGAGGAGCGCGCGCTGTTCACCGGCGATCTCATCCTCGGCGGCTCGACCTCGGTGATCCCCGACGACGACGGAGACCTGGGGCAGTATCTGGAATCGCTGCGGCGCGTTCAGGCCCTCGACGTCCAGCGCATCTACCCGGCCCACGGTCCCGTCATCGAGGACGCGCAGGCGAGGATCCAGGAGTATCTCGACCACCGGATGCTCCGTGAGCGGCAAATCCTCGAGGCAATGGGCGCGGGCACTCGCACGATCCCCGAGATGGTCAAGGTGATCTATGCCGACGTCTCTCCGGCCCTGCATCCCGCCGCGGCCATGTCGGTCCACTGCCACCTGCGCAAGCTCAAGCAGGAGGGGCGGGTCGGCGAGGAGGTCATCGCGGGCGCGCCGTCGCGCTGGATCCTGCGGTAGGGGATCCTACGGGAAAGCGGCTCGCGCGACGGCCTGATCGAGCGAAAGGCGGGTGGTTCTGCTATCTGATCGAGTGCGCCGACGGCACCCTCTACACCGGCATCACGACCTCAGTCGACCGACGGCTCACGATGCATAATTGCGGCCGGGCATCGAAATATACGCGTGGCCGACTTCCAGTCACGCTGGTCTACGTCGAAGGGCATCCCAATCGGTCGTCCGCCAGCCGGCGCGAGCTTCAGGTGAAGCGGATGTCCCGGGCACGGAAGCGGGCACTCGGCGCGCTCAAAGTGGTGTCCGCTTTCCGCTCCTGAGTCCGCCCGTTCTCTCGGTTTTCGCTGGGCTGCATCTCTGCTCGCTCGCCGGTCCCTGCCGCATAACGCCCAGGCTCAGCGGCCGCGGTGCGAGCAACGCAAGCACGCCGTCCGCTGCAGCCTGAGGTTGGGTGGCTCACCAGATCCCGGCAGTGAGAAGGGGACGGTCGCTCCCCCAACCCCTCGCCCCGGCATCAAAAGCTGATCACACTAGATTCGGAGATCAGGCTAGCAAACTTGATGGGATCCATAAACGAGGCGTTCAACGTCTTGAGGTCCGCTTCAGTCACCCCACGGGCGACGGAGCAGGCGCCTCAGACAAATACCGGGACATTCCCTTTAAGCACCTTGTCGATCAGCTCGGGAAGGGGTGGAAACCCAACACCATGAACCGTCTTCGCAATCGCCTCCTTTGCCAGATAGACCCCTTCTCCAACGAGTCCGATCGTAACCTCCTTGCGGGCACCTAAAGCCCCCACTGCTGTGATGAACACCAAGCTACACTTGGTGGGATCATCCGTCGCGTGCGTGGCGACCGCTAGTATCTTGGCCATCTTCCTCCCTCCTTTGTCCTTTACACATTTAATCGCTGGTTGGCTCCCGCAAGATCGAACCTCTCTCAGCCACACCTCCTTCCCGTTTTGCTAGACCTTCTGGATGATAAACCGGAAGACAGGCTTGTCTCCGTCGATCAGCTCACAGGGGTATCCCAGTTCTCGCATGAGCATCGGGATCGTCTGCTTGGCAGGGTAATAGTCTGTCACGACCTCGAGCAGTTCCCCCGCAGCCATTTCGTCGAGGGTCATGCGTGTATCAAACGTCGGACCGGGGCAGACCTTGCCCCGGAGATCAAGGCGACGCTCGATCTTCTCGGCACCCATGATGCACCGCCTCCCCATTTGCGATGGTGCGATTTCGTTCGATTCCCCTAACGGCGGCGCTCACCGGCCGGCGCAGCCGGCCCGCCGAAGCGGCTGGTTAATCTGTACGATACGGCATCCCCAGCCGATTTCTCAGAGGACCTCGATTTCAACGGCGTTGGTTGGTGACTGGCGAATCGTACAGCCGACCGGAGAGTGGGCGTCCGCCCACTGCACGATCTCTCTCAGCTGATCCGCCGTCGCGTCTGTGGCGCCAATCTTGACGTGAGTTCGCAAACCAAAAAGCCCGGCAGAAACGCTGGCGTCGGTACCGAGCAGCCCCCGACTGTCTGACTCGCTCGAGACAGAAACCTCCAACGACGTCAGGGCCACGCCGACCTGGGCGGCCCGCATCGCGATCATCGTCGCGTTGCACGAGGCCAGCGAAGCCCTGAGAAGCCAGCCCGGGTTCGGCGCCGAGCCCCCTCCACCCAGGGCTGGCGCCATATCAGTTGACAGCCTTTCGCCGTGCGAGCCCGTCACTTGGAACTTCAATCCGCCTTCGAGCACCGCAGTGGCTGAAGGATTCTTCGAGCGTGCCTTCTCCGGGTGCTCGGCGAAGACCTTGGAGAGCTTCTCGAGCGCATCGTGGACTGACGTAGTAGCCATAGCGCCCTCCTTTGGCAGGCCGCTCCCGCCCTGGCAGGCTAATACCGGCGCTCAGCGGCCGGCGCTGTCGGCCCGCCGCAGCGACCCGTTAGACCGTTGGAAGTTCGCAACATGCCCGTCGACCGGCGCACACTACTTAGGTATAGCTTCAATCACACAGACCGAAGAATGAGTAGGCAACACCGCCGTGAGCCTGAAGCCGGCCGCGTCGAGAAGCGCCTGGAACTGCGATCTGGTCCTCACATAGCCGCTTCGACTCCCGAAGGCCGCGAGCATGATGACGTCCATAGTCACAGTGTCCCAGAAGCCAAAGCCCTCCGCCGGCTCGTTCCCGGTAGGGATGACCCACTCGACGAGCAAGAGTTTGCCCCCTGGTGCGATTGCCTTGCGGCAGTTCCGGAGGGGCACGAGCGCTTCGTCGTCGCCCCAACTGATGACGAAGTTGGAAAGGATGTACGCGTCAGCACCGGGGGGCACCGCCTCGAAGGCATTGCCTCCGAGGAAGTGGCAGCGAGCAGTCAGTCCAGCTTTCTCGATAGCCTGCTGCGCCGCCTCGGCGAGTCGCGGGACGTCAAACACCGTGCCGGTCGGCTGGGGATAGACCTTCAGAAGCTCCACTAGGAGCGTGCCGTTCCCACCGCCAACGTCCACGATCGTCCTGAACTGTCCAAACTCGTAGGCCTCGATGGCCGGACGGAACCGGTACCGGATCCAACCGGCGCTTGTCATGGCTCGATCGAACAGCGAGCCTACCGCTGGGTTTCGCGTAAGATGATCGTAGAAGGGCATTCCGAACACGCGCTGACTGGCAGACTCGCCGGTCCTTACGGTCGCAAGGAGATCGCCCCACAGGGCATAGTGGACCTCAGCGTTGAGGATCACGCGGGACTGTACCGAATCAGGGTGGTCAGCCCGCAGGTATTCGCCGAGCGCTGTCAGGCCGAACTGACTACCTTCGATCTCCTCACAGACCCCCAGGCTGACTAGGCCGCGCAGGACACGCTGAAGCGCCACGGCGTCAGCCCCGACTGCTTGGGCAAGCTCCGTCGCGGTTCGGTGGCGGCCCCGAAGCTGGTCTGCGAGGCTGAGCTTCGCAGCGACGTAGAGGATCTGTGCGGACTGAGCGCCGAACGCGGCGCGGAGCAGGGGCGCAATGGGTTGCTGTGGATGTTCCAGTTCTGTCATTACTCAACTTCTCGCATTGCTACTGCGAAGTTAGACGCCGCTTACATGGTTATCTCTACTCACCGTTGCCGACGGCGGAAGAAGTCCCACCAGCCCCATGCGACCGCCACAAAACCGACCGCTACACCTGCGACGACAACCCCGAAAGCGATGTAGGCGAACGGATTGCCGGGGCCATAATCGATGACGAACCCGATCACGACGCCTAAGCCCGCCAAGACGAATCCGAGAAAGCCCAGGCGCATTGGCTTCGAGGAGCCCACAAAGAACCGATCGAGCCTTTAGCCCATATTCGCTTTATCGTGTGTCTGACGAGAAGCAGTCTTCTGCGACGCGTGTTTGGCGCACCGCTCCCCACCGGTCTTTCAGTGTTACATAGCGGGCCCGGAGCGGGCTACCACCGCAGCAGGATCACGAAGCTCAGCGTGGACATGAGATTGCTCAGCGCATGGGCCATCATGCCCGGCAGGAGGCTGCCGGTGCGCTCGTAGCCGATGGCCCAGATCGCGCCGCTCCAGGCCACGGCCGCGAAGCCGATCAGGCCATAGCCATGGGCGCCGGCGAAGATGGCGCCGGTGGCCAGCGCCGCGGGCCACACGGGCAGCGCCAGCCGCATCGTCGGATAGAGGAGGCCGCGGAAGATGAGCTCCTCGAAGAGCGGCGCCCAGACCACGGTGTCCACCGTCTCCATCACGACCGCGGCCGGCGAGCCCCAGAGCAGGCTCTCGAGGAAGCCATCGGCCCAGTGCGCGTCCGCGCCCGCCAAGGTCAGGAACAGATAGAGCACGGTCTCGCCGAGCAGTGAGAGCCCGAGCAGCACGATGCCGATCGCGACGATCCGCGGCACGCTGCCGGGCGCGAGCCGCAGGCCGAAGGTCGCGGGCAGCGAGAAGCCGTGAAAGCGGAAGCACCGCCAGATCCACCAGAGCGCGGGCAGGCCGGCCGTCGCGGCGAGCAGATCGAAGGTCACGAGCCCCTTGGGGAGGAACAAGGCGCCGCTCACCGGAATGGCCAGATAGCCGAAGGCGCCGCGCGTGAAGAGGCCCCAGCCGTCGGCGCTGGGCCAGGGAGGTGGCAGCGGCGCATTGGCCACTCGCTCGCGGCCGGGCCGACGGTGGGTCCGCCAGCTGATCACGCCGGCCAGCAGGACGAGGACGAGTCCCGCGCCCGTCAGCATCCGCACGCGGACGAGCAGCACGTGCCCTCGCGCGCGAATGGCGGCCGCCGCCTGGGCGCCTTCCGAGGAGAGGCCGGCGCGGAGGGCGATGCGCCGGATCAGCGTGTCGGTGAACCAGCCGCGCGCCAGATCGCTCCGGATCTCCTCCAGCAGCGCCGTCGCGGTGGCGGCATCGGGCGCCGCGTCCAGGTACGCGGCGTGGACCCACTCGGCCATCTGCTCGCCGTCGGGCTTGAGCGACTGGAGGCGCTCGTCTACCCCTGCGCCTCGCTCGAAGCGGCCGGCTTCGCCCATCAAGATCGCGCGCGAGAGCTCGACCGTCTCGGAGTCCACTGCCTCGCTGAGCTCATCGTAGCGCGCGATGGCGTCGTCCAGCGACTCCGGCTCGCTGCCGACCAGCTCGTAGAGCCGGCGCTCCCAGCGCGGTGCCCGCTGCAGTGCCTCGCGGAAATCGAGCTCGCGGCTCACCAGCCTCTCGAGCGAGGCCTCCGGCTGCTGCAGGCTGGCGAGCGGATTTTCCCAGCTGTAGTAGAAGGCGCCGATCAGGACGGCCGTGAGGATCGCGAAGAGGACGGTGGCCCAGGGGGCGAAGTAGCGGCGGGCGGCCGGCGGAGCTGGCTCCGGCGGCTGCTCAGGGAACTCCGCCGGCGGGAGATCGGGCATCCCGGCAGGCGGCTAGCGGCGGGCGGCGTCGATGAGCGCGGCGAAGAGCCGACGCGCGGGCTCGGAGTGCCCGACCAGCTCCTCGGGATGCCACTCCACGCCGAGGACGAAGCGCGACGGATCGGTGTCCTCCACGCCCTCGATGATCTGGTCCGGCGCCCAGGCGACGGCGGTAAGATTCCGTCCGAGCGCCTTGACCGCTTGGTGGTGCATGCTGTTCACCTCGATCTCGTCCGCGCCCAGGATCCGCGCGAGCCGACTGCGGGGCTCGATCTTGACCTTGTGGGTGGGCTGATCGCGCGGCTCGGTCTGGCTGTGCTGGAGCTGGGTGCCGGGCTCGGTGCCCACGTCCTGGAAGAGCGTGCCGCCCAGCGCCACATTGAGCACCTGGATGCCGCGGCAGACGGCGAGGACGGGCAGCCCGCGCTCGAGCGCGAAGTGAATGGCCGAGGTCTCGAGCGTATCGCGCGCCGGCGCTACTTCGTAGACGGTTGGATGCGGCGACTCGCCGTATCGCGCCGGATCCACGTCGCCGCCGCCGGTGAGCAGCAGACCGCCGAGCTCGCCGGCGATTCGCTCGAGCGCGGCGGCGCTGAGCTGGGGCGGCAGGGGAACGGGCACGCCGCCGGCCTGCTGGATAGCGTGCAGATACGCGGAATTGACATACGCCCGCTCGGGATGTTTGCCCACCGTGATAGACGTGCTGACGCCGATGAGCGGCAGGCGGCTCATGGCGCCATGTTACCATACGCCGCATGACGCTCGATTCGGCGCAGTACCAGCGCGCGCCCGTCCCGACGCTGGCCGGGCCCATGACCCAGGTGATGGGCCGCCGCTGGATGGTGTCCGCCGGTCACCCACTGGCCGCTCAGGCCGCCGCGCGCATTCTCGAAGCGGGCGGCAATGCCATCGATGCCGGCGTCGCCGCCGGCCTCATGCTGGGCGTGGTCCATCCCGACATGGTGAGCTTCGCCGGCGTCGCGCCCATCCTCGTGCACCTGGCGTCGAGCGGCGAGACCTTCGAAGTCTCGGGCGTCGGCCCCTATCCGAAGAAAGTCAGCGCCGAGGTCTTCCGATCCAGGCACGGGGGCCAGATCCCCGCCGGCGTGCTCCGCACCGTGGTGCCAGCTTCGCCGGACGCCTGGTGCGCCGCGCTCGAGCGCTGGGGCACTCTGAGCTTCGGCGACGCGGTGGCCCCGGCGCTCGAGTGCGCGGAGCACGGCTTCCCCCTCTCGGTGTTCTCGGCCGCCATGATCCGAAACAATGCGGAGCGCCTCGCCCGCTTCCCGACGTCGGCCGCGCTCTACCTGCCGGGCGGCGCGCCCGTTGCTGCCGGACAGCTCTTCGTGCAGGCCGAGCTGGCCGGCACCATCAAGGCGATGGTGGCGGCCGAGATCCGGTCGCGCTCGCGCGGGCGGGCGGGCGCGATCCGGGCGGCGCGCGATGCCTTCTACAAGGGCGAGGCGGCGCAGCGCATCGCCGCGTTTCATGCGCGCGAGGGTGGGTTGCTGACCGCGGAGGACCTGGCCGAGTTCCAGGTCGACGTCGCGCCGGCGCTCAAGACCACCTTCCGCGGCTACGAGATCGCCGCGTGCGGATTCTGGTGCCAGGGACCCGTGCTGCTGCAGATGCTGAATCTCATCGAGCCGTTCGACCTCGCCGCGCTGGGGCACAATTCGCCGCGCGCCCTGCATCTGCTCATCGAAGCGATGAAGCTGGCCTTCGCCGATCGCGAGGCGTATTACGGTGATCCGCGCCACGTCAAGGTGCCGGGCGAGGCGCTGTTGTCCAAAGAGTACGCGGCGCTGCGCCGGGCGCTGATCCACGAGGACCGCGCCTGGCCGGACATGCCTGCGCCCGGCGATCCGGCGGCGATGGCGGCAGTGAGGAACGGCGCGTCCATGGCGCCCCCGCGCGGCCATTCTGGCTCGCTCGACACGTCCTACGTGGCGGTGGTGGATGCCGAAGGCAATGGCTTTTCCGCGACGCCCAGCGATCCGCCGGTGGACTCGCCGGTGGTGCCCGGTGTGGGCTGCGTCGTCTCGCCGCGCGGCTCGCAGGGCTGGCTCGAGCCGGGGCATCCGAGTGAGGTGGCGCCCGGGAAGCGGCCGCGGCTGACGCCGGCGCCCGCGATGGCGTTTCGCGACGGCCGGCTCATGATGCCCTTTGGCACTCCTGGCGGTGACGTGCAGCAGCAGGCCATGCTCCAGGTCTTCCTCAATATCACCGACTTCGGCATGTCGCCCCAGCAGGCCGTCGAGGCCCCGCGCGTGGCGACGCGCAGCTTCCCCGATTCGTTCTGGCCGCACGCCGCTTCCCCCGGTCGTCTCGATGCCGAGCGGCGCCTGGCGCCCGAAACGCGCACGGCGCTGGCCGACCTGGGCCATGCAGTGTCCGAATGGCCCGACTGGGACTGGCGGGCCGGCGGCGTCTGCGCGGTGCTCATTGGGCCGGACGGCACGCGCCTGGCGGGAGCCGATCCGCGACGCGGAGCCCACGCGATCGGCTGGTAGTACGAGCGCCTCGCTCCCAGGGAGGGTGTCGGCGGTGAGGGTTGTCGTCGCTCGGATGGCTGCGGTGACGCTCGCGTTCCTGGCGGCTTTCGCGTTCGCGCCTCTCGCCCCCGCTGAAGCTCAGGCGACGCTGTCCCTGCCCGGCACGCTGCCGCCGGAGCAGCGGGCGAAGCTGGAGCGTCTCATGAAGCATGCCTTCGCCTCGACGCTGATGGAGATCGAGCCTTATCCGGCGCGCGCCGAGGTGTTCGAGTACCTCCTCGATCATCCGGAGTTCGCGAGCCACGTCACGCGGGCGCTGCGCGCGGCGCGCTACAAGATCTGGCGCGAGGCGGACGGGATGTGGCTCGACGATGGCTGGGGCGTGAAGGGGCGATTCAATCTGGTGCATGCTGAGCGGGGCATGCGACTCATGTACGCCGCCGGCGCCTACGAGCAGCCGATGCTGCCCGACATCCGCGGCGACGCGCTGGTGGCCATCACCTATGACTTCCGCCCGGATGGGCGCGGACACACCCTGGCCACCACGAGCGTCAAAGCATTCGTACATCTCGACAGCCGGATGCTGCGCACGGTGGGAAAGATGGGCGGGCCGCTGGTTCAGTCCAAGGCCGATCGCGAAGGACGCCAGCTCCTCAAGGTGTTCGCGAAGGTGAGCCGTGCCATCGAGGACAATGCCGTGGAGGTGTACCGGCGGCTGAGCGAGCGTCAGGACGTGCCGAGGCCCGAGATGGAGGAGTTCAGGCGCCTCCTGAAGCTGCCCTGAAGCGGTGCGGCCTTGACGCCCCGTCCCGATCCGGCTAGGCTCGCGGCGCCGGGCTTCCGATGCCCGCGCCCGATTCCATGATTTGACCGGGACCCCCAACCCGATCGGCGAACGGAGGCAGTTATGACGACGCGACGCGGACGACTCATTGCCCTTGCCGTCTTCTCCCTGGTCCTGCTCCAGCCCATTCCCTCGCGGGCCGAGATCCTGGCCATGCTCAACTACGAGAGCAAGGCCGGGAACCCGCTCCGCAAGGAAGGCATCGCCATCATCGATGTGGATCCCGAGTCGCCGGCCTTCGGCAAGCTCCTGGCGGACATCCCTCTACCGCCGGACCTTGTCGCCCACCACATCTTCTACAACCGGGACCGAAGCAAGGCCTACGTCACGGCCCTTGGCAAGAGCGTGCTCCACGTGATGGACCTGACCCGGTTCCCGTTCCGGCTCAAGGCGGTGGACATCCCCGGCTGCGCCGTTCTCGAGGACGTGGTGGTCACTCCGGACAACAAGACCTGGTATCTCACCTGCATGGGCTCGCACAGCGTGGTCGTGGGCGACGCGGTGGCCGACCGTCCGCTCCGCACCATCGCGGCCCCCCACCCAGGACCGCCCTATATCCGCTGGCCCCACGGGATCGCGCTCAATGCGGGCCTCGACCGGCTGATCGTGACGGACACCGTCTCGCCCGACCTCAAGAGCGCGGGGGAGAGCGTCACCGTGCTCGAGGCCAGCACGGGCCGGGTGCTCTCGACCCACAAGATCACCATGAAGCCCCAGGCCAAGAGCGCGCCGGTCGAGGTGGTCTTCCACCCGGCCCGCCCCATGGCCTACGTCACCAATATGCTGGAGGCCGCCGTCTGGACGGGAAGGTGGGATGCGAGCCGCAAGACCTTCGACTTCCACGTGGCCGACGACCTCGAGAAGCGGGGGCAGGGCTTCCCACTCGAGATGGAGTTCAACGCCAAGGGCGACCGACTCTATGTGAGCGTCGCCAAACCGGGTGTGGTCAACGTCTACGACCTGTCGGACCCGGCCCAGCCGCGGTACCTCCAGACCATCCCCGCCGGGCCCGGTGCCCACCACCTGGTCTTCAGCCCCGACGAGAAGTACCTCTTCGTCCAGAACAGCCTCTTGAACCTGCCGGGCATGGACGACGGCTCGATCACGGTGATCGACGTGGCGCAGGGGAAGGCGATCCGTAGCATCAACACGCTCAAGGACGCGGGCTACAACCCGAACTGCATCGTCCTGCTGCCGCGGCGCTAAGCCGCCGGGCGGGCGCCGGGACTCAGCGGAAGGCCGGCGATCTCGGTCAGGAAGCGCTCAAGGTGCGCCTGGCGTCGCGCGCGGCGTCACGGGGCGGCGGGTCTCGCGAATCGACTAGCGATATCCTGCCAAAATTTGGCAGCAAATGTCGTAATTCAAGACCTGACCCCAAGGGCGGGGACGCCAGCCGGGGCGGGCGTCGGCCGCGTGCTCACCGGCTCTTCCCTGATGGCGAGGGCGAGCGGCACGGCGAGGAAGGCCATCAGCGCGGCCGAGATGAAGGCCCAGGAATATGAGCCCGTTGTCTGGAAGACCCAGCCGCCGATCGCCGCGCCGAGCGCGGCGCCCACCTGGTGCGAGAAGAAGATCCAGCCCGAGAGCGTTCCCACGGAGTAGCGGCCGAAGATGTTCGCCGTCAGCGTCGTCGTCGGCGGAACCGTGGAGATGTAGTTGAGGCCGAAGATCGCGGCGAAGATGTGCAGCGAGGGCACGTTCCAGACGTAAAGGAGAAAGAGAAGAGACAGACCGCGCACGCCGTAGTAAAAGGCCAGCGGACCCTTCCGGCCGAACCGATCGCAGATCCAGCCCGAGGCCACCGTGCCCAGGATGTTCATAGCGCCCATGATTCCCAGCGCCTGGGCCGCGTGCATCTCCGAGAAGCCGTGCTCCGCGGCGTGCGGCACCAGATGGGTGAGCACCAGGCCGTTGGACGTGTAGCCGCAGATGAAGAAGGTGCCCGCGAGGAGCCAGAAGGCGGGCACCTGCATGGCCTCGCCGACGGCGACACGACGGTCCGAGGGCATCGCCGTCATGCCGGCCGAAGGCACGCCCCGACCGGCGCCGTACGCCTGCAGCCCCTTGTCGGCCGGGTCATTGCGAACGAGCCAGAAGACCAGGGGGAGGGCGATGACGAGCAGGAGCCCGCCGAGCCAGAGGAAGGAGTGTCGCCAGCCGTAGTGGAGGGTGAGCCATACGGCGAGCGGAACGATGACGAGCTGTCCGGCTGACATCGCCCCGCCCAGGATGCCCAGCACCAGCCCGCGGCGCGATTCGAACCAGCGCGCGGCGACGGTGGCGCCCGTGGACATGGTGAGGCCGCCCGAGCCCAATGCCATCAGAACGCCGGCCGTGAGGTAAATCTGCCAGAGATAATGGATGCGGCTCGAGAGCACAGTGCCGATCCCGAGCACGACACACCCGAGGAGAATGACCCGGCGCGGACCCCAGCGGTCGGCGAGCCAGCCCCAAAATGGACCGATGGCGCCCAGCAGGAGAAGGGACAGGGCCGCGGCGCCCGAGAGCGAAGCGCGGTCCCAGCCGAACTCCGCCTCCATGGGCTTGATGAAGACGCCGAACATGGCCCGCAGCCCCGAGCCGCCCAGCATGACGAGGACCACGGTGCCGAGGACGATCCAGCCGTAGTGCAGCCTGCGGATCCGAGCGGTCATTGAGGCTCCTCATGCAATGAAGTTCCGCCCAGGCTACCCATTAGCACTTGAGATGGCAAGAACGGGCGCAGCGATTCCCTCGCTCCGAGCGCGGATTTTACCCACGAGCGCATGACACGGGCGGGTCCTGTCGCCGCGGGCGGCCTCGCGCGGCCGGCTCCGTCACCCACTCGCCCGAACGCAGCTGTTCAGCTGCGGACGGGACTCGGGGGGCCCACTTCGCTCGGCCGCGCGAGACCATCCCGCGGCCCCACCCGCCTGTGTCGGCATTCCCGTGGCGCGGGATCAGACTGAACTTCGTCCACCTGAGGGGGGGGGTGGGGCCGGGGCCGCTCTCATCGGGACCGTGGCTTCTGCGCATCGATGTGGCAGGCGAACCACCATTTCGCGGCCCGTGACGAGTCGCCGCATGGGGCAACAACTCAGCGTGTTCCGAGAGAGCGGCCCCGGCCTCGCCCGGACGCTATACGGGCTTGGCTCCCACGGTCTTGCTGAACGCGATCGCGCCCTTGCGGGCGTCGGCAACGACCGCGTCGCCTTCGGCGAATTCGCCATTGAGCAGGCGCAGGGCCAGCGGGTCCTGGACCATCCGCTGGATGGTGCGCTTGAGCGGCCGCGCGCCGTAGACGGGGTCATAGCCCTCGCGCGCCAGCAGCTCCTTGGCGGCGGGGGTGAGCTCCAGCGTGATGCGCTTGTCGGCGAGGCGCCGCGTCAGGTGGCGCGCCTGGATCTCCACGATCGCGGCGATCTCCTCGCGCCCGAGCGGCTTGAAGATCACGATCTCGTCGATGCGGTTGAGGAACTCGGGCCTCAGCGTCTGGCGCACGGTCTCGAGCACGAGCTGGCGCGTGCGCTCGGGCTGCGCCTCCTCCCGGAAGTAGTGGCTACCCAGGTTCGAGGTCATGATCACCACGGTATTGCGGAAGTCCACCGTACGCCCCTGGCCGTCGGTGAGTCGGCCGTCGTCGAGCAGCTGCAGCAGCACGTTGAACACGTCGCCGTGGGCCTTCTCGATCTCGTCGAAGAGCAGGACCGAGTACGGGCGACGCCTCACGGCCTCCGTCAGCTGGCCACCCTCTTCATACCCGACGTATCCCGGCGGCGCGCCGATCAAGCGCGCCACGGTATGCTTTTCCATGTACTCGGACATGTCGATGCGGATCATGGCGCGCTCGTCGTCGAACAGGAACTCGGCGAGCGCCCGCGCCAGCTCGGTCTTGCCGACACCGGTGGGGCCCAGGAACAGGAACGAGCCAATGGGCCGGTTCGGATCCGACAGCCCCGACCGGGCCCGGCGCACCGCGTTCGAGACGGCGATGATCGCTTCCTGCTGGCCGACCACGCGCTGCGCGAGGCGCTCCTCCATCTTGACCAGCTTCTGGACCTCGGCCTCCAGGAGCCGGGTCACGGGGATACCGGTCCACTTGGCCACGGTCTCGGCGACGTCCTCCTCGTCCACTTCTTCCTTGAGCATCTTGCCGTTCTTCTGCAGCGCCGTCAGCCGCGCGTTCTCGGCCTCGAGCTTCTTGTCCAGCTCGAGCAGGGTGCCGTAGCGGAGCTCGGCGGCCTTCTGGAGATCGCCGCGCCGCTCCGCGTCGGCCATGGTCGCGCGCGCCGCCTCCGCGTCCTCTTTGATCTTGCCGATGGCCATGATGGCGGCCTTCTCGGCCTGCCACTGGCTCTTGAGCCCCGCCGACTTTTCCTTGAGCTCGGCCAGCTCGGCGTCGAGGCGCGCGAGCCGGTCCTGGGACACCGGATCGGACTCGCGGGCGACCGAGACCCGCTCGATGCCCAACTGCATGATCCGCCGCTCGATCTCGTCGATCTCGTGCGGCATCGAGTCGATCTCGATGCGCAGCCGGGAGGCGGCTTCATCGATCAGGTCGATGGCCTTGTCGGGAAGGAACCGATCGGAGATGTAGCGGTGCGAGAGCACGGCCGCGGCTACCAGCGCCGAGTCCTTGATCTTCACCTTGTGGTGGACCTCGTACTTCTCCTTGAGGCCGCGCAGGATGGCGATCGTGTCCTCCACCGAGGGCTCGCGCACCATGACCGGCTGGAAGCGCCGCTCGAGCGCCGGGTCCTTCTCGACATGCTTGCGGTACTCGTCGAGCGTCGTGGCGCCCACGCAGCGTAGCTCGCCCCGCGCCAGGGCGGGCTTGAGCATGTTGGCGGCGTCCACGGCGCCCTCGGCGGCGCCGGCCCCGACCAGCGTATGGAGCTCGTCGATGAAGCAGATGATCTCGCCGCCGCTCTCGGTGATCTCGCGCAGTACCGCCTTGAGGCGGTCCTCGAACTCACCGCGGTACTTGGAGCCCGCCACCATGGCGCCGATGTCCAGCGCCACCAGTCGCTTGTTCTTGAGCCCCTCGGGGATGTCTCCCGACACGATGCGCTGGGCCAGGCCCTCGACGATGGCCGTCTTCCCAACGCCGGGCTCGCCGATCAGGACGGGATTGTTCTTGGTCCGGCGCGAGAGCACCTGCACCACCCGGCGGATCTCCTCGTCCCGGCCGATGACGGGATCGAGCTTGCCTTTGCGCGCCAGGTCCGTGAGGTCCTTGGAGTACCGCTGCAGGGCCTGGTATTTCTCCTCGGGATTGGGGTCAGTCACCCGCTGGCTGCCGCGCACGTCGACGAGCGCGCGGTAGATGGCCTCGGGTGTCACGCCGGTGGCCGCCAGGACGCGCGCCGCGGCGCCGGCCTTTTCCTGCGCGATGGCGATGAGCAGGTGCTCGGTGGAGCAGTATTCGTCCTTGAGCCGCTGGGCTTCCTCCCACGCGCGATTGAGCACGCTTTCGAGCCGCTCGGAGGCGTACTGCTTGCCGACGCCCTTGACCTTCGGCAGCCGGCCCAGCTCGCTCTCGACCTGGCGCGCGACGGCCTCGGGCCGCGCGCCCAGCTTGCCGAGCAGCGGGCCCACCACGCCTTCCTGCTGCTGCAGCAGGGCCAGCAGGAGGTGCTCGGGCTCGATGACCTGGTGGCTCTGCTGATCGGCCAGGGACTGCGCCGCCTGCACGGCCTCCTGGGCCTTGACGGTGAATCGGTCGAACCTCATTGTTTCTTCTCCGCTCTCAGCTCTTCATAGAGCGCCTTCTCGCGCGCCGTGAGCCCGCTTCCAACGGTGACCTGCACCCGCACGTACTGATCGCCGGTGCCGCCGCCCTTGAGCCGCGGCATCCCGTAGCCGGGAAGCCTGAAGGTCCGGCCGCTCGACGTCTCGGGCGGGATCTTCATCGAGACTTGGCCCTTCAGGGTCGGCACCGACGCCTCCGTCCCCAGCGCCGCGTCGGGGGCCGACACCGGCAAGTCCACGTAGAGATCATCACCCTTGCGCTCGAAGCGGCCGTCCGGCTTCACCGTGACGCGAAGGTAGAGATCGCCGCTGCCGCCGCGTCCGGCTCCGCGGAGGCCTTCTCCGGCGACACGAACCCGCGAGCCCGTGTCCACGCCGGCCGGAATCTTGACCTCGAGGTTGCGGCGCCCCTTAGACCAGCCCGTGCCGCGGCACTGGGCGCAGGGCCGGCGGTTGACATGGCCGGCGCCGCCGCAGGCCGTGCAGGGCTCGTCCAGCTCGAGCGAGATCGCCCGGCTGACGCCGCGGAAGGCTTCCTCGAGCGTGAGCTCGATGCCGGCCTCGACATCGCCGCCCCGCATCCCGGTGCCGCCGAAGCCGCCGCCCAGATCGCCGAGGTCACCGAGCTCGACTTCCTGGAAGCCACCCTGGAACGGGCCGCCACCCAGATCGCCGAAGATGGTGCGAAAGAAATCCGAAAAGCCTCCGAAGTCCCCCGCACCCTGGGTGAAGCGCACGCGGCGCCCTTCGAAGGGCGAGCCCGCGCCGGCGCCGGTCTGGGCGTAGCGCTCCCAATCCGGCCCGAGCGTGTCGTAGCGCTTGCGCTTCTCGGGATCCGACAAAACCGTATAGGCCTCGCTGATTTCCTTGAAGCGCTCGGCCGAGCCCTTGCTCACGTCTGGGTGATGCTTGCGGGCAAGCTTGCGGTAGGCGGTCTTCACCGCCTTGTCGTCGGCGTCCCTCGGTACTCCAAGAATCTTGTAATAGTCCTTGTATTCCATACGCTTAGACAGGAAAGCGGCGCCCGGACCGGTGGCGTCCGCGCCGCTCTCACGCCTTTAATTGTAGCAGACGGGCCGGGGTGCCGCGGGTCCG
>Ga0137374_10002538_pt1 | contig 21356 bp, 17 predicted proteins | sample SagtaG_20_FD_104811 | JGI IMG/M metagenome (GOLD analysis project Ga0137374, IMG submission 104811) | Vadose zone soil microbial communities from Sagehorn Ranch, Mendocino, California, USA - Sage1_R_100_16 metaG | ecosystem: Environmental > Terrestrial > Soil > Vadose zone | place: USA... | reverse complement strand
CAAAAAAATACCAATTCTGCCACTTTTCATCGCACTGGCAGTCGTCGCGCTCGCGTGGCCTCCGGTCGCGCGCGCGGACGCCGTGACCGACTGGAACCTGATCGCCTCGACGACGATCATCCCGAACGCCCCGCCGCTGGTACCGGTGCTGGACTTCGCGATGGTGCAAGGGGCGGTGTATGACGCGGTCAACGCGATCGACCGTGGCCACCAGCCGTACCTCGTACAGCCGAACGCGAATCCAACGGACTCGAAGGAGGCGGCCGCGGCGACGGCCTCCTACCAGGTCCTGATCGGACTGTTCCCGGCGCAGCAGCCGATCCTGGAGCCGATCTACAACAACTACATCGCGGCGCTGCCCGACGACCCACCGGGATCGAAGGCTGCGGGGATCACTATCGGTGAGGCGACAGCCGCGGCAATGCTCGAAGCGCGAGCGAACGACGGCCGCTTCGGGCCGCCGCCGACGCTGTACCCGCCAGCGCCGGGCATCTGGCGGCCGACGCCGCCGAACTTCGCGTCCGACCCCTCGTCGTGGTTCGGGAACGTGCTGCCGTTTATCGTCCCGAGTGCAGAGATGCTCCGCACCGACGGACCGAACGCGCTCACCAGTGCCGCCTACGCGGAGGACTTCAACGAGGTCAAGGAACTCGGCTCACTCACGAGCATAACCCGCACGCCGGACCAAACCGATGCTGCGATCTTCTGGGCAGACAATGGCTTCGCGCTCTGGAACCGGATCTTTCGTGGGCTGGCCGCCAGCCAGAACTTGGACATCGTCGAGAACGCTCGCCTGTTCGCGATGGAGAACCTGGCTGCCGCTGACGCCACGATCGGCTGCTGGAACGACAAGTATTACTGGCAGTTCTGGCGCCCGATCACGGCGATCCGCGAAGCCGATACCGACGGCAACCCGGCCACTCAGGCCGACCCGGCGTGGTGGCCGCTGTTCCACCCAACGACACCGGTGCCACCGCCGCCGCTCGTAACGCCATCCTTCCCCGACCACCCTTCGGGACACACCTGCGGTACTGGTGCAATCGTGCACACGCTCCAGAACTTCTTCGGCACCGACAAGATCGCCTTCAGCGCCTTCAGCAATAAATCCGGTACCACGCGGAGCTTCGACCGGTTCTCGGACGCGCTCAAGGAGGTCATCGACGCCCGAGTGTGGAGTGGCATCCACTTCCGCACCGCCGACACGCAGGGAGCGGTGCTCGGCAAGAAGGTCGCCCATCACCTCGAGAAGCACTACTTCCAGCCGGTCCATTGACGCTGAGCGACGTGGGGCCGCAACTCGCGGCCCCGCACGCCGCTAGATCCCTCCTTCGAGTGGCGCGCAAGAGGCCATGCGCGCGTCTCTCTTCTCAAGAAAATAAAGGTGTCCGACGACTGGCGTGCTCATGCTTGGATTTTGAGCCACTGCTGGCCGCAACGGTTTTCCAAGAGCCGCAAGCTGCAACCAGCGCAGCGGACCTGGATGTGATCACTCTTTGCTCCCGCTCGTGTCCGTGGTTTCGGCTGGCGCTTTCGCCAGATTCATTTCATTGATCTTTCGATGAAGGGTCCGGCGGCTGATGCCGAACTTCCTGGCCGCGGCGGACATGTTGCCGAAGGCCTCCTGCTGCGCGTCGCGCAAGGAGTCGTCGACAAAATGTGCGCACTCCCCTGACGTGATCGCCGCTTATTCTTTCATTCCTGCGACTTGCTCGGAGTGTTCGTGCGCGCCATGAGCGTGTAGCGACGGACGGACGCGCAGGAAAAACTGAAAGGCGTAGCCGAGATCGTCTCCGTAGTAGCGGTCGAGACTACTCGGGCGATCGTTAATTGTAAATTGCGTGCCGAGTCCGATATCGAGGCCGTTGCCATGGGATAAATCGCGGACGTAACCAACCGTGTAACCGCTCACCGGAAAAATGCGTGATTCGTCGGCAGAATTGAGAACCAGCTCGTGACCGGATTTCTCTACGCGTTCCCAGCGGGCATAAATCGTGTCGCGACCCCGTTGATAATTTGATTCAATCAGGAACGACTGCGTTTTGCTTTCACTGGTATCGTGGTTTTGGCCCCACACAAAAGTATTCGACCAGTTGCTATCGTTCCCAAGGGGAAGGTTATAAATGGCGGAAGCGGTGGTGCGATGGCGTTTCAGGTCCGGCTCGAGCGCTTCAGGGCTCTTTATGTAACCGTGCGAAACCTGCAGCGCCACGTTCTGTGTAGGATTCCATGAAATACGGCCGCTGTATGAATCGAATTCTGGCTGATCGAAATCGTAGCGATTTTCGTCCGGTTCGCGGCCGGTAAAAATGCTGCCTTCGATTTTGATGGTCCGCCAGACGAGGCCGGCGGTGGCCACGCCGAACGTGACGTGCGTGGAATCCTGCCAGTGATGACCAAGCGGTGCATCCGGATCATCCATCGCCGATGCGCGATGCATGAAAGTAGGCGGCCCGAGCGCTGGTTCGCCAGGATAACCGAAATACAAATATGCGCTTAGATCGGAAACAAACTTCTGCGAATAACTGATCGATAATTCATCGAACAAATCATGCGGGTGTTGCCGATCGTGCAAGGGTTGGTCGTTCCACGATTCGCCGCTCTGAAACAGAAGCGGATATCCCCGACCCCCTTCCGTGAGCGGATCCAGACTCATCATTAAGCGCCCGCCAATTTGCGCACTATCGCCGAGCGGATGCGAATACATTCCCATGATCCAGTTGGGCGCATCAATCCGGTCGTCGCCGCGTCGGGTGCTCACGTTCGTGTAACGCGGGAAAATCGCTCCGTGCAGCATCAGCATGTCGTCACCGAACATGAACATTTTGCCATACATCGGCGTGGAATCTGGGACCCACGATGTCCCGGAGCTTTCGCGGCTCATCGGCTCGGCAATGTTCACAGAGGATTGCATCGACATCTGCATCTCGTGCTCGCCATGCCCCTCTTGCTCGTGCTGGTCGTGTTTCATAGCGTGCATCGAATGATTCTCGATTTTCGCGGGTGGTTCCCGTTTTTCTTCTTTCAGCGGCACGAGTTTCATCCCGCATTTCGGACAGTTGCCCGGATGATCCATCACGACTTCGGGATGCATCGGACACGTGTATTTCTGTCTTTTCTCATGCTCGCCTGCCGCGCCGGAGCCGCGCGAAGACGGGTGCTCGTGGCCTTGCGCAACCGCGCTGCTCAAGCCAAGCGCGATTGCGGTGATTAAAATTAAAATGTGCTTTGTCATATCGATCCTGAAATTGTTTTGATGTTGTAGGGCAGGCGCTTCGCCTGCCGAAGCAGAGGCAACCCCGAATGCTTTCGGGGTTGCACTGCAATTGATGGTGGACGATCGCGAGTTTGCGATCGTTAGATGGGAGACGGCGGAGCGGGAGCGAGAAGGCTCCGCTGCAGGATCAATTCAGCGAATGAAGTTTTGCCTGGTGGTCCGGTGTCCAGCAATAGCAGCGGACTGTTGTGCGATTCCGCGAAAAAAATGAGTTGCTCGACGCGAACATTGACATCGCTAAATTTTGCGTAATCGCGCGTCCAACTTTTCGCCGTTGCGAAGAAAACGGCGCGCAAGATTTTGCAGCACTGGATTCCCGGTGCTGGCTGTTGCGGTTTGGCGGGCTTGGAATGAAAGGGGCAGGCGTTCTGCGACAGTTCGCTTTTGGTTGCGACCGCGGCGAACGCGCAAATGATTCGAGATTGCAATCCAGGAGCAGATCGCCGTCGCAACAACAACGCATCGCGCGCTCGTTTTCATGCTGTGTTTAATCGTTCACCGGCCGCGAATGCTCAAACATTTTCTTCGGGCTCGACATTCGGCGCAACACCGGCCGCGACCTCGGACGGTGGAATACCATCGAGCCCGGGTGCCAAAGGAGAGGTCGTGGCGACCGGGGCCTGCTCAAGACGCGTGGACATCAGCATGGCGGTGAAGAGCAGAGCGGCTGCGAGGTAGTATGGCGCTCCGGGCACCTGGAACGAATGTTTTGGATCGATGAACCATCCAAACACGCGAGAAAATAAAACTGGCCCGATAATGAACGTAATCGAACGCAAACTGCCGAGCGCCCCCTGTAATTCACCTTGTTCGCGTTCGCTCACTCGGCGCGTCATCATACCCTGAGCCGCCGGCATGGAGATATTCCACATCGAAATGATCGGGATCGATCCGAGAAAAATTGCACTGTTTCGCGCCAGACCAGCGATAAACATGCCGGTTGCACCGAAAAATTGACCAATGTAAAGCGTGCGGCGTTCGCCGAAACGTTTCACCATTTGCGGAGTTAAGCCGGCGGAAATCGCAGCAGTGCAGACCCCGACAATGGCAAGGGAAAGACCGATCATGCCCGCGCTCCACGCGTAGCGATAGATCGCGTAAAGAGCCCAAACGGTGAAGACATTATGTGCCACGTAGGCGAGAAACTGGATCGTAGCGAGACGCCACAGTTCGTGATGCGAACGTAAGAGCACGAGTGAGCCAACCGGATTCGCGCGACGCAACGTGAACTCCTTCCGTTTCTCGGGCACGAGCGATTCTGGGACAACGAAATATCCCCAAAGCCAATTCGCGAGGCTGAAGCCAGCGGCGACCCAGAACGGCAAGCGAGGATCGACATCGCCGAGCAGACCGCCAATGGCCGGGCCAAGGACAAACCCGACTCCGAACGCCACGCCGATCATTCCGAATGCGCCCGCGCGTTTTTCCTTTGGAACGACGTCAGCGATATAGGCCATGGCCGTGGGAATGCTCGACGTGGTGATGCCAGAAATGATGCGGCCCAGGAACAGCCAGCCCATGGTGGGTGCGATGGCCATTACCACGTAATCGAGACCAAGCCCAAGGTTCGACAACAGGATCACCGGGCGCCGCCCGATTTTGTCCGATAAAACGCCTAGCACCGGCGAAAAGAAAAACTGCATCAATGCGAAGACCAAACCAAACCAGCCGTTCCAGTCTGCAGCGTTCTTCATGTTGCCGCCGAGAAAATTGAGGATCAGTTTCGGCAAAACCGGTCCGATCAACCCGACCGTTAACATGTCGAGTGTAACGGTCACGAAGATGAAGGTGATGGCAGCTTTGCGCGGCTTCATTCTGGATATGAGATGCTAGATGCTGAATCTTTGTCGACCATCAAGCATCAAAATGTTCTAAGCCAATTCGTGTTAAGCTGTGCCTCCGGTGACACCGCTCTCTTATCTCTCGCCGAAAACGGAAGTGCGCGAGAGCAAGATCCACGGTCGCGGATTGTTTGCGACCGCTGACATTGCCAAGGACGAGATCGTGTCGGTGAAAGGTGGGCATATTATTTCGCGCAAACAATTGCGAGAGCAAATCACGCCGCGGCTCGGCCCGGTAGAGATTCAGATTGACGATGATTTATTCATTGCGCCAGTCACGGATGACGAGCGCGAAGGCTCGATGCTTTACAGCAATCATTCGTGCGATGCGAACATTGGCATGCGCGGCGAGATTACATTCGTCGCTATGCGCGACATCCGCGCCGGCGAAGAGCTTACTCACGATTGGGCGACCACGGACGACGACAATTACTCCGTCGAATGCAAATGCGGCGCGCCCAATTGCCGGAAAATTCTCACTGGCAAAGATTGGCAACGGCCTGAGCTGCAAACGCGTTATGCCGGATATTTCTCGGCGTATCTGGCGCGAAGAATCGCGATGCTAGCTCCCGAATGATTGGCGCACGGATAACGCATCTGACGCGAAAATCTTTTGTTGGCGTGATCTCCTATTTGCTAGGCGTCGCCGCGACTTCGCTTAACGTCCACTTCGTGTTCGTGCTTTACGCGCTCACACCGCTCTTCTTCATCACGCCGCCGCAAGTCCGGCGATGATCGAACCTGTAGCCGCGGTCGTTGATCGCGGTCGGGCGACAGCCTCGTCCGCCACAAGCAATCTGCGTAATCCAAACTTGAAGTGAGAGATCCCTCGATCCATTCGACCTCGCTCAGGGCAAGACTTTCGCTCGGAATGACAGACTCTCAGTACCGGTAGTGCTCGGACTTGAACGGCCCCTCAATCGGCACACCAAGATACTCCGCTTGTTGTTGCGAAAGTTTGGTGAGTTTGACGCCGATCTTTTCCAAATGCAGGCGCGCGACTTCTTCATCGAGCTTCTTTGATAAGACGTAAACGCCGACTTTGTAACTGTCTCGATTCTTCCAGAGATCGAGCTGGGCAAGGACTTGATTGGAAAACGAGTTCGACATGACAAAGCTCGGATGGCCCGTCGCACAACCGAGATTCACGAGCCGGCCCTCAGCCAGCAGGAAAATTTCGTGTCCGTCCGGGAAGGTATATTTGTCCACCTGGGGCTTGATGTTGGTGCGCTTGACGCCAGTTGCGGCGTTCAGCGCATCGACCTGAATCTCGTTGTCGAAGTGACCGATGTTCGCGACGATGGCTTGATCTTTCATTCGCTTCATGTGCTCAAGCGTAATGATGTCGAGATTACCGGTGGCGGCGATGTAAATGTCGCCGCGGCCGAGCGTATCTTCGATCGTAGTGACTTCGTAGCCTTCCATCGCAGCTTGTAACGCATTGATCGGATCGATCTCGGTAATGACGACGCGTGCGCCCTGTCCGCGCAACGATTGCGCGCACCCTTTGCCAACGTCGCCGTAACCGCACACGACCGCGACCTTGCCGCCAATCATGACGTCGAGAGCGCGGTTCAACCCATCGACCAGCGAATGACGGCAGCCGTAGAGATTGTCGAACTTCGATTTCGTGACGGAATCGTTGACGTTGATGGCGGGAACAAGCAGCCGATTCTCTTGATGCATCTTATAGAGACGATGCACGCCGGTAGTCGTCTCCTCGGAAACGCCGCGCCACTCCTTTACGATCTCGTGCCAGCGATAGGGATTCTCGCGCTGGATCTCGAGCAATAAATCTTTGATGACCTGTTCTTCTTTATTCGCTGATTTACTCTTCGCCCAATCACTGCCTTCTTCGAGCTCGTATCCTTTGTGGATGAGCAGCGTGGCGTCGCCACCATCGTCGACGATAAGCTGCGGCCCTTTGCCGTTCGGATGGGAGATCGCCTGGTAAGTGCACCACCAATAATCCTCAAGACTTTCGCCCTTCCACGCGAAAACGGAGACGCCTGATTTGGCGACCGCCGCGGCCGCGTGATCTTGCGTCGAAAAGATATTGCAACTCGCCCAGCGAACACTCGCGCCAAGCTCAATAAGTGTCTCGATGAGCACTGCGGTTTGAATCGTCATGTGCAGAGAACCGGTGATGCGCACTCCAGCGAGCGGTTTACTCTCCGCGTACTTTTCGCGGATGGCGATGAGACCCGGCATTTCCTTTTCTGCGATGGCAATTTCTTTTTTTCCGAAGTCGGCCAATGCGACGTCGGCGACCTTGTAGTCCTGTTTGCGCTCTGTCTGTGTTGCTGTCGGCATAAGTTTTAAGTTTTAAGTATTAGGTTTTAAGTGTTCTGCAGCTGATGCGTTTCATTTGGGACGGGTTTTGGCCAGAACGGAGCGGCGTAGCCCTTGGAGCATTGCTGAGATTTCTTTCGTCTCAGCGACGAGCGGTTCGAATTGGCCTTTGGCTAGGGCTTTTAGTTTTCGCGCAATATAGAGTTGCGTTCGCAATTCGCCGCACGAGCCCTTCAAAAAATTCAAAAAGTGCGCGAAGTCCTTGGCGCTGCCGCGTTCTGCGCCTTCGGCGATATTGGAAGCAATCGAAAGTCCTGCTCGTTCGATCTGGTCTTTAAGCGAAAATCTTCGGCAGTTTTCGAAGGCGTTGTAAACCGCAACTGAAAGCCGGCACCCCCGCTGCCAGACTTCAAGATCTTCGAACGATTGATAAGCCATACTTAAAACTTAAGACTTAGAACTTAAAACTACTGCGCTGCTTTCCGCAGCGCCTCGGCTTTATCGGTTCGTTCCCACGTGAGAGCATCCAGATCATCAATGCGACCGAAGTGACCGTAGTTGGTTGTGTTGCGATAAATTGGCCGCAGCAGATTGAGCTGCTTGATGATCTCGGCGGGCTTGAAATTGAAAACTTCCCAGATCGCCCGCTCCAATTTCTCCTCGTCCAGTTTGCCGGTGCAAAAGGTGTCGACGCTGACGCTCACGGGCTCGGGGTGGCCGATCGCGTAAGCGAATTGAACTTCGCACCGATCCGCCAGCCCGGACGCGACAACATTCTTAGCGATCCAACGCCCCATATACGCTGCGCTGCGATCTACCTTCGTCGGGTCTTTCCCCGAAAACGCACCACCGCCGTGCCTGCCCATTCCGCCATAGGTATCGCAAATGATCTTGCGACCGGTGATGCCTGCGTCGCCTTCCGGACCGCCAATCACGAACCGGCCAGTCGGGTTAATCAGGTAGGTTGTTTTCTCGTCCATCCATTCGGGCGGAATCACTTTTTTGATCAAGAGTTCGATCAAGGTTTCGCGGATTTCCTTTTGTTTGACATCGGCCGCGTGCTGCGAAGAAACAACGACAGTGGTAGCGCGGAGTGGCTTATAGCCATCGTATTCAATCGAGACCTGCGTCTTGGCATCGGGACGCAGCCAGGGAATTTCGCCCGATTTGCGCAACCGCGTCAGCTCACGCCCGAGTTTGTGCGCGAATGAAATGGGAGCCGGCATCAGTTCCGGCGTTTCGTTGCACGCAAATCCGAACATCAGCCCCTGATCGCCGGCCCCTTGCTCGGCCGTGCCTTTGCCTTCGGCGGCCGCTTCATCGACGCCTTGCTTGATGTCGCGCGATTGCTCGCTCATTTCCCAAATCACACGACAAGTGTCGGCGTGAAAAATGCAATCGCCGTTCACGTAGCCGATGCTCCGGATAGCGTCGCGGACCCGCTCTTCAAAATCGAGTTTGGCGTTGCTGGTGATCTCGCCCGCGAGCACAACCAGGTTGCCTTTCGCGAGGGTTTCGCAAGCAACGCGGCTCAGCGGATCCTGTTCGAGGCAGGCATCGAGAATGTAATCGCTGATGGTATCGCAAACTTTGTCGGGATGCCCTTCGGTGACCGATTCAGAGGAAAAAATGTAACGACGCGACATGGTAAAAAGGTGATTCGTTAAAAGGTTACAAGGTTACAAGGTTAAAGCGGATTTAGCTGTGCGATTTCATGGGTCAACCGTTGTAACGATGTAACATTTTAACAATGCAACGCCGTCCCAACGACATATTGACCAATCATGATGCGTCGATATATCGTTGGCTGACAGAATGGCGTCAACCATTAATTTGCTCCGATTGCTGGCAGACCCGACCCGTTTGCGTCTGCTCCTTCTTATAGAGCAGGAAGAACTTTCGGTGGCTGAGCTGCAGCAAATTCTGGGCATGGGCCAATCGCGCATCTCCAGTCATCTCGCCCAATTGAAGCGCGCTGGCGTCGTGGAAGATCGGCGGGTCGGGAAAAATGTTTACTACGGCGCGAACCACCGTGGGCAGAGCGCACACGAAGAGCGCGTCGCGGAAATAACCCGATTGCTTGCACGCGAATTGCCGGAAACGCCCCGCGATCGCACGAGCCTCAAGCTCGTGCTCCACAAACGTCAGGACAAAGCCCGGAAATACTTCGACGAGCTCGCCGGCAAGTTTGGCCGAAGCTATGTGCCGGGACGGTCGTGGAAAGCGCTGGCACACACGCTTATCACTTTGCTTCCGCCATTGACAGTGGCCGACCTGGGGGCCGGCGAAGGGACACTTTCGCAGTTGCTGGCTAAAAACGCGCGCAAAGTGATCGCCATCGATAATTCCCTGAAGATGGTCGAGTTCGGATCGCAGCTCGCAAAAAAGCACGGATTCAAGAACCTCGAATACCGGCTTGGCGACATCGAAGATCCGCCGATCGCGAAAAACAGTGTCGATCTTGCGATTTTGAGCCAGGCGTTGCATCACGCCATTCATCCCCAGCGTGCGATCGGTGCGGCCCACCGGATTTTGAAGCGTGGCGGCCGGTTAGTGATTCTCGATCTTTTGAGCCATCGATTCGAACGCGCCCGCGAACTTTATGCAGATCACTGGCTCGGGTTTAGCGAAGTGCAGTTGCACCAATTCCTTGAAAAAAGCGGCTTTCGGCAAATCGAAGTAAGCGTGGTGTCACGAGAAAAGCAAAGCCCGCATTTTCAAACGGTCTTCGCTACAGGCATAAAGTGAACGCCAGGGCTCCTTTCCCTGTCAATATTGTCGTTGTGGGCTTATAGCTGCGACCAACCCAAATTTGTAACAATGACCGGCTTCTTCGACGAAGTGAAGCGGCGCAAGGTCTACCGCGTGGCGGCAGCCTACATCATCGCTGCCGGAGGGGCGATTCAGCTGGCTTCGGCCTCGTTTCCGGCGTGGGAATTGCCAAACTGGGCGCTACGGCTGGTGATCGTCCTGTTACTCATCGGGTTCCCAATCGCACTCATTCTCGCATGGGCTTTTGATGTCACGCCGGAGGGCATTCGAGCGACCCCCAGCGTGGCTGGGCCAAGAACACACCGCCGTCGTAACGTGATCATGCTTGTCGCGACTGGGGTGATCATTTCTGCTGCCGTGGGGTTCTTTTTGCTGCCTCGGGTCGCCGCGCACAAGATCGACAAGTCGATTGCAGTGTTGCCGTTTGAAAGTCTGAGCGACGAAAAAGAGAACGCGTATTTTGCGGACGGTATTCAGGACGACGTGCTCACCAACTTGTCGAAGATCGGCGACCTGAAAGTAATTTCACGCACCTCGGTCATGCCTTACCGAGGGAAGGCATCCAACGTTCGTGAAATCGGAAAGGCGCTGGGTGTTGGTACCATTCTCGAAGGGAGCGTTCGCCGCGTCGGCAATCGGGTGCGCGTAAACGTTCAGTTGATCAACGCCGCAAACGACGAGCACCTGTGGGCGGAAGATTACGATCGTGACTTAACCGATGTGTTTGCCATTCAAACTGATCTGGCACGACAAATCGTGCGCGAATTGCAGGCGAAACTGTCCGATACGGAAAAAGCGCTCATCGAACGCAAACCCACGGATAATGGCGAGGCCTATCTCGCTTTTGTCCAGGCACATAATCTTCAGAACGCCTTTGAGGACTTCGGGAAACTCAAACAAAGCGAGCAGCTTTATGCGCGCGCCATCGAGCTCGACCCGAAATTTGCGCTCGCTCTTGCACGCTACTCGCAATTGGAAAGTTGGATCTTTCACATCTTCGATCCCACTCGGGAACGGCACAAAAAAGCCCGCGCTCTCGCCGAGCAGGCCCTGCAATTACAGCCTGACCTGCCAGAGGCGCACCTGGCGATGGGGTTCTCATATTATTACGGCGACAACGATTACGACGCGGCGCAGAAGGAATTCGAAATCGCCCGGAGCGGGTTGCCTAACGAATCCAACGTTTATCTCGCTCTCGGCGCAATCCAGCGCCGCCAGGGCAAATGGGCCGAATCGACTGCCAACCTCGAGAAGGCCGTCAGTTTGAATCCGAAAGACAACTTGCCGCTGCAAAATCTCGCTACCAACTACCAAGATCTGCGGAACTTCGATGCGGCCAACAAAACGATCGACCGCGGGCTTGCCTTGGATCCGACGGCATTCGGGCTCTTGGAGCTCAAATCGAAGCTGGCCATCTTTGAGAAAGGCGATTTCAGTGTCGCAGAGAAAGCATTTGAGGCTGTGAAATCGATCCCGATGACCAACGAACAGAAACTTAAGACCGCCAGCGCGCGCGCGGACGTTTTTGTTTTGGAACGGAACTACCAGGAAGGATTGCGCGAAGCGGAAAGCCTGCCGGACGATCTCCTCGCACCGATTCACCCCGAAGCCTTGTGTTACAAATATTATCTCATCGGCTTTGCGCGAAAGGCGCTTCAGGACGAAGCCGGCGCGCGAGCCGCCTTCCTAAAAGCAAAAGACCTCCTGGAACCACGACTGAAAGAAAGTCCCGATGCGGCGGAGATGCATATTCAGCTCGCGAAAGTTCTCGCCCATCTCGGAAAAAAAGATGCCGCGCTAGCTGAAGCGCGGCGCGCCACCGAATTGGTTCCGGAGAGCAAAGACGCCTTAGGCGGCCCGGAAATTGCGGCTGGGGTGGCCGAAGTTCACGCCGTTCTTGGCGACAACGGTCGCGCGATTGAAATCCTGGACGGATTGTTGAGCCGACCGAGCGCTGTCACCGTGCAGAGTCTGAAGGTAAATCCGATTTGGGACCCGCTGCGGAGCGATTCGCGCTTTCAGGCATTGATCGACAAGCACGACGCGAAAGCTTAGCGTCGGCTTCACTTTTTTTACTGTCGACAACAGCCATCATCGCGAACGACCAAAAGAAAATTCCCAAAGCGAATGACGGCGCCATGTGAAGTGAATGGCGCTCTTCATTTTCGTGTCTATATTTCCGTCGTTGAACTATAATCCGGGCGAACCCAAATCTGTTGCTATGGACGGCTTCTTTGAGGAAGTAAAACGGCGAAAGGTATATCGCGTGGCGGCGGCCTACATCATCGCCGCCGGCGGCATTATACAACTGGCATCAGCCGCGTTTCCGGCATGGGAATTGCCGAACTGGTCGCTGCGTCTGGTGATTGTTCTGTTACTGGCCGGTTTTCCAATCGCCTTGATCCTTGCCTGGGCTTTTGATGTCACACCGCAAGGCATTCGAGCCACACCCAGCGTGGCTGCGCCTACAACACACCGCCGTCGCAACGTAATTATGCTTGTCGTAACCGGCGTGATCGTCTCTGCAATCGCGGGATTTTTCCTCCTCCCCCGTATTTCTTCCGCGCGCAAGATTGACAAGTCGATCGCAGTGCTTCCTTTCGAAAACCTGAGCGACGAAAAGGAGAACGCCTATTTCGCCGATGGCATTCAGGACGACGTGCTCACAAATCTGTCGAAGATCGGCGATCTTAAGGTGATCTCCCGCACTTCAGTGATGCAGTATAAAGGCGCGGCAAAGAACGTTCGCGAAATAGGAAAAGCGCTTGGCGTTTCAAATATTCTCGAAGGCAGCGTTCGGCGTTCCGGAAACAAGGTGCGGGTCAACGTGCAGTTGATCGACGCAACCAGCGACAAGCATACTTGGGCGAACGATTACGATCGCGATCTGACTGATGTCTTTGCTATCCAAAGCGATCTCGCGCACGAAATCGCAAACGCGCTGCAAGCGAAACTGTCCGACACGGAAAAAGCGCTCATGAAACGCAAGCCTACGGAAAATGGCGAAGCCTATCTCGCCTTTGTCCAGGCACATGATCTCCAGTGTGCCGTCGAGGATCTCGGGAAACTCAAACAAAGCGAGCAGCTTTATGCCCGCGCTATCGAGCTCGACCCGAAATTTGCGCTCGCTCTTGCGCGCTACTCACAGTTGCAAAGTTGGCTCTTTCATACCGTCGAACCCACTCGGGAACGCCGCCAAAAAGCCCGCGCTCTCGCCGAGCAGGCCCTGCAATTACAGCCTGACCTGCCAGAGGCGCACCTGGCCATGGGGCAATCCTATTATTACGGCGACAACAATTACGATGCGGCGCAGAAAGAATTCGAAATCGCCCAGCGCGGATTGCCTAACGAATCGGAAGTTTATCTCGCTCTCGGCGCGATCCAGCGCCGCCAGGGCAAGTGGGCAGAATCGACTGCGAACTTTGAAAAGGCCGCCAGTTTGAATCCGAAAGAGAGCTGGCCGCTGCAAAACCTCGCTCAGAATTACCAGGTGCTGCGAGATTTCGATGCGGCCAACAAAACGATCGACCGCGGGCTTAAAGTGGATCCAAGCGGCTTGGGACTCTGGGAGACCAAGTCCAAGCTGGCCATCGCCGAAAAAGGCGATTTTGGCGTTTCGGAGCAGGCGTTTCAGGCGGTGAAATCGATGCCGATGAACAACGAGCAGAAACTTAGGACTGCCGGCTCGCGCGCGGACGTTTATGTTTTGGAACGGAAATACCAGGACGGATTGCGCGAAGCGGAAAACTTGCCGGACGATCTCCTCGCAGCAATTCCCAAGGCCTTGAGTGGCAAATATTTTCTCATCGGTTTTGCGCGAAAAGCACTTCAGGACGAGGCCGGCGCGCGCGCCGCGTTCCTGAAAGCAAAAGACTTCCTCGAAGCACAACTGAAAGAAAGCCCCGACTCACCGGACATGCGTGTCCTGCTCGCGAAGATTCTCGCCTGTCTCGGAGAAAAAGATGCGGCGTCAGCTGAGGCGCGGCGCGCCACCGAATTGCTTCCGGAAAGCAAGGACGCTTTTGGCGGCCCGGAAATTGCGGCTGACGTGGCTGAAGTTCACGCCCTTCTTGGCGACCACGCTCGGGCGATTGAAATCCTGGACCGGTTGTTGAATCGACCGAGTGGTGTCACCGTTCAGGGTCTGAAAGTAAATCCAATTTGGGATCCGCTGCGAAACGATCCGCAGTTTCAGGCGTTGTTGACCAAATACAGTGGCAAAGCTTAAGGCCGCTGTCCTTCTTCTCGCCGCCGCGGCAACAGCCCACGCGGATTGGGCGATTCTGTCAACGAATTTGGAACCGGGAGGTGCTGGCGTTGTACATCGGCGCGCCGTCATGGAAAACGCTACCGCCGGCGGAAGGGCCGTTGTCGATCTTGCAATTTTTGCCGCCAAATCTTGTACGCTGCGCATGATTCAGAATCAGGATGGCACCAACAATCTCGCCGAGGCCATGACACGTGAGAAATGTCTGGCGGGGGTTAACGGCGGTTATTTTGACCCGAACTTCGCGCCAATCGGTTTGCGAATCGTCGACGGGCAAATGATCGCGCCGCTGCAACGCGCTCGCCTGATTACCGGCGCGCTTACGGCATCAGCGCGCGGCGTGCAGATCGTGCGCGTCCGCGAATATTCACGAAAACAAAGAGTGAGCGCCGCGATTCAGTGCGGGCCGTTCCTCGTCGATCTTGAGAAGCATGTACGCGGTTTGGACGATTCACACCTGGCGCGGCGCACTTTTGCAGCGACAGGAACGAACGATCGCGCACTGCTCGGAGTTTGTTCGGAAATCTCACTCTCGGAATTGGCAAAGGTTCTTGCCACAACGCAATTCGCTAAGGATCTGAAGATTGAACGCGCATTGAATCTCGATGGCGGCTCTTCGAGCGCATTCTGGTTCGCGCGTGAGAACGGCAGCGCATTTTCGATTCCAGAGCAAAAAACTGTGCGCGATTTTGTGACGATCGTGCCGAAATAGTTCACGCGGTCATTCCGAGCGGAGCGAGGAAACCCCACACAGGTTGATAGATCGCTCTTGGTACCTTGTGTATTCTAAGCTTCGATTGTGAGGTCCCTCACCGTCTGCGCGGTTCGGGATGACAATATTTCTTATGCGCACATTCGGCGGCTTCAGATGTGGCGATAAATTTTTCTACGGGGAACTGCACGGCGAGGATGTGCACGTGTTGGCACTGCCCTATTGGATCCAAATCCAACCAACAGGCGAGGTGTTGCCGCTCGCAAATGTTCATATCGCTCTTCCAGTTGCGCCATCCAAATTAATCGCCGTCGGACTCAATTATTCCGATCACATTGCGGAGATGAAACGCACTCCGCTGGGCGCTCCGTTGATCTGGTTCAAGGCGCCAAGCTCATTACTGCCACATGGGGGCGCGATTGAAATTGCGTTTCCCGATCATCGAACCGATTTCGAAGTCGAGCTTGCGATCGTCATCGGCGCTCCGGCGAAAAATGTCAGTGCGCAAGTCGCGCCCGATCATGTTTTCGGTTATGCGACGGGATTGGATATCAGCGACCGTGATCTGCAAGATCACGAAAAACAATTTAGCCGCTGCAAATCATTCGACACGTACACACCGGTCGGACCATTCGTGTATGCCGATGTCGATATCAGCGATCTCTCGATTGAACTTCGGCAAAACGGAGAGCTGCGACAGCATGCGCGCACGAGCCAGATGATTTATTCGATCGCGCAAATCGTTTCGTTTGCCAGTCAGTCGATGACGCTGGTAGCAGGTGACGTCATCCTGACTGGAACGCCATCCGGCGTGGGCCCGATTCACGCCGACGACCAATTGGAAGCGTCGATCGACAATTGGCCGCCCTTGCGGAACAGCGTCACGAACGCGCGAACGTAGCGATTTTGAGTGGCAAAATTAATTGATGGAACTTCGGCAGCGAATTTGAAGAGACTTTCCTTACATCCCAGCAGTAGAGATATTTCGAATTAGAGATGCGACCCTTGAAGAGCGTCGCCCTAAAAAAGTGAAAAGTTTTGCTCGACTCGCAATTAAATCATTTGCGATAAGTGGAAACTTGTACCGCCAAGCCGATCACCAAATCCCTGCTTAAAACTATGAAAACATTACTTACTGCCTGCCTGGTCTCACTCGCATTTGCCCTGAATTCGCTAGCGCAATCTCCCGCGCCACCACAAACATCTCAGCCCGGAGCTCCCCCGGTTGCAAGGCCGGGAGCGCCTGCAGCTGCGAGCCCTGGAGCTCCAGCAGCAGTGAACCCTGGCGCTCCTGCAGCGGCGAGTCCTGGCGTTCCTGCGCAGGCGCCGGCTACAAATGTGCAGCCCGGCCAGCCTGCTGCGCCAGGCGCATCAGTTCCTGTTACGCTGAGTCCCGCACCAGGAGTCGCAGCGAGTCCGGCTGCGCCTGCTGCTGCGACTGCCTCGCCGGCCGCCTCGCCGAGTCCCGAAGCGCAACCCACAGGTTTCCTGGCCAGCAACTGGTTGATCGACAAATTCCACAAAGGCGGTCCCATCATGTGGCCGATTTTGATTGTGTCGATCATCGGCCTCACTGTGGTGATCGAGCGAATTTTTTGGTGGGGTGGCCGCTGGTTTCGTCGCGATCCAAAACGCATCGAGAAAGTGTTTACCGCGATTGAGAATGGCGATACCGCCGAAGCCTCCAGGCTTTCGCGCGGATCGCGTGATCCGGTTTTGCGCATGATGTGGAACGGCCTCAATCACCAGCACGCGTCGCTGCAGGGCGCATTGCAGGTCGCTGCCGGCATCGAGATCAAGCGAGCTGGCCGGTTTCTCGTGGTGATGGACACACTGGTCACACTGGCCCCATTGCTTGGTCTGTTAGGCACGATCACCGGTTTGATTCGATCGTTCAGCTTTCTCGGTAACGAAGAACTCGCGGTGCAAGCGGTTACCGGCGGTATCGCCGAGGCGCTGATTGCCACGGCGTGCGGTCTGGGCATCGCCATCTTCGCGCTGATTCCATTTAACTTTTTCACTTCCCGGGTGTCTAACTTGGAGTTCGAACTGCAGACGGCAGCGACAAACCTGGAAGTTATGTTAGGAGCACAAACCGCGGCGCGCGAGATGGACTTCGCGGGGCAAGCCCCAGCTTCTGGGAAAGGCTCGTCCATCTAAAGGTATCCAATGCACGTAACCTCGCCGATTCCCCACAAAAGAGCGCGGATCGAGATCATCCCGTTGATCGACATCATGTTCTTTTTGCTCGCCAGCTTCATGATGGTGAGCTTGAGCCAGGTCCACATGAAGGGCATTAAGGTGAACCTGCCCACGGGGAGCTCGGGCGAGACGCAATCGAAGCGCGATTACATCAGCGTGTCTGTCGATAAAGATGGTCATTACTTCTTCGACAAGGACGAAGTCAACGCAGACGATTTGCAGGCGCGCCTGTTAAAGGTACATCAATCGGATCCCGACGCGAAAGTGTTCGTGCGCGGCGATCGCGACACGGTTCACGGAAATGTTGTTCACCTGCTCGATATGCTCCGCTCGGCAGGATTCTACAAAATCTCATTTGAGATTAAGAGCGAAGCGCTCAAGGGAGTTCCTGGAGCTGGTACTTGATTTTTTTGTATGGCCACAACGCCAAAACCGTTACTCTACCGCCCGCCGCCGCCATGGCAGTGGTGGGCAGCCTTCGGTGGCGCAGTGGCAATTCACCTCACAGCAGTTGCCCTGGCTCAAAAACATGAGGCGCCGGTAGAGGTTCCTCCCGACATACCGACAGCCGTCGTCGAGGCGACATTGCAGGCGACAGAGGAGCCTACACCTCCGCCGGAAGATATTCCGCTGCCCGAGCCTCCGCCACCACCAGAGATCAAGCCAGAGTACGTAGAAGAGACGACACCTCCGCCAAAGAAACCGACGGCACAAAAATTCGCGCCGATCAAAGCGCCCCAAGCTGCCGGTCGCCCCGGAACGATGTCAATCTCTTCAGCCAAAGCCCTTGCCACCTACGCGCCGCGTCCGCAGTACCCGTATGAGGCGCGTTCACGTCACATCACAGGCAGTGGCGTATGCGTCGTGGAGGTCGATCCCGGTAGCGGCAGTGTATCCAGTGCTTCCATGACGCAAAGCATTGGAAACCCAATACTGGATAATGCAGCGGTCAGCGCCTTTCGGCAGTGGCGATTTAAGGCTGGATCAGTTTCCAAAGTTAAGATTCCCATTACTTTCACAATGACGGGCGCCTCGTACTAAATCTTGCCTAACAAATACATAAAATATGAGATTGTCTTCGCCGATTCCGCATAAGAGAGCGCGCATCGAGATCATTCCGTTGATCGACATCATGTTCTTTCTTCTCGCCAGCTTTATGATGGTGAGCCTGAGCCAGACCCACATGAAGGGTATTCGCGTCAATTTGCCGGCTGCCGTTGCGCCTCCGCCGAGCCAGGTAAAGGATTATGTCTCCATAAAGGTGCAGGAAGGGAACGCTGTTTATTTCGACAACCAGATTGTGGCAGATGACCAAGTCCTCCCGCGTCTTTACGAACTCCACCGCGCCAATCCGGACATTAAGGTCTCGATCAGCGCGAGCTTGATGGCCATGCACGGCGATGTTATTGCGGTTTTGGACAAGGTCCGGTCGGCAGGAATCACGAAAGTTGGATATCAAATCAGAGCAGCAGGTGCTCCAGGGGCTCCGGCGCCTGGCGCCCCCCCGCCGCCGCCCAAGCCCTGATCGCTCGGTTTACGAGCCGGCGAAGCCGCGAATCGCCTTGCTTCCGGCTCGCCAACCAATTTCCTCGATTATCTTTTTGCTGACCAGGGCGGAGTATTAAGAAACGCGCGCAACTTTTCCAAGGCGCGGGCCCTGTGGCTCAACCGATCTTTTTCCGCGGGCGAAAGCTCACCGAAAGTTTGGTCGAATCCCTTTGGCAGGAAAATCGGATCGTAGCCAAATCCGCTTCGACCTCGCGGGACATCGACAATTGTTCCTGCGACGACGCCTTCAAACGTCCCGAGAATCTGGCCACTCCGTGCGAGCGCCAGCACGCAGCGAAAGCGCGCCGAAGGAAAATAAGGCAAGTCTGCAACTTGCCCTGTTTCGCGATGACAACTTGCATGGTTGCACCACGCTCCTCGTCGCGAAAGTTCGCCAAGTAGCTTGTCGACATTCTCCTTATCGCTCGCCTTCTCGCCAGCGTAGCGCGCAGAGTAAATTCCCGGCGCGCCATCAAGCGCATCAACTTCCAGACCGGAATCGTCCGCGATGACGAAGCCGGGCAATTGCCACGATACGGCGATTGCCTTGAGAGCTGCATTTTCTTCGAAGGTCTTTCCATTTTCTACCACTTCGGGAATTTCAGGATGCTCGGACAAATCGCCGATTGCGAAGTCCGGCCCGAGAATCCGTTGAATCTCGCGGGTCTTGTGCACATTGCGGGTGGCGACAATGAGTTGCTGCACGTTTGACAGGATTCAGAGGATTAACCACTAATCAACGCGAATGGGACACGAATAATGGAACATCTCTGGAGGGCCGACGAAGATCGACAGAATTAGTGATCGCGTGACATGCATCGATGTTGTTTCGTGAATTCTGTTCATTCGTATCCATTCGTGGTTAACGTCAGGAGGTTTCATGAGCGAGCGCCGTAAATCGTATCCGTTCGATCAGATCGAGCCGAAATGGCAGGCGATTTGGGAAGAACGGCAGCTTTTTTGCGCGCCCAATCCGGGTGAGAAAAATTTCGATCCCTCCAAGCCGAAATTTTACATCCTCGACATGTTTCCCTACCCAAGCGGAGCCGGTCTCCACGTCGGACATCCTGAGGGCTACACTGCGACCGATATCCTCGCGCGTTACAAACGAATGCGCGGATTTAACGTCTTGCATCCGATGGGTTGGGACGCGTTCGGCCTGCCAGCGGAGCAATACGCAATCAAAACCGGAAAGCACCCTGCAACCACGACGCGTGCAAATATTGCAAAATTTAAAGCTCAACTGAAACGCATCGGTTTCTCGTACGATTGGCAGCGGGAGATTAACACGACCGATCCGCGCTACTACAAATGGACACAGTGGATTTTTCTGCAGATTTACAATTCCTGGTTTAATCCCGCGACCAACAGAGCCGAGCCCATCTCGACTTATCGCGGCAAAAACCCGGATGAAGTTCGGCTCGCTTATGTCGCTGATGTCCCGGTGAACTGGTGTCAGGAGCTCGGTACCGTTTTAGCCAATGAAGAAGTCGTTGATGGAAAAAGCGAGATCGGCGGTTTTCCCGTTGTTCGGCGGCCTATGCGACAATGGATGTTGCGCATCACCGCCTATGCGGAGCGATTGCTGAAGGAACTGGACGGACTCGATTGGCCCGAGGGCATCAAATTGCTCAAGCGCAATTGGATTGGGCGCAGCGAAGGCGCGGAAGTCGATTTTGCTGTAGCCGAAGTCGGTGACTCCGACCCCGCGATTGGCGATCGCAGGAACAATATCCGAGTTTTCACCACACGTCCTGACACGCTTTATGGCGCCACCTATATGGTGCTCGCTCCCGAGCATTCGCTTGTCGATCTAATCGTAACTGAGGAACAGTGGCCGGCTGTGCGCGAGTATCGCGAGCGTGCGGCGCGCAAGAGCGACTTGGAACGAACGGAACTGGCAAGAGAAAAAACCGGCGTCTTCACCGGCGCGTACGCAATGAATCCGGTAAACAACGAGCGGATCCCTATCTGGGTTGCCGATTACGTGCTGCTTGGTTATGGAACCGGCGCAATCATGGGCGTGCCCGCTCATGACGAGCGCGATCTCGAATTCGCGCGAAAGTTCGATCTGCCGATTCGCGAGGTAGTGCGACCGTTGGGCAGCGAAGATTCAATTGGGTTCGTCGGCGAAGGAATCGCGATCAACTCGCCAGTAATTGATGGCCTGCCATCGCGCCAGGCGATTCGCAGAATCACCGAGTGGCTTGAACAGCGAGGTCTCGGTAAAGGCGCCATTAATTACAAACTGCGCGACTGGCTGTTCTCGCGTCAGCGATATTGGGGCGAACCGTTCCCGATCGTTTGGGAGAACGGAAAGCATCGCGCGCTCGGTGAAAACGAGCTTCCGTTGGTCCCACCGGCGCTCGATGACTACAAACCGATCGGCACGGGCGAGCCGCCGTTGGCGAGAGCGAAAGAGTGGATTCGCTATTTAGACAACGCGTT
>Ga0137374_10002523_pt1 | contig 21416 bp, 23 predicted proteins | sample SagtaG_20_FD_104811 | JGI IMG/M metagenome (GOLD analysis project Ga0137374, IMG submission 104811) | Vadose zone soil microbial communities from Sagehorn Ranch, Mendocino, California, USA - Sage1_R_100_16 metaG | ecosystem: Environmental > Terrestrial > Soil > Vadose zone | place: USA... | reverse complement strand
GAAATCGTGCGCGTCGGCACCACTTCGATCACCGTCAACGTCGAGGTGTATGCGCAGCGCAATCCTTCCGATGTCGAGACCGTCAAGGTGACCGAGGCGACGCTCACCTACGTCGCCACCGGCCCGGACCGCAGGCCGCGCCCCGTCCCGCCGCTTCCCGATCGTAAGCGATGACGGAGCGCGCCCGGGAGTGGCACTGGGTTCAGCGCTTCGGCGCCGTCATGTGCTTCGAGAGCTCGAGCTTGGCGATCGCGTTGCGGTGCACTTCGTCGGGCCCGTCGGCGAAGCGAAGCGCGCGCGATTGGGCGTACATGTAGGCGAGCGGGAAATCCTCCGACATGCCGCCGCCGCCGTGCGCCTGGATCGCCCAGTCGAGCACCTTGATCATCGCGATCTCGGCTCGCGCGGCCTTGTTCCCCACGGTGTCCATCATGTGCGCGGCTTTGAGCACCAGGAGCCGCGCCGACTCGATCATGATGCGGGCCTCGGCGATGCGCTCCTGCGTCACCGTGCGTTCGGCGACGGGCTTGCCGAAGGTGACGCGCGCTAGGCTCCGCTTGCACATGAGCTCGAGAGCGCGCTCGGCGACGCCGACCAGGCGCATGCAGTGATGGATGCGCCCGGGTCCGAGCCGCCCCTGCGCGATCTCGAAGCCGCGGCCTTCGCCTAGCAGGATATTGGAAGCCGGGACGCGCACGTTCTCCAGAGCGATGTCCATGTGGCCGTGGGGCGCGTCGTCGTAGCCGAACAGGCTCAAGGGGCGCAGGATTCTCACGCCGGGCGCCTCGCGCGGCACCAGGATCATCGACTGCTGCGCGTATTTCGCCGCGCCGGGATCGGTCTTGCCCATCACGATGAAGAGCTTGCAGCGCGGATCGCCCGCGCCCGACGACCACCACTTGCGCCCCTTGATGACGTAGTCGTTTCCGTTCCGCTCGATGCGGCACTGAATGTTGGCTGCGTCCGACGAAGCGACTTCGGGCTCGGTCATGAGGAAAGCCGAGCGGATCTCTCCGCGCAGCAGCGGATCGAGCCATTGCTTTTTCTGCTCCTCGGAGCCGTAGCGCTCCAGCGTCTCCATGTTGCCGGTATCGGGCGCCGAGCAGTTGAACACTTCCGGCGCCCAGTGCGCGCGCCCCATGATCTCGCACAGCGGCGCGTATTCGAGGTTGGAGAGTCCTTCGGGCGCACGCGGCGAGCGCGGCAGGAAAAGGTTCCAGAGTCCTTCGGCTCGCGCCTTCGGCTTCAGCTCCTCGATGAGCTTCGTCGGCACCCAGGGATCGCCCTTCGCGCGGTTCGCTTCGACCTCGTCGCTGAAGCGGCGCTCGTTCGGATAGACGCGCTCGTCCATGAAGCGCGCGAGCTTCCCCTGCAGCGCTTTCACCTTGTCGGAGTAGGCAAAATCCATTCGGCCCTCGTTCTACGGGTGCTGCATCGCCTTCTCGGCGTATTGCCAGCCCAGCTCCGCGAGCGGGCGGGCGCGACGGCCCGCCTCGAGCGCCTGGGCGCTCGCCGCAGTGCCCTCCAGTGCGCGCTTCATCACGCCCTGCAGGATCGCGGCGATCCGGAAGAGGTTGTAGGAGAGATAGAAATCCCAATGCTCTATCTTCCCGCGGCCGGTGCGCCCGCAGTATGAGGCAATGTATTGCGGCTCGCTCGGAATGCCGAGCGTCGCAAGGGCTAGCCCCGCGATGCCGCGAAACTCCCCCGGTGGAATATGCCAGCTCATGCAGTGATACGAAAAATCCGCGAGCGGGTGGCCGAGCGTGGAAAGCTCCCAGTCGAGGATGGCGAGAATTCTCGGTTGGTGCGGATGGAAAATCAGGTTGTCCATGCGGTAATCGCCGTGGACCACCGTCGTTTCGTCGCCCGCCGGAATGTTTTCCGGCAGCCAGGCGATCAGTCTGTCCATGGGCTCGATTGGTTCGGTCTCCGAAGCCCGGTACTGCCTGCTCCAGCGCCCGATCTGCCGCGCGAAATAGTTGCCCGGTTTTCCGAAATCCGCGAGGCCTGCAGCCGCGTAATCTACCCGGTGGAGCGCCGCGATCACGCGGTTCATCTCCGCGTAGATCGCGGCGCGCTCGGGCGGCGTCATGCCCGGAAGCGACGGGTCCCACAGCACGCGGCCCTCGACGTACTCCATGACGTAGAACGCGCGCCCGATGACGCCCTCGTCCTCGCACAGGCAATAGGCGCGCGGCACGGGAATGCCCGCTTGTCCGAGCGCCGTGATCACGCGGAACTCGCGCTCCACCGCGTGCGCCGAGGGAAGGAGCTTCGCCGCCGGACCGGGCTTGGCGCGCAGCACGTGGTGTTTTCCCGCGCCGCTGATCAAATAGGTCGGGTTCGACTGGCCGCCTTTGAACTGCTGCACGGTGAGCGGCCCGGAGAATCCGTGGTTGCCGAGATAGCCCTCCAGCGCCCCGACGTCGAAGCTCTGGTGCTCCTGTATCGGCATCGTGCCGGTGGATTGCCTGCTCACGCGAAGTGGCCTCCGGGGGCTGTGACGTCGCTGTCGGCCGAGCGCCACTCCGGGCGGGTGTTCCCTGCCTGCAGCAAGAGTGAGGCGCAATTGTTATTCTTATTAATAATCATAGTGTTATATATCAATTTTCCACCATGGCGCGCTCGAATCGGACCTGGCCCGCTTCCTGCTGTAAGTAGGGTAAGGAAACGAGCTGTCAATCGGAAAATAGGAGAAAGACCATGGAAACCGTAATCGTCGCACTTCAGACCCTGTGTTTTGCAGGTCTTGCTCTGGGTACCGCCCTGTCCATCTACCAGCTGATGCAACGCGACAAGGATACCGACCGTTTCAGCTACGCCGTCGCCAACGATTTCGAAACCGGCTTCCGCCGCCTGGCGCGCAGCCGCCGCTAAGAACCGATCTCCTCCGTAGCACCTTTCGGCGTACCCGCGATGCGGCTACGCCGATTTTTTTGGAGAGCGTTCCTGCTGTTTGAGTAAATCGGCCTTTCCTTGAAGTACTGGAAAAGGATGCGTCTTGTCGTCATTGCGCCCCTCGAGCTCGCTTTATCAATTGTCATACTAAACGGCGCCGATTTCTACTGCGCCGAGCGGCGTCCGGCCCGCGCGGTTATCATTTCCCGATGAACGCCTCGCGCAGCATGAGCCTGTTCCTCAATCTCGGGCACGCGCTCGATCATCTCCTCATGCTCATTTTCCCCACCGTGGTGCTCGCGATGAGCGCCGAGCTCGGCCGCGGTTACGCGGATCTCCTGCCGCTCTCGCTCGGCGGCTTCATCGCTTTCGGCGCTTTTTCGATCCCGGCAGGGTGGCTCGCCGACCGCTGGAGCCGGCAAGGCATGATGGTGGTGTTCTTCTTCGGCATCGGCACCGCGAGCATCCTCACCGGGTTCGCCTCCGGACCCCTGCAGATCGCACTGGGCCTCACGCTGGTCGGCGTGTTCGCCGCGATCTACCACCCGGTGGGGATCGCCATGCTCGTCGCAAATCGGGAGAACGTGGGCCGGGTCCTCGGAGTGAACGGAGTCTTCGGCAATGTCGGCGTCGCGTTCTCCGCGCTGATCGCGGGCGCGCTCGCCGATGCGATCGGCTGGCGTGCTGCGTTCATCGTTCCGGGCGCGATCGCTCTTGGCGTGGGCGTGGCATTCGTGCTGTTCGCACGCGAAGCGCAAGGTGAAATGCCGGCGCGCCGGAGCGGGCCCGCCAAGTTCTCGCGCGCTGACCTCGCCCGCGTGTTCGCGGTCCTCACAGTCGCCACCGCCTGCAGCGGCGTGATCTTCAACGCCACGACCATTTCCATGCCCAAGGTGTTCGACGAGCGCCTCTCGGCCCTGACCCGCTCGACCTTCGGCATCGGCATGCTCGTGTGCGGCGTCTATCTTCTCGCTGCGATTGCGCAGCTCTGCGTAGGCTGGTGGCTCGATCGCCGCTCGCTCAAATCGGTGTTTGTCCCGGTGGTCGCGCTTCAGGTACCGCTGCTTGCTCTCGCCGGCACCACCGATAATTACCTGATGCTTGCGACCGCCGTAGCGATGATGTTCTTCGTGTTCGGACAGATCCCGGTCAACGACGCCATGATCGCGCGCTATGCCGCCGAGGAATGGCGCGCGCGCGCCTATGCGGTGCGTTACGTGGTCTCGTTCGGGGCGAGCGCACTCGCCGTGCCGCTCGTCGCCTGGGTTTACAAGTCGAGCGGGGACTTCAAGCTCTTGTACTACGTGCTGGGAACACTGGCGTTCGTCACCTTTACGGCAGCATTGTTGTTCCCCGCCGAGGAAGAGAAAGCCGCTGCAAAAGAAATGGCGGCGTAATTCGGCAGCACAGGAGGACTCATGAAACCAAAGAATTTTACGCGGCTCGCGTGCCTCGTTCTACCGGCGTTGGTCGCGGCAACGGCGCAGGCGCAGGGCAGCTTCCCCAACAAGCCGATTCACATCGTCGTCGGCTTCGCGGCCGGCGGCGGCAACGACATCATCGTGCGCGTCGTCGCGCCGAAGATGTCCGAGGGCCTCGGCCAGCCGATCATTGTCGAGAACAAGCCCGGCGCGCAGAGCATCATCGCCGCCGAATATGTCGCCAAGTCCGCCCCCGACGGCTACACGCTGTTCATGGGCCCGAGCGGGGCGATGACAATGAATCCGGCCATTTACTCGAAACTGCCCTACTCGCCGCTCAAGGATTTCGCGCAGATCTCGATGATCGGAGACTTCCCGCTGATCCTTGTCGTCAACTCCTCGCTGCCGGTGAGCTCGGTGAAGGATCTGATCGACTACGCGAAGGCAAGGCCGAGCGAGGTCAACTATTCCGCGAGCGCGGCGCCGTTTCAGCTCGCCGCCGAGCTGTTCAACCAGAAGACCGGGACCCGGTTCGCGCACATCCCTTACAAGAGCAGCGGCGACTCGGTGGGCGCGGTCATGGCGGGGCAGGTGACCATGACCATCATGGACCCGCCGCCGGCGATCGGCCCGCTGAAGGGCGGCAAGGTCAAGGGCCTCGCGGTGACGTCGGCGAAGCGCGACCCGGCCTGGCCCGATCTGCCGACGCTCGCCGAGGCGGGCGGCCCGGACATCGAGATCCGCCTGTTTACCGGGTTCCACGCGCCGGCGGGAACACCGGCGGCAATCGTGAATCGTATCCAGCAGGAAGTGGCGCGCGTGGTGAAGCTCCCGGAAATCAGGGAGCGCCTCGACCAGATGGCGATCGTACCGTCGGGCAATACGCCGGAGGAATTCCGTGCGATCATCGCGCGGGACATCGCCAAGTGGACGGCGGTGGCGAAGGCCGCCAACATCAAGGCCGACTAGCGGCGCCGTTTCTTCCCCTTCTTTCGGGCGACGCGTTTCGGCGCCTGGGCGCGCCGCGCCCAGAGCTGTCTGCTCGCCAGACGCGCGCCTTGCGCGAGCGCCTCGAGCTTCGCCCAGGCGATCTCCGGGCTTCCGACGCGCGGGCCCAGGCCGCAGTCGGTCCCGCCCATGACGTTCTCGCGACCGACGAGCTTCGCGTAGCGGAGCAGCCGCTGTGCGACGAGCTCCGGATGCTCGATGAAATCGCAGCAGTGTCCGACGACGCCGGGAATGAGCACCGCGCCCTCGGGCGGCTTCACCTCTTCGAAGACCCGCCATTCGTGCTCGTGGACCGGGTTCGAGGCTTCGATCGAGTAGCTCGAGGCGCACACCCGGAAGATGATGTCGACGATGTCCTCGAGGGGGATGTCACTGCGGTGCGGGCCGTGGAAGCTCCCCCAGCAGACGTGCAGCCGCACTTTGTCGCGCGGAATGCCGCGCAGCGCGTGGTTGATCGCCTCCACGCGCAGCGTCGCGTACTTGCGGTACTCGCGTACGCTCATGTCGGGATACATCTGCCAGCCGTCCGGGAGGTCCGGGTCGTCGATCTGCAGGAGAAAGCCCGCCTCCACGATCGCCCGGTACTCGTCGCGCATCGCCTCGGCGATCGCGTAGACGAACTCCTCCTCGCTCTTGTAGTGCTCGTTCCTCAGCCAGTGCTCGACGGTGCCGGGCGTGTTCGCCGGCAGGAAGGCTTCGGCGACCTTCACCTGCCGGAGCGCCGCGCGGAAATCCTCGAGCTCCTCGGCGAGCGCCGCGTGGCCAGAGTATTTCAGCGGCGCGACGCAGAAGCTGAGTTTCTTTCGCATTGCGGCGCCCGTGAGCCCGCCTTTGCCCGAGCCGAAGTACTGGGGAAACTGCCGCAGGTCGCGGGCGGTGATGTCGAGCGGCGCGGGGTCCACCCCGGGCCGGTAGTCCCGCATCTGGATCCCGGCGATGCGGTCGCGGACGTAGTTGGTGAAGTTGGTCTTGCCGAGCTCGCCGTCGTTGACGCTGTCGATGCCGCAGGCGATCTGCTTGCGCACGACGCCGGCAACTTCGTCGCGCAGCTTCGATGCGAGCGCGTCCTTGTCGTAGGGCTTCCCCTCCGCCCGGGCAAAGATCATTTCGCGCAGCTCCGGGGACCGCGGCAAAGCCCCCGCGTGCGTGGTGAGAATCCGCCCTCGCGCCATCCTCGCTCCCTTGTGGACTCGAACCGCCGGACTACTCGGCGGTGATGTTGTTCTTCTTGATGACCGCCGCCCAGCGCGCGTAATCGCGCCGCATCAGCGCATTCAACTCTTCGGGCGAGGACGAGGCCGCCTCCATGCCCTGCTTGTCGAAACCGGACTTGATTTCCGGGAGCGAAAGAATGGCGCGCAGCTCGGAGTCGAGCTTCGAGACGACCGCGGCGGGCGTGCCCTTGGGCGCCATGAACGCGTACCACATGTCAACCTCCGCGCCCTTTACCCCCAACTCCTGCAGGCTGGGAACATCCGGCGCGTTCGGGTGACGTTTCGCGCTGCCCACCGCGAGCGGCTTGAGCCTGCCGGCCTTGACGTGTGGCATGGCGACGTGAATCGGCACGAACCCGACGTTGACCTCCCCGGAGAGAAGATCGGTGAGCGCGCCGGCGCTGCCCTTGTAAGGCACGTGCAGCAGCTTCGTTCCGGTCAGGTCCTCGAACAGCTCCATCGACATGTGATGCGGCGTGCCCACGCCCGGAGAGGCGTACGTGAGCTTGCCCGGGCTCGCCTTCGCCTGCGCGATCAGATCGGCTACCGAACTGATGTTCGCCTTGGGACTGGCCGTGAGCAGCAGCGTTCCCCAGGCGGCGAGCGAGATGGGAGAGAAATCGCTGAGCGGGTCGTAGGGAACGTTGCGGTAGAGGCTCGCCGCGATCAGCATGGTGTTCGCCGTGATCATCACCGTGTGCCCGTCCGGCGCGGAGCGCGCGACCATCTCGGCGCCGATGTTCCCGCTCGCCCCGGGCTTGTTCTCGATGACGACGGGCTGTCCCAGGCGCTCGGAGAGCTTCGGCCCCACGGTGCGGGCGATGATGTCCATGCCGGTGCCGGGGGTGAAGGGAACGATGAGCTTGATGGGCTGGGACGGGTAGGCCTGCGCGAGCGCGCCGGACGCCTGAAGCACGGCGCACGCCGCGAGGCCGATTCGGAAAATGACGCCGTGCATCGCGGGTATTGTAGCGTGATTGCAGCCGGGCCCGGCCCGGCGCGCGTCCCACTCTCGCCCCACTTCGCGTTGCGCTGGAAAAAGGTTGACAGCGCGCGGCGCTTCGCCTCAAATTCCTTTCCCCAGCCCTGCAGCAGCCGTCGGGAGTCTCCCATGACACAACGAAAAACGCCCCCCTTTCGCGCCGACCACGTCGGCAGCCTGTTGCGCCCCGCCGAGCTGCACGAGGCGCGCGCCAAGGCGAAGCGCGGCGAGATCACGCCTGAGCAGCTGCGCGCCGTGCAGGACAAGCACATCCGCGAAGCCGTGGCCAAGCAGGAATCGGTCGGCATCCAGGCGGTCACCGACGGGGAGTTCCGCCGCGACTGGTGGCACATCGATTTCATCCACGGCTTCGACGGTGTGGAGCTTGCCGCGGGCGACGCCTACGGCGAGGCGAAGTTCAAGAATACCGAGGAGCAGCCGCCCTTCATGATGGTGACGAGCAGGATCCGGCGCAGGAAGCCCTCCATGCTCGATCACTTCGAATTCCTCAAGTCGCTCACCCGGCGCACGCCCAAGTTCACCATGCCCTCGCCCGCGATGCTGCACGCGCGCGGCGACCGGGCCTCGCTCAGGAATACCTATCCGGACCTGGACGAGTTCTGGGCCGACCTGACCCGGGCCTACCGCGAGGAAATCGCCGATCTTTACAGGGCCGGCTGCCGCTACCTGCAGATCGACGACACCACCATCGCCATGATGGGCGACCCGAAGGTCCAGGAGAATTTCAGGAAGCTGGGCGACGATCCGAAAAAGGACAACGCGATGTACGCCGACGCGGTGAACGCCGCGATCCGCGACGTGCCCGATGACATGACGGTCGCGATCCACACCTGCCGCGGCAATTTCAAGAGCACCTGGCTCGCGAGCGGCAGCTACGACTACGTCGCGGAAACCGTGTTCTCCCGGCTCGATGTCGATGCCTTTTTCCTCGAGTACGACACCGACCGCGCCGGAGGCTTCGAACCCTTGCGCTTCGTCCCGAAGGGGAAAACCGTCGTGCTGGGCCTGGTCAGCTCGAAGGTCCCGGAGCTAGAGAAGAAGGACGACCTGAAACGCCGCATCGACGCCGCGGCGAAATTCGTGCCGCTGGAGAACCTGTGCCTCTCGCCGCAGTGCGGATTTTCCAGCACCCACCACGGCAACAAGCTCACCGCCGACGATCAGTGGCGCAAGCTCGGGTTGGTGCTGGAGGTCGCCAAGAGCGTCTGGGGGTAGCTTTGAAATGCGATAATCGCGCTTGCTTTCAAGGGCGGAAATGACAATTCCAAAAACCATGCGCGCGGTCGAGATCACCCAGCCGGGAGGACCGGAGGTGCTCAAGATCGGCACGCGCCCGGTCCCGCAGCCGAAGCCCGGCGAAGTATTGATCCGCGTCGCAGCCGCCGGCGTCAACCGCCCCGACACCATGCAACGCGCCGGCAACTATCCGGTGCCCCCGGGCGCCTCCGACATTCCGGGCCTGGAGCTCGCCGGCAGCATCGCCGCCCTCGGCGAAGGCGTGAAGGGCTGGCGCCTCGGCGACACGGCCACCGCGCTCGTGCAGGGCGGCGGCTACGCCGAGTACTGCACGGCGCCGGCTCCGCAATGCCTGCCGATTCCGAGGGGCATGACGCCCGTCGAAGCCGCGTCTTTGCCTGAGACCTTCTTCACCGTGTGGAGCAACGTCTTCGATCGCGCCGGGATCAAGCCCGGCGAATCCTTCCTCGTGCAGGGAGGATCTTCCGGCATCGGCGTCGCGGCGATCCAGATCGTGAAAGCCTTCGGCCACGAGGTGTTTGCAACGGCAGGCAGCGCGGAAAAATGCGGGGCCTGCGTGAAGCTCGGCGCCGACCGCGCCATCAACTACAAGACCGAGGATTTCGCCGCCGCGGTGAAGGAAGCTACGGCTGGCCGTGGCGTCGATGTGATCCTCGATATGGTCGGAGGCGACTACATCGACCGCGAGCTGAAATGCCTCGCCGACGACGGCCGCATCGTCATCATCGCCTTCCTCGGCGGCAGCAAGGCGACGCTCTACTTGAGCGACATCCTGCGCCGGCGCCTAACGGTGACGGGCTCCGCGCTGCGCCCGCGCTCGGTCGAGTTCAAGGGCGCCATCGCCAGGAACTTGCGCGAGAAAATCTGGCCGCTCATCGAAGCCGGCAAGATCAAGGCGGTCATCCACAAGACCTTCCCCCTCGCCGAAGCGGCGAAGGCGCACGAGCTGATGGAGTCGAGCGCCCACATCGGCAAGATCGTGCTGACCGTTTAGCCCGTGTTCCGGAAAGACCTCCTCAAGGGCAAGCGCATCCTCGTCACGGGCGGCGGCACGGGCCTCGGCCGCGAGATGGCGGCGAAGTACCTCGAGCTCGGCGCCGACCTCACCATCTGCGGGCGGCGCAGGGAGCCGCTCGAAAAAACCGCCGCCGAGCTCACCGCGAAGCACGGCGGCTCGGTCAGATGCCACACCGTGGACATCCGCGACGCGGGAAGCGTGGACGCGATGGTGCAGGCGATCTGGGACGAAGGCGGGCCGCTCACCGGCCTCGTCAACAACGCCGCCGGCAATTTCATCTCGCGCACCGAGGACCTCTCCCCGCGCGGCTTCGACGCCATCGCCAATACCGTTTTCCACGGCACCTTCTACGTCACGCACGCGGTCGGCAAGCGCTGGATCGCGGGCGGGAACAAGGGCTCGGTCATCTCGATCGTCGTCACCTGGGTGTGGACGGGCTCGCCCTTCGTCGTGCCTTCAGCGATGTCGAAGGCAGGCGTGCACGTCATGACACAGTCGCTCGCGGTGGAATGGGGACGCTACGGGATCCGCCTCAACGCCATCGCCCCGGGAATCTTCCCGACCGAAGGCGCCGGCAAGCGCCTCGCGCCCGGCCGCGACCCGGGCAGAGACGCCGCGGCGGTCAACCCGATGCGGCGCTCGGGGCAGATGCCCGAACTGCAGAACCTCGCCGCCTTCCTCATGGCCGACGGCTGCGAGTTCCTCACCGGCCAGACCATCGCAGTCGACGGCGGCGCCTGCCTCGTCAACGGCGGCTCGTTCAACGAGCTCTTCGCCTGGAGCGACGCCGACTGGGAAAAGGCGCGCGCGGCGATCAAGGCGCAGAACGAGAAGGACAAGCAGCAGCGTTCGACCTAGGACGCTTCGCCAGCCGATCGGGCTGCGAACGCCACCCGGCAGAACCCTCCACCGTCAGCGCACGCTGTACGCCGCGCGCCGCTGCTCACGGCGGTCGAGCGGGCTCTTCACTCCGCGCGCGCCCTTGTTCATCACGTGCGTGTAGATCATGGTCGTCGACACGTCCGAGTGGCCGGGCAGCTCCCGCACCGTACGGATGTCGGAGCCCGAGTGAAGCAGGTGGGTACCTCGGCCACCGAAAGTACCGTCGGCAGCCGCGCCGGACGTTTGGCGCGCTCCAGGCCGTCGAGCCACGCCAGCGGCTGGTTGAGCGCCTCCTTGTACAGAAAGAGCAGCGCGGAGAGCGCCTGGTTCTGAGTCGAGGCGGCGACATCCCGATCGCGCGCGAGATGATTGAGGAATGCCGTCACCTCCGTCTCGTCCAAATCGCGCGGGTGGCGCGTGCCGTGGAAGCGGATGAAACGCTTGATCCAGTGCACATGGGTTTCCTCCGTGCGGCGGCTATAGTGACGGCGCGCTATCGCGTCGCGCACCCGATCCAGCAAGCGCGGGCGCGCGGTCGGCCGGCCCGCTGGCGTATCATCGTCCATGGTCCCCTCTGTCAGGGCAGTATCAAGCCCCTCGGGAGCGTAACGGATTGATCGGGTTGAAGGATGACAGGCAACGGGAGCAGAATGGCCCCTTGCAAACCGCCCGAAGTGTCAACTATTTTGTCAACCAATTCACGTTATGAATCAAAATGAGCAGCCGCTCTCTCGGGGGAACGTCGTGAAGAAAATTCATTACGTCCTCATATTGTTGTTAGGAACGCTGATGTTGACCGCCTGTGTTTATATCAAACATCGCCCCTTCCCAACCGATTGGGAAAACCCAGGACTCGTAGCCAAAGATACATGCGCAGAAATAGATGGAAACTTCAATGTCTATGGCGACGTTGATGTATCCTGACATCGTTGCTCTAATCTTGGAGAGCCGTGCCTGAACTCGATCGGCTTAAGGAACAGGTCGCCTACCTCAAGTTGTGGCAGGGAGTCATGGTCGTGACAGACATCAGCTTGGTCGGCTGGCTCGCTTCGGCAGCTGATGGCACGCGCCCTGTCTTGGTCGCGCTTGCCGTCATCACCGTGGCTTTGGTGACGACCGGCATCGTGATAGTCCATCGACATATCGAGCACCGTATCGATCAAATCGGGAAACTATAGCCATGGACATTCTCGTTGGCATCGTCATGCTCGCGGTCGCAATTGTCTTTGTCGGCATTGCGCTGGACGCCGCACGCCGCAAGTAGCGCCTTCTAACTTGGCGGTGTGCCCGGACGCGCGGGCAGCATCGCACGTTGGTCAACTGTCCGTAGCCGCGCGCCGGTAACCTCCACGTTAGGTGCCAGAGGAGCGCGATGACAATTCAGGAATTGGTCTTGGCAACCCACATCGCGTGTGGCGCAAGCGCTTTAATTCTTGGCCCAGTGGCCATGTGGGCCAGAAAATTGCCCGGGCTGCATACGCGGCTTGGAGAAATCTATCACTGGCTTTTTGTTGGCATCCTAATCACGGCTTGCGCGCTTGCTTTTCTGAATTGGGAGCGATTGTGGTGGTTTGTTCCTGTCGCTGTGGGTTCATACGCATTTGCGTTACTGGGTTATCTTTCCGCCAAGCTGCGCTGGAATAATTGGCTCCGCTTTCACCTAACAGGGCAAGGTGGCTCGTACATCGCAATGACCACAGCGGTGCTCATAGTGAATTTCGGCACCACATCTTGGTGGGCGTGGATCCTTCCCACGGCCATTGGGTCCCCTCTTATAGCTTGGATCACCCGCGAGGTTTCATTGGGTCGAAGGCCGAAATACGCATGAAAGGCCTGGCACGCGGGAGGGATAAAGTGCCGGCATCCACCACACATCGGCGCGTCGCTGAACGCAGACGTAAACGTCATTGACGATGCTGGGTATCCACGACTACTGGTTGTTTGTCGCAACGGGCGTATTGTTGAATCTCACACCCGGTCAAGATACTTTGTACATTCTCGGCCGCAGCATTGCCCAGGGTCGGAAGATAGGGGTGGCCTCGGCTCTGGGCATCAGCGCCGGCGGAGTCTTTCACACGCTTGCCGCGGCGCTCGGATTGTCGGCTGTCCTCGCAACGTCGGCCTCTGCATTCGTCGCACTGAAAGTCGTTGGAGCCGCATATCTTGTCTACCTCGGCATTCGCCTGCTGATCACGCGCACGGCAGCCGTCGGATCGACGGATATTGCAGGCTTGGTCGATATGTGGACAGCGTTCCGTCAGGGCATGCTCACCAACATTCTCAATCCCAAAGTGGCCTTATTTTTTCTTGCGCTGATGCCCCAATTCATCGAGCCGGATAGCCCCACGAAGCTTGGCGCGTTCCTTGTCCTGGGGATTACTTTTCTCACCACCGGAACCGTTTGGTGTCTCGTTCTGGCTCTCGGTGCTTCGCGTGTGCGGAGTTTCTTTGCCAGTCGCCCGCGTGCGCTTCAAGGTCTCTCGCAAGTGTCGGGGGCACTCTTTATCTTTCTCGGTTTGCGGCTGGCCGCAAGCAAACAGTGACCCCTGACAGCACGCCCCACACCGGGGTTGGCATGGGGACGTTGTTCTCGAGACGAGTTATCAGGAAGGACAGGTCATGCGCTCGAACCTATTCGCCGGTGCAATCTGCGCTCTGGCCGTAGTGCTCTGCCCGCCCGCGTTCGGCCAGCGTGCCGCGGCACCGCCGACCCCGGGCCAGGGCATTCCGGCCGACGACCCTGTCAGGGTCCTGGTCGGACGGCTCGACTTGCAGAGGTACAAGGCCACGATCAAGGGCCTGACCGAATTCGGCGATCGGCGGCAGGGGACGGATCGCAATCGCGCAGCGATCGACTGGATCGAAGGCCAGTTGAAGAGCTTCGGCTGCACGAACACCGAGCGTATCAAGTACGCGTACAACCCGCCACCGCCGCAACCGCAACAAGGCCGTGCAGGCGCGTCCAGTCCCGTGATCGCCAGCGGGGAAATCCGCGCCGGCGCCGGGGGTGCGCGACAGCGCGGCATTACGGCACCCACGGGCGTGAATACCAATCCTGAAGCGCAACCCGATGTGAAGCTTCGCGAGCTCAACTCGCAGCCAAGCGCTCCCGGCCCGCGCGAACAGGTGGTTTGCACGAAAATCGGCTCGACGCGTCCCGACGAGATGTACATAATCGGCGCGCACATGGACGGAATAGGCTGGGGCGAGGCCGCCAACGACGACGGCTCGGGGACGGCGTTGGTCATGGAACTGGCGCGCGTGCTGAACAGCCCCGATGTGCGGACCGAGCGGTCGATCCGATTCGCTCTCTGGAACAACGAGGAAACGGGCCTCAACGGCGCCCGCGCCTACGTTGCGCAGCGAGCGGCGCTCCAGGGAATGGAGGATCCCCCCGGATCGGGCCGGTATCCGGAGCCGAAGTGGCTTGGCATGATCCAGCACGACATGATGCTGTTTGACCACGGCATGCCCCGCGCGGACGGCACGCTCAGCCCTGAGCAGCGGCCCGAAGCGGACGTCAATATCGAATTCCAGTCCACATCGAAGTTTGCGGATCAGGCCATGAAGCTGGCTTTCTTTTTCCGGGACGCCAACGAGAAGTACGCCACCGATTATCCCGCCGCCGTCGGCCACCACATGACCAATACCGACTCGACGCCTTTCATGGATCTCGTTCCGGCGATCACTCTTCGCGAAAACGAGCGAGGAATGCAGATTGGAGCCGGATGGAATCCCCATTGGCACCAGCCGACGGATCGGTACTCGACGTTCTCCGACAAGGATTTTCGGCTCGGGCTGAACGCGGCGCAGACATCGCTGGCAGCGATCGCACAGCTGGCGGGGGCGGCGCTGAAGAGATGACGGCTGGGGATCCGCCCGAAAGCCGCCTGGGCAAAATGTTGCGGGACAAAGATGCCGAGAAAGCAAAGAGGGTCATGCAGGCAATGAGCCCGGACCCTCTAGCGCTGCGGAACCGTCCAGAGATAGAGCGTGCTCGCTCCCGCCTGCACCGTCCTCTCCGGCGGCCAGGCGTCGCCGAACCCGTAGCGGTGCGCGACGATGCGCGTTCCGGGCGCGAGCTCGCGCAGCAGCTTCGGCAGCAGGCGCCGGTTGACCGTCTCCAAGAGGAACAGCGTCACCACCGTGGCTTCGCCGATATCGGCCTCGAACAGGTCGCCGCGCACGAAGCGCACGCGGTCTTCGACCCCGGCGCGGCGCGCGTGGTACAGCGCTAGGCGCAGCGGCGCGGGGTCGATCTCGATGCCGACGCCGCGCGCGCCGAAGTCCTTCGCCGCCGCGATGACGATGCGACCGTCGCCGCAGCCCAGGTCGTAGACCACGTCCTTCGGCCCCGTGCCTGCGAGCTCGAGCATCCCGAGCACGGCCTCGTCGGCGCTCGGGAAATACGGCACCTCCGGGTCGAATGCGGGCGCGACCCCGTCGGTGAGCCGGGTGTCGCCGAACCGGTCGAGCGCGGCGCAGCCCGCCACGAGCAGCGCGAGGCCGAGAAGAGCGAACCGGGGACAGACCACGGTTTCGCTACGGCTTCTTCGGCCCGGAAACCGTGGCCTGTCCCCGGTTTCCGAAGAGCATGACCGCGGCGCCCACGGCGAGTACCCCGAGCCCCACGAGCGCGTGTGCGCGGTGGTACGCGAGGCTCGAGTAGAGCAGGTAGGCGCAGCTGAGCACGAAAATTCCCGGCACCACCGGATAGCCCGGCACGCGGAAGGGCCGGGGCGCCTCGCGCTCCTTCACCCGCAGGATGAAGAGGGCGATTCCGGTCAGCATGAAAAAGGCCCAGAACACCGGCAGCGAATATTCCACCAGCCCCTTGAAGCCCGCGTTCTGGAAAGCGCCGAAGACGACCAGCGCGAGCGCGATCGCCCCCTGCACGAGCACCGCGGTGCGCGGCGAGCCGCTCGCCTCGTCCCAGCGGCCGAGGAAACCGAGCAGCGGCCAGTCGCGCCCGAGCGCGTAGTTCGAGCGCGCGCCGACGATCATCGAGCCGTTCACCGAGGTGAGCGCGGCGATCGCGATCATCACCGAGATGAGCTTCTCCCCGGCCGGCCCCCAGACGCGCTTCATCAGATCCGCCGCGACCGCGTCCGAGCGCGCCATGCCCTCGTAGCCGAGCCCCTTGAGGTAGGCGAGGTTGACGAGCAGATAGAGCAGCGTCACCAGGCCGATCGAGAGGAGCAGCGCGCGCACCATGTTGCGCCGGCGGTCGCGCACCTCTGCGGAAATGTAGGCGGCGTCGTTCCAGCCGCCGTAGGTGAACAGCACGAACACCATCGCCGAGCCGATGCCCGCGCCCATGTACCAGGGGGCACCGCCGCCCGCCGCCGCCACCGCAGGCGCCGCATCGGGCGCGAGCGCGAAGCCGGCGACGACGATCAGCACGAGGCCGCCGCATTCGAGGAAGGTGAAGAAGTTCTGCGTGAGCTTCCCCTCCCGGATCCCGGCGTAGTTCACGGCGGTGAGCACCGTCACGACGAGCACCGCCCAGACAGCCGAGGATTGCGGGCCGAGATGGATCACGCGCGACATGTAGTCGCCGAAGAGATAGGCGAACACGGCGATCGAGCCCGCGACGACCACCGTCATGCGCGCCCAGCCGTAGAGGAAGGCGAGCGGGCGGCCGTAGGCCCGCCCGATGAAATGGTATTCGCCGCCCGCGGATGGAAACGCCGTCGCGAGCTCGGCGTAGCACAGCGCGCCGATCACGGAGAAGGCGCCGCCGGCGATCCATACCGCGACGAGGAGCGCCGGGCTTTCCACGGCACGCGCAACGATCGACGGCGTGCCGAAGATGCCGGCGCCGATGATCAGGCCGACGATGATCGCGGTGGCGTCGCCGAGCGACAGGACCTGCGCCGGGCCGGAGGGAGACTGCGGGGACTTTTCGGGAGTCGGCATCAGAGAGTCAGAAATTGCGTCGTGTGGGAGTTGCGCCGGCGCAGATCGGCCAGGCACCCTTCGAGGGGCAGGCCGAAAAGCCGCTGCGCGGCGCGCGCGCGGGCCTCCAGTTCGGTCCAGGGGATGCGCGGCCGCCCGCCGCGGACGGCGAACGCGATGAAGTTGTCCTCTTCCTCGGCGAGCAGCAGGGTCGGATTGCGGCCGAAGCTCTCTTCGATGCGAGCGCAGTAGGTTTCGATGCGCTTGTCGTCGGACATGAAGTTGGCGACCATCGCGCCGCCCGGACGCAGCGCTGCGAAGGCGCTGTCGTAGAAGGATCGTGTGCACAAGTGCCTCGCCGGACTGCCGTTGACGAACCCGTCCACGACGAGCACGTCGCAGTCCGCGGGCCGCTGCGGTACGACCTCGGCGCCGTCGCCAATGACGATTTCCAGCCGTGCGTCTTCTTCCGGAAAGTGAAAGTATCTCCGCGCCATGGCGACCACGCGCGGATTGATCTCGACCACCGTGACGCGAGTCTGCCGCATGCGCTGGTGGATGAAGCGCGCCATCGAGCCCCCGCCCAGGCCCACCATGAGCACGTCGCGCGGGTTCGGACGAAAGAGCAGAAAGGCCATCATCGCGCGCACGTAGTCGAGCTCGATCCGGTCGGGCGCATCCAGCCGCATCGCGCTCTGGATCGCGTCACCGCCGATCTGCAGCACGCGCACGCCGCCCTCCTCGACGATCTCGATCGCATTCGCGAGCCCTTTGCCCAGACGTTTCATGATTTTCCGCGCAGGCGAGGGCCGCGCGGCGGGATCACGGCTTCCCCGCCGCCGCGAGAACCGCGGGCATGGGAATCTCCACCGTCCCGTGATTCTCGTATTCGCCGGCGACCCGGCCGACCGCGTCGCGGATCGCGGCCAGCGCCGGGGCGGACTGGGCGTGCAGCAAGGCCTGCGTCCTGACCGTACCGGCGAGGAACGCCTCGAACAGCAGCCCGCAGGCGCTGAAGCGCCAGACCTGCGGGACCTTTCGCACGTCCACGTTCCTGAAGCCTGCGACCTTCAGGACCTTGTCGCACTCGCTTGCATCGCTGAACCGGAAGAACGGCGGCCCCGGCGGCAGCGGCACATCGGGATTGCCGTGCTTTCGGACCGCGTCGAGGATGATGCCGAAGCCCACCGCCTCCTCCGGTTTCGCCCAGACCGTGAAGGCGTATCGGCCGCCCGCCCGGAGAACGCGGAAGGCCTCGGCCAGGGCGCGTTCCGGCTGCGCCAGATGCAGCATGCCGAAGTTCATCACCACCGCGTCGAAGCTGCCTTCCGGAAACGGCAGCGCCTCTGCGTCGCCCTCCTGAAACTCTATTTGCGGATTCTGCGCGCGCGCGAGCTCCACCATCGCGGAGGAAAAATCCACCGCCGCGACATGCGCCCCGCGGGTCGCGGCGGCCGCCGCCACGTAGCCCGGGCCGCTCGCCACGTCGAGAGCGCGCGCGCCAGCGCGCACTTCCGCCGAGTCGAGCAGCGGATCGATCGCCTGGCGGGTCAGGCTGCCGAAGGCGTCGTCGTAGCGGCGGGCGGCGCGCTGCCAGCCCGCGTGCTCCAGCGCGCGAAACGCAACGGGATCGGGAGCGTGCGCCGCCATCGGCTCGCCGCGAGTCAGCGCCAGCGTGCGCTGCGCGCGCGCACCGGCACGAACGAAATCGGCGTGCGCACGGCGCACGCCGCCCCTGGGCTCCTGGGGGTCACTTGATCGCTGTCGCGACCGGCTTGCCCTTCTCGACGACGTAGGTCGCGAGCACGACTGCCTTGCCTTTGCCGACGTTCTTGCCGTCGTGGACCGCGCCAGCGGGGACGAAGAACACCTCGCCCGCCTTGAGCGTCTTCGGCGGCTGGCCGTCCACCAGGAGCTGCAGCGTACCCTCCACGACGTAGCCGAGTTCCTCGCCGGGGTGCGTGTGCCGTCCGGCCTGCCCGCCGGGGACGAATTCCGCGCGAGCCACCACCGCGTGCCGGCCCTGGGCCGTGAGGTCCTGGTCCTGCAGGACGGTGCGCGTAAAGCCGGGCTGCTGCGCATTCAGCAGGCCGATTCCGGACCCCAGCGCGGCGACGGCAAGGGCCGCTACTATCGTCAGTTTCTTCATGCTTGTTTCCTCCTTTTGTTGGTCATCAAAAACATCAGGTCAGCGTAAACCGCAGGGTGCCCAGCTTCTCGATCGTCGTGGTCAGCCGGTCGCCGGCCTTGAGCCACACCTGCTTCTCCTTGGGATAGCCTGCGATCACGCCCTCGGGAGTGCCGGTGTAGATCACGTCGCCGGGCAAAAGGGTCATCAGCGTCGAGGCGTAACTGATGATCGTCGCGCAGTTGTGCAGCATGTCGCTCGTGTTGGAGGACTGGCGCACCTCTGCGTTTACCGTGCCTTCGATTTTCAGGTTGTTCGGATCGGGGATCTGGTCCGCGGTAACGAGGTAGGGTCCGAGCAGTCCGAACCCGTCGCAGGTCTTGCCGATCATCCACTGGCTCGAGCGCGACTGCAGGTCGCGCGCAGTGAAGTCGTGGCCGATGCAGTAGCCGAACACGTAGGAGAGCGCCTCGGCCTCGCTGACGTTGCGGGCCTTCCTTCCCATCACGATCACCAGCTCGGACTCGTAGTCGAAGCGCTCGGCGGGCACCGCCGACACGCGCACCGTGCCCTGATGGGCGTTGAGGGCATTGTTGAACTTGTTGAAGAACACCGGCTGCTTGGGCGGCGTTGCGCCCATCTCGCGCGCGTGCCTCGCGTAGTTCACGCCGACGCAGAGGATCTTCTCCGGGTTGGTCACGCACGGTCCGAACTCGACGCGGTCCTCGGCGACGAAAAAACCGGGGGTCCTGCGTGCGAGCGCCACCTTGACGAGCTCGGTGAGTCCGCGGTCGCCGCGGCGGATGAGATCGTCGATCGTGGTCGGCGCGGGGCTCCGCAGGAATTTCGCCGACTTGGCGACGTCGAGAATGCCCAGATCGGTCTTCACGCCCAGGCCGTAGGCGTCGCCGTTGCGCAGGGTGACGAAGGTCATCCTTTTCGGCGCCGCGGGCGAGTCGGGGCTCGCGCCTGGCCCGGCGCCGTACGCGAGGGAGGATTCCGGCGCCGACGCGCCGGCGGCGAGCGCGACAACGCCCGCCGCGCCGGTTTTCTTCAAGAAGCTTCTGCGCTGCTCGTCCATCGCTCGTTCCTCCAGATCAGATCCTGAAGCTCACGCTTCCGCGGGTGCCGACTCGTCGGGCGAGAAATCGAGCTCCACCTTGGCGCCGCAGGGATCGTGACAAAAAATCTGCCACGTTCCAACGCCCACCTGGCGGCGCAGCGTGAACTCTATTCCGTTGGCCTTGAGCTTCGCCACCGTGCCCTTCAAGTCGGTGGCGCTGAACGCAAGATGGTCCAGCACCCCGGCCGGATCCGCGGGCACCTTCCCCTCGGAAACATGCAGGATGGGCCGGCCGCCCGCATACAGCCACGCCCCGTCGAAGCCGAGCGGGGGCCGCGGTCCCTCGCTGAAGCCGAGAACCCCGATGTAGAACGCCCGTGTCGCCGCGAGCTTGTCGGTGAGCACGTTGAAGTGATTCATTCCCTGGATCGCCATGGGGGCTCCTACGCAATGTCGCCGGACTGGATTCGCTTCACGCCGGCTTTCTTCATCTTTTCCCAGGCCGCGGCGAGCGAGCCCTGCATGTCGATCGCGCGGCAGGCGTCTTCGACGACCAGCGCAGCAAAACCGAGCTTGTGCGCGTCGAGCGCAGTCCACGCCACGCAGAAGTCGGTCGCGAGTCCGCAGACGAACACTCGCTTGATGCCGCGCTCCTCGAGGTAACCCTCGAGCCCGGTGCGGGTCTTGCGGTCGGCCTCGAGAAAAGCCGAATAGCTGTCCACGTCCCGGTGATGGCCCTTGCGGAGGACGAGCTGCGCGTGGGGAGCCGAAAGGTCCTTGTGCAGGGCCGCGCCGTCGCTCCCCTGCACGCAGTGGTCGGGCCAGAGAACCTGCTCGCCGTAGGCGAGCTTCACCGAATCGAAGGGCTTGCTGCCCGGGTGCGAGGTGGCGAACGATCGATGGCCCGGCGGATGCCAGTCCTGCGTCAGCACCACGTTTTCGAAGCGCTTGGCGAGCGCATTCACGAGCGGCACCACCTCGTCGCCTTTCTGCACCGCGAGCCGGCCGCCGGGGCAAAAGTCGTTCTGCACGTCGACGACGATCAAGGCATCCTTGATTCCGGGCTCGATCCGCGGCGCCGACGCCATTCTGCGGGCTTTCCTTTATCCGATTCGCGCCACGTCGACCAGGCAGTCGTAGAACGTCGCGCCCCTGCCGATATCGGTGAGCGCCTGCGAGGTCAAATCGTTCGTGTTGCGGCGATCGGCGGTGAGCTTTTTCCACCACACCGAGAGCGCCACCACGACGCCCTCTCGCGCCTTGTCGCTGACCCGCGCCCTGGCCGTGAGCGAACCGCGGTCGTTGAAGATGCGCACGGCGTCGCCCGTCCTGATTCCCCGCGCGGCGGCGTCCGCGGGATGGATTTCGAGGCCGGGTTCTCTGGCCTCGGCGATCGCGAAAGGCATGTTGGCGAAGGACGAATTGAGGAAGTGCCGGTTCGGCGGCGAGATGATCGCGAGCGGGTACCTGCGCGCGAGCGCCGCGTTCGACTGCGCCGACTCGCGCGGAGGGATGTAAGTCGGGAGCGGATCCATGCCCATGCTCTTCGCCGTTTCGCTGTAGAACTCGCACTTCCCCGAGGGCGTGCCGAAATTGCCTTGTGCGAAAGGGGCGAAGCCAAAG
>Ga0137374_10002461_pt1 | contig 21749 bp, 20 predicted proteins | sample SagtaG_20_FD_104811 | JGI IMG/M metagenome (GOLD analysis project Ga0137374, IMG submission 104811) | Vadose zone soil microbial communities from Sagehorn Ranch, Mendocino, California, USA - Sage1_R_100_16 metaG | ecosystem: Environmental > Terrestrial > Soil > Vadose zone | place: USA... | reverse complement strand
CTCAAGCCGAGGGGCGCGCCGGCGTACACCCGCTACGAGGTCGTCGGCTGGGGCGTGGATCGGGGGGCGCCGGCGATCCGCGTCAACCGCACGGGCCCCGACAACTACTGGTTCGGCAGCCGCCCGGATCTCCTCGTCGACCGCCGGGGCGATGGCGCGGACGAGCTGATCGCCCTTGTCGAGGCGGCGGTGAAGGCCTATCCCTACCCCGCGAGCTACCGCACCTGGCCGGGCCCGAACAGCAATACGTTCACCGCCTATGTCGGCCGCGCCGCCCCCGGGCTGAGGCTCGACCTGCCGCCGACGGCCATCGGCAAGGACTATCTCCCCGGCGCCGCTTTGGCGGGCCCCTCCCCGAGCGGCACCGGTATCCAGCTCTCGCTCTTCGGACTGGCCGGTCTCCTCGTCGGATGGGACGAAGGGCTCGAGCTGAACCTGCTCGGCCTCACCTTCGGTATTGACGTGAAGCACCCCGCGGTCAAGCTTCCCGCAGTCGGGCGCCTCGGCATGCCGTGAGAGTGATCACGTATCAGCCAGCCTCTGCTGAGCGCGCCCGGCGCGGCGCCTCCAGCGGAAGGCGAGCAGCAGGACGAGCAGGAGCCCACACCCGCCGCCGATGGCGCAGGCGGCCGGCACCCCGAGCGTCTCCGCGATGAAGCCGACCAGCAAGGAACCGAAGGGACTCGAGCCCACGAACACGAGCACGTAGAGGCTCATGATGCGGCCTCGCATCCGGTCCGGGGCCGTCAACTGGAGCGCGGTATTGCAGCCCGCCGTGAAGATGATCTGAGAGCAGCCGATGATCAGGAGCGTGCACGCCGCCAGCCAGAAGTGACGCGCGGCCGCCAGCGCCATGGTCGCGCCGCACACCACGAGGGCGCCCGTGATCACCACGCTCACGGCCGGCCGGCCGGGGCCGATGAGGGCCAGGGCGAGGGCGCCGATCACCGCGCCCATCCCGAGAGAAGCCATCAGGAGCCCGAACCCGTGCGCGCCCTCGTGGAGCACGTCCCGCGCGATCAGAGGGACCAGCGTGTTGAAATTGATCACGAAGAGGCTCACGGACAGGATCAGCCCCAGGACGAGCGAGATCAGGGGGGTGCTGCTGGCGTAGCGGGCGCCATCGGCGATCTCCTCAAGCATAGTGGTGCCGTCTCGGGGGCGCGGCGCGCCCTCGGTCTGCACCAGGAGGAGCGCGATGATGACGGCCACGAAGCTCACGCCGTTGAGCAAGAAGGCCACGGCCACCCCGTAGCGGGCCACGAGCAGGCCGGCCACGGCGGGGCCGATCACGCGGGCCCCGTTGAAAACGGTCGAGTTGAGCGCGATGGCGCTCACGACATCGGCCTTGCCGACGAGATCCGCGATGAAGGACTGGCGGGCGGGCAAGTCGAGAGTGGTGGCCAGACCGTAGAGAGTGGCCAGGGTCGCGACGTGCCAGTACTGCACGTGCCCGCCCCAGGCCAGCGCCCCCAGGGCGAAGGCCTGACACATGAGCGCCGTCTGCGTCCCGAGGATGAGGCGCCGCTTGCGCACCCGATCGGCGAGCGCGCCGGCCACGAAGGAGAAGAGGAGCATGGGCGCGTACTGGAGCGCGCCGATCAGCCCGAGCTTGAGCGGCGAGTTCGTCAGCTCGAGCACCAGCCAGGACTGCCCGACGGTCTGCATCCAGGTCCCGACCAGCGAGATGAGCTGCCCCGCCCAGAACAGACGGTAGTCGCGGTGACCGAGGGCCCGCAGTCCGGCCGCCCATCGCATGGCTCGTGGGTCTCCCGCGCTGATTATCCTCTGTAGCCACGGTCCGATATACTGTCAAGGCAGAGACCCCCCAGGATGCCTCAGCCGCCGCGGACTCGCGCAAGTCTCTTCCCTGCACACAAGGTGAGCGCCGGATCACGGTGCGTCCCCGGGCTCGCGGCGCTCGTCGCCTTCGTCACGGTCGCCCTCACCGCTATCGCCGTGACACCGGGCCGCTCCGCCGAGCCGCGTTCCGGGCCCGGCAGCCTCGCCGGTCAGCTTCTGGTCGCCACGCCCGAGATGCAGGATGCGCGATTCGCGCGCACCGTGATCTACATGGTCCGCCACGATGAGAGCGGCGCTCAGGGACTCGTGGTGAACCGGCCCCTCCGCGAGATCCCGCTCGCGGTGCTGCTGGAGCAGACGGGGATGGAGAGCAAGGGGGTCCGGGGGACGGTCCGTCTCCACGCCGGCGGGCCGGTCGAAGCGCTGCGGATCTTCGTGCTCCACACGGCCGAGTACATGACCGAGGGCACGCTCCCCGTCAAGGACGGCATCGCGCTCACGCTAGAGCCCGACATCCTCCGCGCCATCGCCCAAGGCAAGGGCCCGCGACGGGCGTTCTTCGCCCTCGGCTGTGCCGGCTGGGCTCCGGGCCAGCTCGACGCCGAGATGAAGACCGGGGCCTGGGTCAGGGCCTCTGCCGACGAGGCGCTCCTCTTCGACCCAGGCTACGACACCAAGTGGGACCGCGCGATGGCGCGCAGGAAGATCGATCTCTAGACTAGCCCGCCCCGAGCTCACTTCTGCTCGATGCGCCCGACCTTGCGGACGCCCTCGGCCAGCCGCCGCGCGTCGGCCTCGAAGAATTTCTGGAACTCCTCGCCCTGCTTGAAGGCAACGGGGGTCTGGAGCTTGTCCATCGCCGACTTGAACTCGGGATCGTTCACCGCCACGCGCAGCGCGTCGCGCAGCTTCTGCAGCACCGGCTCCGGCGTGCCACGGGGCGCGAAGAGGCCTGCCCAGATGTAGAACTCCGCTTCCGGGTAGCCCAGCTCCTTGAAGGTGGGGACGTCGGGCAGCGCGGCCACCCGCCTTTCACCCCAGCCCGCGAGCGCGCGCAGCTTGCCCGCCTTGATATGGGGCAAGACGACGGCGGGCCCGGAGGCGAGCGCGTCGACGTGGCCGCCCAGGACCGCGGTGAGGGCGGGACCCGCGCCGGGGTAGGGCACGTGGCGGAGGTTGATCCCCGCCGCGTGCGACAGGAGCTCCGTCGCCATGTGGAGCGTGCCGTAGATCCCGGAGGAGCTGTACGAGATCTGTCCCGGCCGCTTCCGCGCGTCCTCGATGAACTCCCGGGCCGTCTTCCACGGGCTCTCGGCGCGGACGACGAGAACGGTCGGGTCGGCCGAGATGAGCGCGATCGGCGCGAACTGGTCCACCGTGAACGCCGGCGGCCGGCCGAAGAGCTTGTCGGCCTCCGGAATGATCGAGATGCTCGAGAGGGCCAGCAGTAGCGTGTAGCCGTCGGGCTTGCTCGTGGCGACGAACTGCATCCCGACCGCCCCGGCGGCGCCGGTCTTGTTGACCACGCCCACCGGCTGCCTCAGCGCCTTCTCCATGGCCGCCCCCACCGGACGCGCCGTCAGATCCGCCACGCCACCCGGCGGGAACGGGGCGACCACCGTGATCGGGCGCGACGGGTACGGCTCCTGGGCCGCGGCGGACTGGCCGAGCGCGACCCCACCGAGGCTCAGGATGGCGAGCGCGACGCGAAGCTGGGTCATAGGTTCTCTCCCTTCTCGGTGAGGGCCAACCGCCTCCGCCAGTCGAGTCCCCGCGCCATCCACGAGAGGAGATTCAGCAGCACGAGGAGCGCGCCGGATGCCAGCAGCGAGCCGGCGATCGGCCGCGACAGGAAGATGCCGTACTGCCCGTCCGACATGGCCAGCGATTGTCTCAGGGCCAGCTCGATCATCGGCGCCAGGATCGCCCCCAGCACGATGGGCGCGGTCTCGAAGCCGAGCTTCCGCAGCAGGTAGCCGAGCGCGCCCATGAGGAGCGCGATCCACACATCAACCACGCTGCCGTTCACGGCGTAGACCCCCACCACGCAGAACATGATGATGGCCGGATACAGGAACGAGTAGGGGGCGCGGAGCACGTTGACGAAGAGACCCACCATGGGCAGGTTGAGCGCGAGCAGCATGAGGTTGCCCACGTACATGGAGGCGATGAAGCCCCAGAACAGCTCGGGCGACTGCTTGATCAGGAGCGGGCCGGGGGCGACGCCGTGAACCATCAGCGCCGCCAGCATCACCGCTGGAATGGGCCCGGATGGGACCCCCAGGGCGAGCATCGGAACGAAGGCGCCCGAGGTCGCCGCGTTGTTCGCCGACTCCGGTCCCGCCACGCCCGCGACGGCACCCCGGCCGAACTCCTCCGGACGGCGGCTCAGCCGCCGCTCCAGCGCATAGGACACGAAGCTCGCGATGATGTGCGCCGATCCGGGGATGATGCCGATGACGAAGCCGAGGACGGTGCCGCGCCCGATCGGCATCACCGAGTCCCGCCACTCCCGACGCGACGGCAAGAGCTCCCGGAGCCGCGGCTTCAGCACCTCGGGCGGAGTCTCTTGCCCGGCCGTCGCCAGGACCTCGGCGATCCCGAAGAGGCCGACGGCGAGCGGCACGACGCCGATGCCGTCTCCCAATTCCACGATCCCGTAGGCGAACCGGAAGTAACCGCTCATCTGGTCGATCCCAACCATGCCCAGGAGCAGACCCAGCACCGCCATCGCCAGCGACTTGACCATGGAGCCGCCGCTCATGTACGCCAGCACGAGCAGGCCGAGAAGGAGCAGCGCGAAGTACTCGGGGGGGCCGAATCGGAGCGCGAGAATGGCCAGCGGCGGCGCCAGGAGCATCAGCGCCACCACGCTCACCGTGCCCGCGATGAAGGAACCGATGGCCGCGATGGCGAGCGCCGCGCCTGCCCGTCCCTTGCGGGCCATGGCGTAGCCGTCGATGCACGTCATCACCGAGGCCGCTTCGCCAGGGATCCGCATGAGGATGGACGTCGTCGAGCCGCCGTACATGGCGCCGTAGTAGATGCCCGCCAGCATGACGATGGCGTTGGTCGCGTTGAGGCCGAAGGTGGCGGGCAGGAGCAGGCTGATGCCGGCGAGCGGCCCCACGCCAGGCAGCACGCCCACCAGGGTGCCCACCACGCAACCCACGAAGGCGTAGAGCAGCACCGGCGGCGACAGGGCGACCGAGAAGCCGAGGGCGAGATTCTGGAGTGTCTCCGCCATGGGTCTACATGCCCGCGGGTCCGCGCGGCAGCGGCACGCGCAGCAAGGTGTCGAAGAGGTAGAAGGAGCCAAAGGTCATCCCGATGGCGAAGAGAGCCGCCACGAGGAAGCGCCGGCGCTCGACCAGCCACACGAGGCACGAGAGCGCGATGAGCATCGTGAGCCGATAGCCGAGCCGCTCCAGGCCGAGCGCGATGAAACCCGAGACACCGAGGATCACCGCGGCGTGCCGCGCCTCACTCCACCCCACGGCGGCGATGGGCGTGGAGTGCCGTCCCATGGCGAGGATGAGAGCGCCGAGGACCACCAGAAGCGCCGCCAGGAGGACCGGCATGTAGGCGGGCCCCGGGTTCCGCAAAGTGCCGAGCGGCAGCTTCCGGCTCTCCTCCATGACGAAGAGAGCCAGCAGGCAGAGCGCGGTCCCGGCGATGCGATCCGTCGTCAGCATGAAGGGTCCCGGCAGCCGCGCCAGAATAGCACGCGGCCCCACGGGGCGTCCCAGTCAATCGTAGAGCCGGCCCGTCTGCCACTTGCGATGACACCGGAACAGCGTCCACTCCACCGCGCGCACCGGCGCCCCGAGCCGCCGGGCGTGGTGGCGCAGCACGCTCACGTAATGGAGCCAGTCGCGGACGCTGAATCCACGCCCCCGCGGCTTCCACCCCACGACCGCGAGCGTGAAGAGGAGCTGCCAGACGCGGATGTCGAGGACCCCGTAGCGACCGGGATCGATGAGGGTCAGGATGGCCGAGGCGACGGGCACGCTCACCCCGCGGAGGCTCGTGAGCAGCTCGATCCTTCGTCGCTCGCCGCGGGCGGCGAGCGCCGCGCGCGACACGATCCGGATGCGGGCCGCCGAGTTCCGGGCGTAATGGGGCATGGCCCGCGGGCTCTTCCAGCGGCACATCCGCAGGAATTCGGCGCGCGAGAACTCGCCCCGGGCCCTGACGTGGCTCAGCCGGCGGATCAGCTCCAGCGTCCCCGGATCCTCGTCGCGCACCAGCTCGCGGCAGAGCAGCGCCTCGAGGCTCCGGTACCCCGGCCGCTTGACAGCCACTCGCTCACCGAGTCAAGCCTTGAGGAGCTTGGCGACGGGATCCCCGGGGCTCAGCGTGCGGCGGTCGCCGCGATCTCGACCAGATACTTCGGCGAGGCCAGCCTCGCCTCCACCGTGGCTCGCGCAGGCGTGTTGGCGGGATCGACCCAGGTATCCCAGGCCGCGTTCATCTCGTCGTAGGTCCCCATGTTGGCGAGCCAGACCGTCGCGGAAAGGAGCTTGGACCTGCTGCTGCCGACGCTCGTCAGGAGCGTGTCGATCTTCTTGAGGACCTGCTCGGTCTGGCCCTTGACGCCCGCCGACGGGTCGCTGGCGACCTGGCCCGCTAGATACACCGTGTCGCCGTGGACCACGGCCTGGCTCATCCGGGGCCCGGCGTTGTGGCGCGCGATGCTCATGCGCTCCTCCTTTTCTTTGGGTTCGCCGTAGGGGCGCCTCCGCGCCCGACGGTCGGGCAAGTCACTCGCCGGTTGGACCATCCTTCGCCGTCGGGGCGCTCCCGCGCCCGACGGTCGGGGAACTCAATCCCCGATTGGACCATCTCATCCGGGCGGTGGAGCTCACTGCTTCCGGTAGACGTTCAGCCCGACCTTCTCGTCCCGATCGGGGATGGACACGTTCCCCTCGGTCGACGCGATGATGATGGTCTTGCCGGAGGAGGACGGCCCGAACTCCTTCGACAAGTCCACCCGGATGATGAGGATGTTCCCCTCGACCTTCATCTCGACGTTCTTCATGTGCGCGTCTCCTGGCCCGATTCCGGGCGTTGCGAGTGTAGGCCGAGCGGCCCGGATCGTCAATCGGGGAACGTGCGGGCTGGCGCGCTTCAGCGGGGCGAGGTGGGCGCCCGCTTCGGCCCGTCACTCATGCCGGGAGGCCATCCAGACTCCTGGAAGGACCTCGAACCCATCTGGCGCGCCGCCAACGTGGACCCGAAGACGGGCAGTCGCAGCGCGTCCGTCCGCCAGAAGCTGCGCACGTAACGCCGCCCGCCAGTTCGGCCTCGCACTCGCTCTGACTGTCGAGGCTCGTGGAGTCGCGTGATGCAGTGGCTCATCACGTCATCACCGCCTTTGGGCCGCGCCGCCGGGGGACGACTGCCCAGGACGGGCTTCCCTGTAGGTCGGCTATCCCTCGCCCGCGAGCCGGCGATGATAGCGGCCGCCGGCGGCGAACGCCGGGCATCGACTGGCCGCCCACGGCTTCCGCCGCCGGCGGAGGGATCTGTATTCGAATTCGGACTTGCTGGGCCGAACCTGATCACCTACAGTGCCCTAGTGAGGAGCCATAGCCGGAAGCTTTCGCGTGAGCCCGTTCGTCTCGTATGCGGCACCTCTTGAGCACCACGCAGATCTACACGCACGTGCTGAACCGGAGGCCAGCGGGGGTGCGGAGCCCGGCTGACCGACTGTTCGATGGGTGAGGCGCCCGGAGGACTGCTGTGCGCGGCCGCCGGGATAGGCTGACGGGGATAGGCCGCGGCGTGCCGCTGTCGAACATCGCCGCCGAGGCGACCGCCGCCGGGCAGCAAGGCGCGGGGACAACAAGGAGATCCAGGAACGGCACCGCTCGGTCCGACTCCGCGCTAGACTGCAGCACACCGCCGAGGTTGCCGCGCCACACAGGTCCGCCTATCCATGGGCCGAATTATAGTCGGGAGGCAAGCAAGTTCGGGCTCGAAAGTGGAGGGGCGTGATGAGCGAGACCCAACCGGTCCTCGCCTGTGATCTTGGTGCGCTGAGCGGGGAGGAGCGGACTCGGCGATCGTCAGCTGCGGCTCGTGTCTCTACTCACTTTCGAGAGGTTCGAGAGACGTCGGACGGATATACAGCGCGTCTCGACGCGGACCCTCAACTCGTTCAGGACACTCTCGATTGGCTCCTTCTTGAGCGCCGTTGCTGTCCATTCCTACGACTCGAGCTGCAGTTTGAACCGGGTGCTGGTCCCGTCTGGCTCCGGTTCGGCGGTGGTCCGGGCGTCAAGGAGTTCCTTGGCGGGGCCGGTCTCAAAGCTTCTCCTCCTCAAGAGGGCGTCTGATGTATCCGGTCAATCTATTGTTTGCGGCGGCTCCGCCCAACTTCGCAGTCGAGCGGACCGGTGGCTCGCATTCGCTGGCCGCGGCCGCTCACCGCGAGCGTTCGACCCACAAGGCGAGAGAGGGCTCCTCAGCGTAGAATTAGAGCGCTCGCGGGCAGGTCTTGAGGTCCTGGGCGTGAGGTGCGACAATGCCGGCCACCTCGCCCCGCGTCTACGGCCGCGCAGGAGAACAGATGATAGATGACCACTCCTCGATGAAGCGCCGGCTCGCCGCCATTCTCGCGGCCGACATCGCCGGCTACAGCCGCCTCATGGGCGAGGACGAGGCCGCGACGGTCCGCGACCTCAAGAGGCACCAGGCTGTGGTCCTGCCGCTGGTCGGCCGCTACGGCGGCCGCATCATCGACACCGCCGGCGACGGCATCCTGGCCGAGTTCCCGAGCGTGATCAACGCGACCGAGTGCGCCGTCGAGATCCAGACCATCATGGCGACGCGCAACGAGGGGGTGCCGGAATTGCGCCGCATGCAGTTTCGCATCGGCATCAACCTGGGTGACGTCATCCACGACGAGACCCGGATCTACGGCGACGGCATCAACATCGCGGCGCGGCTCGAGGGGATCGCGGAGCCCGGCGGCATCTGCATCTCCCGTCAGGTGTTCGACCAGGTGAGCCGCGCGCTCAAGGCGGATTTCCAGGCGCTCGGCCCGCGCACCTTGAAGAACATCGCGCAGCCGGTGGATGTCTTCGCCATCGCGCCGGCGGATCGCGGCGCCGGACCGGGCGTGACGGCCCCCAATGCCGTCGACCTCCGGCAGGAGATTCGCTTCTGCACCGCGCCCGACGGAGTCCAGCTCGCCTATTCGATGATCGGCCAGGGGCCGCCGTTGATGAAGACGGGCAACTGGATGACCCATCTGGAATACGATCTCGAAAGCCCGATCTGGCGGCATCTCTACCGGGAGCTGGTGAAGGACTACAGGCTGGTCCGGTACGACGCCCGCGGCAACGGGCTGTCGGACCGGACCGTCGACGAGATCTCGTTCGGCGCCTTCGTGAGCGATCTGGAAACGGTAGTCGACGCCGCGGGGATCACGCGCTTCGCGCTGCTCGGGATCTCCCAGGGCTGCGCGATCTCGATCGCGTACGCGGTGCGGCGCCCCGAACGGGTGTCGCACCTCATCCTCTACGGCGGCTTCGCGCTGGGCTGGAACAAGCGCGCCCGCAGCGCGGCCGAGAAGGAAGAGGATGCGGCCATGCTAACGCTGATGCGCCTGGGCTGGGGCAAGGAGAACCCGGCCTTCCGCCAGCTGTTCACCTCCCAGTTCATGCCCGGCGCGACCAAGGAGCAGGCCGACTGGTTCAATGAGCTTCAGCGGATCACGGTATCGGGGGAGATGGCCGCGCGAATCTTCATGGCAGCCGGCGAGACCGATGTCACCGCACTGCTCCCGCGGGTGAGCGTGCCGACGCTCGTGCTACACGCGCGCGATGACGCCCGCGTCCCATTCGAAGCCGGTCGCCGCATGGCGGCCAGCATCCCGGGCGCGCGGTTCGTGACCTTGCCGGGGCGCAACCACCTCTTCCTCGAGACCGAGCCGGCCTTTGGCCAATTCCTGGAGCACACCCGGACGTTCCTCGCCACTTAAGCGGCTCGGCCGTTGAGCGTTTAGTTTAGGCACTGCCTACAATCATTTCTACGTGAGTGGGGAGTTTAACTTCAAAACCGGCGACGGCATCGTGACCGCGCCCGCTCGGTCCATTGTCTTCGTCCCCCGCGGGACTGTGCATACCTTCCAGAACGTCGGGACGGAGCCCAGCGTGTTGCTCGTCCGCGTGACGCCAGGAGGGTTCGAGAAGATGTTCGAGGAACGGCAGGGTGCGGATACGGAGACGAACCGGACGCTCATGAAAAAGCACAACATGGAAGCCTTGTACCATCAAGAACGACAATCCCGGAAGCCGTGCATGAGCGCATCTTGGCTGAAGATGATTGGTACCACGGAGAGCCCCTGCCCGGAATCTTACACGCGGAGTTACACCGATTTCGCGCGCAGACCGCGCCGTATCCGTTCTGGCGACCGGATGGCTCTCTCGGTAACCGAAGTTTTGATGTGATGCGCTTGATTCTTCCCGATCGCCCCGCTAAGCTGTCGTCTCGTCGGGCTCGGCGGCGCGCAGGACCGGAGGCCCCGGGACGCAGCGTCCGCAGCGCATGCTCGAAGAGCCTCGGGGAGCGCAGGATGGAAAAGGGAGCACCGGAGCGATGACCACCCAGGGGGCCATCGCCGACGTTGGACTCATCGGACTGGCCGTGATGGGCCAGAACCTCGCGCTGAACATGGCCGACCACGGTTACCGGGTCGCCGTGTACAACCGCACCACCGCTACCATGGAGCGGTTCGTGGCCCACAACCCGGGCACGCCGGGCGGCCTCGTGGGCTGCTCGACGCTCCAACGCCTGGTCACCACGCTCAAGAAGCCGAGGAAGATCGTCATCCTGGTGAAGGCCGGACCGGCGGTCGACTCGATGGTCGAGCAGCTCATCCAGGCCGGCGTCGAGCCCACGGACCTGCTGGTGGATTGCGGCAATAGTCTCTTCACCGACACCATCCGCCGCGAGACGCAGTACGCGGACCGCTGCCGCTTCTTCGGCTCGGGCGTCAGCGGGGGCGAGGTGGGCGCCCGCTTCGGCCCGTCACTCATGCCGGGAGGCCATCCAGACTCCTGGAAGGACCTCGAACCCATCTGGCAAGCCATCGCCGCCAAGGTGGACCCGAAGACGGGCGAGCCGCTCGAGGACTACGCGCCCGGCAAGCCTGTGGTCGGCGGCGAGCCCTGCACCGCCTATCTGGGGCCCAACGGCGCCGGGCACTACGTCAAGATGGTCCACAACGGGATCGAGTACATCGACATGCAGCTCATCTCCGAGGCCTACCACCTGCTCCGGGCGCTGGGCGGATTGGGGCACGATGAGCTATCCCGGGTCTTCGCCGAGTGGAACCGCGGCGAGCTCCAGAGCTACCTGATCCAGATCACGGCCGACATTGTCCAGCAGCGCGACCCTGCCAGTCCGCGGAAGTTCTTGCTGGACGTCGTCCTCGACACCGCCGGCCAGAAGGGCACCGGCAAGTGGACATCAGTCAACGCGCTCGACCTGGGGATCCCGGCCAATGCCATCGCCGAGGCCGTCTTCGCACGCTGCCTCTCCGCGCTCAAGGACGAGCGCGTCGCGGCCTCGCGGAAGCTCAAGGGACCCACGAGCCGCTATCGGGGCGCCAGGAGGGCGCTCGTCGAGGCGGTCCGCCACGCGCTCTACTGCTCGAAGATCTGTGCCTACGCCCAGGGCTTCCAGCTTATGGCCCAGGCGCAGAGGGAGTACGGCTGGACGCTCGACTTTGCCGCCATCGCGTCGATCTGGCGGGGCGGCTGCATCATCCGCGCCCGCTTTCTCCAGAAGATATCCCTTGCCTACCGGCGCGACGGCGCGCTCGTCAACCTGATGCTCGATGCCTATTTCCGCAGGGCGCTACAGACCGGCCAGGAGAGCTGGCGGTCGGTCGTCGCGCTGGCGGCGCGTCACGGCATCCCCGCGCCGGCCTTCAGCAGCGCGCTCGCCTATTTCGACGGCTACCGCTCGGCGCGGCTGCCCGCCAATCTCCTGCAGGCGCAGCGCGACTACTTCGGGGCCCACACCTTCGAGCGCGTCGACGCGCGCCGCGGCAAGTTCTTCCACGTCGACTGGCCGCACCCGGACCGCCCCCAGCTCGAGATGTGAGCTGCGTCCCTCACCCCACTCTCGCGCCGACCGGGCGTGAGGGAGAGGCGAAGAGAACGGGCAGCGAGAAGCTGAACGTCGGTCGCCGGCCGGGCGCGCTCGAGACCGCCACCCGGACGAACCCGTCATCTGGCCGCCGCCTACGTCGTCATGTCGACCCAGTACCGTCATTCGGTCAGCCCTGGCCCCCGGCCTCTGGCTGCCCCAGCCCGCGCCCCCGGAGCTGGGATACAATGGGGCCCTTCGGGGGGAGCAAGCCTATGGTCAACCTCTCGTCGCCCTGAGGAGGGAGTCATATGAACATCGCGAGCCTCCTGGCCAGCAAGGGAAGCAAGGTGATCACGATCCAGCCGGAGCAGCCGGTCAGGCAGGCCGTCGGGCTCCTGGCCCAGCACAACATCGGCGCCCTCGTGGTCGTGGACCGAACCTCGAGGCCGGTGGGCATCGTTTCCGAGCGCGACATCGTGCGCGCGGCGGCCAGCAACGAGCGGGTGTTCTCGGAGCCCGTCGGCTCGATCATGACGAGGGACGTCATCATCGGGCTGCCGCACGACGATCTGGCCTCGGTGGGCCATACCATGACCGAGCGGCGCATCCGCCACCTGCCGGTGATGGAGAGCAGCCAGCTCCTCGGAATCGTTTCCATCGGCGACGTCGTCAAGGCACAGCGCGATCAGTACCAGGGGGAGGTCGAAACCCTGCAGACCCAGATCCTGAGCGAGGAGCGCTAGGCTCAGTCAACGCGAGAGACCACAGGGGCTCCCATGACCAAGCCCGGAACCGAGGCTCATCCTCTGCGAGTCGCGATCGTCGGCGCCGGACCGGCCGGCTATTACGCGGCCGACCACCTGTTGAGACGGGACGGCGTCGTCGTCGAGGTCGACATGATCGACCGCCTGCCCACGCCCTACGGGCTCGTCCGCGCCGGCGTCGCGCCCGACCATCAGAAGATCAAGTCCGTTACCGCCGCCTTCGACAAGGTCGCGGCCCACCCGCGGTTCCGGTTCTACGGCGGCGTCGACTTCGGCAAGGACATCACGGTGGCCGACCTGCGTCGGCATTACCACCAGATCCTCTACTCCACCGGCGCCCAGACCGACCGGCGCATGGGGATCCCCGGCGAGGACCTCAAGGGCAGCCATCCCGCCACGGAGTTCGTGGCCTGGTACAACGGGCACCCCGACTACCGCGACTGCCAGTTCGATCTCTCCCAGGAGCGGGCGGCCGTGGTGGGTGTCGGCAATGTGGCCATCGACGTCGCGCGCATTCTCTGCCGGTCGGCCCAGGAGCTGGCCACCACCGATATCGCCGACTACGCGCTCGAGGCCCTGCGGAGGAGCCGGATCAAGGAGGTGTACCTCCTGGGGCGGCGCGGCCCGGCTCAGGCGGCGTTCACCAACCCCGAGGTGAAGGAGGTAGGCGAGCTAGCCGACGCCGACGTCATCGCGCAGCCGGAGGAGGTGGAGCTGGACGAGGCGAGCCGGGCCGCCGTCGAGCGGAGCCAGGACCGCGCCACCATGAAGAAGGTGCAGATCCTGCGCGAATACGCGGCCCGGAAGCCCGCCGGGAAGTCGAAGAGGCTGATCATCAGGTTCCTGGTCTCACCCGTCGAGCTCTGCGGCAACGAGGCGGGTGAGGTGGTGGCGATGCGCCTGGTGCGAAACAGGCTCGACGCCACGCCGGCCGGCACGCTCCAGGCCAAGCCCACCGGCCAGTTCGAGACCTTGCCCGTCGGTCTGGTCTTCCGGTCGGTGGGCTACCGCGGCGTCCCCCTGCCCGGCGTGCCGTTCCACGAGGGCTGGGGCGTGATCCTCAACGAGCACGGGCGCATCCTCGACCCCGACACCAAGCAGCCCGTTGCCGGCGAGTACGCCGCCGGCTGGATCAAGCGGGGGCCCACCGGGGTCATCGGCACCAACAAGCCCGACGCGGCCCAGACCGTGGAGTGCATGATGGAGGACCTGGCCGCCGGCTGGATCCTGGAGCCTGAGGAGCCTGACGCGTCCGCCGCCGAACGGATGATCCGGGGGCGCCAGCCGAAATGCTTCTCCTACGAGGACTGGCTGAGGCTCAATGAGCTGGAGGTCGCGAGAGGGCGCGCCGCCGGACGGCCGCGCGCCAAGTTCACCCGCGTGGAGGACATGCTCGCCGCGCTCGGGCGGTGAGGGCACAGCTTCTTTGCCAAGCCCAGGTCATCGAGCGTCAGCTGGTGACCATACAGAAGACGCCTCCGGCCGCTCAACGCAAGACGGTCGGGTACGGGGCGGGAGCGCCGGTGCGTCCGCTTCAAGACTGGACGTCAGGGCCCCATTTGGGTCATCATGGGCTCATGCGAGCCGGCGCCGCGGCGGTTCTCGGGGTCGTGCTGCTCGTCCCCGCGCTCGGCCTGGCCGAGGTCTACCGGTGGGAAGATCAAGACGGCACCGTCTATTACACCAATAGCCCCGAGCGGATCCCCGAGTCCCATCGCTCCCGGCTAGGTCCGTTTCCGCCTGTACCCGTCTCTCCCGCCGAGGCCGACGAAATCGATCCGGCGCCCGGCGAGCCGTCCGTGCCGATCACGCGGATTCCCTATACGCCAGGCGAGCCCATCCTCGTCAGCGCCAGCATCGGCGGCACGGGATCCCTCACCTTGATCCTGGATACCGGCGCCGATCGCACCGTGGTAACTCCCCAGGCGCTCTGGAAGCTCGGCATCGCCACCGCCGACGCTCCACGGGCCGAGATCCGGGGCGTGACCGGAGTCGGTCAGGGGAGCGTGGTGCAGGTGACCTCGCTCGAGGTCGGCGAGGCCAAGGTGGGCCCGCTCTGGATCATCGGCCACGACGCGGATCTCAAGAAAGCCGACGGCCTCCTGGGGCGTGACTTCCTCGAGCACTTCACGGTGACGATCGACTCCGGGGAGCGGCTGGTGACCCTCGTCCCGAAGTAGTCCCCGGCGCGACAGCCTCCCGCGACAGGTTCCCGTTGACATAGGCCGAGCCCCTCGGAGCTGCTCTTTGAAGGGGCCGCTCTTCCCGGACCACGGGGGGCGCCGCTTGACTACCCCGGACTCCGAGCGCACCATCGCTCCCGGTGGAGCCGGCTTGTCAGCGTGTCGGGCTCCGGGAAACCGCTGCACGCGGACCGCGGAGCGCGTGCTCGGGATCGTCGGGCGATGACGGGAGGGGACAAGAACCCATGCACTTCGGGATCTTCCTCGAGGAGCGGCGGCGCGGGGTCACCGAGATGGCGACGTTCCGGGAGACGCTTGAGCTGGTGGACGGGGCCGAGGCCTGGGGCCTCGACGGCGTATGGCTCGGCGAGATCCACTTCAACGGGGAGCGGTCGGTGCAGTCGGCCCCGCTGGCTCTGGCGAGCTACATCGCCGCCCGCACGCGGCGCCTGCGCGTCGGGACCGCCGTCCAGGTCCTTCCTCTGAGCAACCCGGTGCGCATCGCCGAAGACGTGGCGACCGTGGACCAGCTCAGCCTAGGTCGCTTCGACTTCGGGATCGGTCGTAGCGGCTCGCCCCGCGCCTATGACGCGTTGGGAATTCCCTACGGCGAGAGTCAGGCCCGCTTCCTCGAAGCCCTGGAGATCATTCGCGAGGCGTGGAAGGGGCGGCCATTCACCTACAAGGGCGAGTTCTACCGGTTCCGGAACGCGACGGTGTCACCGATGCCGTACCAGGTCCCTCATCCGCCGATGCGCATGGCCGCGAACTCGGCGGAGACGTTTCCGCACGTCGGCCGACTGGGGCTCCCGATCTTCGTGGGCCTTCGCGACCTCGACATCCCGGGGCTCCGGGTCCATCTGCGCGCCTACCAGGAGGCCTGGCAGGAAGCCGGTCAGCCGGGGCGCCCGGAGACGTACCTGCGCATTCCGATCTATGCGGCGCGCACGGAGGAGGAGGCCATCGAGGAGCCCTACGAGAACATCACGTACTTCTTTCAGCGCCATGCTGAGCTCCTCCGGTCGGGCCTGGGCCGCGCGGACACGGGCTCCGCGGCCCGGCGACAGGCCCTGGCCGAGCAGGTAGCGGGGATGACGTACGGCGAGATCCTGAAGACCCGGGTGGCGTTCGGCACGGCCGCCGGCTTGATCGATCGCCTCGCCGAGCTGCGCGACGAGCTCGGCCTGGACGGTATCGTGGCTGAGCTGAATCCCGGCGGACTGCTGTCGCTGGAGCAGATGCAGCGGACTCTGCGCATCCTGACTCACGACGTGATGCCGGCCTTCCGGTAAATGCCGCCGGCCGGTCCCGAGCTGCCCGCGGAACTGGCAGGCAGGGCGTCGCGCAGGTACGAGGTCCCCGTACACGCTCGAGCCGGCGATCACTCGTCCGGGTAGGAAGGCGCGCGGCGCTCCCGGAAGGCGGCAATCCCCTCCTCAAAGTAGCCGGCTGAGGCGCAGAGGATCTGACCGCGATCCTCGAGCGCAATCGCCGACTCGAGGCTGCCGGCGCCGAGTGCCAGCGTGAACCCCTCCTTCGTGAGTCGCAATCCGAGCGGTGAGGTCCGAAGCATCTCTTCGGCCAGGGCGCGCGCCGTCGGCTCGAGCGCGTCCTCCGCGACGACGTCCGACACGAGTCCCACCCGCAACGCCCGCTCCGCGTCGATGAAGCGCCCGCTCATCATGAGCTCAGCTGCCACCGAGGTCCCGACGGCGCGAGGCAGGAAATAGCTGATGCCGACGTCGCACCCGGTCAGGCCGACGCGCGCCATCGCGACGTTCATGCGAGCGCTCGGAGCAGCGAAACGCACGTCCGCGGCGAGCGCCAGCGCGAAGCCGCCACCCGTGGCCGGCCCGTGCACGAGACAGATGGTCGGCTGGGGGCAGCGCCGCATCCGCAGGATGACCTCGCTCACGCGCCGCTGGGCCCGCATCCCGGGGACAGGACCGGCTGACAACTCCTGGGCCGCCGTGAGGTCGAATCCCGCGCAGAACCCGCGGCCCGCGCCACGCAGGATGACGACCCGTGTCGAGTGCCGGGTGTAGAGCTGGCCGAAGTAATCCTGAAGCTCGTCGCACATGCGGCCGTCCATCGCGTTGAGTCGCTCGGGCCGATTGAGCGTGAGCCAGTCGATCGGCCCCTCTCGCTCGAGGTGAAGCGTCTGGTACCCAGTTTCAATTCTCTGCCGGGTGTCGGACATCGTCGCCACCTCCTGGTGAGGGTTCGCGGATAGCCCACGCTAGGGCGCTGGGCCCAGGGGTGTCAAGCGGACCAGGGGACGCGGCACGGGCTCCGCAGACCAGAGATCCCTCCCGGGGGCGAACGGCTGGTTGCGCGTGGGTTGCGTGCCGTGCTACGTTCTGCAGCGATCTCCAACGTGGCTCACTCGGACGTCTCGGGACTTGGATGCGGCACCGGTTCCAGTAGAAATGGCTCACCCGGACGCTGGCAGCTACACGAACGAGCCCCATCTCTCGGTCGCCCGCCGCTACGCCCGGTTCGTCCTCGGCTCGGCGCCACGCGATCTCGCCGCGCCGGTGGTGGACAAGGCGACCTGGCTCGCCCTCGACACCCTCGGAAGCTGCCTCGCCTCGTCCCGCCAGGACTTCGGCCGGGCAGTCCTGCAGGCAGCCGAGCGCCTGGGCGGCCCGCCCGAGAGCACGCTGATCGGGAGCAAGTCCAAGGTGGGAGCGGCAAGCGCGGTCCTGGCCAATGCCACCCTGGCCCACGGGCTCGATTTCGATGACACGCGAGAGGATGCCATCGTCCACACGGGCTCGGTAGCCGTCAGCACCGCGCTCGCCGTCGGGGAGGCGCTCGGCGCCTCCGGCCGCGCCGTGCTGGAGGCGATGGTCGCGGGCGTGGAGGTGATGTGCCGCGTCGGCCTCGCCGTCCCGGGCCGTTTCCACGCGCGTCACTACCATCCCACCGCTCTCGCCGGCAGCTTCGCCGCGGCGGCCGTCGCCGGCCGGCTCCACGACCTCACCGAGGACGAGCTCGTCCACGCCTTCGGCATCTGCGGGAGCCAGGCCGCAGGCCTCATCGAGTACCTCGCCGACGGCTCGTGGACCAAGCGCCTGCACCCCGGCTGGGCGGCTCATGCGGGCGTCACCGCCGCGCTTCTCGCCCAGTCGGGCTTCACGGGACCGGAGACGGTGTTCGAGGGCGCTCACGGCTTCTACCAGGCATTCGCGGGCGGCTACGACGAGACCCGCCTGAACGATCTGCTCGGCACCCTCGGCCGGACGTGGGAGATCGAGCAGCTCACGTTCAAGCCGTACCCCTGCGGGTCCATCGCTCACCCGTACATGGATTGCGCGCTCCGGCTGCGCGAGCGCCATCGGATCCGGCCCGAGGAGATCGTCCTCGTCCGCTGCCGCACGGCCGAGGGGCCCGTCCCGCGGCTCTGGGAGCCGCTCCCGGCCAAGCAGAGCCCGCCCAACGGCTATGCGAGCAAGTTCAGCTTGCCGTACCTGCTCGCAGTGATCCTCGTCAAGGGCCGGGCCACGCTAGCCGAGTTCACCGATGAGGCCGTCCGCGACCCTGCCGTGCTGCAAGTAGCAGCCAAGGTGACCTACGAGCACGATCCGAGTATCGACTATCCGCGCCAATTCATCGGCCATGTCGCCATCCACCTCCACGACGGCCGGGTTGTCGAGGAGCGGCAGGATCACCCGCGCGGCGGACCCGACTTCCCCATGACGCGCGAGGAGCTGGAGGCGAAGTTCCGCGGCAATGCCGTCCTCGCCGTCTCCGGCGAGCAGGCGTCGCGCGTGATCCAGATCTTGGGACAGTTCGCGGCGCAGGCGCAGATCACAGGCTTGACGGAATCTCTCACCGCGTAGACATCACGGAGGAACCTTGCGCGATATCGTCGACAGTCGAGTGCCGGCTTTGCCGATGAAACCGGTTCCAGGGGAAGGCGTCGGAAGGGGGGCCGAAGCCCCCGCCGAGTTCAGGACACAGGTCCGCCGCGTCACGAGTCTCATCGCGCTCGGCCTGATGCTCTCCTCCGTCTCCGCGTCCGCCCAGGACGCCCGCGTGGAGGCCGCGAAGAAGGAGGGCAAGGTGGTCTGGTACACCTCCCTCGCGCTGTCCAGCTCCGAGAAGGTTGCCAAGCTCTTCGAGGCCGCGTATCCCGGGATCAAGGTCGAGGTGCATCGGACGGGATCGCAGCGGATCCTCCAGCGCGTGATGCAGGAGCTCCAGGCCAATATCAAGAACGTGGACGTGATCCACACCTCCGACGCCGGCCACTTCGTCCTGCTGAAGGAGAAGAAGCTCCTGATGAAGCACACGCCGGCCGGCGTCGAGGGCTTCCCGGCGGGCTTCAAGGACAAGGACGGCTACCACTACGGGCTCCGGGCCACCGTGAACGTGATCGCCTACAACTCGAGGATCATCCCGGCCGCCGAGGCGCCCCGGACCTGGAAGGACCTGCTCGATCCCAAGTGGAAGGGCAAGCTGGTCACGGCGCACCCGGGGTACAGCGGCGTCATCGCGACCCATGTGCTGGCCCTCGTGCAGCTCTACGGCTGGGACTATTTCAAGCAGCTCGCGCAGAACAAGCTCATGCTGGTCCAGTCCGCAGTGGATCCCTCCGGCGTGGTCGCCTCCGGCGAGCGGCCCATCGCGGTCGACGGCGGCGACTACACCTTCTACCAGGCCAAGAAAAAGGGCAACCCGGTCGAGACTGTGTTCCCGAAGGAAGGAGTCCCGCTCGTCGTCTCGCCCAGCGCCATCGCCAGCTTCGCCCCGCATCCGAACGCGGCCAAGCTCTTCACCGATTTCATCTTCGGCCGCGAGGTCCAGCAGGTTCTCGCCGACACGGAGGGGCTCTACACGGGGCATCCCGGAGTCAGGTACCCGGCCGACCGGCCCAAGCTGAGTGAGCTGCATCTCCTCCAGGTCGACCCGGAGGAGCTGGAGAAGCGTAACGAGGAGATCAAGACGCGCTTTGTGGAGTTCTTCGGTGCGTAGACAACCGGGAGGGGGCCTCGACGGCGCGTCTCGGGTTTTTCCCTCGCGGCTCGAGGGCATGGATCGCTCCGCTCCCGTGTGGGCGCTGACGGCGGCCGCGCTCGGGCTCCTGATCCTCCTCCCGCTCGGCTGGCTGGGCTACATGAGCGTGAGCGGCGAGCGTGGCCTCACGCTCGTCCACTATGCCCGCGTCTTCACCGATCCCCAGCTGCAGAAGGCGCTGTGGAACACCCTCGTGCTCGCGTTCTCGTCGGGGCTCGCGGCGCTCGGGCTCGGCGCGCCGATGGCGTGGCTCTCCGCCCGTACCGACCTGCCCGGCCGGCGCGTGATCAAGAGCCTCATCATGGCTTCCTTCGTGACGCCGCCCTTCCTCGGCGCCTTCGCCTGGGTCATGCTCGCCGGTCCCAACGCGGGCTACCTCAACAAGCTCTACCGGAGCCTCACGGGCGCCGAGGAGCCGCTCGTCAACATCTTCACCATGACGGGGCTGATCTTCGTCGTGGCGCTGTACACCTTCCCCTACGTCTACATCATGATCGCCAACACGCTCGAGCTGATCGCCTCCGACCTCGAGGAGGCCGCCGCTCTCCTGGGCGCCAGCCGCCTGTGGGTGGCGCTCACCGTCACGCTGCCCTTGGTCCTCCCCGCCATCTTGAGCGGCTTCATCCTCGCGGTGCTCCAGGCGCTGGCGCTGTTCGGCTCGCCCGCCATTCTCGCGCTGCCGGCCGGCTTTCATACGATCACGACGCAGATCTGGGCGCTCTTCCAGTACCCGCCCAAGGTCGAGATGGCGGCCGCCTTGTCCGTCCCTCTCCTGCTGGCCACGGCCCTGCTCCTGGTCATGCAGAAGAAGCTCCTCGGACGGCGCGGGTACGCGGCCGTAGGCGGCAAGGGCGCGGAGCGGAGATCGATCCCGCTCGGACCCTGGCGCTATCCGGCTCTCCTCGGCTGTCTCGCGGTGCTCGCCTGTGCCGTCTTCCTCCCCTACGGGATCCTGGCCAAGGCCGCCTTCTCGCGCGCCTGGGCCCAGCCGCTCACATGGGAGAACTTCACGCTGGCCAACTGGTCGTTCACCTTCCTCCATAGCTCCACCCAGGCCGCCATCCTCAACACGCTCGAGTTAGGCATCCTCACGGCGTGCGTGGGCGCGGGGCTGGCCGCGCTGCTGGCCTACATCAGCAACCGCAAGATCATCGCGGGCCACCAGCTCCTGGCCTTCCTCGCTCTCGCGCCCGTCGTCATCCCGGGCGTGGTCCTGGCCGTCGCGCTCTTCATCGCCTACACGCGGCCCCCCTTTCTCCTCTACGGCTCGCTCTGGATCCTCTTCGTCGCCTATCTCACCAAGGAGATGCCAGTGGGCTACTCCCAGTCCGACGCCACGTTTCGCGGCATCCATCCCGAGCTGGAAGAGGCGGGACGGATCTTGGGCGCGGGCCGTCTCCGCGTCCTCAGAGGGATCACCGCGCCTCTCGCCCGGAGCGGGATCATCGCGGCGTGGTGCTTCGTCTTCATCGGGGTGATTCGCGAGCTGTCGGCCTCGATCATCCTGTTCACGCCCAATACCAAGGTCATATCGGTGGTGATCTTCGATCTGAAGGAGGAGGGGCAGTTCGGCGCCATCGCGGTCCTCGGGCTGTTCATGCTCGCCATGACCTTCGCTACGGTCGCCCTGATGCAGGCGCTGCTCGGCCGTGACGTCCTGGGGGCGCGGCAATCCGGAAGCGTGGCGGGGTGAGTGCCTGTCGGAGAAAAGCTTGCGCGACGAAATCGACATTCGAGCGCCGGCATTGCCAGCGCAAGCTTCTGGGTGCTCGCCTCGGACGGCGGGGCCCCAGCCCCGCGCCGTCCTGCGGCTCGGCTTTCCGGACTGCTCGCCTCGGACGGCGGGGCCCCAGCCCCGCGCCGTCCTGCG
>Ga0137374_10002454_pt1 | contig 21790 bp, 11 predicted proteins | sample SagtaG_20_FD_104811 | JGI IMG/M metagenome (GOLD analysis project Ga0137374, IMG submission 104811) | Vadose zone soil microbial communities from Sagehorn Ranch, Mendocino, California, USA - Sage1_R_100_16 metaG | ecosystem: Environmental > Terrestrial > Soil > Vadose zone | place: USA... | reverse complement strand
TCTAAGATAATCTGAAAAAAGTAAAGACCAGGGCTTCATTCTGTGCTATGAGTAAAAGCAGAGCTGGATAAGGTAGGGGCACTCAATGGCAATGTGATTATTTTCTCCCTCAGCAAGAAAACTTTTCACTTGAAAATTTAGAAGTGCAGTGTAGTAATTTATTATCAACTGGTAGTTATCGTTCAAACTAGATAAAGAAAAATGTAGTATTAAACCAACTCCAATCCTTTTTTGCTAAGACCCGCATAAAAATATGCCGCTGACGTGAGTAAAGCTAAAGCAACAGTAGTATTTATATCATTCGTGGGCGCTGCTAATTCGCCATGGGGTAACTGTATAATTTTCCAAGGTAAAAGAGCACCCGACCAATTCGAAACAAAAATAAAAAGGAACATAGTTCCAATAAAGGGAACCCAGGGACCATATTCTTCTCCAATCTGAGTTTTGCTCAAGTCTCGAATAAACTCAAGGACATATTCGAAGAAATTCTGACCGTCGGTCGGGATGGTTTGTGGATTCCGAACAGCTATGATAACTGAACCTAGCAAGATAGTAATTACGACCCAAGAAGTGATGAGTACTTGGGCATGAATTTGGAAACCTCCTATTTGCCAATAGAAGTGTTGGCCTACTTCTACACCCGATATATCGTATAACCCCTTGAGTGTTTTAATGGAACATGGTATAATATTCATATTGTCCTCTGATAGAAATTGAACTTCAAAAAAGTTCTTCTTCTTAAGAAGCAAATAGCATTTCCTATTGATTTGTCCCCTGGACTAGACCTATGTAGATTCGGAATTATCCGTCGCTACGCTGTTCCCACTAACTACATACCTACAGTATAGTATGGGCATACACATCCAGAATGTAAACAAAGTAGCTACCGCCCGCGCCATTACTAATGAGATCAAAATTGATTTTGTTTAACCCGATAATTTCTTCTTGTATAGATTCGTCTATAATAAAGGCATTTTCTACTATTTCTTTGAAAGTGAGTCCCTCCGGTAATTTGACATTTCCATTAGTATCCCCCCAAAGCCTCTCCAGTACATATTCGGTTTTCTGTTTTAGCCTTTCCAAATCCAATTCATGGATTTGTTTTTCAATAGTACGAAGCTTGAAAACTTGTCCAGCTTTAAAAGCTACAAAAATGGCAACCGAAACAATGACCCCCACCCCTACATATGAAATGAATTGGGTATCCATAAAGATAAAGAAAGCTTTCTTGTAGTTCCGCTTCCCTCTAACAAACTGAAGAAAGACTTGTAGGTCAATTTTGCTTGGTTGTTAACCAAAGAAATACATGATAAAAAGAAGAACACTTTATCATTCTTACCGATGCTGCACAAGCTTCGGAACGATACACTGAACACAAAGAAAATAAAAATCTCGACTTTGAAAAGTAGAAGCAAGTACATCCTTAACGGCCTCTATTCCTGACGTGAACGGCCGCTTTCTTGGAAGTCATTCATAGGCCCTTTCAATTAGCTAGACTGAACACACTATATAAAGAAAGAGTTTCAGTCTGCGATACAAAGCATCAACTTACTATATTATTATAACCCATAAAAGACCATATTTTTTTATAGAATCACTTGAATGAAGCGGAAGAACAAGTCTTGGCGAGAGGGATTAACCTGATTGACCTAAGGCAAAGAAGAAGTAGATGCGCATGAATCAATAAGAAAGAACCCTTGCGCCTACGGGAAGTCCTTTCCTTCGTTCACTCCTGACTTGACAGAAGTATGAAACCATCCATAGGGTAGGCATCGATTGATGAATAAAGAGAGATTCTCTAAAAAAATAAGGAGCGAAGCCGCTTCTAAATAAAGAGCTAGAAAAAACTTCTTCCGCTGGAACAGGATCGCAAGAAGAAGGAATGGCAGGACGCATGGAAGGAATTCGGAATGGAACTACAACTGGCCAATGGCCTGCAACTGGAACAGAATGCGCTGTTTAGCTTAGTACTGCTCTAAAGTAAAAGCTTTAAAACTCACTTCCCAGAAGAGCTCACTTGTCTGTTCCCCGGACGAAAGCATATTCTAATTAAAGTATTCCTCCCTCCATAGAGGTGGTATTAGAACTTCATACGAGGGCGTTTAGGTAAAGTACTGGTGCTAGCCACGGAAGCTGGAAATATCCTATCATTGCACTGGCAAGGAAAGATCATATTAGGGTGTGAACAAACCTGTGGGCAAGCCTGGATTCTAGAGATATTGAATCTTACTTAAAGGTTTCTCGCCTAGCTGTAACAGACCTTCAAAAGGAATAAATCTATCCTACCACGCCACGATGTGAGAGTACAAGTGTGGGTTATCTATCTATGTTAGCTCTTCCATGGAATTTTTTCTAAAGCTCCAGGCTTGAAAAAAAGAGCTTTGTTATCTTACTTGCTGGCTAGTAAACGCTACCCCTACCCTTGAAAACTTGTTTACTTTTGAGGGACGGAGTTTACTTAAATTCAAGAGGGACTTAAAGGATTTCTAACTTAACTGTCCTGCTTACTCATTGGATGAATTGACAGAGTCTCTTGCCCTTTACCTTGGATATACACAAGATTGCTCATTCGCTGTAACCACTAGTTCTAGAACTGAATAGGAAAAGCTATATGGCACTCAAACAGAATGGATAGCAACTGAAACTCCAAGAGGTAGTATACTAATATACTTTTTTTCCTAAAAACCGGCTTTCCTAAGATGCCTATTGGTCTAAGCTTTATATCTATCCTATCGCTCTCTTGCTTAAATTAACTTCCTTCCTTAACTCAGATCTAAATGGCTTCTTTGGATCGACATTAACTTAGGCGTAGAAAGAGGTCAAAGCACGGGCATGGAAAAGGGATTATATGGCGTGCTGGGCTGGATGAAAGAAGCAACTACGCCTACAATGAGAATAGCAGGACTCCCACTAGCTGACAGAGAACTCCCAGCCAAAATGAAACTGGACTTCCAGCAATAGCAGCAATGTCACTAGAACCTTTAATACTGGAAAATAACTAGAAGTTTCTGGGGAATACAACCCTTAAGGTTTGGCTGGTGGAAAAAAATTCTTATAAATCAACCATGCTTACTAAACAACTCAATCATGCACTCGTAATGCTCCATTCGAGGCGTAATACCATAATCTTCACTCATCGAGAACAAGTATCTTTGACCCAGATTAACATATCCTTCACAAATACAAGCTAGCAAGGCACCAAGAAAGTAGAATCCATTCTCTTCATTGCCGAGATGTGGGCTGCTGCGTACAAAAACTTTGCTGTAGTTCTTCTCTAACGGAAGTGCTCTCAAACCAGGAATGGTTTCGTTTACCGACCAGGGGAAACCATCTAGTTCCAACCTCCTTTTCTTCTAGAAAGGAACTCATACTGATGATCGCTACGCCTATACTCGCTTTTAGCCTCTAAAAAGAAATAGAGTCCACATTCATTTAATAATAAAAGTCAAGCATGCAATATTAGAACTGCTAAAAACGTTTCAAAAACGAACTCCTTCCTCTAGAACAACGTTGAAGGCCGAGAATCGAATCTTTAAGCAAAGGGGCAAGGGGATCACATCTTTATAAGAGGGAAAAGAAGGAAAGGACTTCCCTATTAGAGATACCTAAACCGCCCTTTTGATAGAAAGATCTCAACAATGAAATGCGGAGAAAAGATGAGATTTTTTTATCCTGGGTCTGACATACCAGAGGCAGATGTTCAATTGGAACTTTGGTCTCGCTTGTGTGCTGATGGTAGGATTTTTACTGGGATTGAAAAATCATGAGAGGGATAATGATATATATTTCTAGGTGGTTAGAGTCAATGCCATCTCAAGGCAAGTACGAAAGCCTGGGCATATTATCCTAGAGAGAGAGATTTGACCGCAGCGCGCCTTGTAAAATCCAAACCAGGTTACTGGAGTCCAGGTATGCGTTGAACCCTTACCCATGTCAACGGGCTATGATTAGCTCCAAACAGACGACAAACCTTGACATGCTGGCTTTCAAACTCGGATATGGTTTCATTCAGATTCTCACTAGTGGAGTAACGCACCACTGGAATGACTGGACCAAGTTTCTTTTCTTTAATTAGATTCTCAATCGCCGAAGGATAGGAGGGAAGAATGAAAAGGTCCTCTTGTCCGTCGACCCGAAGAACTCACTCGATTCCCCATGATGATATGCGTCAACGTAAGGAATTTTAGAAACTACACTTGCCTTCAACTCCCATCTCGGGCCGATTGCGGGTGAGAAAGAAGCACCAATAGCATAATGCAATTGCTATCATGCTTGGAGCATAGATAGAAGAGGTATGGGTATAGGTAAAATGCACACATCTACCAGGTATGTGAGACTCTTTCTAAGTAAGAGAGAGCTCGTTCTAGCTTTGTCAATCGTGGAATGAGCAGCTCCTTCCTTACCATAGAAAAATACCTTATAAACTCTGACTTAACGCTACTGCTTTCACAAGTCTACGGGTCGGGTACGACTTTTCAATATCCTGGAAAAACAGACATGAACTCGGTATGAATATAGATGTAGGCTAACGAGAAAAGTCCCTCTTGCGCCGGCCGGTAGTCTTTTTAGCAGCTGAGATAGAGAGAGCGGTTATCCCAACAAGTCCTCTATGGATTTTGAGTCGGGAATAGAGCAGTGGCTTATAACCTCTCCATAATTGAGTAATGGGCTTTGTTTTTCTTTCGTTCACGTTGATGGGTTCAGTTCAAGCTGCTTAGCGGGATGGTGACTTTGAATCCAATCTCTTTCTTTCCAATTCTTCAGATAGAAAAAAAGAAAGAGCGGAAGCATAAAATGCTATAAAGGATAGGGGACAAGGCCTTCGTGTTGAAATAGCATACATAGGTCGGACATCTCTTTTTTTACTCAGTTTATGAAGTAGTGAGTGAACAATCTACACCAGTAGTTGAAGTAAGAAAGAAGGAAGTCCTAGATGTAAAAAATGTCGTAGGTGCAGAAAATCCCCCCTTTCCAAGCCTTTCTATAAAATCCTTGGTCGAGTAGAATTGTAATAAAAGTATTGGCTAAATCCCAAAAGAGGTGGGTCCGAGGTAACTAAAACTTCTAAGGGGTACTATATTTCCGATACCAAACTTGTGTCAACGAGGCGCGCAGCGGTGAAAATCAATCCCTGAAAGGTGAAAGTCTCCTCGGATGGGTTTCACCGCCGGGTAAAAGGAAGTGTGTAAGGAGTGGATTCCCGTTTCCGGCAGAACATCTATCAAATCTGTATCTATAGAGTACCGGAACTGCTTATTATTCATCATCCCAACTAAGGTTCCGAGGTGGGCCAAGCTTTCCTAAGTAATTTGCTTATCTGAGGCAAAGGTAGCTCAATGTTAGAGAAGATCTTGACTAGGACAGACTTGTCCCAATCTATCGGGGCTTCTCCTGGCCTTTCATGTTGAGTATGAAGGCGGACTGGAGGGATTGGAGAGTCATCATTTTCGTTCGTCAGTTGTTCCATTTTCGAGTAAGCTCCTCAACCCTAGAAAGAGTGATTTGCTTTATCGGCTTTACCGAATCTGGAAAATTCCTGAATGATCGACTGAAATATATAAAAAACGAATTTGGATTATTGCGTATATGTTCGAATGCAAAGAAATTGCGTATATAATTGAGCGAGCGAGTGGCCGGTGCCTACACAAATTCAAGAATTCAAAGTCATGGAACTAAACTGTGTTCAGCCAGTCAAAGCAATAGAATCTAGTATCAGCAGTTGTGCCCCTGTTGCCTATATTATTGGATTTCTTTATGCAACCCCTACCAAGCTATACAAGGTAGTATTCTTATGAAGACAACGCTCAGCCGGTCCCTGTGATATGCTTTTCATTTTCATATTCCTCCTCAGTTTATTCATATCCTCAGTTTATTCATATAAGTATTTATACATACCTTGCTATAAACAGACAGTAAAAGAGAGATAGAAGTCTGTTGTGTGGCATCTTTCGGTATAGCATCTTTGGGTTGTGGATCCCGTAGATAGCGCGGATAGAAAATGATAAGACTGACTACTATGGAAAACAAGACATCTCTTACTGTTTCAAAGCATTAAAAAACTCATTGGAATCGCATTCCTACTCCTTTCGGTAAACCAGATGAGCGAAAGATGCGCAAATCGAAGACAAAAAAAAGAATCTTTTTCTTTTCTCTTTCTAGACCAGCCGAGGAGGGCACACAAGAAAAGGTCTTTCAACTGATAGCAAACACGTACAGATGTAGTAGGGTAGCCAGAGCCTGCCAGTTTTTCATTAAACAGGCATGATAGTCTTCAACTGCAAAAAAGTAGTGCGGAGAACTAGTAAGAATTGTGCCTGCCATCCAATTCATGACGTGGATGATCCGCCGAATTCATTGCGGAATCGATTAGGTGAAACGGCTCTGCAAAGTTTGTTTGTTCATAAAGGTTGCATGCAGCCATGCAATTCGTACTGCATGGCGATATTACTCTACCACTCTATAAATGGAGGCTCGATAAGTGTCTTCACTTCATCACAAAGAAATTGAGTACTAGCACGTATGGCTATGGATGCTACAAACAGGCTTTCTGCAATTGCTGCCGAAATGGGGCAACTGCAAAATGAAATTCAAGAGCACCATAGAGCGCTAGACCCCCTTTTGAAAAGTGTTAGAACAAGGGTGGATCCTGCAAGGAAAGAAGCGCGCATTCGCGCTACCAGAGAGCGCATAGAGGGTTTGGAGAAGAGGCAGCAAGCGCTGCGGGCGGAGCAGCAAGCGCTCATTGTTCATGGAGCACTCGGTCGCCTGGGAGACTAGAATAGAAGAGTCCGTCGACTCTTTTTAGTTTTCTAAGGTTTAAGTGTCTGGAGACATTTGTTTTCATGTCTGGTGTTCTTTGTCTTAGTTTGATGGAGATCTACTCCTATGCTAAGTGTCTTTGTTTGGTTTGATTTGTTGTGTTTGCATGTATGGGCTAGCCGTCAGTGTTCAATGCTTATGTTAATATAATAACGTCAAAATGTGCAGCAAATTCATGTTCAAGTTGAAATAAGGCCGAAGGGCTAAGTGTACTACTGGAGATTAAGCCTTTCCTGCTCTGAAGTTTCCTTTTGAGTCTGCGCCGTCTGAAATACCAAACCCTAAATCTTGCTAGTTCAGTTCGTGTGTTTTACGTGAGCGCGCTTCACTAGTGTGTGTAGAAAAAACACACTAACTTGATCATAAAAGAAAGTGAAACGTTTTGTCTTTCACAAAGTAGATACAATTACCCGCAAGCGCCTCACATGCGACGAATGGACCTTAGCCACGAGTTGTCCGGCCTAGACGCTGATAACGCGAAGACACCTGGGGAAGATCGGCTAAAAAAGGTCAGTCGGTGAGTGAGCTAACCATCCATAAAAGAAACTAAGAGACACACTGAAGCTCCTGCAATAGGGCAGATCGCTGTGAAGGCAGATTTGTTTCCATAAGGATGATCAGCCTGATCGTAGACCACCCTAGTGTCCCGGGGCGAGAAGCCACGCTTTGCTGTTGATGGTCATTTCGAAAAAGGTTCTAATAACTTCTGTTGGAAGGCTTTGTCCCCGGTCTTGTTCTCCTAACTAAGATTCCATTCTTCGAAACAGAAGGCCGGCCAGTTCATGGAGCAGCTTCTCCTTTTCTCCTCCGCAGGCGTCCATTCCAAATCCAAACAAAATAGGTTTAAATAAACAAACAACAATCCGTTACTCGTTATCCGGATAAAAAAGTATTTTTCGCATATTTTCTCAGGGGGAGGGCTAATTCCTTGACCAACCCAATTGATTTGAGCCCTTTAACCAAGCCAAGGAAATATGGGAAGAGTTTAGAAAGTTTTGCAAGGACGACGACATTCCAGGCTAAACTCTGTCCTAAGACACTTTCTTTAGAGTCGAGGAGCCCTTCAATGATCCTGTGCCTCCCTTACTGAAACGCCGGATCTCATTAGCGGATGTCATCCTGAAACGCCATATGACGACGATCGGCCCAAAGCCGATAGAAGAACTGATAGAGATTGGGTATCCGAAGAAGTTTATGAACGGCCCAATGCCGTTGACAATGATCTGGATGTCGAAAAATCTAAGGAGACTCTAAAGAATGATGAGCGGCCTAGCGTCGTCGCAATCATGCTATACTGCCATGGGAAAAAGACTTCCAGTGTATCAGTGGCTTTTCCCCTTCAAGCTGCAGTCAGAAGGAGTCCTCCCGCCAAAGGCAAGACTTTCTCTCGAGAGTCAGAGCTTCGAGACGACTTTCGCAGATGTTCAATCTTGCGAGGCGTATGAGCAAGATTTTGAGTACTCTCCCGACCTGTTAGAGGCCACCCTAATAAGCAGAGATTGCCGGGAAAACGTTGCTCAACAAGAAGATCTCAGTAACCAACTCGAAAAAGGAGACCCTGGCATAACAAGTGGTGATCTCTGTACTAGAATAGAAGCCCTGCTAATTGTGAAGAACCCACAGCCGGGAGCGTTAGCAACTGGATTTTCCCACACTCCGTTATACCCTCCCTTGGGGGATGGCTTGGTGCTAATGTAGGACTTTCGGAGACCTTCCGCTTGCTGTTTTGGTCCAGCCTGAGTTGCCATAACTTCTACTGTGATTTAGTTTGGAGCGGTCTTGCTCTTGTTGTTCCGTTGTTGCGCGTCCTATTCTGGTGCATTTCTCTCCTAACCTGTAGAGTAATGGTTTAATCCTTTCCAGCTGTACTCTTTAACCAGGACTACCTGGACCCGATGTTGGGCGGTCTTTCAGTGGTGCCTTTTCAAGGCGGTAACCAAATGTCGATCGTTCTACACTAGCAGTATAAGGGCGGGAAGACTGACGGAGTAGAAGGTTCGGTTCGCTATTTGCTACTGTCTAATCTAGTGCGCTTGCTTACGTGTGCTTTCTTTCTACTCTAGTGCGCTGAGCTGCTTCTCCTTCCAATTCCGCTCGCCCCGGTCCTTGATCGAAGGTCTGGTATCCGCACCGACGCGACTACTAATTCAAAGGCATGCTCTACCTCGCACCTGACCAGCAAAATGACGTATAGTAACGTCATAGCTGTGACCCGAACCACAGTGCTCATCAAAGATGGTAGTGCCTTCTGCATTGCGCTAAATGATAAAGCCTATTTATTCCTATGTCTTTCTTGGTAAAAAACCACCTGCGATTTCTGATAAGTCTTTCTGCTTAGAGCAAGAAGCGGAACTAAGGTGACACCTAGAAAAATGAAGGAAGTCATTTCTTATTTTTTTCATAAGAATGCCGACCTAGCTTCAATTGCTTCAGTTGGAGCTGCTGTCGGTATTGGGATCCTATTCGTTTTCGCACTCCACAGATGGAGTGTTCCTTCACTCGCCCAGGAACCCGTTCCCCGTCGCGTCTGGGAATATGGCGAAGAGCTCGGCATTTTTCTTCCAAATGAGAATGTCGACTCCTCGAATGCCAATCGATATCTCGAGGAAATTGCGCATGTCCTCGAATTTCTATTTTTTGATCAACAAGCCATTGAATCACTTCCAGGGGGGGCACTCCTGGGTGGAGCTTGCGAGGACTGTAATTTCAAGGACGATCAGTCCGGATTTGACCGATATCGACATTCTCGCCTACGCCTATTGCATATTAATGGAGAAGGGGCAATCCAATGAGATAATGACAGAAGCCCTTAAAATCCTGCAGCTATGGCTGCAAGGGTTATCCATTTCATAGGCGAGGGTGGGGGAGAAGCAAGCCGAACCTCTGATCGACCCGGACACGTCAAAAATTCTCGGCGTCGAGAGAAAGACGAGATTCAGTAAGTAATTCAGTGAGTACTTTCTTTTATAAGAAGAGCGTCGGCTTGGAAGAAGAAAATGAAATACGAACAACCGCGCTGGTCGTAATAGATCGACTTGAATGCGTCTTCTTGCTCCAGCATTCAAGTTCCATTTCAAGGAAGGACGACGTACCATGATACTTTCTGTTTTGTCGAGCCCTGCTTTGGTCTCTGGTTTGATGGTTGTACGTGCTAAAAATCCGGTACATTCCGTTTTGTTTCCCATCCTAGTCTTTTGCGACACTTCTGGTTTACTTATTTTGTTAGGTCTCGACTTCTCCGCTATGATCTCCCCAGTAGTTCATATAGGAGCTATTGCCGTTTCATTCCTATTCGTGGTTATGATGTTCAATATTCAAATAGCGGAGATTCACGAAGAAGTATTGCGCTATTTACCAGTGAGTGGTATTATTGGACTGATCTTTTGGTGGGAAATGTTCTTCATTTTAGATAATGAAACCATTCCATTACTACCAACCCACAGAAATACGACCTCTCTGAGATATACGGTTTATGCCGGAAAGGTACGAAGTTGGACTAATTTGGAAACATTGGGCAATTTACTTTATACCTACTATTCCGTCTGGTTTTTGGTTTCTAGTCTGATTTTATTAGTAGCTATGATTGGGGCTATAGTACTGACTATGCATAGGACTACAAAGGTGAAAAGACAGGATGTATTCCGACGAAATGCCTTGGATTCTAGGAGGACTATAATGAGGAGGACGACAGACCAAATCACGATCTACTAAAAGGATAAATTGTGGTTCGAGTCCACGTCGTGAGATGGCCAGTGATCTTTAGCTGGTCATGGCCATAATGTGCTTTTTTTCCTCGGATTCATTGGAACCCTCTTTTTCCTCGCGAAAATGGTTCCTGTAAAGCAAACTAAGAGCGGGGAAGGAACTAGGGCGGGCATAAGCTCACCAATTAGGATGCGTGATTGACGCATCTTTTTTTTTCAAAAGATCAGGGCTTTTCCTTTGGGGCTGGGAGGGTAACAACCAGGGAAGGGCACCTGCTCTCCAATTTCTATTCTTTGTTATCCGTACCGAACTTATCTGTTCCAAACGCGAGAGTCATTCTTTCGATTCAGTAGCGATAATCAAAATTGTAGGAGTATACTGGGCGAATTCTTCTAAGAAATAAGAAAAGTAGGGCAATAGTTGACTCTTCACACTTACCCCATCTCAGCTTTCATTGAAAATCGCGTCAATAAAATGATCAAAAACCACCAGGTCGAGTTCGCTTCTCCCTTCCTTTTGGTGTTTAGGATGTGAAGTTGATATAAGAAAAGAGGAAAGGGGAACTGCGCTAAATGGATAATTTCATCCTGGTGATGGGCTATTCCAATGGGCATGCATCTGAGATATGGGCTTTGAGCGTAGGAACGCCCATCTTTACAAGAGCTCAGTTCTAAGATTGTTTGCGCGCAGGCACCACTACTATTCTTTCTTTTCTTGTTATGCATCCGGTTCTATAAATCTTTTTTTTTCTGACCGGAGGAAGGGAAAAAGAGAGAAATAAAAACGTCACTTCGCTCGCCTTGGGGGACCTAATTAGGAGCTGATTGATTTCTTTAATAGATATGAAGATGCCTTGAATGAACCCAAGCAAGCCGAAATCTAATACTAAAAGTATGAAGTGGACATCTATGGTTTAATTGGAAACATATCTTTTCTATTTATATTTAGCCAGTTCCTCCCTTTGTGGCAGAGCGAGCGCCTTGACTAAGATAGATTGACTCTTTCATTCTTGCAGCCTATTCTGGTTCCAATCGCGTTTGAGGAAAACCCCCTTTGGCATCAATGAAACTCTGTGATATAGGAGTTCAAAAACCTCATTTCGTTTGAGAGATAGTGGAATTTCTTCTTTCAACACGTACATCGACGAGGGTGTCGATGACTTGAGTGAGGAATGGTCATGTGCTAGAGGCCGTACCGTTGGAGTAAGACCTCAACAAGGGGGTGTGCAGTTTAAATGTAAATGACGAGCATGGAAAGGCCAAGGTCATTTGTAATTAGGTGTGGCTGATGCAAGAAGACTGGCGAGCTGTCCATGGTGAGACTCGTTGTGATGCTACTGCAGGAGGCATCCTGGTGTAGTTGAGGGCGCAGAACTTCTGTGCGGGTACAACTGGCACTTAAAAGACCTTCCGTGTAGATGAGTTCTCTTGAGTGAGACTAATCGAGTTACGAAGAAACCTTTGCGATGGTGCTGTGCAGTTGGGTTCTCTATGGAGGAACTTCGTTGTGGGGACCAAGGGGTCTTCTTAAGAAGAGTTGCTTTGATGAAAAGAGTGTAGCCATGATGGCAAGTCAAGGTGGGGCCCTGTGAAGGCAAGCCTTGTGTATGTTGGCGTGATTACGAGAGAAAGGAAATGACCTTGAACAATAGCTGTCTGTAGCACACCCTGCAATGACTTCGACCAGCGGACCAGCCTATCCAATACCCTACGCCATGCTTGATGGCTTGGCCTGTGGCTTTGTTGACCAGTGCAAAGGCCCGACAACCGTTCTGAGAGTCGCTGGAGATTTTTATGGCCAATAAGCTGGATTCCCTCCTTGCTTTACCTACTTTTTTTCCAGCGACTGCTACTGATTCCTTTATTTCCCACGTAACCTTTACTTCTATCTGGAGAAGATCCATTACCTAGCTCTTATTCCGGCATGATCAAATCGATACCAACATTCAAGAGCGGATAAGGCTAAAAAGAGAAAAAGCAGGGCTTAGGGGGAGGAATCCATTTATTATTTATTTATTAGCCTTAGCCTAGGCCCAACTATGTACAGAAATCTATCTATTATTGCCTGCATCGACAGCAAAGTAAACTCTCGCTGATGATAGAAGAACAACTCTTAGGGCAGTAGCAAGGAAACTATGAGCTATTTATTGTTCCTTTCTTAGACAGGCTACAAGATAAAGGATGGCTTATGGTCTATTTTCTTACTTGACTATCCTGCCTGACTTGGCAAATAAAAGAGAACCCCATTTCGCCCGGAATTGGACTTGTTTGCTACCTTGGGAAATCTTTCTGCTTACCTACTTGCTGACCTTAGGATAGGAAATGCATATTACCTGAAAGCTAGTCGCTCGGCTGGCACGCTATCAAAGCACTTAGGATTGGCTGGAACAGAACCCCCGAGAAACTTTTGAACATTTCGGAGAATATAGAGAGGAGGGAGATAAATGTATATTTTGTATCGTTTCTTCGAAACCTCGCTTACGTTTAACTTCCCTTCACCAACCTCAGAGGGTACTACGGGCTTAGACTCTCTAAGATATCCATCACTAAACTAAAGAAAGTAGCGAAAATCATAAGAGAAGCTTTGTGTTCAGAAGGTTGGGAAGGAGTACGCCCGGTTTGTCTTGATTTGCTTCATCCATGATTCCCCTTGTGGAGTGAAGTGGAATGCTAAAGATACAAAAGTGAACCGTAGGATCTCGTCTTACCCCATTGACAAAACTTGTCCAAGAAACCCTGTATGTATCGACTATGTAAATAAAGCCCTAATGTTTCAATTCCGCATACACCAAGAACGACCAATTAGCTCTAGCCAAACCTTTAACATAATTTTTCATTTATGCCCATACAAAAAGGGACAACAGGTTTTGCCCATTGGTTCAAAGAAGTATGAAAATTTCCTTGGATGTGTATTATTCTTCTGGATTTGGTCGGTTGTATTATATATCGACTTAAAAATATGAAAATGGAGCATTCTACTGTCAATGAAGTACATACTAAAATTTGGAAATGTTGAGCTCTATTGTTTGGAATAGGCTCGCTCCATCCTTCCGCCCGGCTGTGCTTTTACCTTTTTTTTTGGTAGTGGTCTCCTGGTATTTTTTTTTTTAAACGCCTGCCTTTTCCAATGATGGTGGAACCAGATCCAACACTTTCGGGATATCTCCCCGTGCTGCGCTCAGCATGTCCCACCATCTGAGCTAACCTAACCTGTCCTTAGCACGGACAGCACTCAATATCTCGCAGCGGAATATGTCTACCGGAGTACGCTCCACAAAGCTCCTCACTCGGCACACAATCTATATCCAAGTCCCCCATCGCACTCCACAAGTTTGGGACGACCCCTTTCTTAACGGTGCCTTAACACAAGGCTTCCCTACTAAACCAGTACACTAAGTACGGGATCACTACTCATGACTCCTTGGTCTTCATAGTCCTCGAGAACACGATCAACAATGTCTCCCATACATTGTATGACGAAATGCCTCCTCACTATCCAAGGCAAGTGCATGGTCTATCACCCATCACTTAAACCACTGTCATATATAGGTATCCTATCTCATCTTAGAGTTCCCTTGCCTTCAACAAGCACCCTTGTCTATCGACCAGGTTTCCAGACTACAAATCCCCACACTCAGATAGCATCCAAGTATAAGGCCCTCTCGACTGAGCATATCATCTAGGATCCACTCCCATATGCACAGTCTACTCAACTGAACAACACGTCCAGTCTACAAATGACTCCAAGATCCCTCTTATCCTGGATCCCTGCGCGACAACCGACTTGCCCGCAAGACTTGTCCTTTTAGGTTAGGTGGACCAGACCTTCGTCGCTCTGCACATGTCATCCTTTGCGCTCCACTACAGAGATCAAGAATGTACAAGGTAGGTTAAGCAACGACATACCAGCGAACCCCTGGCTAACCCATTAGCCCCATAAAGCCTAGACCAAAGGTGCCTAATAGCCTAGCCAGACTCATCGGGTAGGGAATCCCATCCTCAGCGAAGCCAGTAAGCAAGCCCAAGTCCATGCAAGAAGGCCCACTGGATATATCCAAATTCAAAACCCATCAAAGACTCTCCTACATGAAAGGATCTGAGTCCATCCAAATGATATTAAGCAAAATCCTATTCTGGAAAGAATGGCAAAGTAAGGGATTTAAGTCTGCTCAGAGATTGAATATCTCTCCCACGTCTGATTCATCCTAACAACTATCGATTTGGAGCCAATCAGGTATCACCGCGTGTCAAACTGTGTCAGGCGGGAAACAGAAGGAATATTCAGCTTCTTTCTTTCCAATGAGAACGGCGACACGCGTCCTATATCCCCATGTGCGAAGGGATGCCGTTTATGCCAGCCCGGTTTTCAACAAACTTCTTTGGTGTAGGGGGATTTTGCCTATCCAAAAATTGTCCAAGGTTCCGTAAATCTTACTCGATCCTTCCCAAGATGAACAATAATGAGGGTTTAGACCCCGAGTAGATACAATACATCTACGCCCAGCCTCGGAAAAGTCCTTCTTAGGCCTTATTCTACGCTTGAATGCGCAAGACCGAAACTCAAGGAGATAACCTAAGAACTGAAGCCAGGAGGTATTCGATTTATCGGATTTCGAGCTAGCTGCCCTTTTCTTTTTTATCTCATTCGGAATGGAGGAAATGGGATTCGAAATGGCCACACCCAAAAAGTAACATACACGACAATTCTATAATTCTTCGTCCTTTTTCTTGAGATAACGCGGAAAAGTCTCTTTTTGCTATGGCGTATGATTTGATACTTGCCAACACGGAATAGAGACTCGCACTTGAGAACTTTTAGGAGTGGTTCTAATGTTAGTCAGATTGACTTCTTCCTAACGCGACGAGCAGATCAGAAGTATTTCAAGGATTGTAAGGTGATACCTGGAGAGAGTGTAGCAACCCAACATAGATTTTGAGTACTCTATCTTAGTATTAAGAGATGGAAGAGAAGGAGCAAGGGAGCCTAGGATTAGGTGGTGGAATTTGAAAGGGGATAAGCAAGTTATGTTTAAAGATAAAATAATTAATGAGACGGAGTGGAAGTTAGGTGAGGATGCTAACTCAATGTAGAATGAGATGGCTCATTGTATCACGTCAGTGGCAAAAGAAGTTTTAGGTGAATCGAGAGGAAACAGACTGACCGAACAAAAAGAAACCTTTCATCTTTCTATTATATATATAAATATGAGGAGTCTATATATATAAATATGATGAGTCATGATCTGGCCTGGTCGACCCAATCATGACTATGGGACCTTTTCTCGATAAATGCTTTTTTTCTCGTTTAGTACTTTACTTGTGTAAACTCTCTCTTTTCTTAGAGAAGCGCAGGATTCCCTTTCTTCCCGGAACACTAATACAATCGCACTTTCTTCCTTGTCCCGCTAACCTATTATTTTTTTTAGAAAGAATTTTTAGCTTGAACTATCAATACTAGCCTAATTGATTGCTGGAATGGAACTTGATGTAACTGGCAGGGACCGCTTATATAGAACGCTTGTAGGGAACCGGAAACCAACCTGCTCTGCTAGGGAAACGACCCCGGAGACCAGCCTGATAGACTATATCTATGAACTTCAAATAAGTCCCTACTTTCCTAATAAGGGCATTGTCGCTCGCGAGGAGAAAAAGAATGGCCCTCAAAAATGACTCTCCTAAAATCAATGTCTGGAAGTCCTTTTAAGATAGGTTAATATAAGATATGCTTAACACTTAGGCTTAGCAAGAGGGACTGGCACGTGAGACCGAGATCGCCATAGATTGATTGTGCAGGCAGGTAATACTCATTTTAACTAGAAAGAGGATATTCTACATGAGTACTGGTTATAGTCACACTCCCAAACTCCCGAGAAGTCTTTTTTACTTAACTCTAGGGCTTGCTATAAGGATGGATTGCTTTTACCCTAGAACCCTCTATCCCGATCTCGAATTGCGCTTGGCGCCCCCAGGTTGGGCACAAACCCAGGTAGCCCCTAAACCCGGGCTCAGTCAAGAGCGGCATCTGAATCCCGCTGCAATCCCTCCAGCGCAGGTGGAGAAAAAGGGGCAAAATCTCAGTGGCCGACCTAATATGTTGGCTCCACTACCCGAATCTATTCCCCTTAATCCTCCAAGCCAATCAATGCCCCATACCCTTATCATGGTCAGTCTCATCTTTAGTGACTTCCGTGGTAAGGGGTCGAGGGAAGTGGTGTGGTGGGCCCCCTCACTTTTTTTGGAAAGAAGACAGGACCAACGATAAATTCTTTTGAATTTTTTTAAGAAATCTTCTGAAGATGTCTCTTCTAGTAAGAATACACTTATTTGTGATCCTCCCTCTGTGACTGCTATTCCTATACTATCAGAAAGTAGACTATCCTAAGATTCGGGTTGCGATCCTCAAGGAAATAAGCTTGAATCTAAAAAAGACTATTAGAGTGGGGAAACTTATAGCTACCTGCTCTTTCATTGAAATGAACGAATTACTGCCAGTATATCTGAGAATTCATTGGTTCAAGGTGATGACACACCGCCTTTTGGCTTGGTTCAAGCCAGCTTTCCAGCTATCCAATTACCGTGAGAGCTCTTGGACTGTTAGACCAAGTAAAGGTATTTGTCCCTGCCCCTTACGAGCCTGTGGGTGAAAGTGCCCCTCCAATTGCACAAGTCTCTCCAGTCCCAACAAGGGACAATCAATCCAGTTAGCCAATTTTTGAAAGCTTTTTAAAGTGCTTTACTAAAGAAAGTTCTCTTTCGGCCATTGAGCAAGAGCAAGTATTCAAGCAGGAGTAGAAAGCTTCGATGCATTGGAAGTTCGTTCTTCTACCTGCGAGTTCTGTTACAGCAATTGGGAGTACCCTTTTCACCGCAAGTTCTCTTACATCTAGTAAGCCAGCGGCGAGGGTGCCAACTCTTACGAGATCTCACCCCGATTATAGTGAGTGCTTATCCCTTGATCTTCCCTTGGAGTGCCAATTGTATAAGAAAGTCTTAAGCAAGTATATTGAGAATCTTAAGCTCATCTAGTGCCAGTGCACGTCACTCTATTCCCTTAGGGAAGCAGGTCAGCAAGTGGGACTTTAGGTAAGAAAGAATCGTTCTATCTGGACTCTTTCTATAGGGTGTCGCATTCATTCCTCATGGGAGTGTAGGATTCCTATTATCTATAGTATTAGTACCCATAGCGTAGATCCTCGAAATCTTATCTTCTTTTTTTAGATGATATGGTGTACTCTCCAGTCTGGGGATATGCTATAGTATATTGCACGGGGCCAATGCTCTTTACAACCCCGGAGTAATACCTATGTCTAGTGGCAGTCCCTGTTAAAGTGGCCATAGGGTGACCGTATCAGGCCATTGACAATTAGTATATACTACTTTCATTGCTCCTCTTGGCATTCTAGGAGGAGGGCCATTTCTACTTCCATGGAACCAGTTGTTCCTGCGATTCCAGTCTGTTACGGTGCTGGTAAAAAGGGGGTTTTATGGACCAGTTCTTTCCTTGAAGTTGAAGGCAGTTTACCTTTAAAAATCGGTATGGTAAGAAAAGACGACGAATCGGATCCAAATACGCAGTGCAAGAGGACTCACGATGAATGGCCTAAAGAAAGATTAGAAAGTATGCCCTCGATTGGGCAGTGACCGACACACTCACATTGAGTCGCCGATGTTATAACAGGTAGTGGTCAGTCTGCGCAAAGCCATAATACCTGATATCGGAAAGCGAAGCGTGGTGCTAACATGACTAAAAAAACTATTCGGAAATCTGTCTTTATAACTTTTTCTCATGCGGAACGAAGAGAAGTTAGTAAATAGGCCTTTTTTTTGGGAAGCCCTTGATCGAGTAGTTCATCCGAAAGCATTTGATCCATCAGATCAGTGCTTGATCTTCTACTTAATAGGTTCAAGACCTAAATAAAGGAATGAAAACAGCTGCAAGATCCGCTTACTTCTTTCTCTTAGTCAGCTCTATCTCATATTGCCTACGAGCTCTCGTAGTATCTCACAGCAGTATCGAATAATGAAAAGAAGGAAAGCTCTATTGAATAAGCCAAGGATAGAGAGAGGCCCCTTAAAGAACTATTTGAGAAAAGGAATATATCTCCAGGTTATTCATTCAATCCTAATTTTCAATCTCGTGAATTCAATAAAAAGAACTCAAGGCTGCGACATCCACTTTAAGACTAGTTAAAAAGAAAAGGTTCCACCCTTGTAGTTAGACAACCGATATGCGACATCATACTTTGTATGGGAGTTGCCGCTGATATGCGACATCAATAGATAAGCATGGTATGCGAATATGTGTTGTTGATCTCTGCATCGCGATGCTACTTTCGTAGGGGAGAGCAGTCAGTCCCCACCAAGGTAAGTATAAGGGCTTTTTGGGGGGGTAATTTCGCTTCGTTCATCTTCAAGTGCCGACAGTTTCTATTCCCGAGTGTGAAAAGCCAGTACTGGATAGACGGTTTAGATACGTCACTGAGTGCCCCATGGGTCATCTTGTTTCCTATTTATTGGAAGCTACATAAAGCATCCCTATATTAAGATGAAGTAAGAAAGCATCAGTCCTCTTTTTTTCTGTCTTCTATGAAAGAATGTAGCTCGCTCTTTCAACCCGGGGCCCCCTCTGGGGAACTGTTTGAGTTTTAGCATCGACCCCATTTCCTTTTGATCGTATTACGCTTGACTCGCTGCAAAACATTTCGCTTTCTGCGCTCGCTCGTACGTGGTTTACACTCCTTGCCTTTCATCTGACTTTTCCATCGGGCAATTGTTTGTTTTCAACTGGATTGAATTCCGAACCAAGAAAGATAGGCAACTTTCACTTGAAAGAAAGGAGCTTCAGAACTCTTGTATTCCACCGAATAAGAATAAGAGCAAGAAGGGGCTATCTTTGTGAAGGGACCGGCACCAGAAAGTAGATCATATGGCCTTTCTTTCGCCAAAAAAAATCAAGTAAAGCCCCGGCCTAAGAAATGCAGCAAAGCAAGTCGTCTTTGGTTTGGAGCGAAATTCCCGGATGTATAGGCTTGATCGAGTGCCTTACCTGAAATCGACGATCTAAAGTGGGCTCTTTAGCTTGCTCCGACAGAGGTCTCCTTCTCCCTTAGCAGCGAGACCAGTCCCTACCTCTTTTCAATCAATCTTTCATACCGTATGCCTTTTCTACGCCTAAAACAAGTTAATGTCTCTCCTCTCTGAAAAGTAAGTCGGACCTTATTGAAAAGTAGTACGCTTTCTTTCGTGGTGTTCAGGATCCCGTGCTTTGTAGTTCACGCATGGCTTTCTCTAACGAAGCTAATGCCGAATTAAAGACCTTAAACGGAAAGACACAGGAGGTGGCGAAAAACTAAAAAAGATAAAGAGCTTACAAACTTCTCTGAACCCGGTAGCCAGCGGAGCCCCTATTCATGGGTTAGGGACTAGCATTGAACAAAGTTGGTGACAGCCGAAGAAAAAGTGAAAGGGCAAGTAAATAATCTAAACATGCGGGTAAGCAGCAAAAAAAGAATAAAAGTAACGCGCCCTACCTGTTAGTAAAGTAAGGCCTTCCAGAGCCTATCTAACACAGACATACACGCGGATGAGGGCACTGAAATAAATGGACGTCGATCCGGTACTGAAATTGCATAGAAAAAAAAGAAAGAAGTTCGTAAGCAAAACGTATATTTCGACTGCTCATAAGGCGATGACACGGGCAGAGGACAAAAGCAGGGTGCCCCGCATTCTCAGCAGCTGATTCTCAGGCTGATTCTACTTGGTTGGTAGAAAATCTACTTATCCAGGAACAGGCGACGGAACATACGAAGGACACACGTGCTACGAAGAAATATGAGATTCTCAAAACAGGGAAGGCTACGGATACACATGGGGCTAGGCTAACAAGTATCTTCGTTTGACCCTGGATTGTTTCATGCAGGAGTCAAGCTCTACAGGTCGGCCTGAGACGGAGCATCGGAAGCGAATCGAAGTAATCTGGTTGGGATTTCACACTACGGCTTGGAGTTGGGTTGGGGTTGCTCGAGTCACCTTACTCCAGGAGGGGCGCCGCGAAGAGTACCGTTTAAAGCCCGTTTCATGTATCTTTTTGGATGGTGCTCACGTGGACGAAGCCAAAATGCTTTACAAAGGTGTGAACGTCAGTGTCGTTTCTAACCCTCCTGTTGATCTTGACATTCAATATACGTGTGTATATATGGACCCTATACAGGAATTAGTGCTGACGGCTCTGGGCCGTGTGTTATTGGAGACTCTTTTTCCTAGTATGTTTGATAAGTCAAGGGTCGAATCGTTTTTCAGGCATTTTCATACACACTCCAATGTGAGCGAACTCTTAATCATTCGATACGAGAAAAGCCTTACTGGTGTGGCACCTTCATCGCTCTTGGGCTTTTTCGAGGATCAACTAACTAATGTAGATGGGATCAATAACTATATGTGGGGTTTGCTCAAAAGCTTTCTACTAATGCCCTACGTGAATTGCTGGAACTCGCCCGAGAATAGGCTCCCCCCTTTTAAGGAGAACGATTTTTCGGTGAACGGAGACCCTTTGCCTTTCGGCCTGTATTTGCTGGATAGTTTTGACCCTGTTCCATATCTTTTCCAGTTCTTTTTGAACATCTTTCTTTGCAAGAAGCTGAAGCCAATAATGGAGGATTTGCCGGAAGAGTTCAACTACCATGTGGACTTCTTCTATCTATATACGTTTGTTGTTATTTCCGGGCCAGTGTTGAGACTTTGAGGCATAGCCCAGGTGTTTTTAGCGAAGCCGAAAGGTAGTTCCGTCGAGAAAGAAGAATATCTCGTCATACCAACTATATGCTTTGTTCATGTCTGCCATTTCGTTTATCATAGAGGCGCGCAGCGAAAACGTGTCCAAGAAAGAGGTAAGGCTTTCCATAAGTCAGAAAGAAACCTTCTTACTAGCAGGTTGTCCTTTCTTCGCCTAGTCTATCTAAGACCGGATTCGTCGGCGCAAGAGTGCTCGATCAGTGACCTCCTACGCACTGCCGGCTTTGGGCATACTAGCTCGCTGCGGAAGAGAATGAAGATAAATAGGGTGAATGTAACGTAGGGCATAACACATAGAAAAGCCCTTTTTATCCACGGTATGATTGTTTTCCTATTGCCTTGTCTTTCTGCTATCTTGAAATAGCTGTTATTGTCTTCCTGGTCAGCTTTCGACGAGTGACTCTTGGTTGCGGGGCCTGGGAGGGGACCTACTATCTACTTAACCGCTAGGCAAAGAGGGAGGACGGACCAGTCTC
>Ga0137374_10002448_pt1 | contig 21819 bp, 22 predicted proteins | sample SagtaG_20_FD_104811 | JGI IMG/M metagenome (GOLD analysis project Ga0137374, IMG submission 104811) | Vadose zone soil microbial communities from Sagehorn Ranch, Mendocino, California, USA - Sage1_R_100_16 metaG | ecosystem: Environmental > Terrestrial > Soil > Vadose zone | place: USA... | reverse complement strand
CTCCGCTTGACAAATGCTGGGATAACGGAAGCAGATTTCAGGTCCAGGTTTGGACGCGGACCTTTAGATATCTATCAAAGGGAATTTGATGAACTGATTCATCTTGGTCTGCTCGAATGGAAGGGTGAAATAGTACATCTCACCAAACGTGGGCGATTGTTGGGCAATCAAGTCTTCTTGAGATTTGTTGAATAATTTTGCCCTCCCCAAATTGGGAGAGGGCAAAAAACATCCCCGCCATTTCTGACGGGGATGTTTATCGTTATATCCTGGATTTCTTCTTAGCGGTCTTACTTTTCGCCTTGACAACAACCTTTTTCCGAACCTGGGCCTTGGCCGCTGTGCCCGGCTTGCGATATTTCAGTGCCGAATGCGCCGCGGCGAGACGGGCAATCGGTACACGGAATGGCGAGCAGGAGACATAGTTGTTGCCAATAATATGGCACCATTCAATAGAACTTGGATCGCCTCCATGTTCACCACAAATACCTACTTCGAGTTGTGGGCGGGTCTGGCGTCCCTCGGCAATTGCCCATTGCATTAACTTACCCACGCCATCGCGATCAAGCGTCTGGAACGGGTTCTTGGGCAGAATACCTTTCTCTACATAGGTAACCAGGAAATTGCGTTCAGCATCGTCGCGTGAGTAACCGAATGTCATCTGGGTCAAGTCATTGGTACCGAAGGAGAAGAACTCAGCGCGTGTTGCAACTTCCGCCGCAGTGACTGCCGCGCGCGGGATTTCGATCATGGTGCCGAACTTGTAGTCCAGCTTCTTGACACCCTTCTCAGCTAGAACTGTCGCGGCGATTCGGACGAGCCGCGGCTGGATCCATTCAAGTTCCTTCACTGTACCGGTTAGCGGGATCATGACTTCAGGTTTGACCACAATCCCACGTTTTGTGCAATCTGCAGCAGCTTCGAAGATTGCGCGCACTTGCATTTCCACAATCTCAGGCATCGAAATAGACAAGCGCACACCGCGCATGCCCATCATCGGGTTGGATTCATGCATGCCTTTGATAGACGTTAGCAATTTTTCTTTTTCCGTTAATCCATCAGTCTCGCCTTTGATGCGCATCTCGATGACTTCTTCGAGCAGTTTCTCTTCATCCAGCATGAACTCATGGAGAGGCGGGTCGATCAGGCGAATGATGACCGGGTACCCATCCATTGCTTCAAACAGGCCATCGAAGTCTTTGCGCTGATATGGCAGGAGCTTATTGAGAGCCTCGGTGCGGCCTTCGCTTGTCTCGGACAGGATCATGTCTTGGACAATAGGCAGGCGTTCGGGTTCGAAGAACATATGCTCAGTCCGGCACAGACCGATGCCCACTGCCCCGTAGGTACGAGCTCGCTGGGCATCCTTGGGATAATCCGCATTTGCCCAAACCTGCAGTCCGCGCGTCGGCCAGCCTTTGGATGGAGCTTCGCGAATATCCTTACGAGCACAGATATCATCTGCCCATTTGAGCAGAGTCAATAATTCAGTCTGCTGTTCTAGGGATGGAGCAGAAGTCGGAATCTTGCCAATGAAGACTTTTCCCGTGGTTCCGTCTACGGAAATCCAATCTCCTTCGTTGACTACTTTTCCATCAACATTCATCTTGCGCTTATCGAGATCGATTTTGATCGCCGATGCACCGACTACACACGGAATACCGAATTGACGGGCCACTACTGCGGCGTGGGACGTTGCACCACCTTCACTCGTCAGCACACCTTTTGAAGCGATCATGCCATGTACATCATCGGGCTTGGTAAAAGGGCGAACCATGATCGTATCTTGCTTTTCTTCTTTCGCCATCTTTTCAGCTTTATCAGCGTCGAAATAAATCTGTCCAACTGCCGCGCCCGGTGACGCGTTCACACCTTTTGCAAAGAAATCGCCGACTTGTTCAGCATCCTCCATAGCCTTATCATCAAATTGCGGGTGGAGCAATGCATCCACATTTTCGGGTGTAATACGAGCGACCGCTTGTTCTTTGGTGATCAGGCCTTCATTTACCATATCTACAGCAATCTTCACTGCCGACTTAGCTGTGCGCTTGCCAGTACGGGTCTGGAGCATCCACAGTTTGCTGCGCTCGATCGTGAACTCAACATCCTGCATATCCTTGTAGTGCTTCTCGAGTTTGGATGTGATGTCCATGAACTGCTTATAGGCTTTGGGCATGTTCTTGGACAGGTTCTCGATGGGGTCAGCATTACGAATACCTGCCACTACGTCTTCGCCCTGGGCATTGAGCAGGTATTCACCCATCATCTTCTTATCGCCTGTGGATGGGTTGCGGGTAAACGCCACACCGGTACCAGAGTCATCGCCCATGTTACCGAAGACCATGGTCACAATGTTGACTGCGGTTCCAAGATCGTGCGAAATACCTTCCTTGTTCCGGTAGGCAATGGCACGCTTGCCATTCCATGATTCAAAAACGGCTTTGATGGCGAGTTCAAGCTGTTTGTAAACATCTTGTGGGAAGTCTGAACCGACATGTTTCTTGAAGACATCCTTGAAGATGGAGACCAGTGACTTCCAATCCTCCGCTGTCATTTCGGTATCCAGCTTGTACCCCTTTTTGGCTTTATATTCAGCCATAGGGTGTTCGAACACTTCATCATCGAGATTGAACACTGTTGTTCCGAACATCTCGATTAGGCGGCGATAGGAATCCCACGCAAAACGCGCGTTGCCTGCTAGTTTTACCAATCCCTCAACAACATTGTCGTTCAGACCGATGTTCAAGATTGTATTCATCATACCCGGCATAGAAAACTTTGCACCGGAACGACATGAAACAAGTAGAGGATTTTTGGGGTCTCCAAATTTCTTTCCCGTTGCCTTTTCAATTTTCTTAAGTGCTGCCAACACCTGTTCCCACATACCCGCTGGGAATTTCCTCAATTTTTGATAGGCGTTACACGCTTCAGTTGTCACCGTAAAGAAGGGTGGAACTGGAACACCCGCACGGGTCATATCCAACAACCCCGCACCTTTACCGCCAACAAGGCCTTTTACATTATCCCAATCACTGCCAGTAACTTTTTCAACATCTTTTACCTCATCGAAGAGGTAAACCCATTTTGCCATGATAACCTCCGAGTTATACAAAATGCGTGGAATTGTGAAATATTTTACCAAAAACACACCGAAAGGCAAATGACGTTAGTCACTATACAAGTACAATTTAATCTGTAAACCACCTGCAAAGTAAAATTGACCCTAATTAAGTGATAATGGGGTCAGAGAAAATATGAAAACTAGAGTCCTTGTAATAGACGATGATGAAGCGATCACAGAATTGTTGAGCATGCTACTTAAGACACACGGCTTCGATGTTATCACTAGCAACAGCGGCGTGGAAGGTGTAAAACTTGCACAGGAAAGACATCCACAAGTCGTATTGCTTGATTTAATGATGCCGGATAAAGATGGATGGGAAGTTTGCAAAATGATTCGAAACTTTAGCAACGTCCCCATCGTGGTGCTCTCTGCCCTCAATGATCCTCGCATGGTCGCTTCTGTATTAGACGCGGGTGCGGACGATTTCCTCGTCAAACCAGTTCCCAGTAGTATACTCATCGCACACCTTCGAAAAATTGTAAGGAGAACTGGTTCTTTCCATACGCGAACTCCGACTGCTCCTCTGATGAGGAACACCCATCCGCTTCCTTCCCAATCCTGAACCTGCTCCCGCTAAATCATTTCCATTGAAAACCAATCGCCCGCCACCCAAAAGTGACGGGCGATCCCTTCATTTCAATAGCTTCAACGCTTCAGCAGTCTTTTCTGCTGCTTCCACCATCGGCATATGACCAACGCCTGGTAACTCTACATACGCTGCATGAGTGATAGCCTCTTTCATCTCGCGCCCGCGATCTACCGGGATCAATGCATCTGCATCACCATGCACAATTACAACAGTAAATTTGATTAATGGGAGTATCGAGGTCGAATCGGTTCGTTCAGCCATTGCCTTCAACGCGCCAGCGACACCGGCTGCTGATTGCTTTTGGATCAATTCACGAACGAACGACTGCACCCGCTCATCAGCTGATAACTTTGGAGTAAGTGAATCAGCAACAACGCCGACACCTTTTTCCTCTACCTGCTTGGCCGTATCATAACGTCCTTGCTTACGTTCGGGGGTGTCTTCTGCTGCCTGGGTTGAGACCAGACCAAGTCCGCGTACATGCGTTGGAAATAAACGGACAAAGGCCAGGGCGACATATCCACCCATGGAATGACCCACGATCGCAGCCTTTTCGATCCCCAGGTGGTCGAGCAGAACAGCAATATCAGACGCTAAGTCATCTATTGTGTATGGGCCGCTTATAGTTGTGGACTGCCCAAAACCGCGCAGGTCCGGCATGATCACATCAAACTCATCTTCCAACAAGGGTACTACTTCATTCCATGTTGAATGGTCAAACGGAAACCCGTGGATGAGAACAAGCGGAGTTCCTTTCCCGCGGCGGGTGTAGGCGAGAGAAGTACCATTGATTTCTAATTTTTCCATTTTTATTCTCCTATACGGAATGAGGACGTAGCATACGGCAGCTGCCGTATGCTACGTCCAGTTCACATTCACTTTCAGCTTACTCCCCAATCTAGATATATAAAACACATACCCGTTATCACGTCCAAATTCATAGACGCGGCGTGTGATGTCAACATCTGATTTACAATATTCAGCCACTTTATCTAACTCGCCATTTCTGAACCATTCCACGGAACGAATTCCATCCGCTGTTTTTGTCGTGCCAAGAGACGCTCTTGCAATGGTATCGAGGCTCAACCGAAAGCCAAGAGTCCTGCCGATATCAAGAAGCAAATCAAGGGTTGGGAGAGAGGCAAGACGCATGTTAGGTGAATATGGTTGCAGGACAGGATAGTCAAATTCACGTAGATTGAATCCGACCACCTTCGTTGCTGATTTTAATTCATCTATCAATTCAGGAATATCTTTCTCCCAGTATACAGAAAAATCATTCTTCGCACTTGACCATGTAACCGCGCAAGCCATTTTCAACTGTCCAATGTTTTGCCGCCCACCCACATCTTGGAAAAGATACTGTGTTTCCAGATCGAAGAAGACGTAATTCATTTTTCGCTTTGCTCCAAGCTTTGTCTGCTATTCAGCCACTCGCGTGCGTATTCAATAGCTTGTTCACGGGTATCGATTTTACCTATGGCCTGGCGCTCTCGGATGGCTTCAAGCAGATCGCCAACGATGGGACCGGGCTGGAGATCCAACTCATGCATTAAGTCATCACCATTGAGCAGGCGCGGAGGTGCAACTGTATCTTCAGGTTTTTCCCAGTAATTCTCCAGGAAGATTCGACAGACATCCAAATATGCAGACCAGGTTTCCTGCGTGAGAGTGTTGGCGCGTGTCCCACGTAGATCAGCTAAGCTAAGTAATACCAGTTCAACACCTGCTCCACCGCTGTCACGGAAGAAGCGATAAATAGCTCTACGTGAGGGCGACTTATTCTCACCTTCCATTCGGCCGCCATGGAAATGAATCCGCATATGATTCTCGATGATAGCCTGCAAGCGTTGGATTTCGTCATTGCTCAAATTGAAAGCACGAGCGCGTTTGGCTGCTAATTCCGCACCTTGAATATCATGGTCAAAGAAACGGATGCGGCCTTTCTCCTCGTCGAATGTTTTGGTTTGCGGTTTCCTGGCATCATGATACAACGCGGCAAAGAAAAGAAGGGCGCGTACAGAACGATCCGGGTTAAGGGATTGTGCAAAATGTTTTGCAAATTGTTCGCGGAAACGACCCAGGCGTAAAGTGAGCAAACCAGTGAACAACTCATTAGTATCGTCGGCGGAATAACCAACCCTTAATGCATTAAGAATATTTTCAAGTTCACCTAGAACAGCAATTGTATGAGTCCACACATCATAGACATGGGGCGGAGATTGCTCTACCCTTTTCATTTCAAGTAATTCAGGCATGAGATGATTGACAACGCCAAGCATTTCCAGCGCACGGATAGACGCATCAGGTTTTGGACCTTCAAGGATTTTAAACAACTCGTCGCGCAGACGTTCAGGAGAAACGCGTTCTATCTGAGCTGCTGCCTGCTTCATCAATTCCCGCGTTTCTTTCTCGATTTGAAATCCAAGACCCGCAGCCAGACGGACCGCGCGTAATATCCTTACCGAGTCATCCATAAATGAAGTCTGTGAACAGGCACGGATACGCTTGGCCCGGAGATCAAATGCCCCCTCAAGAGGGTCAATGATGGTGCCATTCCTTAAATCATATGCAAGGGCGTTGATTGTGAAGTCACGGGCGCGTAAATCAGCCTCAAGCGAATTCCCTCGATACGTTGCAAAGTCCAGAAATATACGCGTGCCATTAGATTCAGTTACGATGACACGGCCTGTGTTGCGTTCATCGTCAAGGGTCATGTAATCGGCATTCAATTTGTTTGCAACTCTTCGGGCCAGGGAAATGCCATTCGAAGGCACAGCAAAATCAAAGTCACGCGAGAGGCGATTGAGTAGCAAATCCCGTACCGCGCCGCCGACGAGATAGGCCTCCTGATCAGCCGGCAGGATCTCCTTTATTTTTTCAATCAGAGGTGGGATAGAAAAGGAAGCGGGCATGTAAAGAATTTCAGGGTTCTCTTTATATCGACTGGACTTGGCCGCGCGACGCGCTAATTCGGGCGTCCCACCCTGCGCAATGACTTTTCCACGCAGGCGAGCAACCCAACGTCCAGCGTAAGATGATGCAGGAGAATGAGGTTCGTCAGGCATTGCTAATTCGTAAAAAGCAAAACGTGGTTCGTTATAACGAAGGCTTATATTTATCGAGGTCAACGACACCGACAAAGGGCAGGTTGCGATAGTATTCGTCGAGGTCAAGTCCATAGCCAAAGACAAATTTGTTTGGAATAATGAATCCGCGATAGTGAATAGGCACTACTGCTTCACGCCGCTCAGATTTATCGAGCAGCGCACAAACCTTGAGGCTTTTCGGCTGGCGTGTTTCCAGCATCTGAAGCACCGACGCGATCGTATGTCCGCTATCCACAATATCTTCCACAAGCACGACATCTTTGCCATGAATGTCTGTTTGCAAGTCAAGTGTGACGCGCGCGAAACCACTTGATTCTCGCTTGCCCACGCCATAAGAGGAGACGGCCATGTAGTCCATCATGTGCGGGACAGTGATGCGACGGCTCAGATCAACCATAAACGGCACTCCCCCGCGCAGGATGCAGATGAGCAAAAGAGTGTTGTCTGTATAGTCCGCGCTGATTTCCGCGCCGAGCTCTTTGACGCGCTTCTGCAAAGATTTTTCATCAATCAGGATTTCAGCAAGGACGTCTTTGTAATCTTGCATTTATTCTCCGTTGTATACGTGTTTACATGTTTACTTATCTACAGAAAATCTGTATACAGGTACACACGTAAACAGGTAGACAAAATTAACGCGGTACTTCATGATGCATTCGGCAGCGCGCTTCATACAATTCTGATGCACCGACAATCACCACGGGGTCATCATATCGCGCCGGTTTGTCATTGACCAGTCTTTGAGTACGTGAGGCTTCATCACCGCAAACCATACAGATCGCGTGAAGCTTTGTTACATGTTCAGCAATGGACATAAAGATTGGCATTGCACCAAACGGCTCGCCGCGAAAATCTGTATCAAGTCCGGCGACCAGAACGCGTATACCGTGGTCGGCTAACTCTTTCGCCACTTGCAAAATATCTGCATCGAAGAATTGGGCTTCATCAATGCCAACAACAGTTGTGTCATGATCGAGTTTTGAGTGAATATCTACGGATTTCTCAACGGGTATTGCATCGAAGTTTGAACCGCCGTGAGATGTGACTTTTTCAACCGCGTAGCGCACATCAATTGAAGGTTTGAATACCTGCACTTTTTGTTTCGCAATCGTCGCACGAACCAAACGGCGGATCAACTCGTCCGTTTTACCACTGAACATGGAACCGCAGATGACTTCTATCGAGCCGTGTGTATGGCGCATACATTCTCCGACCCCACTCCGCCCCAATTTGGGGGAGGGTGCCCGAAGGGCGGGAGGGGGTTAAAAAAAATCAAAACAGGCAGATGCAATTGCATCTGCCTGTCAAGTTTACCTGAGATTACTCTTTATGCAAGACCTTAGCTTACACTGCTGCACCCGCAACCTCAAAACCAAGTGCACGCAATTTCTTCTTGGCCGAAGTCAGTGAAGATTGACCAAAGCCAGGTATCGCCAAAGCGGCTTGATCGCCTTCGCCAATTTTCGCGGCCAGTTTACCAATCGAGTCAATGCCAGCCTTCTTCAAAGCATCGGTTGCGCGCGTTGCAAGGCCCAACTCGTCAATGGAACGGTCAGGAGAATTTTTGGCCTCTTCCTTGGCCTTTTTCTGCTCAACGTAGGTTTGGCGCGCCGAAAGCTTCTTATAGAAGCGGTCTACCTGGCCTTCGATGTCAATGATACGTGCGGCTTCACCGGAGAAGAATGGATGACAATTGGAGCAGATATCCACACGCAATTCTTTCTTGGTAGAGCCTGTCGTCCATGTGTTGCCACAGGAAGCGCAGGTTACCTTCGCTTCGTAAAATGTAGGATGAATTCCAGTCTTCATGTTACGCTGCCTCTACCTCTTGGGGGATCACATTTACACGCTTGCGTCCCTGTACAACATCAAACATCACGACACCGTCCGCTACTGAGAACAGGGTATCGTCCTTGCCCACCAGCACATTCAATCCGGGCTTAATTTTCGTCCCGCGCTGGCGCACAAGGATATTGCCAGACAGCACAAACTGACCGGCATAACGCTTCACACCCAAACGCTGGGCATTACTATCACGTCCATTGCGGCTGGAGCCGCCACCTTTTTTATGAGCCATGACTACCTCTCTTACTTCTTACCAGTCTTCTTTGTTGTTGCGGATTTGGAAGATGTTTTACTCGTTGTTGACTTTTTCGTCGCTTCTTTCTTCTTTGGACCCTTCGGCTGGCTCGCTTGCGCCCGCTTCTTGGCCTTCGGTTCAGCTTCCTCAACTACCACTTCGGGTTCTTCCTGCATAGCAGGTTTTTCGACCTTGCGTTCTTCGCCCGGTTTGCCAATAAAATCGATCATTAAACGCGTATATTGGTGGCGATGACCACCTTTCACACGAATACGTTTCTTAGGGCGATATCTAAATCGGACGACCTTGGGGCCTTTGAAGTGATCCACCACTGTGGCCTTGACGAGAATGTCACTCACAATGGGCGTTCCGATCATTACTTCGTCTCCATCCGCCATAAGCAGGATGCGTTCAAGGTCAAACTTCTTACCCGGTTCAACGGGCAGGCGGTCCACTTCGATAGTGCCGCCTTCGATGGCACGGTACTGCTTGCCGCCGCTTTCAATAATTGCGAATCTCATTTTGTTCTCCAGTCATTCACTTCGCCGAGCATTCTGCGGAGTTAGTGCACTCTACGCCGAAGCATGGGGAAGCTGGGTTATTTACAAGCGACCGCCCCGGCTTGTCTTACCGTCGGGGCAGGAAGCGGACGATATTATACATGCGGGATAGAGATGTGTCAACAGCACTACTAGAGCCAAACGCCATTTTGCTTCACTAGATTATTTGCTCTTCATCCAAAAATAGGAATTACAGACGAGTTGCAAACTTTGAAATATAGCAACTACGGTGCTATACTCCGCATAAATTATGACAAATATTCTCCAAATTCAAATTTAAGGAGGTGCCCAGAAAGAATTCTTATTGTGTAGACGTAGGTATTGCTGTGTAAGAAAAGACCACTTATTTACATCTGAGGAGATTTTAAAATGAAGGCAAAGAAAAGTTCGTTTGTGTTTGTTGTGGCAATCACACTGCTTGCGCTGGTTGCCTTTCCCTCATCCGCCTACGCAAACCATTCATGGAATGGATACCATTGGGCCCGTACCTCGAATCCCTTCACTTTGAAGCTAGGAGATAACGTATCTGGCTTGTGGGATGGAATGCTGGTTACCGCTTCAAGTGATTGGACCCAATCCAATGTACTAAACACAACAATTGTTGCTGGTGGAACCAGGCCTAAGAGTTGTCGTCCCACTAGCGGGCGTGTCGAGGTTTGCAGTGCTAATTACAATAATACGGGCTGGCTCGGCCTAGCACAGATTTGGATCACTGGCAGCGTACATATCGTCCAAGGCGTTGTGAAAAATAATGATTACTATTTTGGCAATTCAACCTATCAGTATAACAACACTGCAGAAATGCAACATGTGATCTGCCAAGAGATCGGCCACACCTTTGGCCTAGACCATCAGGATGAATCTGGTATCTCTCTTAACACTTGCATGGACTATTATCACAACACAAGCGCCTCCGACACGAAGAGTACCCATCCGAACCAGCATGATTATGATGAGTTAGCCACCATTTATCAGCACCTTGATAGCTTCACTACTGTTGGCAATGCGCCAGCGGCAATGCCAGATGAGATGGCGAATGGCGACCTCAGCTCACCCAAGTCATGGGGCAAGCTCGTCAGCACCTCAAAGGATGGTCGAGAGTCAGTCTATGTGCGCGACTTTGGCAATGGCAATCAAGTGGTTACGCATGTAATTTGGGTAGAAGAATAACACTAATCGCCAACCATACGCATTAGGCGAACAATTTAAAAGTACCTAAAAGATGTGCAGGGCGAGAAACTCCTCTCGCCCCGTATTTTTGTATAGTTTCTGTCTTTATCGGCCAGCGAATTGCGTGCCCATCACTTTTTCAAGTAAGCCCAAGATGGATTTATCGCTTCCCACATAAAGGACGATGATACGCCCAGTTTTATAAAAATGCGGCGTATCAATCCAATCAACCATAGATGTTCCGATAGATCCGCCATCAGGTGCTACTTGAGCGGCATCATTTTCCATTGCTTCTGCGTCTTCATACTCGAAAACCTGAATATCCCCTCCATTGACTTTAATGGTTTTACCCTCAACGCTAAAGAAATCTTGTGCGATCGCATCGCCAATTTCTGCGGTTGCTCCTTCTGCCCGTAGAGCAGCCAGAAAACTAGCCTGATCTTCAACAGTAAGAGGTTCTGTTGAGGCATTGGGCGTGGCATTTTTTCCACAGGCGCTCACAGTATATACGTACACCAAAAGAAAGACTAACAATAAGCTGCGTTTCATAAAGCACCTCCAATTCTATTCACCTATATTCTACTTGACTATTTTCAAAGTAAAGGAGCCCCGCCTCCTACACCTGAATATTTTGTTACCATAAAACCCATAACCGAGGAGCGAAACCGGAGGCAACCTTGACACCAGCGCCAGTAGGATAAAATTACAATCCCACGGAGATGGGCCACGCGGTATTTTATTTTAGAATTTTTACCGTTAAACCAATATGAACCTGGTATTTATCGCTTATTGCATAAATTACGAAACTTTTTGGAATAAATTATAGGTAAGGACAAAAATTCTAGTTTAGTTTTTTATGCGGTACTCTGTAAAGGAGCATATAGAGATGAGTGGACACATTAAACTTGATGGTGTCGACGGTTATCTGGTGAGACCATCTGGCATAGACCGCTGGCCTGCTGTGATCGTCATTCATGAGTGGTGGGGATTGGATAATCAAACCGAATCTATTACGGATCGCATTGGGGAAGCCGGTTATCTAGCCTTTGCACCTGACTTATTCAATGGCGAATTGGCTCAGATTGGTGACGTTGAAAAGGCTTCGTCGCTGGTTGAAAAGTATAGTGAGAGTGCATCCACCATTTTAGAAAGTGCTTTCGACGCCCTCAAAAAGCACCCTGATAGTACCGGGAAAGTCGGCGCTGTTGGATTCTCTTTTGGCGGACGCATGGCGCTTTCCCTTTCCATTGCGCGTCCTCTCGATGCAGTTTGCACTCTTTATGGCGGCGGTATGCAACAAGTCTTCGATAAATTGAGTACCCTCAAAAGCCCTGTGCTTGGGTTGTTTGGCGACAAAGACCAATCCATTCCGACTGGCACAATTGAAGAGTTCGATAAACTGCTTGATAAGGTTGGCGTAACACATGAGGTGGTCGTATACCCTGATTCGGGTCATGCCTTCTTCCGTGATCGCGATCCAAACACATACAAACCTGAAGCAGCCAAAGACGCTTGGGAACGGATGATTAAATTCTTCAGCAAGAACTTGATTCAAAGCAAATAAATGATGTAAGAAACACTCACGCTATTGTGTCCATTAATAGCCGAGGGAGACCTGGAGGAGTAAGGAGGTGAGAGCGATGGAGATGATGGATGAGAAGGCAATGAAGGAAATGGAAATGCATATTCGGGAACATGTTATGTACCCCGCAACGAAACAAGCGATCATGGAGGCCTGTAACATGATGCAGCATGTCCCTGAGGAGGCCCGAAAGATGGCCGATACGAAACTCGCAGACAAAACCTATATGTCAGCCGACGAAGTCATGATGGCTATGGGGATGTAGGCAGTTTCTAAAGCATCAAGAAACTCAAGGGAGGTACTCTATCTTCTCCCTTGAGTTGAATTTAAGAAAGTTTAAAAGGTTCTTATGAAATTCCGCTCACATGACGGCGCGGAATTTTTTGATTCTTCTTGTAGGTGATATATAATTCTTTGACAAAACATAAATCATGATCAAAACCCAAAATAACGGGATCATTAGTTTTTAGCCCGCCGCGAGTGAACAAATGTGCTACAATTCTGATATAGTTGACTGAAAATCACATTTTTATTTTGCAAAATAGCCCCGAAACAAAAAGTATCTCGCTCCTTTCATGATGGAACTCAATCTGATTCAGCGTCAAGTAGTTGAAGCTCCTCTCGACTCTAAACTCTTTGTCTCTGGACCCGCTGGGACGGGTAAAACCACCGCGGGCGTCGAACGGATGCGTTATCTGCTCGCACAAGGTGTGCCGGGCGAATCAATCCTTATGCTCTCTCCACAACGTACCGTTCAAGAGCCATATCTTGACCTGCTAAATAGTCCCGAACGCAGCGCGGGTGGGGAAGTGACCTCGGCTACGATAGGCGGCGGTCTCTCACGACGCATTTGTGATCTGTTTTGGCCTATTGTGGCAGATGCAGCTGGTTTTGCTCATCCCGACCAGGCGCCAGTGTTTCTTTCCCTCGAAACCTCACAGTATTACATGGCGCATATTGTCCGCCCATTGTTAGACGAAGGTTATTTTGAATCTGTCACAATGGATCGCAATCGTTTGTATTCTCAAATTTTGGATAACCTGAATAAAGCCGCGATCGTTGGCTTTCATTATACTGAGATTGCCTCGCGCCTAGATTCAGCTTACCTTGGTGACCCTGCCCAACGTCGCGTGTATCAAGATGCGCAAGAATGCGCTGTTCGGTTCCGCGAGTATTGCCTGCAAAATAATCTGCTTGATTTTTCTCTGCAATTGGAGATATTTTCAAATATTCTCTGGCCGCTGGACATTGTCCGTGACTACCTGACACGTACCTATCGTCATTTGATCTATGATAATGTTGAAGAGGATAGCCCGCGCGCACACGATATCGTCCGCACTTGGTTGCCTAAGTTTCAGTCAGCTTTGTTGATTTACGACGAGGGCGGAGGCTATCGCCATTTTCTTGGTAGCGATCCACTTACCGGTCACGCCTTGAACGAATTATGCGATGAACAAATTGTGTTGGATGAATCATTTGTAATGTCGGAAGACATTGCAAATCTCGCCTCCAGCCTGGAACAGATCATTTTGCAGGATCCCTCTGTCTCTATTCCTGAAACGGTCGGTGGGGAGGGCGTAGGTATCATCGCTTCCCGCTTCTATCCTGAGCTTCTTGACGCAGTGGTTGCTGAAACGAAATCGCTCGTCGAAGAGGCAGGGATTCCACTGGCTGACATCGTCATTATTTCCCCTTATCTTTCAGACGCGTTACGTTTCTCTGTCATGAACCGTTTGGAAGAAGCGGGCATTCCCACTCGTTCGCATCGCCCTTCCCGTTCATTGCGTGATGAACCTGCAAGCCAGGCGCTTCTTACACTAGCCGCCCTTGCACATCCTGACTGGAATATCCTGCCACCGCGCTTCGACGTGGCATATGCACTCATGCAATCCATCGAGGGGCTCGATCTTGTGCGCGCCCAACTCCTGGCTGAGATTGTTTATCGTCCGCGCGAGCTACAACTTTCAACGTTTGATGAGATCAATCCTGATGTTCAAGAGCGCATTACCTTCCTGGTTGGCAATCGTTACACCACGCTCCGAGATTGGTTGCTTGCTTATCGTGAAAGTGAAGAGTTGCCTTTCGATCATTTCTTGAGGAAACTGTTCGGCGAAGTCCTTTCACAACCGGGCTTTGGTTTCCACACGGACTTCGATTCAGTGCGGGTTGCCTCCAGCCTTGTTGAGTCGGTCAAGAATTTTAGACAATCCCTCGAATCAACTTTTTTGAACCAATCTGATAGCGCACGCTTCCCACATCTGGGTCGAGAATATATTCAAATGCTACAGGATGGAGTCATTGCCGCATCTTACTTGGAAGGCTGGCGAACTCAGAACAAAGACGCGGTATTGGTCGCACCTGCACACACATTCCTCATGATGAATCGACCCGTGACCATACAGTTCTGGCTCGACGTCGGATCAAGTGGCTGGGATCAGCGACTTGCCCAGCCGTTGACCCACCCGCATGTATTAACTCGCGAATGGGAACCAGGCCGAATTTGGACAGATGCGGACGAAGTCGAAACCAGTCGTAACGCGATGGCACGCGTCGTCTCGGGTCTCTTGCATCGATGCAGAGAACGCGTTTATTTATGCTTATCTGAATTAGGTGAAACGGGATATGAACAAAGGGGAGAATTATTACGCGCCTTCCAAAAAGTATTGCCAGCGTCTCCAGCGTAGCTTATGTATGTGAGAAGTGTATGATTGAGAAAGTGGAGACAAAAAATCAACCTTTATTTATTCAATGCTTTCTCTTACTCGAACAGCCGCTCTTTGCATTTTTCTTCGGTCTTGTAGCATACTTTTTTTTATCAACCTTGGGAGGCTCGCCATTTCGGGAAAGAATTTTTGCATATTTCAATTATCTAGCTGATGCATTTCTGCATGGGCAGTTGCATTTGCGACTTCTCCCACCAGCCTTACATGATCTTTCTTTCTTCAAAGGAAAATATTATCTTTACTGGCCGCCATTTCCCGCGGTGGTGTTGATTCCTTTTGTGGCAGTATTCGGGGTTGGTTTTAGCGACGTATTCTTTAACCTGTTAGTTGCTTCCATCAATATTGCTGTCGTGGCAGCGCTTCTGCGTGCAGTAGACCGAGAGCAGCTTATCAAGTTGGATGCACAATACCGCGCCCTGCTCGTGTTGTTCTTTGCACTAGGAACCGTTCAGGTGATCCTGGCTCTTTTTGGCACAGTATGGTTCACCGCCCAATTACTTGGGTTTCTTTTTGTTGGGCTTGCCTATCTTTCGGCGCTTAAGTTCAGAGGAGCAACTGCATTTCTAGCTGTAGGCATATTTATAGGTTTCGCCATGCTCACGCGTAATCATCTTTTATTTACTGGTATCTGGCCCGCCTACTATTTACTTTCAAAAAACTGGAATGACCGGCCCAAATTGTACTTTTATACTGTACTGGCGCTATTACCAGTGCTTATCATGGGATTATTGTTTCTTGGTTATAACTACGCGCGCTTTGGCAGTCCCTTTGAACTTGGGATTCGCTACCACAAAATGGATGAGTTTTTCGTGGCGGATTATCGAAAATATGGTGCATTCAATTTACACTATTTGCCCACCAACTTTTATTATCAATATATTTTTTATCCTTTGCCAATTACCTCTGAGACCAAGATGGGTGGCTCTCTTTTTCTGCTGAGTCCTGTCTTCTTTTATGCATTTCGGGGAATTCTCAAAGAATACCATAATACCAACACCTGGATGTTCGTTTTTTCGATTGTTACAACAAGTATCCCCATCCTTTTACTAATGGGAACAGGATGGGTGCAATACGGCCCTCGCTATACACTGGATTTCACGATACCGCTACTTTTGTTAACCGCAGCAGGAGTCCAGTCCACATCCAAGCCCTTGCTCATAGGTCTTACCGCCATATCCATTGCTCAGTACATTGCTGGTGTTCTCTTCTTTGTCAGCTTACAACTGTGATCTCAAACCTGCCTTATCACGATAAACCCAGTCCCTGGTCAAGCCATTCGATCATTGCCAAACATTTGGATGCGCTGCCCGCCCAAAGCAAAATTTTGGATGTGGGCACTGCGTCTGGTACATTAGCGCGCATTTGCCAGAATAATTCGCTTCGCCTCTTTGGTATCGAGCCCAATGAGAGCTGGGCGATAACGGCTTCAGCCCTCTATGAAAAGATTTGGGCTTGCTCCGTTGAAGAAATGGAAGAAGAATCGTTAAGAGAATATAACGCTGTTGTACTAGGTGATGTTTTGGAACATATGTCTGCACCTGAAGTAGTCTTGCAAAAATTAGTCAGGCTTCAATCGTCTGGCACTCTGTTTATCATCTCTGTGCCAAATGTTGCTAATCTCTGGGTGCGGCTTAATTTGTTAATAGGCCGTTTCGACTATGCCGATCGGGGCATTCTTGACCGTACTCATTTACGCTTTTTCACGCGCAAAACTTTCCTTGCGCTGGTGAAAAATTCCGGACTGGAGATCATCACTACACAGGTAACTCCTATTCCATTGGAACTGGTCTCAAAGTTTTTTGTCAGCCCGCCAGGCAAGTTGGTACATGCTGCTTTAGCCAGCCTTACGTCTTGGCTGCCCACGCTTCTCGGCTATCAATTTATTGTAAAAGCGAGAAAACCATGAGTGACTTGAATGGGAAAAACATTTGCATTGTTCTCCCCGCTTATAATGCCGCGAAGACCTTAATGCGCACTTTAAATGAGATTCCACCAAGTTATCGTCACAATATTATTCTTGTAGATGATGCATCAAAGGACAACACAGTAGAGATCGCACAAAAAGCCGGTTTAAATGTCATTGTGCATCCACAGAACCGGGGCTATGGTGCAAATCAGAAGACATGCTACTCTCAGGCTTTGGAATGCGGAGCAGACCTGGTAGTTATGCTTCACCCTGATCATCAGTATGACGCAAAAGTTATTCCACAACTGATCAAACCCATTCTTGATGGTGAAGCCAACGCTGTTTTCGGCTCGCGTATGTTAGGTGGGCAGTCACTAGAGGGAGGTATGCCTTGGTGGAAATACACAGCGAATGTTCTGCTCACCGCTTTCGCAAATATTGTCTTTCGTCGTTACCTTACCGAGATTCATTCAGGCTTTCGGGCATATTCTCGCAAATATCTGGAAACAGTCCGATTCATGGAAAACAGTGACGACTTTGTCTTTGATACAGAAATCATCGCTCAAGGTATGATGTGCAATCTTAATTTTCAGGAAGTGCCAATTACAACCCGTTATTTTCCAGAAGCTTCTTCCATCAAGTTTTGGCGTAGTGTCTTCTACGGATTTGGGATTCTGCGAGTGCTGATCCAGTTTTGGTTGCATCGCAAGGGGCTGACGCGTTTTCAAAAATTTGAACCACAGAGAAGTGAATTTTGGAATGAGCGACTCAATGAAGAAAATTAAGCTTGTCACACTTTTCTCCGAATATTCAACGGTATGGTCTTGTAATGTCAACCACCAACTGTCTGAAATTTATGATGTGAGTTTTGATAACAGATAAGGTGGCTCCGAAAGAAATGGTTATAATTAATATATCAAAGGAGTTCACTCAAGCAAGGAGATTACAATGCTCGAAATTACTCTTAATGTCCGTGTTCCAAGCAACCTGCTCAACCTGGGATTGACCCAGGAAGAAATTCAGCGCCGAATTTCCGAATGGCTGGTATTTTCGCTCTTCTCCGAGGGAAAAATATCATCTGGCAAAGCAGGAAAATTGCTGGGCTTATCCCGCCTTGAATTTATTGAGCTTTTGAAAACACGAGGAATTGCCTTTATTAATTACACCGAAGAGGAACTTAAGGAAGAAATTGAAGCATCCAAAAAACTTACTTCCAAATCCAAAATATGATTGTCGTATCCGACACTACACCGCTTATCGGGTTGGCATCCATCGACAGGCTTGAAATTCTGCTTGAGTTGTTTGGAGATGTTTACATCCCGCAAGCCGTCTACGATGAAACCGTCACTTATGGCCGTGAGGAGGGAATTGCAAAACAAGCAGTTGCCAGTTCGAATTGGATCCATGTTGTAAAAGTGCAGGACCGCCTTGCAGTAGATGTTTTGCTCGATGAAATGGATTTGGGAGAAGTGGAAACCATTATCCTTGCAAGCGAAATGAAAGCCGATTGGGTTTTAATGGACGAGAAAAAAGGAAGGCGAAAACTCACACAACTCAACATTCCAAAAATTGGAACAATTGGTGTCTTGCTCAAAGCCAAACAACTCGGCCTTATTCCAGACCTTAAACCTGAAATCGAGAAATTGCAAAAATTAGGCTTCAGTATCTCTCAATCGGTAGTGAATGAAGTTTTGAAAAAGGCTGAAGAGTAAGTGCGCTGCCGTGAGCTGTCGATGTCGGTTCAGAAGGTGTTGTAATAGCTATTCATAATCATCCAATAATTCCACATGAACTATGGGCATCAGGGAATTTATACAAGCATATATTATTAATCCAAAGACTAATAAAATGAAGGGCAGACCAAGAATATAATATACAACCGTTTCAAATATAATTTCCTGTCGCACTTCTTCCTCTGATGACACATTGTGGCTTGGACCATTCGGCGATGGAGTTTGTATCACGGTTGGTGTCAACGTCTCAAATAGTATTGCCTCTTTCGGAGTTGGAAAACTACTGATAGTTTCAGAAGTCGCTGCACTTGTTTCGATAGATTTCAAATCGAGTGTAGCTGTTGAATTTTCTGTAGGAGTTTGGGATATTTCTATGGTAGGCGTTGATGTTTCCGTTATCTGTGGAAGGCTTAAAGGATTACCGCTAAATACTGGCTTAAAGGAAATGTTCACAATCGACCAGTAAACAAAAGTTGGAATAAGGAATAATGCAATTCCAAATATAGTTCGCTGTGAGCGTGAATCTAATGGGTTCTTATATCCCCTTGGCTTTTCATATCGGAGCAGAAATGTTCGTCGGGTAAAATACCAAGAAGCAATAAACCAACCATAGATAATGATCAAACCGCTAAACCATTTGAAAAAGGAAGTCGCGGATTCTGATGAAACATGAGATGGTATAAATTGACTGAGATTAGCAAAGCCATAGGTAAAGGAAACTAAGGCAGTAAAATCTGCCATAACTCCAACTATTCCAAAGAATAGCCCTGCTTTTTCGACAAATGACATCCCCTTTTGCTTTGCCATAGAGACCTTCCTTTTGAGCACTCCCCAAATATGAGCTTGCATTATTATAGCAGTGAAAATAATAATGATAAATTGAATCACTTGATGCCTTACACATAAACAAATGACACTTAACTTTACCCCTCGACCCTCTCAAGAACAAATCCTCCGCTATCGCGGCGGTCTACTAGGTATTGCCGCGGTGCCTGGCGCAGGCAAGACCCAGATCCTTTCGGCCCTGGCCGCTCAGATCATCCAAAGCGGCGCGCTCGGTGACGGGCAGGAAGTGCTTATCGTTACCCTCGTCAACTCGGCAGTGGATAACTTCGAGACGCGCGTCAAGAGATTTTTCGCCAATCCACTTCAAGCACTCTATAGGTATCGTGTCCGCACATTGCACGGGCTGGCGCATGATATTGTCCGTGAAAAGCCTACCCGCGTCGGCCTCGAGGAGCGTTTCGCCATCCTCGATGAACGCGAAGCTGACTTCATCCGCCGTGATTCAGTCAATGCGTGGTTGAATGCACATGCAAATTCACTGGACGATTACCTGGATCCAATTCTTGACGCGTCCAAACGCGACTGGGTTCGCCATCAACAATTACCGGATTTGATCGCGAGCCTGGCACTGGCTTTTATCCGTTCCTCCAAAGATCGCCGCCTTACTCCCGAAAAATTACGCCTCTTATTGGACCGCCAGCCTGCTCCCCTTCCTTTGGCTGAGCTGGGTCTGGAAGTTTATTCCGATTACCAGCGCGCCCTCACCTATCGCGCCGCGGTAGACTTCGACGACCTTATCCGCCTCGCGCTCGATATCCTTGAATCTGACGAAGAATATCTCGAGCGTCTGCGCTTCCGCTATCCCTTTATCCTAGAAGATGAGGCGCAGGATTCGAGCCGGTTGCAACATGATATTCTTGGCTTGCTGGCTGGTCCAGGAGGCAATTGGGTACGCGTAGGTGACCCAAATCAAGCTATCTTTGAAACCTTCACCACTGCCTCACCTGAACTTTTACGCGACTTTATCCGCAACAACTCGCACGTGGACATGTCCGAGTCAGGACGCTCGCAACCATCTATTATGGAGCTTGCCAACCATCTAATTGACTGGGTCATGACGGATCATCCCGTTGAAGAAGCGCGGACCGCCCTCGCGCCGCCGTACATTGAACCAGCACCCCCCGGCGACCCACAACCGAATCCCGCGGACGATAAAACTGCCATCCGTTTAATCAGCAAACGCCTCACTCCTGAGGAGGAAATCACGGCAGTCGTTGACTCACTGAAGAGGTGGCTGCCTGAGAACCCGGATTCAACGGTCGCTGTGTTGGTTCCACGCAACACACGCGGCGTGGAAGTCATAAATGCAATCAAAAATAAAAACATTGGATATGTTGAATTTCTAAGCAGCACGTCCAATACGCGCGCCGCAGCCGGCGCGTTGAGCAATCTCATTTCATACCTCGCTGACCCCCAGTCCGCAAGCAAGTTATCAAAGGCGTATCAGGTGTGGAGGAGGGATTGGAGGGAATCGTCATTGCGAGCCCCGATAGGGGCGAAGCAATCTCCTGAAGAGGAGGGGATTGCTACGGGGCAAAGTGCCCCCATCACAATGACAGATAACGAGGAGGAAATCGACAAAGAAAGAAAGTTGTCTCAAAAATCGTTGCTTTTAACGACAAGCGCCGTGTTGCGCAAAGTAGGTGCAGTGGAAAGTTTCATAGCGCCGACTCATACCAATGACTGGCTGGCAACTGTCAGTGAGGCTGCATCGGAGGAAGTCATCCAGGAATTGACCGACTTCCGTGTCCACGTCAGACGCTGGCTGGAGGCTGTCACGCTTCCAATTGATCAGTTGATCCTGACTCTCGCGCAGGATATCTTCACCGAAGCAGCTGATCTTGCATTGGCACATAAACTTGCAGTGGTACTGCGCAAAGTCGCAAATGACCATGCGGATTGGCGCCTGCCTGAATTGACGTCGGAACTGGCAGTGATCGCCAGGAATGAGCGTCGCTTCATCGGATTCTCGTCAGACGATTCGGGCTTTGACCCGGAACGGCACAAGGGCAAGGTGGTGGTGACGACAATACACAAAGCCAAAGGACTGGAATGGGACCGCGTGTATTTGATGTCGGTGAATAATTATGACTTCCCGTCGAACCAAATGAACGACCGCTTTATTTCGGAGAAGTGGTTCATCCGGAATACTCTGAACCTGGAAGCCGAAGCACTGGCGCAATTGAACGCGGCCATGTCATCGAGTGAATACGACTGGTACAACGAAGGCGCAGCCACGCTGGCCTCGCGCGTGGATTATGTCAAAGAGCGCTTGCGCTTGCTCTACGTGGGAATCACGCGCGCAAAGAAGGATTTGATCGTTACCTGGAATACAGGCAGGCAAGGTGACGCGCTACCAAGCTTGGCAATGGCGGAGTTGCTGGGATGGTGGGAGG
>Ga0137374_10002446_pt1 | contig 21827 bp, 19 predicted proteins | sample SagtaG_20_FD_104811 | JGI IMG/M metagenome (GOLD analysis project Ga0137374, IMG submission 104811) | Vadose zone soil microbial communities from Sagehorn Ranch, Mendocino, California, USA - Sage1_R_100_16 metaG | ecosystem: Environmental > Terrestrial > Soil > Vadose zone | place: USA... | reverse complement strand
GCTCCAGAACGACAGACAACACGTCATTAAAGCCGTGCTCGTCGTCCATAACGAGACCTCGACGGGTGTGACCAGCGATATTGCTGGGATTCGTCAGGCACTCGACCGTGCTCGTCACCCCGCACTATTCTTGGTGGATTCGGTCAGCTCAGTGGGCTCAATCGACTTTCGCTTCGACGATTGGCAAGTGGATGTCGCTCTCGCCGGGGCACAGAAGGGGCTGATGTTGCCGCCGGGTCTGGCGATCCTGGCCATTGGCGAGCGTGCTCTGGAAGCGAGCAAATCGGCGCGCTGCCCGCGTTCGTTTTGGGACTGGACGCCGATCTTGGAGCGCAATCGCCTCGGTGAGTTTCCGTCCACTCCGGCGACGGTGCACTTCTTCGGCCTCAAGGAAAGTCTCGCAATCCTAAGTGAAGAGGGCCTGCCCAACGTCTTTCGCCGCCATGCCCGACTCGCGGAAAGCTGTCGGCGCGCGGTGCAGGCCATGGGTTTAAAGCTCCTTGCCCGCCGTCCTGATGAATATTCGAACACGCTGACCGCCGTCTGCATGCCTGACGGATTCGATTCCGATGCGTTTGTTGCCCATGCGCACGATAGCCTGAATACTTCGTTGGGCATCGGACTGGGTAAGGTGAAAGGAAAAATTTTTCGCATCGGCCACCTGGGAAGCCTGAATGAGCTCGAGCTTCTCGGCGCGCTCGCCGGTGTCGAGATGGCATTGAAAAGTTTTGGTGTTAAAGTTCCCGTAGGCGCCGGCCTGGCTGCAGCGGAAAATTATCTACTGGAGACCGCGTCCGGCGGTTATGCTAGAACGACATGAGAATCGATCCTGACAAATGTGTGGCGTGTGGCAACTGCGTGCCGATTTGCCCTATGGGAGCGATCTCCATCGAGCCGTCGATCGGACGGGCGTCCATCAATGCAGACGAGTGCGTGGAATGTTTCACCTGTTATCGCGGCATGTCCAAAGAGCATCTGAATCCACGCATGGTCCGCGCGGTGCGGCGGGTCGCCAAGCTCTTCCGTTTCAGGTTCGATCCCGAGCCGGATATCTGCCCCACCGACGCGATCGTTCCGGAAGAGCTCGCCTGGCCGAGAATCGTGCGCCGTGCCTTTTCCGATCCGCAAGTGCCGCACGAGTCCACGGGCATCCACGGCCGCGGCACCGCAGAGGTAAAAACCAACGATGTGACTCACCGCGTGGAACAAGGCGAGGCGGGATTCGTCGTCGAATTCGGCCGTCCCGGGGTCGGCGCTCGCTTCCGGGACATCCAGCGCATCACCACCGCTCTGGCCAAACTCGGCGTCGTGTTTGAGGAGAATAACCCCGTCGCTTCGCTGATGAGCGATCGCTCTCGCGGACTGATCCGAGAGGACATTCTCAACGAAAAGATTCTTTCGGCCATCGTTGAGATCAAAGCACCTACTGAGCGGGTACCCGCGGTGCTCCAATGCATCAGAGATCTTGCCCGCGAGGTCGATACGGTGATCAGCATCGGTGTCTCCGCCCGCTGCGACTCGGCGGGCAATGATTTGCTCGGCAAGATTCTCGAGCAGGAAGGATATCCAGCCTATCGAGGAAAGACCAATCTGGGTCTTGGACATGCCACCGTGGTTCAACGTTTACGAAATGCGGAAGTTAGCAAGTAGATGACCAACACTCTGCACCGCTACAGCGAACACTACGCTTCTGCTGCGCCACCGCATCCAGAAGCGATCCGTGACGACTACATTGTCTTCGCGATGGCGACCAAGGGAATCAACGACGACAACCTCGTCGAGAAGTACCGGCGCTTTCTGCGTCTAGCGCTCAAGCACCAGCCGGTCAACATCGGCGACGCCACCAAAGGGGGAAACATCCGGCCGCGCCAGGACTTAAACCCATTGGCCCATTGGCGCCGAGATCACCGTGCCGATCCTGAGCAGGTCATCGCTGAGATCGACGGGCACACCACGGTCGCTGCGGTCTTCGATAACTACGGGGCCATGGAAAATTTTGTCGAGGAGCTTAAAGGCGCTGACCTGGGTATCTCCATAAACATCAGCGCGCCGATCGACGAGGCGAGACGCTGCTGCGACGACGCCGGCATCGCCCGGCACAGCGTCGAGTACTCGATCGGGTTTAGCGGCCGGGTGGACAAACTTCCTGAGGCGACGACGCTGGAGCTTTCCACCATGTGCGGCCACGGCATGGTCTCGGCCAATTTTGCGAAGAAGATGCTGGAGTGGGTCAGAGAAAACCGCCGGACACCCGAGGAGGCGGCGCGCTATATGGCGCGCTTCTGCAGCTGCGGCGTTTTTAATATCACCAGAGCAGAGCGCATCATGAAGCGAGCTTGCAATCTAAAGTATTGACCACGAGTGGAGGAGCCCATGAAGCGAAAAATCGGTATCCTGATTGGAATGATCTCCCTGTGCTTAGGGTTCTGGCATATGCCGGTACAAGCGCAGCAGCCGATCTCGATCCGGCTCGGCCACGTGGGCTTCCCGGGCTCACTCTTCGCCATTACGGCCGATGAGTACGCCAAGCGGGTAAACTCGAGCTTGCAAGGCAAGGTGGAGGTCAAGGTCTTTCACTCGAGTCAGCTCGGCAGCGACGAACAGATGAGCCGGGGCATTAAAGTCGGCGCGCCCGAGATGTTCGTGCCGTCCACCGTTATGAGCACGGTGGAACAAAAGTACGGCGTTTTCGAGATGCCCTACATCATTGTCAATCGCGCCCATATGAAGAAGGTGGCCGAGAACAAAGAGGTCCAGAAGCAGCTTTTCGACGGGCTGCCGGCGAAAGGACTGAGAGTCCTCGGAGTTTGGGAGAACGGGTTTCGTCATATCACCAACAATGTCCGGCCGATCGCCAAGCCCGACGATCTAAAAGGCATCAAGCTGCGTGTGCCGGGCGGGGTATGGCGGGTCAAAATGTTTAAGACTTACGGCGCCAACCCATCGCCGATGCCGCTCGCCGAAGTCTACTCGGCTCTCCAATCGGCCGTGATGGATGGCCAGGAAAATCCCTTTCCGCAGATCTGGTCCGCCAAGTTTCACGAAGTGCAGAAATTTCTCTCGCTGAGCGGCCATGTTTATACCCCCGCGTACCTGGTGGTCAGCGAAGAGACGTGGAACAAAATTCCTAAGGATAGCCAAACCACACTCTCCCGGATCGCTGGGGAGATAGGAGACTTCGCTCGCTCGGAAGGCGAACGGCTGGACAAGGATCTGATGGGCAAACTCGCTCCGCCGATGAAAGCCAACGAGGTCGATAAGGACTCTTTCATCAAGGCATCCGGGGCCATCTATGAAGAGTTCGGCAAGGAGGTCTCGGGCGCGTCGGATTTAGTCAAACTGATCCAGTCGCTGCGATGAGCAGCACGGCTGAGTGCCACAGACTCAAAATTTCATCGCATCGCCCAGTCCTAACCAATGTTACTAAAGAAGTTCAATTGACGATGTCCGAAAGGCCTGGTCATCCGCAGCATCAACTCGCTTAGCCCGGTTGCATTTCCACCGTGGATAAATATTTTCGCCGCCTCGTCGATTGGGTTGAAGTCTGGACGGTGCTCCTCCTCGTGCTTATGGTTCTACTCGTCAGCCTCGGCGTCTTCTACCGCTATGTCCTAAACGCGTCGCTTTCGTGGTACGACGAGTTCGCGTCTTTTCTGCTCGTGTGGTTGACCTTCTACGGCGCGATTGTGGCCTGCTACCGGCGCCGTCATATCGGCTTTGAAATTGTCGTCGACCGCCTCATGCCGAACACGAGAAGAATCGTCGAGTTGATTGCCGAATCCTGCGTCCTTGGGTTCCAAGCGGTGCTCCTGTACCACGGCTGGCTGCTTATGCAAAGAATGGGCGATGAAACCACGGTCTCGCTAGTCTGGGTGAGAATGCGCTGGATTTATAGCGTCCTGCCGATCACGGGCGGCATGATGCTCGTGATCAGCCTGATGCGGTTCGTTCGCATCGCGACAGGGAATGAAAAGGAGAAGGAAGGCGGTGCGGCATGGAGTGGCTCATCCTCGCAGTAGTGATTCTCCTCACGCTCATCGACGTACCGATCGGCTTCGGCCTTTCCATCGCCGCGATTATTTTCCTGTTCTTTAAGGGGACAGCGTCTCTCAGCGTCGTTCCGCTGAACCTTTTTTCCGGCGCCTCCAGTTTTCCTCTTCTGGCCATTCCGCTTTTCATCCTGGCGGGCGGTTTGATGGATACTTCAGGGATTTCCCTTCGTCTGGTTAATATGGCCAACAGCCTGGTGGGGTTCGTTCGCGGCGGACTGGCGATGGTCACGGTGGTGGCGACGATGATTCAGAGCGAAATCTCCGGTTCATCGGTCGCCGATGCCGCCGCCATTGGTAACGTGGTGATTCCGGCTATGGAGAAGCGCGGCTATTCGAGAACATTGAGTGCGGCCATCGTCTCCAATGCTGCGTCGGCGGCGATTCTTATTCCGCCTTCGATCCCGATGATCATTTATGCCTGGATGGCCGAGGTGTCGGTGGCCAAGCTATTCTTTGCCGGATTTCTCCCTGGCTTCATCGCCTGCGGTGCCATGATGGCGCTCTGCTACTACTACGCGCGCAAGTACAATCTGCCCGTGGAGCAAGGATTCTCTCTGCGCGCGGTCGGCCGATCGACGATACACGCCTTTTGGGCGTTGATGATTCCGATCGTGATTTGGGGCGGGATCTTTCTTGGGATTGCCACGGCGACGGAAGTTGCGGCCCTCGCCGTGCTCGCCGCGCTGCTGATCGGCGTGTTCATTTATCGTGAGCTGCCCGTTCGCCAGCTTCAGCGCATCCTGCGGGACTCGGTATCGCAGACCTCCGTCGTCATGCTCATCGTCGCTTCTTCGGCAGTCCTTGGCTGGTACCTTACCAGCGAGCAGATTCCGCAAAAATTCGCCCGCATGATCTTGGAAACGACTGCTAACAAGTATCTGATTCTCCTATTCCTCAATCTTTTTTTCTTTGTCGCCGGAATGTTTCTCCATTCGGCCGCCGCCATCATCCTGATCGTTCCGATCGTGATGCCGCTGATCCGGCAGATCGGCGTAGACCCGATTCATTTTGGCATCATCGTGACGATCAATCTTGGCGTGGGACAGCAAACTCCACCGGTGGCGACGGTCTTGTTCACCACCGCCGCGATTGCGCGCGTCTCGTTCTGGGACGTTTTTAAACAAGGATGGCCCTTCACCCTCGTGCTCGCCCTAGTCACCCTGCTGGTGACCTATGTGCCATGGATCAGCCTGGGAGTGGTTAATCTTTTTCGTTGGTAATCGGACTCCATTCCACGCCCAGATCGGCAGATAAAATGCGCGCTGCCACCTTGATATTGCGCGGATTCATCGGCTAATTTACCAGCCACGGTTACGACTTTATCAATGGAGGCACAGTGAAGATCATCAGCGAATCAATTATCAAGAGCAATTCCGGCAAGACGTTTGTGGTCAAGAAAGGTCAGATCATCCGCGTCATCGGCGAGTCGACGGCAGATTACGTCGTGTTCAATCTGCACAACGTCAAAGAGCGCTTCGATCAGGCGCGCACCAAGGTGGACCAAGGGAAAATTTACGTGACGACGGGCGACGCGCTCATTTCGAAATACAACAACGTCATGCAGACCATCGTCAAAGACACCTATCGCGGCACCCATGACATGGAGAAAGGCATGTGCAGCACGTCTTTCTACAAAAAATGGGGCGATGAGATTTTCAAGATTTACGGCGGCGTTTGGAAAAGACTGGGAAGAAAAAAAGTTGTTGCGCCCAAGCATGGCTGCTGGGAAAACCTCGCCACGGCTCTAAGACCTCACGGTGTGCTGAAGGAAGACGTGCCGAGCCCGCTCAATGTATTTCAGACCATGGTGATCAACGCTAAAACCGGCAGCATGCGCTACTCGATGACCCGGCCGCGCCAGGGTGGCGACATGATGGACTTGCGCTGCGAGATGGATTGTCTCGTCGGTATCAGCGCTTGCCCGGAGGGGGGACGGGGGAAGGACCTCCGCGTCATGATCTACAAAAATTAGTCGGTTCAAACCGTTCAAGACGTTCAAATCGTTCAAGCCCCCTCCTTCATCCTCTCCCGCGACGCGGGGGAGGAAAGAGGTGGGGGATTAAACGGAGCGCAGCGGTTGAACGGCTTGAACTTTTTGAACAGAGTTCATTTATACAGTTTGTCGATAAACCCACTCGACTCTAACTCCTTCAGAAAACTGATGTCCGTAAAGTCAGACGGCTTCGCCTGTGCGGCTTTGGGATTCTTAATCTTCAACTGGTCAAGGTAAAGCTGGATACCGGGCTCGGTGGGATAGGGAACTTTGAGCGTAAGTTTGGCGACGATTTCGTTATAGGATTCTTCGACCGATTTTGTGTCTTTGATAGCGAGATATTTTTGTAAAATCTTTTGTGCGCCCTTCGGATTCGTCAGGTTGTAATGGCTGCCCTCGACGTACGCCCTGATAAAACGGCGCACCGTGTCGGGTTTTTTCTTGATGTAATCCCGCGTGGTGGCCACACCGTTTTGCTGCCATTCGACATCGAGTTTGGTGAAATCCAGCAAGGAGCGCATGCCGATCTCTTTGGCCTTGAGAGTTTCCGGCGCCTGCAGCAGCGTGGCCTGCAGCGCGTTGGTCTGCATCGCCGCGAGGCGCGAAGGGATCGAGCCGGCTTGTACGTACGTCACGTCGGTCTCTTTTATTCCGAATCTGTTCAAGACGGTGATCGCTGCGGCGTTGTCCGCGCTGCCGATGCGGCTCACGCCGAATTTCTTGCCTCTTAGGTCTTCCACTCGTTTGATCTCGTCGGTGACAAAAAGCACGTAGGGAAAGCGATTGGCTCCGCCCGCAACCAGCACGGCCCCGGACCCCTGGAGGTTGCTGGTGACCACGGCGGAGGCACCGGCGTGGACAATGGGAGTTTCTCCGGAGACCAAGGCTGTGACTGCGAGCGGCGCGCCGACGAGCAGCACCAAGTCTACGTCGAGTCCATGCTTGGCGTAAATACCCATCTCTTTGGCGGTCCAGATAGTGGCTTGAGTCGGAGCAATCACCGTGTAGGCAACGCGGAGTTTTTCCAGTTGCGATTGCGCTGATGCCGCGTACAGGATCAGCATTAAAAACTGCAAGACACAGAGCTGCAAGACGAACGGTCGGAAGAATCGGCTTCTCATGCACTCACCTCGAACTTTGAGATATCACGCGCAGTGTTTAGGCCGTGGCCCGCCATGGCGTCAGACGCCGATCAAGGTACTGAATCAGCGCCAACAGGGCAACGGCCAGCAGCACGATCGTCAGGAGCGTCGCAAACAGCGCGCTGGAATTGAACGACGCGCTGAAGGTCATCAACATGGCGCCGAAGCCGACTACGGCGAGAATCATCTCGCCGGTGACCATGCCGAGCACAGCGCGGCCCATGCCGAGACGGATGCCGGCCATGATCATCGGCATGGCCGCGGGCAGGATGACTTTGATAAACAGCTCGCTTTCGCGGGCGCCGAAAGAGCGCGCCATTTCGGTCAAGGTCGGGTCGACGTTGCGCACGCCGGCGGTAGTGTTGATGGCGATGATGACGAAAGCGAAAAGAAAAACGATCCAGACGCGGGAGTGCAGACCCAAACCGAAGGCGATGACTAAGAATGGAATAAACGAGATCATCGGCACGGCGAGCAGCGCGGTCATATAAATTTCCAAAAACGATTCGAGCCGCCGATAACGGCCCATTAAAAGTCCCAGCGGTACGCCCAATAGGACGGAAAAAAGAAAGCCCAACGTCAGCGCTTGGAAGCTGATCGATAAAGCGTGGAAAAGCTGTCCCGACACGAACAGCTCTATCCATGCGGTGATGACTTTTGAGAGCGGCGGCAAGAGATGGGCATTACCGGAGCGGCCCGCGATCTCCCAAATCGCGGCGAGAGTCATTAGGGAGATAAGTCTTAGCGTGCCGGCCTTCATCGTGCTACTTGCGGCCGATTTTCTTAACTACTTTGTCCAACGGACCGGTGTCGAAGGCTTGCTTAAAAGTCACGGCGTCTTTTTTGAGCAATCCCGATTCCTCGAAGAACTTGATGCTGGCATCACCGCGCTCTTTGCCGGCGCCACCGTTGACATCCCAGATTCTCAGCTCCTTGTAGCTTGCGGCAATGGCGTCGATGAGCTCCGGCTTGGTTTCCGGCAGCAGCCTTAGGGCATTTTCTTTCACCGAGGCCGGGCGCTCTTCGGCATTGCGATGGGCTCGGAGAATCGCCTCGAGCACGCTTTCAACCGTGGCGCTGTTTTTCTGCACGTAATCGGCGCGCGCGAAGTACATCGAACCGATGAGCTGGGGAAAAGTTTTAGCGTACGAGATCAGAACGTGAAACTGCCCGGGCTTGGCGTTGAGAATATTTAAAACATCGCCGATTTCCGCCGGCGTCGCGTCCAACTGGCCGCGCATGAGCGCTTCAGCCCGCACATCGGAGCCGGGAATGATCATCCAGTTGGGCGTGATCTTGTAGTGTTGCGCCATCCACTTGACCAGCGCTTCGGTGACCGTGATCGGCGCGTGATAGCCGACTCGTTTGCCGTCGAGCTGCTTGGGATCTTTGAATGAAACTGGCGTCACCAGCTGCCATTCGTTGCGCACTTGCTCGCCGATAATTCTGACGTTCATGCCGCTCTCGACCGCCTTAATCACAGCGATGCCCGCGGCCGAGCCTATGTCCGCTTCCCCGGCTACGACTGCTTGAACGGCCAAATCGGTTTTGGGAAAGAAGGTCGGTACGACTTCGATCCCTTGTTTTTTGAGCTGCTCCCAGGCGAGCAACGACGGAATATCGCCCATATCCGCCGACGACGGATAGGCGAAGCGCACTTTTTTCTGCGCTTTTGCTTCACCGCCCCAGGTGAAACCGACGGTAATGATTAAAAGCAGCATCGATAATCTCGCGAATAAATTAGCCATGAGAGAGTTTCTCCTCTGTGAAATTCTGCTAAAATTGTTGGTTTACCGGTCTCGGTTAACGCGCTAAATCCGTCTCCCCGAAATACCAATCATCAGTAAGCTATCGGGTTCAAGGGACCCACGGATGACTTTCCTCCAAGCTGTCACCCCCGAATGTTTTTATCGGGGGTCCAGTCCGAAGAATTCGCCTGGATTCCCGCTAAAAGCGTGCGGGAATGACGGACTCTGAAGAGCTATAAATCACGAGTACGCAGCAAGATCAAAATGCGAAACGATACCGTTTAGAATTTTGTCCTTTTTGATCATTTGAATTTGTTTCGGATTTCGAATTTCGGTTTTTATTCAATAGCGATTTCCACTTTCCATCCGGTAAGCCGCTGGTCGAGCCATTGCACCAGCTTCATCGTTATCATCGCGATGATCAAGATCGTCAAAATGACCGCAAAGAGTGAGTCGGTGGCGAAAGCCGAACCATATTGCATGATCATCGCGCCAATACCTGTCAACGTGAGCAGCATCTCCGCCGTGACCATACCCTTTACAGCCCGGCCCATGCCGAGCCGGACCCCGGCCATGATCGCCGGCATGGCCGCCGGCAAGATGATCTTGAAAAATATTTCCTTTTCCTTGGCGCCGAAGGAGCGCGCCATCTCGACAAAGACGCTGTCGACCTGTTTCACCCCGGTCATGGTGTTGATGATGATGACAAAGACTGCAAACAGGAACACGACAGCGATGCGCGACTCCACGCCGAGACCGAACCACAGGATCAGCACCGGCACGAAGGCGGTGGTCGGCGCGGACATTAATGCGTTGACGTAGAGATCCAGAAAGTGCTCAACGGCGCGAAATCGGCCCATGAGCAAACCGATCACGACGCCAAATAACACCGCCAGGAAAAAACCGGCGATCAGCGTGGCGAGGCTCATCGTCAGGTTGGACAATAGCTTGCCGCTGACGAGCAGCCTCCACCATGCCGCGCTGATTTGCGACAGCGGCGGAATCAGCTCGGAATCCAGCGTTCGTCCGGCGACTTCCCAAAGGATCGCCAGGGACAAGATAGAGAGGACGTTGGCGTTCAACCGGCTATTCAATGAGGGTTATCCATCGCCTTCTTGAGACTGTCCCAAATGTAATTCGTCAAGTCGACAAATTTCGGGTCGCGGCGCACTTCCTCGGCGAGTCGCGGTCGCGGCAACGGGACGTCCAACACCTCAGCTACTTTTCCGGGCCGAGGAGTCATCACGACGACGCGGTCGGAAAGATAGACTGCCTCATCCATGCTGTGGGTGATGAAGATTACGGTTTTGCGCTCACGCTGCCAGAGCTCCAGGAGTTCTTCCTGTAACAGCTGCCGGGTCTGAGCATCGACCGAGCCGAACGGCTCATCCATGAGCAGGATCATCGGATTGACCGCCAGGGCGCGCGCGAGACCCGCGCGCTGCTGCATGCCGCCGGAAAGTTCATGGGGATAGTGATTTTCGAAGTCAGCCAGACCAACCCGTTTGAGATAATCGCGCGCGGTGTCTGTCCGATCCGTTTTTGGGAGCCGGCGGAGTTCGAGGCTGAATTCCACATTGGCCAGAACCGTGCGCCAAGGTAGCAGAGCAAAAGTTTGAAACACTACGGCGCGGTCGGGTCCCGGCGCCGTGACGTGCTTGCCATTGATTGAAATCCCTCCACTGTCGCACGGGATCAATCCGTCGATTATTTTTAGCAGCGTGGTTTTACCACAGCCGCTCGGTCCGATGATGCTGACAAACTCATTCTCGCGGATGGAAAGATTCACATTCGCAAGCGCCTTCAGCTCGGTGGAGTTGTTCTTGATGGTTTTCTGAAAACTTTTCGAGACCCCTTGGATCTCAACCATGCATCCTCGCTTGTTCTGCCTCCGAGACGGTGTCGCAGTGTCATCCTGAGGCGAAGCCGAAGGATCTCTCCTTTTGTAACCCATGGACCGGTCGAGATTCTTCACTTCGTTCAGAATGACACCCCCTCTAGTTCCTTATTGTAGTTGCGTGCGCGGTGGTTTGGCTCAATCGAGACATCAGGATTTGCCCGTGATCGCCTTATCGTCCTTGCCCGGCTCGTAGGCGCGCGTATCTCGCGCGAGATCGATCTTATTCAGCACCTCATCGGGTGCCTGCGCTTCCTTGGGAAAATTATACGGCGGCAGCGGCTTGGTGGCGTCGAAGATCAGCTTGGTCTCCATCGGTCCTTTCTCCAAGCGGTTGTAACCGTATGCAGTAGGATTCAAGTGCGAGCCGATGATGTTGGGAATGATGACCAGATCGCGATCCGCTTGAAATCGCATGGCCAGCGCCCAGAGCACTTGGGTTTCATTGAATACATCAACATCGTCATCGACGACGATCACATGCTTAATGTTCGGATCGGTGACAAGCGCGCCGAGCGCCGCCTGTTTCGGCTCGCCTTCGGCCCTTTTCTTGACCGAGATGTAACAGTGTGAACGGGCGGCGCCGGAGATCGGCATGTTGACGGCGGTCGTGCTCGGCACAACTTCTTGGATGCGCTTGAGCAAGCTGCCGAGCCGTGGCGCGGCGCCGATGATGTTGTGTTCAAAATGGGCGCTGTGGATGCATTGATAGATCGGATTTTTCCGCATGGTGATCGCGGTGATTTCAATATAGGGCTGTTCGCCTTCTTTATAATAGTAATGCGGCCATTCGCCGAACGGGCCTTCATAGTGACGCTTGTGCGGCGGCACGATGCCCTCGATGACGATCTCGCAGCGGGCTGGCACCATCAGACTTACCGTTTCCGCCTTGACGACCTCCAAGGGCTCGCCCAAGAAGGCGCCGGCGATTTCCATCTCCGAACCGACGCCCGCCTGCTTACTGACTGCGGCCATATTCAACGCCGGGTGATGTCCAATGGCGAGAGCCACCTCCATCGGCTCGTTGTGATCTTCGTATTCGGCACGGACATAGTTGCCATGATTGGCGGGATTGATCATCAGTCCGAGCTGCCTCTTTCCTTGTTTTTGATGGCGGTAGATGCCGACGTTTACGGCGTTGGTGCCGCGCTCCTTGCAAATCAGCGCGGCGGCATTGACGTAGGCACCAGCATCGCCTTCGTTAATTGTCAGGACGGGTAGGAGGTCGAGATCAGCATCATTGCCCTTCAAGATCACTTCTTTGCACGGCGCGTCTTTGGCGGCGATTTCCTTTACCGGAACCGGATGGTGCTCGCGGTGAGCCAAGTCCCTGACCATCTGTGGCACAGACGGCGAGCCCAATGATAATGCCAGCCGCTCGTAGGTTGCGCCGAGATTCATGACCAGGGGAATTTTCGAACCTTGGATATTCTTGAAAAACACCAGGGGGAATTTGTTCTCCCGTTCAAACTTCTCGACGATGGCGCTGGCCTCATAGCGCGGGTCGACTTCTTTATCGACGACGACCACGTCTTTCGGGCGCTTCTCCAGCAATTCGTCCAAATAGCTGCGCAGGTCCTTGGCCATTTTACTTACCTCCCTTGGGTTACTGCTCGGGCTTGCTAGGTGAGTCCTCGGTAACTGTATTCCTAATTACTCACAGTTGAAATCATCTGGCAACAAGCGCAACGCCGCCGCTTTGAGGCCCGGTTGCTTGACAGTTCTGAGCGTTTTCTTAACAGTGGGTCTAGGTTCGAGACCATGCGCAAATTGCCGATTCGATGGGGCATCAGTTTACCCAATCGCGGGGCGCTGTTTGGGCTCACCAATATCGATGAGTTGATCGAAACAGCTGTCGTAGCGGAAAGCTCGGGTGTGTTCGAATCGGTTTGGTTCGGCGACAGCTTGATTCACAAACCTCGTCTAGAAGCGATCACTATGCTCGCGGCGGTGGCGACGCATACCAAAAAAGTACGCTTGGGCACGATTTGTATGGCGTCATTCCCCGTGCGCCATCCGGTTTTGCTCGCCATTCAATGGGCCTCACTCGATCAGATATCCAAAGGGAGAGCGCTGCTCGGTGTTTGCATCGGCGGCGGCCACGAGGGTGAATTACGTGCATTCGGTGTCAAGCGCGAAGAGCGCGTCGGACGCATGAAAGAAGGCATCGAGCTCTTGCGCCGGATCTGGGGTGACGAAGAAGTCATACACCGCGGCAAATATTACACGCTCGAAAGCTACAACATCGTTCCGAAACCGGTACAAAAGCCGCCACCGATCTGGATCGCCGTAAGTCCGGAGCGGGAGCAAGTAGGTGACAAAGTCGTCGATCAGGCGATGCGGCGCGTCGGCGCGCTGGCGGACGGTTACATCACGATGGGCGTAACCGCGGAAGAATTTCACAAGCGCTGGCAGGTCATCGAACGAGCGGCCGCTGAGGTCGGCAAGGACTTGTCAAATTTCGAAGTCGCCATTCACGGCATGGTCAATATCAACGACGATATGCTGGCGGCCTACGCCCAATCCAAGGACTACTTTAATCATTACTACGGCCCGAATTATCCGCCCGAGAATTTGATCAAAGTCTGGCTCGCCCATGGTCCGCCGAGCGACTGCGCGCGCCTGATTCAAGAGTGGATCGACATGGGCATCACGACGCCGGTCCTGCGTTTCACTGCTAAGGATCAGCTGGAGCAGGTCAAGAGATTTATCGAGGAAGTGCTTCCGTTACTGCGGTTGAAGTGACGGCGCGATGGTTGATAAAGATATCGGGGTGATGGAGTAGTGGAGCGATGGAGTGTTGGGTCGGAATTCCGGAACCCATGACTCCAATATTCCGTCACTCCACTTGAATTTTTGAGGTTGCCTCATGTTTGAAGATCTAAGAGGATTTTTAGCGCACCTGGAAAGTCAAAAGCAGCTGCTCCGGGTCAAGGAGCAAGTCGACGTCAAGTACGAGATCGCCGCGGGTATGCGCAAGACTTCGGACATCGAAGGCCCCGCGCTGCTGTTTGAAAATGTTAAAGGCTATCCTGGCTGGCATGTTTTAGGCGGCCTGTTCGCTACTCGAAAACTAGTGGCGCTTGGCCTCGGCGTACCGCAAGAGCAGATGCTCGAGCGCTATCTCACCCTGGAAGATACGCGCATTACTCCGGAAATTGTTGCAACTGCGCCATGTAAGGAAATCAAATGGATCGGCGATCAGGTCGATTTGTCTAAATTGCCAATCGTTACGCATGCCGAGAAGGATATCGGTCCTTACGTTACGATCGGTGTGCAAGTCGGTAAAGATCCGGATACCGGCATCCGCAATCTATCCATTCATCGGATGCTCGTCCTCGGCAAAGACCGCCTTTCATTGTGGGCGCCGGCCGATCACCACTTGGGGCGAATGATCTTGATCGCTGAGGAAAAGAAAAAAGGATTGGAAGTCGCAACGGCGATTGGCGTTGACCCGGCAATCGTCGTCGGCTCGCAAGCGAAAGTTCCCTTCGGCATAGACGAGTTTTACGTCGCCGGCGGTTTGCGTGGCGCCGCGGTGAAGTTGGTCAAGTGCGAAACCATCGATGTCGAAGTTCCGGCGTTCGCCGAAGTAGTCATCGAAGGCGTGACAATTCCCGGCGAACGGGTGGCCGACGGGCCGTATGGCGAATATCCCGGCTGTTACAGCGAAGCGAAGCAAGCCCCGGTGCTCAAAGTGACCGCAATCACCATGCGGCAGCATCCGATCTGGCAGACCGCACTTACCGGCATGCCGGTCACCGAGAACCACACGTTGATCGAATACGGGAATGCGGCCGTCGTCTATCGCGAGGTAAAAAAAGTCGTTCCCGAGGTGAAAGCGATTAACATGACGCCGGGTGGCACTTTCCGTCATCATGTCGTCGTGTCGATTAAAAAGCGCGCGGAGAACGAAGGGCGCAACGTGATTCTGGCGCTGCTTTCCATGGGCATCGGCCTAAAGCAAGTCATCGTGGTCGACGACGACATCGATCCTTTCGATCCAATGCAGGTGGACTGGGCGATGGCCACGCGCTTCCAGGCCGACAAGGACGCCATCGTCATTCCCCGTCTCGCCTGCTCGACGTTGGACCCTTCTTGTTCGGAGGCGCGAGTTACCGCCGGCTTGGGAATCGACGCCACCGCACCGATGAAAGATCACTGGCGCTTCGAGAAGGTCGAAATCCCCGGTGTCGATAAAGTGAAATACATTTAGGAATCGAAAAAAAACATCACTCGCGCAAAGACGCAAAGCACGCCAAGTTCGGAGAAATATAACTCATTACTTTGCGCCTTTGCGTCTTGGTGCGAGAAATTCTTGAAGTGCCGCACAGCAGATGAAAAACTTCGATTATCTCGAACCGACCACCATTGCCCAGGCCTGCGCACTACTCAAACAGCATGGCGGCGAGGCGAAAGTCTTTGCCGGCGGATCTCATCTGACAATCTTAATGAAGCAGGGGCTCTATCAGCCCAAGGCGTTGGTCAACATCAAAAAGATTCCGGAGCTCAAGGGTATCAAGTATGACGCGAAAGAAGGTTTGACCATCGGTGCTCTGGTGACACACCGCGAGCTGGAAACCTCGGCGCTGGTGAAAGAGAAATTTCCAGTGCTCTGCGAAGCTGAGAAAGAAGTCGCCAACATCCGCGTGCGCAATATGGGTACCGTCGGCGGCAATTTGGCGTCGGGCGAGCCGCTGACGGATTTGTCACAGATCTTCATCTCGCTGGACGGCAAAGCAAAGATCACCGGGTCGAACGGCCAGCGCATAATTCCAGTGGAAGAACTCTTCGTCGATTTTTATACGACGAGCCTGGGCGAGGATGAAATTTTGACCCAAGTAGTGTTGCCGCCGCTGCCAGCGCGCTCCGCGATCGAATATATCCGTTTCTCCAGCAGCTCCGTGGTCGATAAGCCGTCGGCAGGTGTGGCGGTGCGCCTCACGTTGGAAACCAGTAGTGAAGCGGTTCAAGCCGCGCGCATCGTGCTCGGCTGCGTCGGCGCGACGCCGGTGCGGGCGCGTAGAGCCGAAGGGCTCATCATGGGCAAAAAGTTAACACTGGCGTTGGCGGAAGAGGCTGGCGGGATCGCCTCTGAAGAGTGCAGCCCCACCAGCGATTTGCGCGGTTCCGAGCAATATAAGCGCGCGATCGTCGGTACGCTGGTGAAGCGCACGGCGAGCAAGGCTTACGAGCAAGCTCTGGGAAATGCATGATGGATGGAATTAAACTCGATCCGGCGTCACAACCCGTCAAAGCGCCGGCAATGAAGAAAACGATTTCACTAATTGTCAACGGTTTCCAACGCAGCGTCGAAGTCGAGGCGCGGACGACGTTGCTCGACATGGTGCGCGAGCAGTTTGGCCTGACCGGCGCGAAGCTTGGTTGCGACATTCAAGTTTGCGGCGCGTGCACGTTGTTGGTTGACGGTAAACCGGTTAGCGCGTGTTCGGTTTTGGCCGTTGACGCCGACGGCTGCGAGATTCTCACGGTGGAAGGATTGAGCGCTAAGGGTAAATTCCATCCGTTGCAGGAAGCGTTTATGGAGTTCGGCGCGCTGCAGTGCGGCTACTGCACATCCGGATTTATTCTCACGGCGAAAGCGCTGCTCGAGGAGTATCCGCGGCCCTCCGAGCAACAGATCCGAGATTACCTGGCGGGAAATTTTTGCCGCTGCGGCTGCTATCAGGAGATTATGCAGGCGGTCAAGAATGTGGCTGGAAGCTGAGTCGATAAACATGACCGAATCGTAGAGGCCTTTACACCTTGACGCGAGGATAGACGCTGACCGTTCAAAAGTTCAACGTTCAATGTTCAACGTCCCAGCTCCACACCTTGAACTTTGAACCTGGAACCTTGAACGGAGAGCGACTAGAGAGGGACGATCTCGCGCAAAGGCGCAAAGAACGCAAAGTAGGATTTGGACAGGGAAGAATTCCATGGAACTAGCAGATATCGGAAAAACGTTTCGCCGATTGGACTATGAAACAAAAGTAACCGGCACGGCGCAGTATCTTGCTGACATGAACGTTCCGGGAATGTGCCACGGCAAGATTCTACGCAGCCCATATCCGCACGCGCGCATCAAGAGCATCGATACGTTCAAAGCCGTGAAAGTCACCGGTGTCGTGGCCGTGTTGACACGCGATGACATCGTCCACGACGAAGGCATCGAGCCGTACTACGGGCCGGTATTCAAAGACCAAACCATCGTCGCGGTGGAAAAAGTACGCCATGTTGGCGACCCGGTCGCGGCAGTGGCAGCACTGACGATCGACGCCGCCGAAGAAGCGCTGCGTTTGATCGAAATTGAGTACGAAGAGCTGCCCGCAGTTTTGGATGTTCACGAATCGCTAAAACCGGGTGCAAAATTGGTCCACGACGCTATCAAGGTTCCAATGTCGGGCTTCGCCGATCTTGCAGAGCTTAAACCAATCGACGGCACCAATATCTGCACTCACTTTAAACTCAACCGCGGTGACATCGACAAAGGCTTCGCCGAAGCCGACCATATTTTCGAAGATACCTTCACACTGCCGGCGACACAGCATTGTTTTCTTGAGACCCACGCGTGCATCGCCTCCGTCGATCCGGGCGGGCGCATCACGGTTTGGGCGACGACACAGAATCCGTTCGTCGTGCGCACCCAGCTCGCCAATATTTTCAAAGTACCGGTTTCTAAAGTTCGCGTCATCGTGCCGTATCTGGGCGGCGGATACGGCGGCAAGGTGTATCCGAAGGTCGAACCGATCACGGTCGCGCTGGCAAAGAAAGCAAGGCGGCCAGTGCGCATCGTGCTATCGCGCGAAGAAGTATTTTATACGATCACCAAGCATGCCGCGGTGATTCGCATGAAGACGGGCGTCAAGAACGACGGCACGCTGGTAGCACGAGAATGCGAAATACACCTCGACACCGGCGCCTATGCCGAGATCGGGCCGCGGGTAGCAAAAAAATCCGGTTACACCGCGGCGGGGCCGTATCGGATTGCCAATCTCAAAATCGATTCCTATTCCGTTTACACCAATAAACCGCCCGCCGGCGCTTTCCGCGGCTTTGGTGTGTCGCAATCAGCTTGGGCCGTCGAGTCGCAGATGGACATCATCGCGGCGGCGCTCAAGATGGATCCGCTCGAACTCAGAAAAAAGAACGGTTACGACGAGGGCGATAAGTTTGTCACTGAAGAGACATTGCGAAGCATCGGGTTTAAGCAATGCCTCGACGAAGTTGCCAGGTCGATTGCGTGGAACGATAAATCGTTCAATGGTTCAACGGTTCACGGTTCAATCGGATCGAACCTTCGGCGCGGCAAGGGACTCGCGTGCATGATCAAAGCGACGATCACACCGTCTATCTCTTGCGCGGTAGTAAAGCTGAACGAGGACGCGAGTCTATCCATATATACGGGCACGGTGGAGATGGGGCAGGGCTCGGAGACTGTGTTGGCGCAGATCGCCGGGAAAGAGCTCGGGATTCCGCTGCAAACGATTCAAGTTCTCGGCGTCGATACCGACGTTGTCCCCTACGACCTAACGACATCATCGAGTCGTTCGACTTTTCACATGGGCAAAGCCGTGCAGCTGGGGGCGCAGGACATCATGCACCAGCTCAAGCAGATCGTCGTCAAGGAATACGGTGTCCCGCAGGACAAAATCCGTTTTGCCGAGGGCAAAATTCTCCTGCCGGAAACCGCACTCGATTATGCCGAGGTGATGTTCAAGCGCTTCGGTATGCAAGGCGGCACGCTAGTCGGCGAGGGGCAGGTCAAAACTTCCACCAAAGACGAATTCGGTGAAAAAACCACATCGGCGTTCTGGTTCGTCGCCGCCGGCGCCGCCGAGGTCGAAGTCGACGTTGATACCGGGAAGTTCAAGCTGATAAGGTACGCCACCGCCGTCGACGTGGGCAAGGCCCTCAATCCTCTCGGTTGCCGCCAGCAGCTTGCCGGCGCGGCGATCACGGGCATCGGTCAGGCGATGTTCGAGGAGATCGCTTACGACAACGGTCAGCTCATCAATCCGAATCTGGTCGATTATGTATTGCCTTCGCTGGGCGACATGCCGCCCGTGATCGATCCGATTTGCGTTGAGGTGCCCGATCGTAACGGCCCATTCGGCGCGAAGGGCATCGGCGAAAGCGCGCTGATACCCGTCGCGCCGGCAATCGCCAACGCGATCTATGACGCGGTGGGTGTGCGCATTAAAGATCTTCCGATTAAGGCGGAAAAGATTTATCTTGGGTTGCAACAAAGGAAGTCATAAATCGTCAAAAGGCTAGCGGCGATGAAGCTTGGTTTTCGGCAAATATGTTTGCTTGCTTCTGTGATTCTCATGGCCACGAGTTCCCTCGCTTGCTATAACGAGGCGCTCGAACGCCAGGCCGAACAAATCCGGCAGCAGGAAATGGAAATTGCCCGACAGCGCAAAGAACTGGAAGCGCTCGCCGCGGGCCAACAAGTTCAAGACCAGAGGCAAAGGGTTTGCGTTCGTGCCTTTCGCGAATATTTTGACAAGGCTCAACTGTCGACAAATCGGGACGAAGCAATCTCGCTCTATCGTGATGGATTGGCAATCTGTCCCGACGATGACGTTGCGCATTATGAATTGGGCAGAGCTCTCGCCGGCTCTGGCCGGCAGGCCGAAGCTGAGAACGCATTCGAAGCGGCGCTCAAGATCAATCCTGACTTCACTGACGCGAGAAGACAACTCGAAGCCATCCGAAAAAACCGTTAAAACCGTCGCATTGCAATATCCAATCGTTAGACCGGAGGTTAAATCATGAGAACGCTAGTCGCCGCATCGTTCTCGCTGTTCGTGTGTGCCTTGGCCGCGCATGCCCTGGATGAAACAAAGCTCGTCGACTTAACGTATTCGTTCAGCGAAGACACGCATCATTGGCCGACCGCCAAACCTTTCCACCTCGAAAAGGTCGCCGAGGGCCGAACTCCCGCTGGATATTGGTATTCCTCGTATAACTACGGTGGCTCGGAGCATGTCGGGACCCATATGGATGCACCGTTTCATTTCGCCAAAGGCAAATGGACGACCGAGCGGATTCCGCTTGCTCGGACAATTGGTCCCGGCGTCGTGGTCGATATTCGACGCAAGACGGAGAAGAATCCCGATTATCTTTTGCAAGTGGAGGATGTCCGCGCCTGGGAAAAGAGTCACGGCAGGGTCCCAGCGGGCGCGATTGTATTGACGCACACAGGTTGGGGAAAGTTTTGGGGCGATCGCAAGCGTTATTTTGGCACCGACGAGCCCGGCAACGTTACCGATCTTCATTTTCCTGGATTATCGAAGGCCGCCGCTGAATTTCTGGTCAAAGAGTGGAAGGTAACGGCCGTCGGGATCGATACGCCGAGCATCGATCACGGTCCATCGAAGGATTTCCCGGTCCACCAAGTTCTCGGAGAGGCGAACGTACCGATCTTTGAAAACGTCGCGGCTTTGGAGCGGGTTCCGTCCAAAGGCGCGACCATCTTCGCGCTGCCCATGAAAATCAAGGGAGGCAGCGGTGCGCCTTTGAGGATTTTCGCCTTGCTGCCCTAAAAAGACCGGTGGCGACGACGTTTTCCGTTCTCTGGCAACAGTGATGGTCAAACCTTTTTGAGATTTTGCTTTCACCCAACAAAAACAATATAGTCTGCCGCGCTAAACAGGGGGTAACTGTATGACCTGGTCGAAGGTACATCTTGTAGTCCTGCCGATAGCTTGCTGGTTTTTGTTTGTCCTCGGTATTACAGCGACCGCTCCCGCTGCCGAGATTCAGATGCAAGTTCAGCCCACGCCGTCAACCCAGAGCGCCGTATCGCCTACCGGCAAGCTGTTGACGATCGAAGATGCGGTGCGGATCGGTTTAGATAATCATCCCAGGATCAAGTCGGCAAATGAGAGAATCGGTTCGCAGCAAGCCGTTTTAGGGCAACAAATGTCTGCGTATTACCCAACGATCACCTTTAACAATAATTATCGCAGTACAAATGCTTCCAGTTCGAGCAGCGTGAGTGAACATGCATCGCCAACGGCTAACTCCCAGACCAACTTCAACTATACGATCTATAATTTCGGCAAGAGAGAAGGCACGGTTCAGGCGGCGCGTGATACTTTAAGCGCAGTGGAGCAGGACTATGCGACGACCACCCAAGATATCATTCTTTCCATCAAGCAGGCCTACTATGTGTATTTAGGGTCTCAAGCGCTAGTAAAAGTGCGCCAAGAAACGGTTCGCAGTCGCGAATTGCTCGTGCGCCAAGCGCAGGGATTCTATGAAGTAGGCACGCGGGCGAGAATCGACGTCGCCCGGGCGGAGGCCAATCTCTTTACAGCGCAGGCCGATCTCATCGCAGCGGAGAATGGCGTAAAGATCGCCTGGGTAACGCTGAGAAATGCCATGGGTTCGCCTCGTCTTCCTGAACAACCCGTGGCGGAGGATTCGCCGGAAGTCGAATTTTCGATGAACCTAGCCGGCGCCAGGAACGTAGCCTTTGACGCACGCACGGAATTAAAGAGCTTTGAAGCCCAACGGAAGGCATCGGATCAACTGATCGCTGCTGCTCGACGCGGACATTTGCCTGACCTCATCTTCGACGCGTTCTACGTTCGGCGTACGGGAAGCGGAGATACCAAGCCGACTTTTCCGCTGAAGCAAGAGGGCTGGCAAGCGCAAGTGAGTTTGAACATTCCGATTTTCGACGGCTTTCGAACCACCAATCGAGTCGAGGAAACTTTGCACAATTATTACAACGTTAAAGCGCAAGAAGAGGACCGTCGCCAGCTGATTGCGCTGGAGGTCGAGCAGAGTTACCTTAGGGTCGTGGAAACCCAGGAGCGGATAAGAGCCACCGAATCGGCAGCCAGGGCCGCCAAAGAAAACCTCGATTTGGCCCAGGGACGCTATCAGGTCGGCGTCGGGTCGATTATTGAAGTCACCGATGCGGAGACGCTTTACACGGACGCACAAACGACCTATATACGGACAATTTACGACTACAAG
>Ga0137374_10002442_pt1 | contig 21830 bp, 19 predicted proteins | sample SagtaG_20_FD_104811 | JGI IMG/M metagenome (GOLD analysis project Ga0137374, IMG submission 104811) | Vadose zone soil microbial communities from Sagehorn Ranch, Mendocino, California, USA - Sage1_R_100_16 metaG | ecosystem: Environmental > Terrestrial > Soil > Vadose zone | place: USA... | reverse complement strand
GGTTCTTGGTTCTTGGTTCTCGGTTCTTGAGGAGCAATCTGTGTCCAACGACCGCACCTCCATCACAGTCGACGACCTGTACCAGCTCGATTGGCTCGAAGAGCCGCGCTGTAGCCCGGATGGTGAACTGATCGCCTATGTACGCGTCTCGGTCGACCGCACCGCTAATCGCTACCGCCGGGCGATCTGGCTGGCGCGATCTGCTGAGCGATCGCCACGGCGGTTTACGGCTGGCCTGAAAAACGATACGACGCCACGCTGGAGCCCGGATGGCCGGCGGCTGGCGTTCGTTTCCGACCGCGACGGCGAGACCGCCCAGATCTATCTGATCGACTTGGGCGGCGGTGAGGCCCGCCAGCTGACCAGTATGCCCAATGGCGCGAGTGATCCGGCCTGGAGCCCTGACGGGACGCGGGTCGCGTTTCTCAGCCCGGCGAACGAGGCCGAGCGCAGCGCCGAGGATCAAGATCAAACCCCGCCCACACTGGATGACGAATGGGACCAGCAGCAGGCCGCGGCACGGCGCAAGCACGACGAGGCACAGCGCTTCGATCCGCGCGTGCTGACGCGGCTGCCGTATCGCAGCGGCGCCAGCTTCTTCGATGACCGGCGATTCCATGTGTATGTCGTCGACGTGCCCGAAGACGACAATGCTGAACCGCCCACCCCGCGCCGCCTAACAGAGGGCGATCTGCACTACGCCGCGCCAACATGGATGCCCGATGGGCATTCGCTGCTCACCACCGCCACGCGCGACCCCGAGGCCGATTCGCTATTCGCATACTATGACTTGTTGCGCGTGCCGGTGCCGGCGGAAGGCCGCGGCACACCGCAGCGATTAACCGAAGAAGGTTTTTCATATTACGACCCCGAGCCCTCGCCGGATGGCAGCCTGATCGCGCTGCGCCGCATGCCCGACGACCGCCCGCTGGCTGCCGGCGCACGCATTGCTGTGCTGAACGCTGAGGGTGGTGAACTGCGCGACTTGACCGCCGATGCTGATCTGAACGTCGAGTACTTCCACTGGATGCCGGATGGGCGTGGGGTCTTCTTCACCGCGGGCTGGCGTGGCGATCAGACTGTGTACGCTGTAATGCTTGAGGACGGAGACAAGCGAGCGGCGACCAGCGACCAGCGACAAGCGATGTCGAGGCAGACCAATCGCTCGTCTCCAGTCTCCGGTCTCCAGTCTGCGGTCCTGCGCGCAAGCGGCCGCCTGATCGCCGAGTTCGACGTGGCGCCGAATGGCAACATTGCCTTCATCGCCGGCGCGGCGGGAAACCCATGCGAGCTGTTCATCCACCGCCCAGACGGCAGCGAGACCCAACTTACGACGATCAACCGCAAGCTGCTGGAACAGCGCCAGGTTGTGCCAATCGAAGAACTGATCTACACTGCGGCGGATGGCCGCGAGGTGCAGGGCTGGCTATTGTACCCGCCCGGCTTTGATTCCGCTCAACAATATCCGCTCACGGTTCACATCCACGGCGGCCCGCATGTGATGTGGGGCCCTGGCTTCCGAACGATGTGGCACGAATGGCAAGCCACGGCGGCGCGCGGTTATGTCGTGTTCTTCTGCAACCCGCGCGGCTCGGAAGGCTATGGCGAGCTCTGGCGCGACGGCATTCACGCCAACTGGGGTATCGCCGACGCGCCCGACATCATGGCCGGCGTCGATGCGGCAATCGCGCGCGGCGGGATCGACCCGGCGCGCATCGGCGTGACGGGCGGCTCCTATGGCGGCTACATGACTGCATGGCTGATCGGCCATACCAACCGCTTCGCCTGCGCGGTGGCGGCGCGCGGCGTCTATAATCTGCTCTCGCACCACAGCACCAGCGACGCCCACGAGCTAATCGAGTTCGAGTTCGACGGCTTCCCCTGGGAATTGCACGACAAGCTTTGGCAACACTCGCCGCTGGTGCACGCGCACAAGATCACCACGCCACTGCGAATCTTGCACAGCGAGCAGGATTACCGCGTGCCGATCAGCGAAGCCGAGCAGCTGTTCGCGATTCTACGGCGGCGCAAACAGGTGGTCGAGTTCATTCGCTACCCGCGCGAGAGCCACGAATTGACCCGCAGCGGCGAGCCGCGCCACCGCGCCGACCATATGGAGCGGACGCTGGAATGGTTCGATCGCTACTGCAAGCCGGCCGCCGAGGATGGAGGATAGAAGATGGAGCCGCCATCCGCTATCCTCCATCCTCTATCCTCTTCTGGTCATCTTGTCATAGTATCAGGAGCCAACGATGCCCAACACCAGCTCCACAAACGAGCCGCATTTGTGGGATGATAAGACGCCCGAGGAAGTGCTGGAAGCATTGGTGTACGACCTGTACCCGCCAGTTAGCGCGCTTGGCGACGAGATCGATCGGCTCCTGACCGGCGCATTCGCCGACGAAGAGCTGACCATGCTGCTCGAACAGCTGCGTGCAGGCGTCAACCAGCTCAGTCGCATCGTCGTGGCACTGAAGCGCTACACCGCCAAGCGCCAGGCACCTGGAGAGCTACCCTCCGACTCGTGATCGGCAGGCATTGCTCCACGGCGCTTGAAGGTGCGCGGATGCACGCCAAGAGATGCGGGACGAAACATGCGACGCCCTGTGTCCATTTTCGTCTTGCGTCGCTCAAAACAGGCCGAAACTTTCACCAAAAGGGGCATAAAGATTGCTATGCACTAAGGGCAATCTGCAATCTACAATGGTCTACGGCAGGGATGGGGTAATAATGACGACAACCTCAAAGAATATTCTCGGCCTGCTCAGCCGGCGCAAACTGCTGACCGAGCGGCAGGAGGCGCTGCTTGAGCAAGAGCGCCGTGCGCTCAATGCGCTGCGCGACGCGCTGCAACGCTTCGGTGCGGATGTCGCACCGAATGATGGACGCACGCTCGACGAGACGATCGCACACCTCGACGAGCTGTTTCTGCTGGTGATCGCCGGCGAGTTCAACTCGGGCAAATCCAGCTTTATCAATGCGCTGCTGGGTGATAAAGTGCTGGCCGAGGGCGTGACGCCTACGACTGATCGCATTACGCTGCTGCGCTACGGCGCCGAGCCGGGCGAAACCTCGCTGGAGGAGTTTCTGCTCGAACGCGATTTCCCGGCCGACGTGCTCAAACGCCTCACAATCGTCGATACGCCTGGCACCAACGCAATCATCCGCCGCCACGAAGAACTGACCCGCGACTTCATTCCCCGCTCCGACCTGGTCTTATTCGTGACATCGGTCGACCGGCCGTTCACCGAAAGCGAGCGCGCGTTCCTCTCGGCAATACAGGAGTGGGGCAAGAAGATTGTGATCGTCCTCAATAAGGTCGATTTGCTCGAACAGCACGAAGTCGATCAGGTCGTTACGTTTATTCGCGAAAACGCCCGCGATCTCCTCGGGTTTACGCCCGAGATCTTCCCGGTCTCGTCGCGCCTGGCCCAGCGCGCCCGTAATGGCGCCGGCGAAGACAGCTGGCAGGCGAGCCGCTTCGACACGATCGAGCGCTACATTCAGGAGACGCTTGACGAGGAGGCACGCGTGCGGCTGAAGCTGCTCTCGCCGCTTGGTGTGGCTCAGCATATCAATAACAAGTATCTCACCGCGGTTGAGGCGCGGCTCGAGACATTACAAGGCGATTTCGCGACGCTCGACAATATCGAGCGCCAGCTCGAGCTATTCCGCGATGATCTCAGCGAGGATTTCAAGTATCACCTGACCGAGGTCGAAAATGTGCTGAGCGAATTCGAGCTGCGCGGCATGCAATTCTTCGACGACACCATCCAACTGCGCAATATCTGGCAGCTGCGCAATAGCGAGTGGGTGCGCGCGGGCTTCGAGCGCGAGGTGGTCGGCGATCTGCCACAACAGATCGAGGGCCGGCTCAACGGCTTGATCGACTGGATGATTGAGAAAAATCTGCGCCTCTGGCAGTCGGTGATGGATTACTTGCAGCGCGAGCGCGTACCACAACATCGCAGCGGCTTGATTGGCGACATCGGCGGATCATTTGAGTACAATCGCGTCGCATTAATCGAGTCCGTCGCGCGTAGAACCCAGCAGGTTGTCGAAACCTACGACCGCGACTTCGAGGCGCAGGCGCTGAGCGAAGACGTACGCAGCGCGATCGTCGCGACTGGGCTCGCGGGAGTCGGCGCGGTCGGCCTCGGCGCGCTGGTGCTCACGATCTTCCAAACTGCGCTGCTCGACTTCACGGGGCTGCTCGCGGCCGGCGCAGTCGCGGCGATCGGGCTTTTTGTGCTGCCAGCCAAACGCCGCCAGGTGAAGCGGGAGTTTCACGACAAGCTAGCCGATCTGCGTGAGCAGCTCTTGGCGACCATGCGCCGCCAGTTTGGCAGCGAACTTGATCAGATGCTGACGCGCATCCGCGACGCGATCGCGCCGTACACACGCTTCATCCGCGCTCAGCGCGAACTGCTGATCGATGTCCAGCGCGAGCTCTCCGATGTCGACGTCGAGCTTGGGCGGCTGCGGGCCGAGATCGGCACCTAATTGCAAATTGTTGATTGGGCGTCTATAATCTGCAATCTGCAATCTACAATCTCAATGCGGAGGTGATATGCGCCCCAACGGCATCATCACGCTGACAACCGATTTTGGATTGGCTGATAGTTATGTCGGCACGATGAAGGGCGTGATCCTGAGTATTGCCCCAATGGCACGCATCGTCGATATTACCCACGACGTCGGCCCGCAGAATACCCACCAAGCCGCCTATATCGTTCAAACGTTCTACCGCTATTTTCCCGCCGGCACAGTTCATCTTGTCATTGTCGACCCAGGCGTAGGCAGTGCGCGCGGGGCGGTTGCGCTCGGCACGCCGAATGCGATCTTTGTCGCGCCCGATAATGGCGTGCTGACCTATGTCTGGCGCGACGCGCTGGATCACTGGGGCGCCGAGTCCTGCGCGGTGGTCGAGTTAGCCAACCCGCGCTTTTGGCTGCCCCAGATCAGCAATACATTCCACGGGCGCGACATTTTTGCGCCGGTCGTAGCACATCTATCGTGCGGCATTCTGCTCCAAGAGCTTGGTCCGCGCCTCATGCGCATCACCGAGGCCGATCTGGAGCAGCCGGCGCCCGGCCGCAACGGTGAGCTCGTCGGGCGGATCATTCACCTCGACCACTTCGGCAATTGCATCACGAACATTACCCCTCAGCATCTCGAGCAAGCCGGTTTTGGCCAGCAGTTGGTTGTGAAGATTATCGATCAACGGATCGCTGGTATTTCGCGAACCTTCACCGACGTTCCGGTGGGCGCACTGATCGCGCTGATTGGCAGCAACAACCGTTTGGAGCTGGCCGTCCGTAACGGTAGCGCCGCCCAAACGCTGGGTGTCGGCATCGGCGATACGGTTCGTGTCTATCTGCCGGGCGATGAGGTCTAGCGACTGTCAGCGAGGCGTAAAATTCAAAGCTCCATTCCAAATAGTGCGTAGTGCGTAGGGACGCGATATATTGCGTCCTTACGCACTACGTATTATGTCCTGGCTCTACGTCGGGCATGCCACTCGGCCGCTTGCACGATCGCGATCGAGATCACCAGCCAGATTGCGCCGGCCAGAAAGCCGCCAATCACATCCGTCGGATAGTGGACGCCGAAGTAGATCCGTGATAGTCCAATGCCGAGAATCAGCAGCGCCGCGGCCAGCCCAATCCCAATCTTTGCCAGGCGGCCCTGCACTAGCCGGATGCCGAGGAATGCCAGCATGCCATAGCATGCGATTGATCCCATCGAATGACCACTTGGAAAGCTATAGCTGGTCAAGTGGAACGGGTCGCTGAACAGATCGGGCCGGACGCGCTGAAAGATCGATTTGAGCAGCTGATTGACGATGCCGGCGCCGGCCGCCGCCAGCACTAAACCAACAGCGTCGATCCAGCGGCCAACATACAGCAGCGTGCCGGCGATCATGGCGATCAGCAGTGCTAACACCGCGGTGTCGCCCAGCATTGTAAGGAGCAGCATCACCTGATTTGCGAGCGGGTTCCAGTAGCCATGCAGCCAGGTGAGCAACCCATTGTCAATCCGCACAAACCGATCTGCGAAAATACCGCGCGCAAGCCAGCCAAAACCGGCGGTCGCGATCACGCAGAAGAGCACGCCAACCACCAGGTAGGAGCCAAACGCGCCCAACGGCAGCAGACGATCGGCTTGCCGTGGCGAGCCAGGCTGGCGGGGCGCATGTATATTGGCCATAGCGCATCTGCCTTTCCATACACCTCTTGGCGGCCTCTAGCATAGAATGTGCCAAAGGCGATGCATATCAAACCGCGCGAACCTGGTATAATTCTGCATCTAGGCCCAATAATCTGCGAGGACCATCTATGCCCGATGTCATCACCAGTATTGGCGAGATCTTGATCGATTTTCTGCCGATTGTCGAGCAGGAAGCGACGACAGGTTTTCGAATGCATGTCGGCGGCTCGCCGTATAATGTGGCTATGGGGGTAGCGCGGCTGGGGCAGCCGGTGGCGTTCGCAGGAAAAGTCGCGACCGATTTTTTTGGCCGCTATATGCGCGCGCATGCCGAGGCCGAGGGCATTGACACGCGCTTTCTCATTAACGCCGACGCACAAAGCACGCTGGCATTCGTCGCCTATGAAGATGGCGATCCGGCCTACTCGTTCTATGGCGAGGGCGCGGCCGATACGCTCATGAATGCCGCTGATCTTCCGCCTGCGCTGTTCGACTCAACATGCATGCTGCACTTTGGATCGATCAGCCTGCTACGCGGCAGCACGCCCGACGCGGTGCTGTTCGCCGCCGAGCAACTCAAAGGCCGCGCACTGCTTTCATTCGATCCAAACTTGCGCCCGGGGTTGGTCCGCGACGAGGCCGGCTATCGCGCGCTGCTAGATCGGCTGTTTACGCTCGCCGACCTGGTTAAGATCAGCGCCGCCGATCTGAGCTGGCTGATGCCCGGCAAACCGGTGGCGCAGGCCGCCGCCGATCTGCTAGCGCATGGGCCGGTGCTGGTGGTTGTCACACTTGGCGGGGATGGCGCGCTGGCTCTGCGCGCGGGCGAGGCCGACCCCTACCGCATACCCGGCGTGCGCGTCGCGGTGGCCGATACGATCGGCGCGGGCGACTCGTTTAACGGCGGGCTGTTGGCGGCGCTATACGAGCGCGGCGCAACCTCGCGCGCGGCGCTGCTGGCGTTGCCGCCCGACCAAACCATCGCCAGCCTGCGCTTTGCCGCCGCCGTCGCGGCAATCACCTGCTCGCGCGCCGGCGCCGACCCGCCGCGCCGCGCCGAGGTCGATCGGCTGCTAGAAAGCCTGACGGCCTGACGATGGAGATGCGCATCTATACGCGCCAGAACGCCAAGGATCTTCGATACAATCACCTTGTCACCCTTCGGCTCCGCTCAGGGCAAGCCTTGTCATCTTGTCATCTTGTCAGCCCTTCACGGCCCCCGCGGTCAACCCGGCGATGATCTGGCGCTCGGCGAGCAGGTAAAAGATAATCGTTGGTACGAGCGAGAGCGAGATGAACGCCAGCACGGCGGCCCAGTTGGTGCCGAACTGCCCTTGGAACTGCATGATGCCGAGCGGCAGCGTGTAGAGTTTCTCGCTGTTCAGCACCAACAGCGGCAGGAAGAAGTCGTTCCAACTATAGACCATCGTCAACACCACCACGGCCGCGAGCGCCGGGCGCATCAGCGGCAGCAGCACGCGCACGAAAAAGCCCACCGATGTGCAGCCGTCGATCGCGGCGGCTTCCTCCAACTCCTGCGGGATGGTGGCGAAGAAGCCGCGCAGGATCAGGATATTCCCGGGTAGGCCGAAAGCGACCTGCGGCAGAATCACACCCCACAGGCTGTCCACCAGATTGGCCTGGCGCAGCGTAATGTAGAGCGGCAGGATCGCCACCGCAATCGGGAATAGCAGGCCCAGTGTAAAGAAGTTGATTTGAAAACGCTTACAGACACTAGCGGACGAGCAGGCCCATTCTGGCTGGCGTTAACAAAAACGCCAAACGCCAGGATCTGTCGCGATCATCTTGGCGCATGGCGTCTTGGGGGGTACAAAGCGTATCGAATGCGTCGGATCACCCGCCACGCTTGGCTGGCTTGGTCGGCTTGCTTGGCCTCTTCGCCGCAGCCTGTGGGCGGCGAACTTGCGCTCCGTCGTCGTCGCCGGCTTCCTGCGACTCCTCGCCCGCCAGATCCTGCCGGTCATCGACGACCGACGACCGGCGACCGACGACCGCTGCCGGCACACCTCCGGTGGCTGATGGTCGATGGTCGATGGTCGGTGGTCGCTCGTCGCGCCAGGTTAAGCGCTCGCGAATCGTCGCCTCGAACCCGCGGTTGGTTGGCTCGTAGTAGCGCCGGCCTTGCAGATTTGGCGGAAAATGCTCCTGCGCGACCCGTGCGTCATCATAGTCATGCGCATACTTATAGCCCTTGCCATAACCCAGGCCCTTCATGAGCTTGGTTGGCGCATTCCTCAGATGCAGCGGCACCGGGTCATTACGTGTCTCGGCCACATCTTTCAGTGCTGCGCTATACGCTGAGTACACGGCGTTGCTCTTGGGCGCCTGAGCCAAATAGACCACCGCCTGCGCCAGCGCCAGGTCGCCTTCCGGCTGGCCAAGAAAATGGATCGCCTGCTGCGCTGCGATCGTTACTGGCAGCGCTTGCGGGTCGGCCAGGCCAATATCTTCGACCGCCATCCGCACCACCCGCCGGGCGACGTAGAGCGGGTCCTCGCCGCCGTCGAGCATGCGCCCAAGCCAGTACAGCGCCGCGTCGGGGTCGCTGTCGCGCACAGATTTATGCAGCGCGGAAATGGCATCGTAGTGCAGCTCGCCGCTTTTGTCGTAGCGGGCGGCACGGCTCTGCAATGCATCACGAATATCTTCGACGGTGATCAATCGCCGGTCGCCAAGCGCGGGCGGCTTTGCGCGCACGGCCGCCTCGAGCGCGTTGAGCGCGGTGCGCGCGTCGCCATTGGCCATATTCAGCAGGTAGCCGCGCGCATCGGCCGCCAGCATCACATTGAAGTTGCCCAGCCCGCGCTCGGTGTCGGCCAGCGCGCGATCCACCAGCACACCAATCTGCTCGTCGGCAAGCGATTCCAGCACAAACACCCGCGCCCGCGAGAGCAGCGCCGAATTGACCTCGAATGAAGGATTCTCGGTTGTCGCGCCGATCAGAATAATTGTGCCATCTTCGACATATGGCAGCACCGCGTCCTGCTGAGATTTATTGAAGCGGTGAATTTCGTCGATAAACGCGACCGTGCGCTGCTGGAACATTCCCAGCCGATCCTTGGCCTCCTGAACCACCCGCCGCAGATCGGCCACGCCTGCCGACACGGCCGACAGCGGCTCAAAATACGCGTTGGTCGTCTCGGCGATGATCCGCGCGAGCGTGGTCTTACCGGTGCCGGGCGGCCCCCATAGAATGATCGAGAACAGCGTGTCGCTGGCAATCGCGCGGCGGAGCAGCCGGCCCTCGCCCACAATCTGCTCTTGGCCGACAAATTCATCCAACGAGCGCGGGCGCATGCGTGCGGCTAAGGGCGCCTGGTTTTGCAGCGTCTCATCCCGCTGGGTATCAAACAGCGTTTTTTGCGCTTTGGGCATAGCATTCATCCACATTGTGCTTATTGATAATGTGCAGCCATGATACCATACTCCTTCAATTTGCCGTAAGTGCTTGTTAGGCAAGGTTCGCATGTCATTGTCAGTCGTCATTTGTCAGCCGTTAGTACCGACAACTGACAAATGACAACTGACAACCAAGATGTACTACCCACAGGTCATCTGATTCGTTAGTACTCTGCGACTCATGGTCTACCAAAAAGTAGGATGTTTGAACTATTGAACCAGTGCCAGCGATCGCGTATCCTTGTAATCAGACGGGCGCTGTACTTGGACAAATGAATGGCTGACGACCAAGCGAATTCCTCTATATATACTTTCTTCCTTTCGCCTCGGTCGCCCTCGAGCTTCCTCTTATCGTCAGCCGAATTATGTACACAGGCGCCGTTAACCATATACCAATGCAATCAGCCGCCAGCTTTTTCAAGCTGGCGGCTGATTTTGTCGATCACGATCGGTTAGCCGTTGCGTCGCCTGCCCCAGCCGGTGAGCGCCAACAGTAGCACCGCACCAATCACCGCAACGCCAAAGCTGCGCCAGTTCCAGGCAAAACTCACGGACGCTCCGGTCAACCACTCGACGATAAAACCGCCAATGAACGCGCCTAATATGCCGATCAGAATGTTCCCTAAGCAGCCCAGCCCCTGATTTCGGCCGGCGACAATACTGGCGACCCAGCCGGCCAGTGCACCAAAGATAATCCACGAGATCAGTCCCATTGCAACACCCCTCCAATAAGATCAGTCGAATCACTACCAATCGACTGTTGATCGTACGAAATCGGAAGGTAACATGTTGCGGCGGCTGATACCCGCCGACCTAGCGCCGGCGTCGCGCGCCCGTCACTAAGAACAACAAGATCACCGCCCCGGCGACCGCGACGATGAAACTGGTCAGATCAAAGCCAAAATCGAGTTGCCTGCCAGTGAGCAAGCTATACAGAAATCCGCCGATAAATGCGCCGACGATTCCCACGATAATGTTGAGCAAACAGCCCTGCCGCTCATTCGTGCCAGCGATCATGCTGGCGATCCAACCAGCGAGTGCGCCGAAGATCAGCCATGCGATCAAACCCATGGGTGGCCTCCTTAAACTATACTTGGCATCTGAGTGCGCGCTATTGTAACAGAAATCGATGGATCAAAAATGTAATCTTAGCAGGCTTGCCGCCAGCGGCCTGACATGGTAGGATAGCCGGACTTTGTGTTTTAGCGCTCTTTAGCGCATCATTCTATGTAACATGTGGGAGTGCTTATGACTCGGCTTGGCTCCGACGGTCGTATCGAGGTCATTTGCGGCTGTATGTATAGCGGTAAAACCGAAGAGCTCATTCGCCGCCTGCACCATGTTCAGATTGCACGCCAACGTCTGCAAGCCTTCACGCCGCGCCGCGACACACGCTACGCGGTCGGCAATCTGGTCAGCCACAACGGCGTGCGGATCGAGGCACAGGCGATCGACTCGATCCGCGAGATACCACAATACCTGCTCGACGATGTGCAGGTCGTCGCGCTCGACGAGCTCCATTTCTTCGACGATGATCCCGACACGATTTTGGCACTGTGCCAGGATCTGGCCGATCGCGGGCTGCGCGTGCTCGTCGCCGGCCTCGACCAGGATTTCCGTGCCACGCCCTTCCCGGCAATGTCGCGGCTGCTGTCGGTCGCCGAGCAGATCGACAAGCTCTTCGCCATCTGTGTGCGCTGCGGCGCTTATGCTACGCGCTCCCAACGTATGATCGATGGCCAGCCCGCGCCCTACGACGCGCCCACGATTGTCGTCGGCGGGCTCGATATGTACGAGGCGCGCTGCCGTAAGTGCTTCGAGGCGCCCCAACGATCGATCGCCGGCCAGAACGAAACTCATGCTTGCTGAAGATTTTATCGCCATAAAGAAGCCGAACTGGGAGCGACTGACGATCATTCTCGACCGATCGCAGCTCGGCGGTCTCGCGACACTCTCGGCCGAGGAGCTCAACGAGCTTGGCCGGCTCTACCGCAGCGCCACAGCCGATCTCGCCGTTGCCCGGCGCGATTTCGCGAACCACCGCGTGGCCGATTATCTCAACGCCTTAGTCGCGCGCGCCCACGGCGCGGTGTACCAGAGCCGCGCCGCCCGCCGCCGGGGCATCGTCGAGTTCTTCAGCACTACTTTCCCGCGCACGTTCCGCGCGACTTGGGGCTACACATTAGCGGCGTTCCTGATGTTTCTGCTGCCGGCTTTGGCAAGCTTTTGGGTTGCCTACCGCGACCCAGCCGCCGGCGCCGCGCTTATGCCTGGCATTGAGGATCGCATTCAAGATATTCGCGACAAACACGAATGGTGGAAAGACCTGAACGATAGCAATGCCTTTGGCGCATCGAGGATCATGACGAATAATATTCAAGTCACGATCCTGGCGTTTGCCGGCGGCACACTGCTTGGCGTCTTCACGCTCTATCTGCTGGCTCAGAACGGCCTGATGCTTGGAATTGTGGCTGGCGCTGCGCAGTCGCTGGGGTTCGCCGCCAATTTGTGGGGGTTTGTGGCGGCGCATGGCACGCTCGAGCTGAGCGCGATCTTTATTGCCGGCGGCGCCGGGATGCAGCTCGGTTGGTCGATTGTTCGGCCGGGCTTGCTGACCCGCCGTGCCGCGCTGGTGCAGGCATCGCGCCGGGCCGCGCTCTTGCTGATCGGCTGCATCCCCATTCTGACGATCGCTGGCACCATCGAGGGATTTCTTTCACCCTCGGACGTGCCACTCGCGATCAAGCTGGCTGTTTCATTCACCTCGGGAGTGCTGCTGTATAGTTACTTGCTGCTTGCCGGCCGCGGGCCAAAACAGGCGCGATATAGTTAGCTTACTTCGGTATCAACCGAATCGACACCACGATCATCTCGCCGCCATCGCCCACGCCGACGGGATCGAAACGCAATTGCGTAATCCGCCCCTGCCAGCCGGGCCGGCCAACCAACTCCACCCGGTACAGCTCGAAATCCGAGCCTGGCTTCAGATCCCAGCGCACCGAGTGTTCTTCGCTGATCGCGCCATCCGGCCCGGCGAAAAAGAGCTGTGCATCATGCGATTTGGTGCCATTCGCCAGGTACATCTCGATCGCTTGATAGCCGCCGGCATCGATATTGAATAACGGACTCGTCAGCGACGGGTCGCTGCCCGGTACAAAGTGCCATCCCTGTCGAATCTGTTCCTCACTCACATGCGCGGCCTGCCAGCCCTCGGCAAAGCGATCGAACCGCCAGCCCTGCGCGGCGGCCAGCTGCTGCCCAACCGACAAACGCCAGTACGCCGGTATCTTCGGCGGCAACGCCACAAATTGAAGCGCAGCACCATATGACGCAAAACACGCCGTCACCTGCGCCTGTTCGAGATGGTGCCGTTGCAGCAGCAGCGCAGGCGGGCGTAAGACTTCGTCGGCGATCAGCACGTTCGCGCCGGCATGTAGCGTGGTGTCAATCCGCGCGCGCACAGCCGCGCACGCCCGCTCCCAGCCATCGCCGGCATCGAAAAGCGCCTGGTTGAGCGACAGAAAATTATCGTGCCGCTCATAGTAAGGCAGGTAGAGCTCGAGCAGACCATCGGGCACCAGCAGAAGATCGGCCGGTTGGCTGCGCGTCACCAAGGCGCGCGCAATCGTGCGCTGCAAATCTGTCGCCGCATCGCCACGCCGCGCGATCGAGTCGTAATTGACGCCAATCGCGGTCACAGCGACGGTGAGGGCCAGCCACAGCCCCGGCCCCCAGCGCCGTTCGCCGCGCAGCGCCAGCGCCACGAGCAGCAGCGCCGGCGGCAGGCTGGCGATCCAGAACTCGATATTATCCGGTTCCCACCACAGAAAAAAGACGCCATACACCAGTAGCCATGCCGCCAACGCGCCAACCAGCACGCGTGGTGCAGCGGCTAACCAACGCAGATGCAGCACGAGCAGCCCGGCGAGCAGCAGCCAAAGCAGCGCCCCGCCCGGCTGCGCCAGCGTTTCAGAGAGGCCAGCACCCAAGCCGGCCCACTTTTGTGCGGTGATTGGGCCGCCCCACCAGCCGGTGCGCGCATACTCCGTCAGCCAGCTCGCGAACGCCGCCCAGCTTCTGAAGCCGCTAATAGCCACCCCGACAATAGCATACGGCACCGCTACGGCGAGCGCCAGAGCCAGCGCGTATAATGCCCAGCGCCGCAGCCAGGGACGCAGAACCGATCGTGGCGGAGGGCTTGGTACGTCACTGTCCCGGCTCCCCCTCTCCCGTCGCAACGGGAGAGGGGGTTGGGGGGTGAGGGCCACACCACCGCGAAGATCGGCAAGCGCATAGATCGCGATCGGCGCGCACAACAAGACATTCGTTTGGTGAAATAAGATCGCCCCAGCCTGCGCGCCAGCCAGCGCCAACACACGCCGCGTGGTCCAGCGGCCGGGCTGTACTAATAGATCGAGGCACAGAATAAGAAAGAGGGCCGCAACCGTATACACCTCGATCTCGACTGCATAATACCAATATGCATAGGCCCCGCCCAGCAGCAGCGCAGCAGCCAGCGCAACATCGGCGCGCCCGGTCACCCGGCGCACCAGCCCCAAAAAAAGCGCCACGCCCAACGACCCCGCAAACGCGTTCAGCAACTGCATCGGCAGCGCCGCGCCGCCGGTGTAGCCAAGCAGCCGCCCAAGGTGCAGCGCCACTGCCCCAAGCGGCCCATATGCCAGGTGATGCGGGTGAAATACCTCGGTCCATGGCTTTCGCTCGACGCTCGTCACATACGACAGCGCATCAAACGTATGGACAGATGTGAGCGTCGCCAGATACAGCAGGAAGGTGAAGATAAACAGAAGAATCTGGAGCGCCGAACGCTGGCCGATCCAGAATCGTGTATGCGCATGGGCGATGGTGATATTAGCGCGAGCAGACATGCGCGGATTATACCACGGCAGATATGAAGAGTTATCGTGATGAGCCTGCCACAGGCGGCGTCAAAACTAATTGATCGCCAACGGCCGTGCCGGTGGCGGCAATCACGCCGGCGGGCATTTCGATCACATACCGGCCGCGCAAAGGCGAAACACCCGCAAACGGCCGGCTTGGGGGCATCGCTTCACGCAGCCCAATCACCCGATCCGCACGATCGACAAACAATACATCGATCGGCACGCGCATGAAAAAGGTATGAATGCTCCATTCGGGGTAGATGATCAGCGCATAGCTATCGGGCAATGCCACGCGCCCCATGAGCCCGCGCCCGCGCGCCATAAATGAACGCGCCAGATCAGCATGCTCGGCGAGCAGCCGAGCGCGCGTCTGGTTAAAAATCCGAATCGTTTGTTGTGGCATTGCCCGACTACAGGCCACCCAGCGACGACATCAGGCGCGGCACGGCCGGCCCCAGAATCACCACAAACAGCGATGGAAAGATCAAGAATGCCATGGGGATGAGCATCTTGATTGGCGCCTTGTGCGCGGCTTCCTCAGCGCGCTGGCGGCGGCGGATACGCATCTGGTCGGATTGAATGCGCAAGATCTTGCCGATCGATACACCCAACTGCTCGGCCTGAATAATCGCGGCCGTGAACGTCTGCACATCTTCGACGCCGGTGCGCACCGCCATATCTTTCAGTGCGTCGCGCCGCGCGCGGCCCAAGCGCGTATCAGTCAGCACGCGTTTGAACTCATTCGAGAGTTCGTTATCCCACTTGTCGGCCACACGCATCAGGGCCAGATCGAAGGCCAGGCCAGCCTCGACACTAATCGTCAGCAGGTCAAGCGCATCGGGCAAGGCCTTCACGATATTATGCTTACGCTTCTTGATTTGCTGGCCGAGCCACATACCCGGCAGCAGGTAGCCCAACACTCCACCCACCGCCGTGTACATCAATGCTTTTGGCGCCTCCATTCCCTGGCCGAAGGTGACAGCGCCAGTGATCGCCAGCAACAGAACAAACAACACCATCCGGATACCCGAAAACATGACTGGTGTCATATTTCCGGGATTGCCGGCCTGCTGTAAATTGGTCTTCAGCCGCTCCGCGCTCTGCTTGGGCCCATATTTACCGACTTGGCCCAGAATCACTCGCGCCAGCGGGATGAGCACGCGCTGGCTAAACGGCTGCTGCAACTCGAGCTCGTCCAGCGTCATGGTGCGCTCAGTGAACTGGCTTAAGCGCTCGCCAATCGCATCGGTCTGCGCCGGCCGCGTCATGCCAACAATCACCAGGACGATGCCCGCGATCATGATAACTGCTAAACCGAGAAGAAGTGGACTCATTGCCTTACCTCACACTTCAATGTCAACGATCTTCATGATAACAAAGAAGCCGATGATAATCATCGTTAGGGCGGCTACAGGCAGACAACACCATGCTTGTGGCGGCAAACCAAACTTAAACATCGGCGCCATATACTCCGGATTGATCAACGTGATGGCGACCGCCAGCAAAATTGGCAGAGCGGTGATAACGTAGGCCGAGATCCGGCCCTGCGCCGTGAGCACCTGAATTTCGCCTTTGATCCGCACTCGCTCGCGAATAGTGTGCCCGATTGTCTCGAGAATCTGGGCCAGATTACCGCCGACCTCGTGCTGAATATTTACCGCCGTAATCAGCAGATCGAGATCATCCGAAGGCACCCGCCGCAGCAAATTCGCCAATGCTTCCTCGGTCGAGAGGCCAAGACCAATCTCCTGGACAACGCGGCGAAACTCGCTTGACATCGGCGCCGGCGCCTCGCGCGACACCAGGTCCATCGATTGCAAAAAGCTATACCCACTACGTAGTGAGTTACCCATCAGCGTGATACCATCGCCAAGCTGATTATTGAATGATTTGATGCGTTTCCTTGCGGCATAGCCAACATACAAATTCGGCGCGAACGACATCAGCACGGCGCCGACGATCGCCGAAAGCACCAGCGCCGCCGGGCTCGCCCGGCCAACGAACGCGCCCGCACCAGCGCCAACCAACGCCGCCAGTATCTTCAAGCCGATGAATTCGGTCACGGTCAGCTTAAGATCCGCCCGTGCGAGGTCGCGAGCGATCTTGCTGCCCTGCTTACCTTTGCTAACCGCCGCGTCGATCCGTGCCAGCGGCTTCACTTCAGCCGGCTGATTACGGTCAGTGCGGCCAGCAAACTGACTGAGCCGATCGTCAAAACTGCGCGCCCCGCTTGCCCCATCCAGCCGCTTACGGCCCATCGTGCCAACGATCACAAACAATAACCCCAGCACGATGCCGCCAAGCAGCAGCATATTCGCCGGCGTCAACGGTAGATTAAATGGCAAACGCATAGGGCGTTCCTTTCCAGGAATTAGAAGAACGATCGCTCGCCGGCATAACCGAACACATTCGGCGGCAGATAGATATTCTGGGTCTCAAACAGCTCGACAAATTTCGGGCGTATGCCGGTGGGCCGCAGTTGGCCTATGATCTTACCGCGCTCATCCAGCCCCGTCTGCTCGAACACGAACACGTCTTGCAGCACCACCACATCACCTTCCATACCTTGAACCTCGGTGATATTGATGATTTTGCGGCTACCGTCTTTCAAACGCGCCTGCTGGACTATCACATTAATCGCCGAGGCGATTTGCTCGCGAATGGCGCGCACCGGCAAATCCATGCCGGCCATCAGCACCATTGTCTCGATCCGCGCGATCGCATCGCGCGGAGCGTTCGCATGCAGGGTGGTCATCGATCCGTCGTGGCCGGTATTCATCGCCTGGAGCATCTCCAGCGCTTCGCCGCCGCGGCACTCGCCGACGACGATTCGCTCGGGGCGCATACGCAGACAGTTAATCACCAGATCGCGAATACTGATCTCGCCTTTGCCCTCGACGTTTGGCGGGCGCGATTCGAGCGTCACCACATGATCCTGGCGCAGCTGCAATTCGGCCGCATTCTCGACGGTGATGATCCGCTCGTCTTCGGGGATGAACGACGAAAGCGCATTCAGCGTAGTCGTCTTGCCCGAGCCAGTGCCGCCCGAAACGACGATATTCAGCCGCGCGCGCACGCACGCCGAGAGAAACTCGGCCATCTCGCGTGAGAGCGTGCCAAAACGGATCATATCCTCGACGGTGATACCTTCCTTCTTGAACTTACGAATGCTCAAACAAGGGCCGACCAGCGAAATTGGCCGAATCACTGCATTCACGCGGCTGCCATCGGGCAGACGGGCATCCACCATCGGCGAAGACTCATCGCAGCGGCGCCCCAACGGCGAGATGATCCGGTCGATCACCCGCATCACATGCTCGTCGTTATTAAAGATCACATCACTTTTTGTAAGCTTGCCTTTGCGCTCGACATAGACATTGCGCGGCCCATTGACCATTATTTCACTAATCTCGGGGTCGTTGAGCAAGGTTTCGAGCGGACCAAAGCCAAGAATATCGGCCGCGATACTCTCGAACATGCGCGCGCGCTCGGTTCGCGTCAGCACAATATTCTCGCTGTCGAGGATGGTATTGAAGATATCCTCGACCTGCTGGCGCACCTTGGCGGCATTGGCGAGATCAAGCTTTGGATCGAGCTCGCCGATCAGCTTGTTCTGAACCCGCGAGCGCATATCGGTAAACGAATGATCATCACGCTCACGCGGCGGAGCACCGAGCTTAGCGCTTTCAAAGCGAGGTGCACCCGGCTGAGTGGCTGACGTGCTCCCATCGCCAGTGGTAGGTGTACCGCCGATACGTTTCAGCAAAGACATGGCAGAACCTCCTCGGGACGTTATCCATCGTTGGAACGTTTGAATGGCTCATCTAGCGTTTCGTCAGGAGCCGGCCGAACAGGCCGCGATTCTCGGGCGCCTGCGGCGTGGGTGGCTTCTCGCCGGCTTTCACCGTTGCGCCACCACGCGCGTTACTCACCAGGCTAGCCAACGCGAAAATATCTTTCGACGTCTGGTGACCGCGCTTTTCGATCACCAACGGCACGCCCTGGTTCACCGACAGCGCCATGTCGTGCGCAGCATTGCCGATCTGTAAGGCGACTTTATGCTGAATATTCTCCTCGACATTCTCGATCCGAATGCCCATGCGGCTATCGGCCTTATTCAGCACCAGCAAGGTCTTTTCAGGTGGATATTCAAGCAGCTCGGCCACTTCCAAGAACAGCTTGATATTCTTGATGCAGGGCATTTCCAGCGTCATCAGCGTAACGATCCGGTCGGCCACATCGAGCACCGCGAGCGCGCGATCCTGAAACGACGACTGCGTATCGACGACCACATAGTCGAATTCTTTGCGCAGCTGATCCAAGATCGCGCGCAGATGATCCGAGGTGACCAGCTCGCCCGTCTGCGGGTTTGGCGGCGCCAGGAGAACCTTCACCTGCGAGGTATGCGTCGCCAGAACATCGTTAATCAGCTCGCGATCTAGCTCGCTAATCCGATTGGCCAGGTCGGCAATCGTTTTGTTCGATACCAGGTTCATGATCACGCCGATATCGCCAAATATCAGATTTCCATCGACCAACACGACCTTTTTGCTCGTGAGTTGACGCAAGGCCACCGCGAGATTCGCGCTAATCGCCGATGTGCCTACGCCCCCTTTGGGGCTAAAGACAGCGATAACCTGGCCTTGACCGCCAGCCCCTTCGCCGCCTTGCGCCTGCTCAGCCGGCGTCGTCGAGACATAGCGCCGCTGTGTCGTTTGCAGCCGATACACGTGGCGAATAGCGTGATACAGCTCCTCGGCGCTGATCGGCTTGGTCAAGAATTCACGTGCGCCGGCCAACATCGACCGCCGCAGATAATCTTGCTCGCCCTGCACGCTCATCATAATGACCTGGACAGTCGGCACCTGGCTGAGAATCGCCTCGGTCGCCGCGATGCCGTCCATGTCGGGCATGTTGATATCCATGAGCACGACATCGGGCTGGTGCTGTTTCGCCATGGCCACGGCTTCACGCCCAGTGCCGGCTTTCGCGACTACCTGGATATCCTTTTCAAAAAACAGCAATTTTTCGAGATTGTCGCGCGTCTCGGCGATATCATCGACAATCAAGACGCGAATGATCGGCTGCTCAGGCATGCAGGTTCTCCTCGAATGGTGTATCAGGGTGTCGGTGTTACGGTTGGCGTGGTGACCGGCGTCGTGGCCGGGCCACCAGTGGTCGGGATCGGCGTCAGCTGGTTTCCGGGAAGCAGCGCTGGCGCAACGGGCTGCGGCACTGGTACGCCATACTGCGACACCAACAGGTCAAACGTCGCGCCGGTGGTCGTCTCGATCGCCGAGTCGCCGCGACCGCGCAGCACAAGGGTCAGGCCGGTGCCCTGCTCCAACGCGAACTTTAAGAGTTCAGCCTGCTGGTCGGTGACAGCCAGTACCAACAGCCAGTTGCCCGGCTGGAATTGATTGGTGTTGCTGGCGGCCTGCCCTGGAGCCGCGCCGCTGCTCGTCTGAACCGGCTGGCCAGTGTTGTCGGTCGGCGGCGGGCCCGACTCGGCCGGGCCACCCGGCGTCGGCGTGCCTTCGGCGGGCGGCGCGGGCTTCCGAATTTGCAGCACCTGAATATTTTGCAGCAAGGTCTTGGTCGTTTGACCCTCGAACGGCTCTTCCTTAATGACGATCTCATTATTGGGGCCAAAGCCCGGCCGCAGATAGGTACGCTTGACGATGAACGACGCCAGCACGTCGACAAAATCGCTTGGCTTGATCTGATCGGCGACGCCGGTCAGATTATTGACTTGGAAAGGGATCGCCTTCACACGCGGCTGGTTCGGCAGCGCCGTGGGAATCTGAATCGAGAGACCAGGATCAGTCACATCCGTCTTGCGGAGCCGCTCGTTGAAACTGATTGCCCGTAGCGTCTGCTTATTCATGAGCTCGCTCTGGTTGGTGAAATATTGCCCAGGCGCGGCGGCAAACTCACTTTCGGGAATATCCGCGGTTGTGAGCAAACCCTCCGTGTCGGTAATCACCGTGTTGTTTGGAATGTCGATCCGGGCGATGACGATCTTGCGTTTAAGCTCCTGTGTCGGCTGAGGGGTAAGCTCCTGATTCACTAAATTCGGCTGCGAAAGAACAAAATAGGCCAATGCGCCGACGATCAGAATCAAGATCCCAAGCAGTAGAAAAAGCCGGCCTCCACGCCTCATGTGCTCTCAACCTTTCTTTCAGCAAGCATGCGGGGTCGCAGGTGCCTGAGCATCCATTATAGCACAGGCTGACAAGTGGTGTACAGAAACACGCTTTGGGATGCCAACCGCGGTGGTTAGCATCCCAAGCTGTGTGGCTAGGATGGATCGGGACATGTATGAATTCACTCGATTAGAGACGGAAATAGCATACGTCGGATCAAGCGATTGCCCTACCTGCGTATCAGCGGCAGGACCATCTGAACGCCGACTTTTGTGACATCGAACGTAATCGCGTCCGGCACGTTGTTGGTTTCGCCGCCTTTGGTTCCTTCATCGACATTATTAAGCGAGTCGATCGCGACGATCACGTTATATGTGCCAGGTGTCTTGAAATAATCCTTCAGCGTCGCCTCCTGGCCGGTGGCCGTGTCGAACCATTTCGGGATGGTATAGGTCGTGCCGACGCCCAGGAGGCTGCGCTTGATTTTAGCAAATACAGTACTGCATTGATAACCCCCGGGCGCATTCGTGAACGGCAGCGTTGGCACCGTCACCGTAGTGCCAGGCGCAAAGATACACAGATCGACGAAGAAATCACCATTCTCTTCGGCATTAGCCGCGAGCGTTGGCTCGAAGGTATTCACATTTTGTATCACGACGTTGAGGCCCAGGAAGGCACCATTGAGGCCACGCTGAACCGAAAGGTCCTTCTTATTTATGTCCGGGCTGCCAGGAACCTTGATCTTCACACTCACATTCAGCAGCAGCGGCGTCGACAAAGCATTGCTGGTGCTAAGACGCGCGCGATACTGGAAACAGCGCGCCGATAGATCAGGTAGAGCTGGTGTCGGGACAATTACCGTCCGGTTCTCGCCAGTCACCGAGAAACGCGGGTTGGGCGCATCCGCGCCGTCAAGCGACTGCCATCCGGTGCTCCAAGACGTCACATTGGTGCAATCACTCGATTTCGAGAGCCGGAAGTCCAGCGCGATATCCATTTCGGTGGTTGTGATCGTTGTGGTCCAGTCGACCTCCTGGAGATCCACCGCGCTGAACTGCTTCGCGACATCGAAGGGCTGCGCGTAATACCAGCCATCCGAGGCGTAACCGGTGGTCGACACATCTTCGCCGCCGCCGATCTTGCCATACAG
>Ga0137374_10002438_pt1 | contig 21839 bp, 17 predicted proteins | sample SagtaG_20_FD_104811 | JGI IMG/M metagenome (GOLD analysis project Ga0137374, IMG submission 104811) | Vadose zone soil microbial communities from Sagehorn Ranch, Mendocino, California, USA - Sage1_R_100_16 metaG | ecosystem: Environmental > Terrestrial > Soil > Vadose zone | place: USA... | reverse complement strand
TTTTTCGCAAGAGGCGATGAATGAAAATCCTGGTTGCGGTCAAGCGCGTCGTCGATTTCAACGTCAAGGTGCGCGTCAGGGCCGACGGCTCGGGCGTCGAAACGGCCAACGTCAAGATGTCGATGAATCCCTTCGACGAGATCGCGGTCGAGGAAGCCATACGCATGAAGGAAGCCGGGACCGCGACCGAGATCGTCGTGGTATCGTGCGGCGTGCAGGCTTGCCAGGAAACATTGCGCACGGCGCTCGCGCTCGGCGCCGACCGCGCGATCCTCGTCGAGACCGAAGTCGAGCTGCAGCCTCTCGCCGTGGCCAAGCTTCTGCGCGCGATCGCGCAGAAGGAAAATCCGCAGCTCGTCATCCTCGGCAAGCAGGCGATCGATGACGACTGCAACCAGACGGGCCAGATGCTCGCGGCGCTGCTCGGTTGGTCGCAGGGGACCTTCGCTTCGAAGGTGAAAATTTCCGACGCTCCAAACGGAAAAGTGGCCGAGGTGACGCGCGAGGTGGACGGAGGGCTGGAGACGATCTCGATCAAGATGCCCGCGGTGGTGACCACCGACCTGCGGCTGAACGAGCCGCGCTACGTCACGCTGCCCAATATCATGAAAGCGAAGAAGAAGCCGCTGGAGACTTTGAAACCCGACGCGCTCGGGGTGGACGTCGCGCCGCGGCTCAAGACTCTTAAGGTCGACGAACCGCCCAAGCGCAAGGCAGGGGCCAAGGTGCCCGACGCCAGGGCGCTGGTTGCGAAGCTGCGCAACGAGGCGAAGGTGATCGCATGAGCGTCCTCGTCATCGCCGAGCACGACAACCAATCGGTCAAGTCGGCGACGCTCAATACCGTCGCCGCTGCGGCAAGGATCGGCGGCGACGTCGTGGTGCTGGTGGCCGGTTCGGGCTGCGGGGCGGCCGCAAAGGCCAGCGCCGCGATCGCGGGCGTCAGCAAGGTCCTGGCAGTCGATGCGCCGCATTACAAGGACCCGCTTGCGGAGAACCTTGCCCCGCTGGTCGTGGGCCTTGCCGGAACCTATACGCATGTCCTTCTGCCTGCGAATTCCTTCGGCAAGAATCTCGCGCCCCGCGTCGCGGCGCTGCTCGATGTGGCGCAGATCTCCGACATCGTCTCGGTCGTGAGCGCGGACACTTTCGTCCGCCCGATCTATGCCGGCAATGCCCTTGCGACCGTGCAATCGAAGGACAGGATCAAGATCATCACCGTGCGAACGACGGGTTTCGACGCGGCTTCCGCAAACGGCGGCTCGGGCGCAGTCGAAACCCTTCAGCCGGGCGCGGATTGGGGCCTGTCCGCGCTCGTCGGCCGCGCGCTCACCAAGTCCGAGCGCCCCGAGCTGACTTCCGCGCGCGTGGTGGTGTCGGGCGGGCGCGGCATGGGCTCGGGGGACAATTTCAAGATTCTCGAACGGCTCGCCGACAAGCTGGGTGCAGCGATGGGCGCATCGCGCGCGGCGGTGGACGCGGGATTCGTGCCGAACGACTGGCAGGTCGGGCAGACCGGCAAGATCGTCGCGCCGGAGCTCTACATCGCGGTGGGCATCTCGGGGGCGATCCAGCACCTCGCGGGCATGAAGGACAGCCGCGTCATCGTCGCCATCAACAAGGACGAGGAAGCGCCGATATTCCAGGTGGCAGACTACGGGATCGTGGGAGACTTGTTCCGGATCGTTCCGGAAATGGTAAAAGAGCTGGGATAAACTCGCTTTTGCAAAGGCACATATGAGCGAATACAAGGCACCGCTGCGCGACATGCACTTCGTGCTGCAGGAATTGGCCGGACTGGCCGAGATCGCGAAGCTGCCCGGCTGCGAGGAGATCAACGCCGAGCTCGTCGACCAGATTCTCGAGGAGAGCGCGAAGTTCGCGAGCGGTGTCCTCTCGCCGCTCAACCAGCCTGCCGACAAGGAGGGCTCGAAGTGGGACCAGGGCAAGGTCACCACTCCCAAGGGTTTCAAGGAAGCGTACCGGCAGTTCGTCGAGGCGGGCTGGAACGCGCTGCAGGCGCCCGCCGAGCACGGCGGGCAGGGGCTGCCGAAGATCGTCTCGACGCCGGTCGTCGAGATGTGGAAGTCGGCGAATCTGTCTTTCTCGCTTGTCGCGATGCTCACCGCGGGCGCGGTCGAGGCATTGATCCTGCGCGGCACCGAGCAACAGAAAAAGCAATACCTGCCGAAGATGATCGCGGGCAGCTGGACCGGCACGATGAACCTCACCGAGCCGCAGGCGGGGTCCGATCTGGCGCTCGTTCGGACCAAGGCGATCCGCGAAGCAGACCATTACCGCGTCTCGGGGCAGAAAATCTTCATCACCTACGGCGAGCACGATCTGGCGGAGAACATCATCCACCTCGTGCTCGCGCGCGTCGAGGGCGCGCCCGAGGGCGTTCGCGGCATCTCGATGTTCCTCGTGCCGAAGTTCCTGGTGAACGCCGACGGCTCGATCGGGCAGAGGAACGAGGTGCTGTGCGCCTCGATCGAGCACAAGCTCGGCATCCACGCGAGCCCGACCGCCGTCCTCGTATACGAAAACGCGGCCGGCTACTTGGTCGGCGAGGAAAACCACGGGCTCGAATACATGTTCATCATGATGAACTTGGCTCGATTCGCCGTCGGCCTGGAGGGCCTCGCGATCGCCGAGCGCGCCTACCAGCAGGCGCTCGCGTACGCGAAGGAGCGCGTCCAGAGCCGCGACGTCGCGGGCGGCGGCAAGGCGGTGACCATCATCCACCACCCGGACGTGCGCCGCATGCTGATGAGCATGAAGTCGCAGACCGAGGCGATGCGCGCGTTGGGCTATGTCGTCGCGGCGGCGGTGGACAAGTCCCTGAGGCACCCGGACAAGGAGGAGCGCGCGCGCAACCAGGCTTTCGCCGATCTCATGATCCCGATCGTGAAGGGCTGGTTCACCGAGACCGGCATCGAGGTGGCGTCCACGGGCATCCAGGTGCACGGCGGCATGGGCTTCATCGAGGAGACTGGAGCGGCCCAGCACCTGCGCGACGCGAGGATCACGACGATCTACGAAGGCACGACCGGCATCCAGGCGAACGACCTCATCGGCCGCAAGATTGCGCGCGAAGGCGGCGCGACCGCGAAGGAGATGATCGCGGTGATGCGCGCGGTGGAAGCGGAGCTCGGCAAGGCGGCGGGGGAGGACATGGCCGCGACGCGCGAGGCCTTGTCCGCGGCGCTGACCGCGGCCGAGGAGTGCGTCTCCTGGATGGTCATCACCTACGGCAGCGACATCAAGGCGGCGCACGCCGGCGCCGTGCCCTTCCTGAAGCTCATGGGCATCGTCTGCGGCGGCTGGCAGATGGCGCGCGCCGCGCTCGTCGCGCAGCAGCGGCTGTCGGAAGGCAAGGGCGACAAGTCCTTCTACGAGGCGAAAATCAAGACCGCGCGGTTCTACGCCGATCACCTGCTGACCCAAGCGCCGGGGCTTCGAAACACGATCGTGCACGGCGCGGCGGGGGTGATGGCGCTGGCGGAGGGGCAGTTTTGAGCCCTCACCCCGCGCGCGTGCACGAGCGCATCGTCTTGCTCTGAAGTATGGCCGCCGGACCGCAAACTCTCGGTCGCTACGTGCTCGAGCGGGTCCTCGGCAAGGGGGCGATGGGCATCGTCTACGAGGCTCTCGATCCCAAGCTTCACCGCAAGGTGGCGATCAAAACCATTCTGATCAGCCAGCTCGACGAGGAGACCTCGAAGGATTTCTCGATGCGTTTCGTGCGCGAAGCGCATGCTGTGGCCCGGCTCAATCACCCGAACATCGTCCAGGTCTACGACTTCGGCGAAGAAGGCGACATCGCCTACCTCGTCATGGAGTTCATCCGCGGCAACGAGCTGAAGTCGGCCCTGGCCACGAGCCAGGTTTTTGACCGGAAGCAAAGCGTGCGCATCATGTGCGAGCTGCTGGACGCGCTCGACTTCGCGCACGAGGCGGGCGTGATCCACCGCGACATCAAGCCCGCCAACGTGATGCTGGACGGCCAGGGCCGGGCCAAGCTCACCGATTTCGGCGTGGCCCGCGTCACGGATGCGGACCGCACGAACGCGGAGCGCACGCAGGCCGGTACCATGGTCGGCACGCCCGCCTACATGTCGCCCGAACAGATCCAGGGGCAGCGCGTCGACCGGCGCAGCGACATTTTCTCGGCGGGCATCATTCTTTACCAGTTTTTGACCGGCCAGAAGCCGTTTACTGGGGAGGGCGCATGGACCGTCGCGAAGAAGATCATCCATGACGACCCCCCGATGCCGTCGTCGATCAACGTGGCGGTCTCGCCCGAGTTCGACCGGGTGGTGGCCAAGGCGCTGGCGAAGAATCCCGACCAGCGTTTCTCGACCGCGCGCGAATTCGCGGAGGCGCTCAGGCGCGCCGCGGAAGGGAAGCCGGCGTTACCGGACGCCGAACCCACCCTCGTCGTGCCGCGCGAGCCCGCTGTCTCTCAGGCCACCCATCCGGAGGCGCTGCGATCCGGGGAAATGGAGCTCGAGTTCTGGCGCTCGATCAAGGACAGCGACGACCCGAACGATTTCGAGCTCTACGTGCGGCAGTTTCCTCAAGGCGTCTACGCGTCGCTCGCGGGACGCAAGGCCTCCAAGCTGCGGAGCGGCGTCCCTGCCGACGACAGCGGCACCCGCACCATGGCGGAAGCCGACAGGACGCGGCTTCAGAGGAGTGTCCCGCGCGCCGAAGCCGAGCAGAGCGAGCGACCCGTCGACAAGACCATCAAGCTCGCAGACGCGCCGTCGCCGGAACCTGCGCGAGCCGAGAAAAGACGCTCGATACTCGTACCGGCGATACTCGTGGTACTGGTACTTTCCGGCGCCGCCGCCTATTTCTTTGTGATGAAGGCGAGCCAGCAATCGACCGCTCAGAAGGTCGAGGCCGAGGCAAAGACCAGGCGCGACGCGGCCGAAACGGCAAAGGCCGAGGCGCAAGCGAAGCGCGATGCCGAGGCGAAGGCGCAGCGCGATGCCCAGGCGAAGCGCGACGCCGAGGAACAAGCGAAACGGGCTGCCGAGGCACAGGGCCAGCGCGCGGCTGAACTCAAGGCGAAGCGGGAAGCGGAAGCAAAGGCGCAGCGCGCAGCCGAAGCGCAAACGAAACGTGAGGCCGAAGCGCGAGCGAAACGCGAGGCGGAAGCACAGGCGAAGCGCGAAGGCGAAGAGAGAGCGCAACGCGAGGCGAAGGCACAGCGCGAAGCCAAGGTGCAAACACAACGCGACGCGGAGAGTAAAGCAAAGTTGGCTGCCGAGACGTCACTCTGGGACTCGGTCAAATCGAGCCGCAAGGCCGCCGACTTTCAGAAATACCTCAACCGCTACCCGAACGGTCAGTATGCGGAACCGGCGCGCCAGCGCATGCTTGAATTGGAGAGCGCCCGGTTGGAGGAGGCGGCCAAGAAGCAAAAAGAACCGGAAAAGAAGAAGTCGACGATCATCATCCCGCCGACGTTCTAGCAGCGAATCAGAACCGGTAGCCGAGCCTGACCCCGAGGCTGGTGATTTTCTCGGTCACCGTGTACGCGGCCGTGGTGACGACCCCGAAGTTGTACTTGTATTGCTGGTATCTCAAATCGGCAGTTGCTCCCAGGGCCGGGGTGATCGGGTAGGTATAAGCCCCCCCAAGGCTGAAACCGAAGGTGGTGTCGGCGTCGTTGTTGAAGCCGCTGTCGTCCTTCCACTTGCCCTTCATCCCGGCAATGGCGAAGCTCCCGCTGAACTGGCCGCGCAGCGCCGGAATCCCTCCGCCCACGCCGACGAAGATCCCCTGGCTGTCGAATTTATCCTTGGTAAAACCCAGTACACTGGGTGCGTTGAGTTGGGTGTTGCTTACGGTGTAGCCGCCAAAACCCGAGACGCTCGCACCCTGGGCAAAAGCATGGCTGTAGCCCCCCGTCAGGGTGTAGGAATCGTGCGAAAAATCCTGCTTCTCGCTGGTTACGGAATTCCACAAGTCGTGCGTGGCGCTGAGGCTCTGCTGCGCCGCGAAATCGACATAGATTCCCTTGGGCGATATCCAGGTCAGGCCGACATTGGCCGCCGTGTAACTGGACTTCGCAGTCTGATTGCTATAGCCGACGGGGGCGTTCTGGTCGAACGAAATCCTATAGCTGGTCGGCGCAAGCCCGCCGTACAGACGGAACACGTTCTGGGCCTGCGCCACAACGGGAAAAAAGGCAAAGACGAAAAGCGACGCCCACAACTCAATTCGGTGTGTTTTCATGGCAATCGACCTCCCTGTGGTTCAATTGTGTCAGTTTCCTGCGGAAATTGGAATCCGCGATGCGCTTCGATCAGCCGTTCCAGAGCGTCGCCGGCGCGCTCGAGCGCGCGCGCGTCGCCGAGCAGCCTGAGGTCGTGTTGGGCGGCGAGGACGATCCCGAACAGCTCGAAGGTCAATTGCCAGGGATCGGTCTGAGGTTTGAGATGCCCCTCGTCGATGGCAAGGCGGATCGCCTTGGCGATTGCGCCGCGCAGCTCGCGCTGCCCGGCTACGAGCAGGTCGCGCACGGGGCCGGGGCGATCGTCATATTCGGCGGAGGCGGCGAGCATGAGACAGCCGCCGGGGAGATCCTCGTTGCTTTCGAGCCAGGCGAGCCAGTTCGAGAACAGGGCTCTGAGACGCGGCAGGCCTTGGTCCTGCTTCACGGCGGGGGAAACCACTTGCTCGAGGAAAAGCTCTTGCGCCCGCCTGAGCGTCCGGACTTGCAAGTCTTCCTTGGAACCGAAGTGAGCGAAGAGGCCGCTCTTGGACATATCAAGTCGTTCGGCGAGCGAGCCGATGCTCAATCCCTCCAAGCCGACTTGACTTGCGAATGCGACGGCCTCGTTGAGGATCAAAGCGCGCGTCTGCTCGCCTTTGCGCATCCGCACAAAATAGTACGAACGTTCGCTATTGGCAACTATTTCTTTTTGTTTTGAGGGGTTAAAAGAGGATTACATGTTCGGGTAGTTCGGTCCGCCCCCGCCCTGTGGCGCGACCCAGACGATGTTCTGGGCCGGATCCTTGATGTCGCAGGTCTTGCAGTGGACGCAGTTCTGCGCGTTGATCTGGAGCCGGTCGGTGCCGTCGCCGTTCTTCACGAATTCGTACACGCCCGCCGGGCAGTAGCGGCTTTCGGGGCCTGCGTATTTCGCGAGGTTCAAGCCGACGGGGACGGTCGCGTCCTTGAGAATCAGGTGGCAGGGCTGGTTCTCCTCGTGGTTTGTATTGGAGATGTATACCGAGGAGAGGCGGTCGAATGTGAGCTTTCCGTCGGGCTTCGGATAATCGATGGGCTTGCACTCCGAGGCGGGCCTGAGGCATTCGTGGTCGGCGTGCCCGTGGTGCAGCGTCCAGGGAAATTTTCCGCCGAGCAGGGTCTGCTCGACTCCGACCATCACGGTCCCGGAGTAAAGTCCCTTGGACATCCACTGCTTGAAGTTGCGCGCGCGGTAGAGCTCGTCGAACAGCCACGAATCGCCGAACGCGGCTGGATAAGCTTCGAGCTCGTCTCCGGATCGTCGCGCCTGCAACGCGGCGAACGCGGCTTCCGCTGCGAGCATGCCGGACTTGATCGCCGCGTGGCTGCCTTTTATTCGCGAGGCGTCGAGGAATCCGGCTTCGTCTCCGACAAGGCACCCGCCCGGAAACGTGAGCTTGGGCAACGACATCAGGCCGCCGGCGGCGATGGCGCGCGCGCCGTAGGCGATGCGCTTGCCGCCTTCGAGGAACATGCGGATGTCCGGATGGGTCTTGTAGCGCTGGAATTCCTCGTAAGGATCGAGGTAAGGATTGGCGTAGGCGAGTCCGACGACAAAGCCCACCGACACAAGCTTGTCTTCCATGTGATAGAGGAACGACCCGCCGTAGGTGTCCGCGTCCAGCGGCCAGCCGGCCGAGTGAATGACGAGTCCCGGCTGGTGCTGTTTCGGCTCGATCTCCCAGAGTTCCTTCAGGCCGATGCCGTATACCTGCGGATCCGAGTTCGCGTTCAGGCGATAACGCTCCATCAGCCGCCTGCCCAGATGCCCGCGGCAGCCTTCGGCGAAAAAGACGTACTTGCCGTGCAGCTCGATCCCCGGCTGATACTGGTCGGTCGGCTCGCCGTCGCGTCCCACGCCCATGTCGCCGGTGGCCACGCCCTTGACCGCGCCCTTTTCGTCGTAAAGAACTTCGGCGGCAGCGAAACCGGGATAAATCTCGACGCCGAGGCTCTCGGCCTGCTTTCCGAGCCAGCGGCACACGTTGCAGAGGCTGACGACGTAGTTGCCGTGGTTCCTGAAGCATTCGGGCAGGAGAAAGTCGGGGACCTTGAACGAGCCGGATCGGGTGAGAAAAAGGAAGCGGTCTTCGCTCACCGGGGTGTTGAGCGGGGCCCCGTGCGCCTTCCAGTCGGGAAAGAGCTCCTCCAGCGCGCGCGGGTCCATCACGGCGCCGGAGAGGATGTGTGCGCCGATCTCCGAGCCTTTTTCGATCACGCACACGCCCAGTTCGACCGCCTGCTGCGCCGCGAGCTGCTTGAGCCGGATCGCGCTGGCAAGTCCGGCCGGCCCTCCGCCGACCACGACCACGTCGAACTGCATCGATTCGCGTGCCATGCTTCTCCCGATCCCGTTCAAGCGCGATCTGCAAATTATAATGTCCAATCCGCAAGGGGAGAGGAGACCGCCATGGCCGAAAGACCGCTCTGGACGCCGAGTCCTGAGCGCATAGAAGAAGCGAACCTCACGCGTTTCGCGCGCCAGGCGATCCGCGACTGGAAGCTCGGATTCAACGACTATCCGGCTTTCTACGGTTGGACGATCGAGCACCCCGAGCAGTTCTGGGATTCGCTGTGGAAGTTCGCGAGCGTGCGCGCGAGCGCGAAGGGCGCGCGGGTTCTCGTCGACGGCGACCGGATGCCGGGCGCGCGCTGGTATCCGGAAGCGCGGCTCAACTTCGCCGAGAACCTGCTGCGGCGGCGCGACGCGTCCACGGCGATGGTGTTCTGGGGCGAAGACAAGGTCAAGCGGCGCCTCACGCATCGCGAGCTGCACGAGCAAGTCTCGCGCATCGCGCAGGGACTGCGCGCGCTGGGCGTCGCACCCGGCGACCGGGTCGCCGCTTATCTGCCCAACCTGCCCGAGGCGATCTCGGCGATGCTTGCCGCAACGAGCATCGGCGCGACCTTCTCGACATGTTCCCCTGATTTCGGGGTGCAGGGCGTGCTCGACCGCTTCGGCCAGATCGCGCCCGCGGTGCTGTTCGCGGCTGACGGCTACTTCTACAACGGAAAGGAAATCGACTCGCTCCAGAAGGTGCGCGACATCGCGGCGAGGCTACCGAGCCTGAAGCGCGTCGTCGTCGTTCCCTACGTGAGCGATCAGCCGGACGTTTCCGCCATTGCGCTCGCGCAGCGCCTCGAGGATTTCATCGCGGGTCGGCCCGCGACCGACATCCGCTTCGAGCAGCTGCCCTTCGACCATCCGCTGTACATCCTGTTCTCCTCCGGCACGACCGGGGTGCCCAAGTGCATCGTGCACGGGGCCGGCGGCGCGCTGCTCAAGCACGTCTGCGAACAGCAGCTGCATTGCGACGTGAAGCCAGGAGATCGGCTGTTCTACTTCACCACGCTGGGCTGGATGATGTGGAACTGGCTCGCCTCGGCGCTCGCTTCGGGCTCGACATTGCTGCTCTACGACGGCTCGCCCTTCGTGGAGAAAGGCCACATCCTTTTCGACTACGCCGATGCCGAGGGGATGACGCATCTCGGCACCTCCGCGAAGTTCATCGACGCCCTCCTCAAGGCGGGCGTGGAGCCGGCGAAAACGCACCGGCTCGAGCACGTGCGCACGGTGCTCTCGACAGGCTCCCCGCTCGCCCCCGAGGGTTTCGACTACGTCTACAGGGCGATCAAGCGCGACGTATGTCTGTCCTCGATCTCGGGCGGCACCGACATCTGCGGATGCTTCGTGCTCGGCAACCCGATCCTGCCGGTGTGGCGCGGCGAAATCCAGTGCCGGGCCCTCGGTCTCAAGGTCGAGGTGTTCGACGAAAACGCCCGCTCGGTGAAAGAGCAAAAGGGCGAGCTCGTCTGCACGCGGTCGTTTCCGTCGCTGCCGGTCGGATTCTGGAACGACCCCGACGGAACGAAATACCGGGCCGCCTACTTCGAGAGGTTTCCCGGGGTCTGGACCCACGGCGACTGGTGCGAGATCACCGCTCACGAGGGCATGATCATCTACGGCAGATCGGATGCGGTGCTCAATCCGGGCGGCGTGCGCATCGGAACGGCCGAGATCTACCGCCAGGTCGAGCAGTTGGATGAAGTGGTGGAGTCGCTCGTCATCGGCCAGACCTGGCCGCCGGGGGAGATCGGCGACGTGCGGGTGGTGCTGTTCGTGAAGCTCCGCGAGGGACTCGCGCTCGACGACGCGCTCATCGCCAAGATCAACAACAAGATCCGGACCAACGCTACGCCGCGGCACGTTCCCGCGAAAGTCGTGCAGGTGCCCGATATTCCGCGCACCAAGTCGAACAAGATCGTCGAGCTCGCCGTGCGCAACGTGGTGCACGGGCAGCCGGTGAAGAACCTCGAGGCGCTCGCCAATCCCGAGGCGCTCGCGCATTTCCGGAATCGACCGGAGCTCGCTTGAGCCCTAGAGCGCCGCGTAGAGCTGCCTCTGCATCATGCGGATATGATAGCGAAGCCGCGCGCGGATTGAGCGGGGAGGGGTTTTCATGTACCATTCTCCATCCCATCCCCCTGGTTTTAGATGGCCAAGTATGTGTTCGTGTCGGGCGGTGTGGTTTCCTCTTTGGGGAAGGGGATAGCCGCCGCCTCCCTCGCCGCGATCCTCGAATCGCGCGGCATCAAAGTCACCCTCCTCAAGCTCGACCCGTACATCAACGTCGATCCCGGCACCATGAGCCCCTTCCAGCACGGGGAGGTGTTCGTTACCGAAGACGGCGCCGAGACCGACCTCGATCTGGGCCACTACGAGCGTTTCCAGTCGGCCCGGATGCACCGCAACAACAACTTCACCACCGGCCAGATCTACGATTCGGTGATAAAAAAAGAGCGCCGCGGCGACTACCTCGGCCGCACCGTGCAGGTGATCCCGCATGTCACCGACGAGATCAAGGCGTTCATCGCGCGCGGCGCGGGCGAAGCCGAAGTGGCGATCGTCGAGATCGGCGGCACGGTCGGGGACATCGAGTCGCTGCCCTTCCTCGAAGCGGTGCGGCAGATGGGGCTTGAGCTCGGTGCGCACAACACCTGCTACGTCCACTTGACGCTCGTGCCTTTCATCAAGAGCGCAGGCGAGATCAAGACCAAGCCCACTCAGCACTCGGTGAAAGAGCTGCGCGGGATCGGCATCCAGCCCGATGCGCTCTTGTGCCGCTCGGACCGGCCCATTTCCGAAGAAGAAAAGAAAAAGATCGCGCTGTTTACCAACGTTCAGGCCAACGCCGTCATCTCGGTCTGGGATGCGGACTCGATTTACAGGATTCCCTGGATGCTGCACCAGCAGATGCTCGACGAGATCGTCTGCCACAAGCTCGGCATCATCGCCAAGCCCGCCGAACTCAGGGCGTGGAAAAAGCTGCTCGAGGCGCTCGAGCACCCTCAGCACGAGATCACCGTCGCCATGGTCGGCAAGTACGTCGATCTCGCCGATTCCTACAAGTCGCTCAACGAGGCGCTCGTGCATGCGGGAATTCACGCGCGGAGCAAAGTGAATATCCGCTATGTGGACTCGGAGGCGATCGAAAAGGAAGGCACCGGCGCGCTGTTGAAGGGGGTGGACGCAATACTTGTTCCCGGAGGCTTCGGCAAGCGCGGCGTGGAAGGCATGATGAAGGCGATCCAGTACGCGCGCGAGAACAAGGTCCCGTATCTCGGCATATGCCTGGGCATGCAGCTCGCGGTGATCGAGTTTGCGCGCAACGTCGCCGGCCTCGCGGGCGCGAACAGCACGGAATTCGACCGCGACACGCCGCACCCCGTGATCGCGCTCGTGACCGAGTGGCAGGACCGCGACGGCCGGATCGAGCACCGCGACGAAAAGTCCGATCTCGGCGGGACGATGCGCCTGGGCGCTCAGGGCGCCGCGCTCGAGTCCGGGAGCCTCGCGCGCAAGGTCTACGGCGCGGACGTGATCAACGAACGCCACCGCCACCGCTACGAAGTCAACAACCAGTACGTGCAGCGATTGAAGGACAAGGGCTTGCGGGTTTCCGGCCTCACCCAGCGCGAGCAGCTCTGCGAGATGATCGAGCTGCCTTCGCATCCCTGGCTGATCGGCTGCCAGTTCCATCCGGAATTCACTTCGACGCCCCGCGGCGGCCATCCGCTCTTTGCCGCGTTCGTCGAGGCCGCTCTGCAGTACCAGGCCGGCAAGACCAAGACCGCGATCGCGGCTTGAGAGCATGAAGCTTTGCGGTTTTGAGGCCGGCCTCGACAAGCCCCTGTTCCTGATTGCCGGACCGTGCGTGGTCGAATCGCGTCAGATGGCGTTCGACACTGCGTCTGCGCTGAAGGAAATCTGCAAAGAGCTCGGGGTTCCGTTCATCTACAAATCTTCATACGACAAGGCGAACCGAAGCTCGGGCAAGTCGTACCGCGGCCTCGGGATGGACAAGGGGTTGGAGATTCTCGCAGAGGTGAAGAAGAAGGTCGGCGTGCCGGTGCTGACGGACGTCCACGACAAGGAAGATGCCGCGAAAGTCGCGGCGGCCGTTGACGTGCTGCAGACGCCGGCGTTTCTCTGCCGCCAGACCGATTTCATCCACGCCGTCGCCTCAGCGGGAAGGCCGGTCAACATCAAGAAAGGTCAGTTCCTTTCGCCGGCCGAAATGAAGAATGTGGTGGAGAAGGCGCGCGAGGCGAGCGGAAAGGACAACATCCTCGTGTGCGAACGCGGCGCCTCGTTCGGCTACAACAATCTGGTCTCGGACATGCGTTCGCTCGCGATCATGCGCGAGACGGGTTGTCCCGTGGTGTTCGACGCCACGCATTCGGTGCAGCTCCCGGGCGGACAAGGGACTTCTTCCGGAGGACAGCGCGAGTTCGTGCCCGTGCTGGCCCGCGCCGCGGTGGCGAGCGGCGTGGCCGGAGTGTTCATGGAGACCCATCCGGACCCGGACAAGGCGCTCTCGGACGGTCCCAACGCCTGGCCGCTCGACCGGATGAAGGAGTTGCTGGCCACCTTGAAAGAGCTCGACGCGCTGGTGAAGCGCGGGGGCTTTGCGGAGCAGAAACTGAAAACGCAGAATAAGGGCGGATAAATGAGCTCGATCGTCGACGTCGTCGCAAGAGAAATTCTCGACTCGCGGGGCGACCCGACCGTGGAGGCCGATGTGCTGATCGAGTCCGGGGTGATGGGCCGCGCCGCCGTGCCTTCCGGAGCGTCCACGGGCAGCCGCGAGGCGCTGGAACTCCGCGACAAGGACAAGGGGCGCTACGGTGGCAAGGGCGTCCTGAAAGCGGTCGAGCACATCAACACCGAGATATCCGAAGCGATCATGGGTCTGGACGCGCAGGAGCAGAGCTTCATCGACAAAACCCTGGTCGAGCTCGACGGCACCGAGAACAAGTCGCGGCTCGGCGCGAACGCGGTACTCGCTGTCTCGATGGCGGTGGCCAAGGCGGCGGCGGAGGAGTCGGGCCTGCCGCTGTACCGCTACTTCGGCGGCTCCGGTGCGATGCAGATGCCCGTACCGATGATGAACGTCATCAACGGCGGGGCTCACGCGAGCAACAACCTCGATATCCAGGAATTCATGGTCGTGCCGGTTGGTGCGGCGAGCTTTCGCGAAGCCCTGCGCTGCGGCGCGGAAGTCTTCCATGCGCTGAAGAGCCTTCTCGAGGGCAAGCGCCTGTCGACGACGGTCGGCGACGAGGGCGGGTTCGCGCCGAACCTGCCGAGCAACGAAGCGGCGCTGCAGTTGGTGCTCGAGGCGATCGACCGCGCGGGATATCACGCGGGCACGAACGTCGCGCTCGCGCTCGATTGCGCCAGCTCCGAGTTCTACCAGGACGGCAAATACGTTCTCGACTCAAAAAAGCAAAAACTCGGCTCGTCGGAGTTCGGTGATTTTCTCGCCGGCTGGGCGGACAAATACCCGATCATCAGCATCGAAGACGGGATGGCCGAGTCGGACTGGGACGGCTGGCGCGCACTGACCGAGAGGCTCGGCAAGAAGGTGCAGCTGGTGGGTGACGACGTATTCGTCACCAACACCAAGATCTTGCGCGAAGGAATTCAGCTCGGCATTGCCAACTCGATCCTCATCAAGGTCAACCAGATCGGGACGCTCACCGAGACTTTCGCGGCGATCGAGCTCGCGAAGCGCTCGGGTTATACCGCGGTGATTTCGCACCGCTCGGGGGAGACCGAGGACACGACGATAGCCGACATCGCCGTCGGCATGAACGCGCTGCAGATCAAGACCGGGTCGCTGTCGCGCTCGGATCGCGTCGCTAAATACAACCAGCTGCTGCGTATCGAGGAAGACCTTGGCGACGCCGTCGGCTACCCGGGGCGGGACGCCTTCTATCAGCTGAGATGAAAATACTTGCCTTTACCCTCGCCGCGTTCATCCTGCTGCTGCAGTATCCCTTGTGGCTCGGCAAGGGCGGATGGCTGCGGGTATGGAGCCTCGACCGGCAGGTGCAGGAGCAGAAGGAAGCGAACGCCGGGCTGCGCCGGCGCAACGGCGCGCTCGATGCCGAAGTGCGCGACCTGAAGCAGGGCTTCGACGCGATCGAGGAGCGTGCCCGCTACGAGCTTGGGATGATCAAGCAGGACGAGATCTTCTTCCAGGTCGTTGCGCCATCTTCTAAGTCCGCCGAAGCGCCAGTAGTCCTCAGGAAAACTCGATGAACATCGCCGAGGTCCACACCTTGGCGTCGTCGGTCTGGCGGCCGTAGAAGTACACGGGCCGGAAGCCGTGCGGGCCGTTGGCCGGCTCGATTTCAAGCGAGCCACTGATATCGCGCGGCAATTGCTCATCGGTGATACGCTCGGCCGCGAGAAATAGCTCGGTGCCGCCCAAGTCTTTGTGCAGGCTGCCGGCTTGAAGAAGTTCGGCGCCGGTGACTTCCCAATCAAACGTCGGACAGTGAATGAATGGGTTGCCCTCGAGGGGATTGCCGACCTTCACGTAACCATCGATCCTGCCGGCAAGGCGGATGCGGCATTTCTCCAGGTTCCCGATATCGATGACCACGCAATCGGCGTCGCCGTAGGTGTCCGTGCGGAAACCGATGTCCGTCGGCCCTGCCCGCCATACCGATTCCTCCGGGTGCTCGAAGCCGCCGCCGGCAAAGGCGTGGATCGTGCCGTTGACGACGCTGATCGTGCCGCGCCACTCCGCCCAGCGGTAACGGTCCGGGATGCGCGCGCCGCCCCAGCGTACGCGGATGCGCCGCTCGGAGTAGCCTGCCTCCTTCTGAAAATCGCGCCGCCAGAGGCAGCCGTCATGGTCATAGGCGGCGATCTCGTCCCAGCCCGTACTCCCCAGGAAGCGGTATTCGATCCCGGCGGCCCCTTTGCTGCGGAATTCATCCCCCTGCAGGTGGCTGCCGCAACGCGCGAGCGCAACCAGACGCTCTCCCGTCGCGGCAAAAGTGTGACGCGCTCGCAAGGCGCGGCCGACGGTTGCTCGATCGAGCTTGTCGGCGATGATCCCGGTGATGCCGCCCTTAGTGCCGAAGACCTGCGTGCCCGGCAAACCGCCTCCAGGACGCCCGCGGTGTTCGTCCCCGCTTGCCGACGCGCCGAGCTTGTAGCCGCGTTGAATGACGTCTTGGTAGAGCCAACCAAAGTGACCCCAGGAAGAGCTGATCTCGATGAGTCGCTCCAGCCCCGGGTGGTGCCAATCCGGGATATAACGGCGCCCGCCTACGTGCGGCATGATGAGGTGGTTTTCCGGATCGTGACAATACGCGAGCCACAGCTCCTCGATCGGCCAGCGGCCGACATTGACGCCGGTCCCTTTCATGTCTTCGTTCCAGGTGAACGTACGGTTGTGCTCGCCCTTGTTGTTGTATGGAAATTCCGGCTTCTTGCCGTGCAGGAACACGACGTTGTGATCGCCGCCGGCCGTTGAGCTGCCGCACCATTCCTGAACCGGGTAACACACGAGCTCTCCGTCCTTGTGAAACTCGTGCATGGTCTTGACGCCCAGCTCCCAGTTCGTGTCGGTGATCTGGAAGTCGTTCGCGGTGTAGCTGATGACATCGAGGCCGGCGATATCGCGCCCGTACGCGGTGTTGTACGCGGGGCTGTTCGTGCCTACCGTATCGTGCGCGTGCACATGCAGATCACCGTAGAAGATCCTGGGGCAGGGCGCGCGCTCGTCGATCGTCACGTAGTGTAGCGCTTCGGCAACGTCGAGCGCGCCGGGCATGTGGGCCCTGATCGCAAGTTCTCCGGGCGCGCGCGGCAAATCCTCGATCGCGGCGTTCGCCCACCGTTTCGTATCGAACTCGATGGTTTTTCCATAGACTGCGTTTCCGTCAAGAGTCGCCGTGATTTCGACCTCTCCACCGGAGTCGACGCACGCATTGCCCCAGCGGTCATGGGCGTTGATGCGGACCGCGAAAGGCGTTCCGGGCTTCACCAGCCGAGGCCCGACGAGCGCGAGAGCCGCGGGGGCGCCCGCCACGATGTCGATGATCACATCACCGGGAACTGCAACGAAGCGCGACGTGCCGAGAGGGTCTACATAGGAGCGGAAGCAGAATTTGTCTTCCACAAAGGTCTGAACGCGGGTCCCCGGCCCACCCATGCGGCGGTCACCCAACCGGATGATGATGTGATCACCGGCGTTGAGATAGCCGTCCACAGTGTCGACGATAACTGCTTTCTGGAACGGACGCTCGTGGCCCTTCTGGTCGAAGCGGACCTTGAGCGATTGCACGGTCGCCGGGCTCTGCCCCTTCACGAGAGGCCCTGCCTGGTACTCGGCCGACACATAGTTCGCTCCGCGGGGATCGACGGTCTGGAATAGCGCCCAATCGGAATAGAATTTGAAGGTCGCCTTGAACCACGCGCCGTCTGCGACGCCGCAGGCGCCGACCTCGTAGTCGAGCACGATTTCGTTCCAGCTCCCGGCGACGAGTCGGTCGACGTTGCAGGCCACTTTGCCGACGAACGCCTTCGACTTGTTCAGTTCGTAGAGCCCCGCGGGGGCGATATAGTCGCCGAGGTGCTCGTGTAATTTTCGTTCCGTCAGTTTTTCCTGCCTCGCATGGGACAAATCGATCGGCTTGTTCATTTCTGACTCCTTCTACTTGGCGCGTCAACCCGCCGCGCTGAATGGCCAGGGCGCCGACGGATCCCAGACAGGGATCCCCAATAGTGCGTACCACGGGGCCATGACGAGGATGCCGTAGGCAATGCCAATCAACACGGACACCCAGCCCACCTTGGCGTAGTCCGTCATATTGAAGGTACCGCTGCTGTAGGCGATGACGGCGGCCGTGATCTGGGTCGGAAGAATATAGGCGAAGGAATCCGTGTCGGCAACCAGCATCGTAAAGGCGACCGGATGCAGTCCGAGCTTTGGCGCCATCGCGAGCAGCACGGGTGCAAGCATCGTGACGGCGGCGACGTTGGAGAGCATGCCGAGCCGGATGATATGCGTGCCGACCATAAGTATCAGCAGGATCGCCCACCACGGATGGCCCTGGGCAAGCGGGTGAACGTGATCAGCGAGCCATTTCGCAAGTCCCGAAGTCGACATCGCGTCAGACAGCGACAGCGCCCCGGCGAGCAGCAGCAGGGTGCCCCAGATGGTGCGATCCTGCAATTCCTTCCACCTGAACTTGAACAAACCCGGGGTAAACAACAGCGCGAGCCCGATCAGGGCTGCGTTATGCGAGGCCACCTTGTGCCACTGCTCGGTCATCCAGGCGAGCGCGATCAATCCAAACACGCCGAGGATCAGCCATTCGCCCTGGGTCGTCTTCGGCAGGTCGCGGTGTTGCTTCCGCACCGCTTCGAAGCCGCCCGCGATGGAAACGCCGCGGGTCTTGAAGTAGTGCTGCACCCACCATTGCGTGAGCACGAACATGCCTAGATACGGCCATTGCAGCAGGAACCAGTCGAAATAGGAAATGCGCAAGCCGAGATTTTTCTCGAATAGGCCGATGATGACGAGATTCGGCAGATGCGCGGTCATAATGCACATCCCGCTGATCATCGAGCCGTAGACCAGCGTCTGAATCACGATCGCCTTCTTGCCGTCTCGCTCCTCGCGGCTGTCGCCGAAGAACTTGGTGATGCCGTTGATGACCGGGAGTAGGGCTGCGGCGCGTGCATTGGCGGCCGGGATGACCAACGACAGCACCACATTGACGGCGAACATGGCCCAGATCACACCGTTGACCGTCTTGACCTTCATCCAATTGAGCAGGGAAAGGGCGATGCGACGGTCGAGACCGGCGGCCTGCATGATCGCCGCGAAGATGAAAGCCGATAAGCAAAGGAACGCTACCGGTGTTGCAAACCCCTCCGCAGCCCTGGAAAACGGCTTGGCGGCGCCCGTCACGACGAGCAGCATCGGGATGAGCAGGCCGGAGACGCCGGCGGGGATTGCTTCGAAGATCCACATGGTGCACGCCCATGCCATGACCGCGAGCGCTGCCTTTCCAGCCGGCTGCAGTCCCTCCGGGACAGCCATGCCGAACAAGACAAAGAAGAAAATCAACCACGCGATGGCAAAGCCGACTAAAGTCTTGCGGGGCGGCAGCCCCATAGCCGCGATGTTCGCGCCAAACTGCCGCAGAAAGCCCAGCGCGGATATTCGTCCCTCGTTCATTCCCTTGGCGCCCCGCGTCATCTGTGCCTTATGGCTGCTGATACCGGCTATTGGTCGAAGGACTATTCCTTGGCGACCTCGAGCTCGCCGAGCCACTTGAGCAGATCCAGGAAAGCCTCCGAGGAAGTTTCTTTGAATCCCGTGAGCCCAATCTTCTTCAGTACCGCAACTCCTTTCTCGGTGGATTCGAGCGCGATGAGCGCGGTGCGGATCTTTCCGATCTGAGCCGGGGAAATCTTGGGTGAGGCGACGAGCGGAGTATTGGGGACTTCGGGACTTTTCGCGATGACGCGCCCGCCGCGCTTTTCCCAGGTGCGGCCTACCCCGGAGAAAGAGGCGACTACACCGACATCGAAAAAGCCGTTCTCCATCGACCAGCCGATTGCGGCCTGGTCCCGCATGGCGCGCACCTGCTCCGCCGCCATCGAAATCTTGTTGTCGCGCATCATAGCGTTCGCGATACGCCACATGTAAGCATAGCGATCCGGCGTAACGATCCGCTTGCCCTTCACGTCGGCGATAGTCTTGAGGGGAGAATTCTTGTTCACGATGAAAAGCGCATGAGCGGGTTCTTTCGCGACGACGACCGGCCGGTAGCCGTGATCGCGAATAGCTTCGGCGAGAATGTCGGCCGGGCGCGACAGCACCAGGGCGTAAGCCCCGGTTTCAACGGATTGGCGGAGCACTTTGATGTCACGCACCGCGACCAGACTCAGTCGGGCGCCGAGCGCCCTTTCCACGAATTTCGTGAATTCTTGGTAGCGAAGGAAGACTTCCGTCGCGTCAAGGTTACCCGACCCGCCCTCGTTGATTGCAAAAATGAGCTGGCCCTGAGGCTGCGTGCCTTTGGCCGCCAGCCTTTGCGCGAGCGCATTGGTGTTTGCCGCAAGCGCCAGGGCGAAAACGGCTAGACGGGCGAGCGCGGCCCTCTTGCCGAAAAGGGTTCTTTTCACTTTTCCTCCACGCGTAGGCGTTCCTCGATCGCAGCGTAGTCGAAACCGTGCCGGCCATATACAGCCGCGGCCGCGTCGCTGCGAATGAAATCGATCCAGGCGGCCGCCGCAGCCCCGTGGGGCGCGTTGCGAATCTTCGAGATCGCGAGCTCGTCGCGGAAATTGCCCTCCGCCGGCAGGGCAACGTAATCGAAATACTCGGGCAGGCAGCTCTTCAGATAATCGCCGAAGTGGTAATACATGAGCGCCGCGTCGGCGGCACCGTCAAAGATGAACTGCGGGTTCTCGCGGTGATGTACGGCGACGGGCGAAATCGTGCTCGGCTTCTTCAATAGAAGGTCCGGAAACTGCGATCCACCCTGGGCCCGCAGGGTGTTGGCGTAGCTCTCGAACGAGGCCGGCTCCTGGATGGGGGAGGAGAGCGCGACGCGCACATCCCCGCGCAGCAGATCGGAAATTCCGCGAATGTTCTTCGGATTGCCCGCCCGCACCAGCAACACCACGCCGCGGTTGCGGGCGTACACGGACCAGCCGTCGACATATTTTGCCGCGCGCAGACGGCGCTGCTGACGAGGCCCGGTCATGAACACGTCGGGCCAGAGCTTGTCGGGTCTCACGTCCAGCCAGAAATTACCCAATACGAGCTGACCCGAGGCCATGGCGTCGATGAGGCGTCCTGGCGGAGTCGTCGCGTAGAAGATCCGCTCGACCTTAGCGCCGTTATGGCGCAGTTGCGCCTTCGCCCATCGCCGGAAAGCGGGCAACAACTCGGGGAACACCCGGTACTGGTTCCCCGCCATGAAAATCACGAGATCCGGGTCTTGGCTACTGCCGTGGAAGTCCAGCACTACGTTCGATTTGTCCGAAACGTAGAGGCTCGCCCCCGGCAGTAGCGCGCCCGGCAGCTCCGGCGGCCAAGGCAGGCGTGCCTGCGCGGTCGCAAGCTCGCCGGAAAGGCAAAGAACTCCCGCTGCGATCTTCGAGAGTGTTACCTTGATACGGCGATGCATTTCCGATCCCCTTGCCAAAGTGGCTGCATGTCGCTCAACCACGTAACGGCGTCACCCCGGAATCAGAATCTAACCAAGTGGACACCTAAATCATGTCAGGCATCTGAGACAAATGGTGTCAGGTATCCACGACATCGTATGAGTACCGTGCGAAAACAGGCAGGCTGCAGCTGCGCCGATGAAGGCGGGGCGAAAATGGAAAAGCGCGCGCCCAGGCAATGCTGGTGCGCGCGCCTTCGAGGGAATTAGACTGCTATGCGCGTGCGAAGAGAGTCAACCGAATTGCGCGCGAGTGCAGCCGAACTTGGAGCGGATTTCCTGCATTCCTTCGTCATCGCTGTCATGGTTCGCCGCAACGGCGGGATCGCCCGTCTCCATCGCGAGCGCTGCGCGGTAGTAGGCGAGCGACTGTTGCAGCGCTTGGCACGCCCCGGAAGGTTCATTCATACTGCTGCGTGCTGCAGCCAGTTGAAAAGAAGCCTTACTCGCGGACCAGTAGTCTCTGGATGAATCCGCGTCGGCCGATGAGGCGGGCACGAACGCCGAGCCGCCAAGAAGAAATACAGTAATCAGAGTGGCAAGTTTCCGTTGAGCGATCATGGTTCCCTCCGTAAGTTGAAAGTAGTCCTGTCTAGGGTACCTAAAGCAATACGGATGCCAGGTTTTGTCGCCTTTCCATAAGCGATTTTGGGTCTTTGCGTGCTCTATAATGTGAAATAGTTGGCATTCCGCAAGCTGCTGAAATATGCTCTCTTCAATCCGGAGCGGGAGAAGCGACGAGAGGCCGGGCGATAAGTATCTGATTCGATTTGCAGATCTTTCGCTTCGCTTGGATGACCGCAGGCGGGGCATCAAAAGCAGTCTTTTCAACACCCTCGGACCGTTGCGCAAACGGAGCACGGCATGAAATTCAATCGGCGGCAAACCAAGCGGTTCGAGAGCGACGGTTTCCTCTTTTTTCCCAGCCTGTTCACGCGGGACGAGATCAAGGTTCTTACCGACGAGGTGCCGCGGCTCTACGCGCAGCGCCGACCGGAGAACGTGCGCGAGAAGGGCAG
>Ga0137374_10002428_pt1 | contig 21877 bp, 19 predicted proteins | sample SagtaG_20_FD_104811 | JGI IMG/M metagenome (GOLD analysis project Ga0137374, IMG submission 104811) | Vadose zone soil microbial communities from Sagehorn Ranch, Mendocino, California, USA - Sage1_R_100_16 metaG | ecosystem: Environmental > Terrestrial > Soil > Vadose zone | place: USA... | reverse complement strand
TGCTTGGCGAAGCGACCACCGTGGGTATAAATCGTCTCTCCCGTGTCCTGCCAACCAAAGATCTGCGGCCGACTACAATCGACCATGCCGAGCGTCTGATCAGCCCAGTAGTCGGCGACCGAGGTGCCGTTGAACGTGCCTGGCGTGAATAACGAACGAATGTAGTTTTCAAAGGATGCGGGCGGATTGGTTCCGCCGAGGCGCTGGAATACAATGGCCCAGGGTTTCTTGGGATCAGCAATAGATGCCATTAAGGCCTCCTTGTGGTTTCGTCGGTGAGAGGCTAGCTACGGGATATTTTGTGGTGGTCTTCATTCAAGTGCTCCTTGCTTGAGGTGCTATAGGGATGAGTTGCGCCAGGCAGGCATGATACGCTAAAAGGCGCATCAATTGCCGTCTCTAGTAACGGATGTCGCGGAACCCTCAATTATTCACAGGCATTATATCGCTCATTGTGATTGTTTTTCTTGAGCCTTTGCGTGAGACTTTGGATGTCGGACATGAAATGCTTTCCTTTCCACGATCATGGGATGAAATTGTTCGGTTTGATGATCTTCATAAATCCCTCGAACGCGAAAATATTCTAATTAGTTGAGCGCCCAACTAGGTCTTAAGCAAAGTGTAATTGCATAAGACCCCAATTTGGTGTATTATGCGAAGAGTCTTCGCTTAAGACCCTTTATGTTACAAAGAACAGCCATTATCTTCACCATACTTATCGATGCTTAGAACCGCTAAAACTGGGATTTCAAACTACTTTTCCAACACCATGCCGTTATTATAGGTCTATGACCTCCAAAAATCAATAGACGGTCAACTCCACACCAACCATAGACTCGGTTGGTGATCTTAAAATAATTGCTTATTGTTTACTGGCAGCCTAAACCTCTATATGCTTGACCTGCACAACCTGCCCCATGCGATCAGATTCATAGGCGGCCAGTGTCGCCTCCACGGCGCGTAACCCGTCCATGCCTGTAACTAGGGGTTGCCGGTTTTCACGTAAGGCCGCGGCGAATTCACCGACCATGGCGTGGTTCATGTCTGAACCCCAGTACGCCCAGTTGGAACGCTGCCAATCGTGGCGGTAAACGTTCAAGTTCTGACGGAAAGCATCCACCATCACCGTGCCACACGTGGTGACCATTTCAAAGGTCAATCCACCCCAAGTAGGCCAATACTGTGGCCGAGACCAACTCGCGTCGATGGTTGCAAACAAACCATTTTCAAATGTCAACATCTCCAACGCGCCGGTTTCCACCTGCACTTCGTCGGCATGGAAAATTCTATTGCTGCGTGCGTACATCGTCTCGACTTCGGAGCTAATGAACCAGCGCATCATATCTACCAGATGGACAGTATGATCCATGATCGCGCCGCCGCCCGCCAGTTCAGGATCCACGAACCAAGCGCGATATTTAGTTGGCAATTCGCCTTGATTTGTCGCATTGAAACAATAGACCTTGCCAAAGTCGCCGTTATCTACATGTGTTTTAATTTCCATTAATGGTGCGCTGAAGCGCATGGGGAAAGCTGTCATTAGAAGAACGCCGGCCTTATCGCATGTATCCACAATCGCCTGCGCATCTTTAAGTGTCGTCGCGATTGGTTTCTCACACAATATGTTTACTCCGCGCGAGGCAGCCATTTCCACCAACGGGAGATGACGGTTGTTCTCCGTGCAGATGATCACACCATCCGGTTTAGCTTCGAGCAAAGCCTCGTAAGAGGGAAAGAAACGCGCCTCGTTTTGATCTGCAATTTTTTGGCCGCGTGAGATATCGTCATCAGCAACGCCCAGCAACTCCACGCCGTCCATGCGACGCAGGTTGGAGATATAGGCTTCACCATGATGATGCGCGAACGAGAGGATACCAATCTTCATGATTGCACCTCCGCCAAGGACTGCAATCTCACCGGCTGGCCCATATGAGCAGATTTCAAGGCCGCTTCTGCAATTTGAACGGCGACCAACCCATCGGTCGCGCTGACGCGTGCGGGCTTTCCATCTGCAAGCGCGCTATAGAATTCCTTAATCTGAGTAGTGTATGGACTTTCGCTCACCAGACTGGAGGGTAAGGCAACATCCGGTGTGTCGACTCTGCCAGTCTTGAGAATCAGATTTTGGATAGGAGCCGTGCCATCCGAATCAAATTCGATCAGGCCGCGGTCTCCCGCGATTTCAAGATGTGTGCGGAAAGTAGGAGGCGGATATGCCCATGCACCAGCGATGTGCGAGAGTGCCCCGGAACGATGGCTGAGAATAACCAGACCATAATCAACAGGTGCATTAGGATGAAGTTCGGTCACGCGCCGGGCCGAAACTGATTCCACTTCGCCAGCGACCCAGCGGGCATAATCGTAATCGTGGATCATTAGATCCATAAGAATGCCGCCCGATTTCTCTTCATCGAGGAACCAATTGCCCGCTGGTTTCTTTGGCCGATAACTGCCGCGGTGCAAACGGATGACAGCAGGCTTGCCAATCTGTCCCTCGGCCACTGTAGAATGAGCAAGCGCGTATTCAGGGAAGAAGCGAACTACATGTGCAACAAGTAGCAGTACGCCTGCGTCGCGGCAGGCGTTTAGGATATCCTGTGCTTCTCCTACCGTACGCGCCAGCGGCTTTTCACAAACGATATGTTTTCCTACCGCCGCGGCTTTCAACGCCATTTCACGATGCAAATGTGTGGGCGAGCAAATATCTAGGACGTCTACATCAGGAAGCATCGCATCCAGAGAAGGATAAACTTTTGTGTCATAACGTTTTGCCAATCCGCCAGCTTCATGCAGTGTCTCCGCAGTGAAGCCAACAATTTCAGCAGGTGTTTCAGCCCAACCTGCCGCATGGGTTGTTCCCATAAACCCGACGCCAACGATTCCAACTTTCATAAATCCTCCTATTTAACAGCTCCAGCCGTGATGGAGCGAATCATCTGTTGCGAGAACAAGATGTAAAGGATAAGTATAGGAATCATTGCCAATGTAAGTGATGAAAGTACTGCATTCCAGTCAGAGACGAATTGACCAAGGAATTGCTGAACGCCAAGTGTCACGGTCGCAGTCTTGCTCGAGGGAGCGACGATCAATGGGAACCACAAATCGTTCCAGATTGGAATCATAGTGAAGGTACCAATGGCTCCCAAGGCGGGGCGTACTAGTGGTAAAACCATGCCAAAGATGCGATACTCGCTGGCGCCATCGATGCGCGCCGCGTCCTTCAAATCCTTTGGCACTTGCCGCATAAACTGTGAAAGGATAAAGATGGTTAATGGTAAGGCTTGTGCGACGTAGATTAAGATCAGTCCCGTTAATGTATTAACCAGTTTGAGGCTGACCATCAAACGCAAAATGCCCACCGTGCCGAGACGAATGGGGATCATGATACCGATGGAGAGGTACAACGCCACCAACGCACTGGCCGGGAAATTATACTCAGCCAGTGCAAATGCAGCCATCGCGCCGATAAACAGGGTTAATATCAATGCAACGAAGGTAACCGTGGCGCTATTTAGAAAGTAATATTGAAAATTGGCCCTGTCAGTAACTGTTTGATAACCGATCAAACTGAAGGTCTCTGGGTTGGGAAATGCAAATGGCGCGCCGAAGATCGCTTTTTTGGCTTTGAATGAATTCATCAAAATCATCACGATCGGAAAAAGTGCAATGATGGAATAGATGGTGAGAATTACAATAGGCAGCAGACTTTCGATGGAGCGCCATCTAGCGGAGGAAGGTTTTGTTTTCATCATTTGCCTCACAGCTCGTAGGTCTGGATCCGTCGTGCCCACAGGAACATATAAAGTAATACACCGCCAAGGATGATCAAGAACATCATCGCGGCAACGGTAGCACCCATGGCGGGATTCCCGAGTTGAAGTTGTTGGCCGAAGAATGTGCGGTAGAACAATGTCCCCATAATGTCTGTCGAGAAATCCGGGCCTGCGTTGGCGCCCTTCATCGTATAGATCAAATCGAACGCGTTGAAGTTACCCACAAAAGTAAGAACCCCAACAATCCCAACGGTCGGTAGGATAAGAGGAAATTTTATACGCCAGAACGTATCCCATGCGGTGGCGCCATCCACGCGCGCGGCTTCTGTTAATTCATCGGGAATACCGATCAGCGCCGCATAAAACAAAATCATCGGAATGCCAACGAACTGCCAGACCGAAATAAGCGCAACAGTTACCAGGGCTGTTTCTGGTTTGCCCAGCCATGGACCGAACCACGCGCCCAGCCCAACAGCTTTCAGCATACTTTCTGCAACGCCCCATAATGGGTTAAGAATCAATTGCCATATGAAACCAATGATCACGACGGATAATACTGTAGGCATGAAAATGATCGTGCGAAAGAAATTACGTATCCATCCGCCCTCCGCAAGCAGCGCGGCAAGTAATAAACCAATCGGGTTTTGAACGAGCATATGCACGGCAAAAAAAACAAAGTTATTGCGCAATGCTCTCCAAAAAAAAGGAGCAAAGTTGGAATCTGTAAACAATTTGATGTAGTTTTGCAGTCCTGCAAAACTCTGCTGGTTCTGATTGCCGATTTCAAAGAAGCTCAAACGCAGAGAATTGATCAGGGGAACAACCATAAAGACGGTGTAAAGCAAAACCGCTGGTGCGAGAAATACCACAATATGTGTGGGGAAGAGTGATCGTCGCTTTGGTTGTTGCACAGGACACCTCCTGATGATGGAGCTAATGGTGCCAAGAAAAGACTTCATCCCGACGGATACTTCTTTATCCATCGGGATGAAGCAAACACGTAAACTGACCTATTGCGGCTTATACCATTTATCCAGACCAGCCTGGATTTCTTCACCAGCCTGTTCGGGGGTTAGTGATTTGTTCATCACAGCTGCACTGACGCGCCATAGTTCATTCTCCAGGTTTGGCTCACCGCGATTCAGAATCTGGTAAGAGTTACGGATCGTGGATTTGCACTCATTCCGCCAACTCAGGAACTCGTTGGCTAGCGGGTCATCCAATTTTACTGGGGCTTTGCTCAGCGGGAAGAAACCGGGTAGGGCATTCGCATACATGGTTGCAAACTCATCAGACGCAACCCAGCTCAAGAATGTCTTGGCTTCCTCAGGATGAGGCGTCTTGGTGTTCATACCCATTGCGATGTCGGTATGATCGCTGATGTAGCATTGATCGCCGGCATTTTCCACATAGGGCTTGAAGATGCCGAGGTTGAAACTGGAATCCTTCTCAAACTGGCTGATTTCCCAGGAGCCGGTCGGGTAAATGGCGCCTTTGCCGAGTGTGAAAAGAGTCTGAGAATCGGGATATTTCTCCGCCTCGTAGCCCGTAGGCAGATAGGGAGCCCAATCAGCGAGATCCTGCCAGGTTTTGATGTAGGGTTCGTCGGTGTACTTGGCGGTGCCCGCAATCAAAGCCTGACGGCCTTCCTCGCCCTTCCAGTAATTGGGACCGATGTTCTGGAAGCCCATAGTCGCCGCTTCCCACAGGTCGGAGGTGCCCATCACCAACGGAGTCTCGCCCTTGTCCTTGAGGGTCTTTAATACGTTGAAGAATTCTTCGCGCGTGGTAGGCACCTGCAAGCCGTACTTATCGAAGATATCCTTGTTGTAGAAAAAGCCGTGGATAACGGAAGCCATCGGCACGCAGAAAACATCCTTGCCATCATCTGTAATCCAGGCGCTCTTGGCGACATCACCAAAATTCTCTATGCCCGGCAGATCATTTAAGGAGGCTAGATTTCCCTGTTGAAAAAGCTGGAGGGAGTTATCAAATGGTCGGCAGGTGATCAAATCACCGGCAGTGCCGCCCTGCAATTTGGTGTTGAGGACGCCGTTGTATTCGGCAGGCGCCGTGGGTGCAAAGACCACGTGGATATTCGGATACTTAGCTTCGAAGGCCGGGATGATAGTATCCTCCCAAATGGTCAGATCATCGTTGCGCCAGCTATCGATGGTTAAGGTAACTTTCTCACCGGAAGGGGCTTCGGTTGCGGCGGGTGCTTCCGTGGCCGCGGGAGGCTGAGTAGCGGCAGGAGGTTGCGTTGCCGCTGGGGGCTGGGTTGCTGCACCTCCACCACAGGCGGTCAAAATCAGAGTGAAAACAACCAGCAGGCTGATCATCGTAAACGTCTTACGCATTTTCTTCTCCTTTCAGATTGGTCTTACAGTCGTACATTCACCAAACAAATTTCAGATACATTGACTAGTGAACATCACCTCCTTCTCAATTCCTTACGTCTATCATTATGTTGCCACTTCAACTCGTTATCCTCTTTCCGGATAGCGCATACCAAATAGGCAGTGCCATAGGTTTGTTGCCGTACAGCCGGTCCCCACACGCCGTAGCCGATCTGCGCTTGGATATGCAGTTTAAGTTGCTGAAAAGGGGGAATAAACGAATCGGTGTTGGGCATCGTAGTTACGCATATTATGTTGAAATGCTGCGATGATGAATTCATTTTACAAAAGAACATTGTAAAAATCAATGGGAAGTTCCATCTTGTGAAGCAAGATAGTTTTGTGAAAACCTGCCGGGGTGGATAGCAATACAGAATTACCTGGACTCTTTACACTAGCGAGCAACTTTTCGGTTAGGCGCGGACGTAAAACACCATTGACTCCTGTGCATGGAATATGAAGCTTGGTTGAAAGTTGGGCTATAATTTTGTAAATCGGTTTGTTTCATATACACTTTACAGGTTTCCCATGCCAAATCACCTGATCAACGAAAATTCTCCATATTTACTCCAGCATGCGCACAACCCTGTGGACTGGTATCCTTGGGGCGAGGAAGCTCTAAGCAAAGCTCGCGCTGAGAACAAACCAATCTTTCTTAGCATCGGGTACGCAGCCTGCCACTGGTGTCATGTGATGGAGCACGAGTCGTTCGAGGATCCGGAAACTGCCGGCCTGATGAATGAGAATTTTGTCAACATAAAAGTGGACCGCGAAGAACGGCTTGATCTCGACAGCATCTATATGCAAGCGACAAATGCAATGACCGGTTCAGGCGGCTGGCCAATGTCTGTGTTTCTTACACCAGACCTGCGGCCGTTTTATGCTGGCACTTACTTTCCTCCGGTGCGCCGTTACAACATGCCGTCATTCAAAGAACTTTTGCTTAGTCTAGCAAAAGTGTGGCGTGAAGAACCTGAGGAGATTGATCGGGTTGGCAGTCAGGTGCTTCAACATATTCAGCCACAAATACAAGTAAATAGTAAGAACGCCTTTTCTCAAGAAACACTTGAAGCGGTCACAAAATCCTTGCTGGAATCTTACGATTGGGGTTATGGCGGCTGGGGTAGTGCACCAAAATTCCCTCAACCAATGACTATCGAATTTCTACTCCGCCGCGCATTGACAGATTCTCCACAACGAGAACAAATATTGAAAGCATCTCTGCATGTTCTCAATGCCATGTCTCGTGGCGGCATGTACGACGTAGTGGGCGGTGGATTTTCACGCTACAGCGTGGATAACTTCTGGAAAACGCCACACTTCGAAAAAATGTTATATGATAATGCTCAGCTTGCCATGGCATATCTGCATGGTTATCTAGTCACTGGTGAAGTGAAGTACCGTCAGGTTTGTGAGGAAACTTTGGACTTCCTCTTACGCGAAATGATGCATCCTGAAGGAGGGTTCTATAGCAGCCTAGATGCTGATTCAGAGGGCGAAGAGGGAAAGTTTTACGTCTGGACACAGGACGAAATTCAGAACGTGCTTGGCTCAGACTTCGACTTTTTCAAAGCGGCTTATGGAATTACTCCCCAAGGAAATTGGGAAGGGAAAACGATTTTACAGCGCGCGCTCGATGATTCTTCTTTGGCCGCCCGCTTCCCTGGCCTGTCGGCCAGGACAGGCACGTTGGACCCTAAAGTTCTCTCCGAGAAATTAGCTGTGTGTCATTCCCAGCTTTTAAAAGTCAGAAGCACCCGCATCCGCCCCGGTACTGACGATAAAATCCTAGTGATGTGGAATGCCCTGGCCCTTTCTGCTTATGCCGAAGCTGGTCGGTATCTGGGTAGGAAAGATTATCTAGACGCAGCGGTACGCAATGCTCGTTTTCTAATGGATAACCTAATTATCAATGATCGCTTGTTGCGTTCCTGGCGAGACGGACAGGCAAAGCATAATGCCTATTTGGAAGACTATGCGGGATTAACCTTAGCATTGCTGGCTTTGTATCAGTCCGATCCTAATCCTGAATGGTATGCTACAGCTTTGAAATTGGCGGATGAGATGGTCGCTCATTACAGTGATCCTAATGGTGGCTTCTTCGATACGCGTGATGATCATGAAACACTACTCCTCCGCCCCAAAGATATTCAGGATAATGCCACACCTTCAGGAAATGCTTTGGCTGTAAATGCCTTACTAGAGTTGGCTGCCTATGGTGACCGTAACGAGTGGCGTGGATTGGCCGAAGATATGCTTAGTTCTATCTATGATGCAGCATGGCGTTATCCAACAGCTTTTGCAAAGTGGTTATGCGCCGCGGACTTTGCCGTCGGACCGACGCGCGAAGTCGCAATCATTGGAAATCTTGATGATCCTAAAACACAGGAATTATTGAAGGGACTTTGGAAAAGTTACCGCCCCCGACAGGTTACAGCCATTTCCGCCTATCCACCGGAGCCGGGGTCACCAGCATTGCTCAAAGATCGCCTTACGCTCAATGATCAGCCAACAGCGTATGTCTGCCAAGGCTTCGTCTGTCTCCAACCAGTCAATTTGCCTGAGGAAATGGAAGTTCAACTGGAAAGTAGTCCGGCTAGATGAATTGAAAATTGATACATTGGCTATTTACGCAATAGCCTGAGCAATACCCAATTCTTTAAAATCCACGAAGTTAGGAAAAATCTGAGCCAGCGCAGGGTTTAGTAGATGTTTGACCGCCAATTCTCCTAATACAGACCGAAAATCGGTTGTGATAGCAAGATCACCGGGAGTTACAAGGCTTTCAGCAGAAAGCCCAGGCCACTGGCCATATACTTTACCACCCACAACGGACTTGCCTATGACGAACATTACATTTCCATGACCGTGATCCGTTCCTTTGCCACCATTTTCTCCCGCTCGACGGCCAAACTCAGACATCGCCACCACCGTTACTCGCTTCATCGTATCGCCTAAATCATGATAAAAGGCAGCCAACCCCGCGCTCAAATCGGATAACAGCTTTGGCATCACCCCATCGACTGTTCCTTGATTGACGTGAGTATCCCACCCACCCAAATCGACCGCGATTACTTCTATGCCAACATCTGCCTTGATCAATTGCACGACTTGCTTCATGGACTCGCCAAACTCTGATTCAGGATATTTAGCATCCTGAGAAGGTTGATACTTGGTTGTAACCACTTTTTCCAGCAGTTGAACTGCACCCCTGGTTAGGTCGGCGTGAGGACCGAGATTTGAATCTGGTGTGTAGATTGCTGACATGGCTCGAAGGAATTGCTTTGCGTCATCGCCACGATATTTCCCGCCAAATTGGAAATCCTCAATGGATTGTAATGTAATCGCTGGAACTGGCCCACGCAGAGACGAAGCCAATAGTGCACCAAACCCGACCGCTCGAAACGGAGAACCATTTTGGTTCGCAGTAATTTGCAAATGTCGCGCTAGCCAGCCGGTTTGCACCTGCCTTTCGCCTATGATGCCGTGTTCCATATAATCCATCGCATCAAAATGCGAGTGAGTAGGGTCGGGTGAACCTACAGCATGAATAAAAGCAAGCCCTTTATCGTCCCAAACTTCTTTTAGAGGGCTCATCGAGGGATGCATTCCAAAGAAACCATCCAAATTAATTCCTGTGATATTACTGGCTGGAGCGGGTTCCGGAATTGCAAGGGTCGGTCGTAAGCGATAGTAGTCCGGGTCACCGTGTGGGATGACTACGTTAAGACCATCCATACCGCCGCGCAAGAAGATGCAGACCAATACATTTGCGCGTGATTTCTGCCAATGAGCGCTCATGATAGTGAAGCGCGGTAGGAATTGGGCAGGCTGTACAGGAGCCTGCAACCATGCGGGAGGGTTGAGTGCAGCTTTGAGGAAGTCGTGTCGAGAAAGAGATTTATCCATGATTCAAGCGTTCCGTCAGCGCGTGAATGTCATCGATATTGAAAGTAAGGAGATGCGACCAAAAGAGCACTGATTGGGATAAGCGGATCCACCATCGCAAAATCACTTATAAGATCTAAAATAGACTGGCGCGTTCCCCCAGGAAGGATATTTCCTAACAAGCGTATGCTCAGCAAATCCAATACTTGTTCTGTAGGTGTAATTGAATGAACAAGAGCATCCCAGTCAATTTTTGTATCAGGCAAGGCATTTGCAGCCAGACTCAATGCAAGGTTCCAACGATTAAGCAGATCATTCGAGTTCAACCATGCCGCTCCAACATCCGGATAGCCATCTGGCGCAGGCCAATAAAATGGTAGCTGTCCCATTTGTCGAAGCATAAACATTGTACCTTTGTCGAAAGTTGTTTCCGCATCTGTCTGGCGTAAAAGGGAGACAACGAATTCGAACGGTCGCTTAAGCTTCACCCCGAGAGAAGCACGGAATTCCTCTGAGTGCAGAATCAGGCTCAGAATTGCGCGAATATCGCCGCGGCTGGTTTGGAATACCGCGGCAGCCTGCGAAACGAGAGCAGGTGGCGGGTCGTCGGAAACGAAGCGTCTGACGAGTTTATAGCTTATACGTGTGGCAGTGGATGGATGACTAACAAGCAAGTCAGCCAATTGCTCTCCATCTTGGATACCCTGTCCTGACTGAAAGTACATCCCGAGGATAGTTTTGCGATCATAATCATGATTTTGCTCACGAAAGATAAACTCTCTTGGGGTGTCAGTTAGTATTCCGGTAACGGACCAGCCCGTGAGTGCACGCGCTACTTCATTAATATCATGTTGAGTATATTCGGCGTCCACACCTAGGGTATGAAGTTCTAGAAGTTCACGTGCGTAGTTTTCATTTGGGCGGTCTTTTGTGCTTACAGCATTATCAAGATAGGCAAGCATTGCCGGGCTATGCATAGACGCGAACAGTAAATCCTTGAAATTCCCAAGCGCTAATTGACGAATGACTTGACGGTCATCCACCGTTTTCAAGATGCGATTCTTGAGTATATAGATATTGAAGTGATCAGACCAAAAATTTACCATTACTTCATAAAGTTGTCTGCGTGAATATACTGCGCGTAAAACCGTCGCGCGGACAAGTTCATTGACCGATTGTCCGCGTTTATCGAGTGTAACTAAGTCAGAGGGTGACATCCTAATCGTTGTCAGATCCGCTAGGCGTGGTGAAAGATCATTGTCTTCGATTGAATCGTAGGCGAGTTGTTCTTCAATAAATGCGTCCAAGCCAATTTGATGTACGCGCTCAATCTCTGCAGGGCGCGGTCCAAAGGTGATCCGCTTTAAAACAGCATAGATCAATTGATCTTCGTCGGAAGCGGTCACTATGGGCGGTACAAACGTAGGTATTGAGATCGAATAAGGTGTGCATCCCCACAGCACAGTTGCGGCGGAAATAAATCCTGCAAGCTTTAAGAAATCGCGGCGTGAGAATTCAGAGTTCATGAACTACCAATTAACAGGTTAAGTGGAACCTAAGAATACAATAAGGTAAACATAGAACTAAATTTTTCTAGGAGAGATCGGGAAGGCGGAGTTATTACTTATCCAATAATTTAATACCGCCTTGAAAACAATCCAGCGCTAATTATAGCGCTGGATTTGTATATATACAGGTACAAAAGTACTTGCTTATTCCTTTTCTTCTGCCTCTTCTGCTTTTTCAACCTGTTCGTCTTTTTTTTCCTCGCTCAGCCCTTCCCTGAATGACCTAATACCGCGACCAAGTTCCCCTGCAATTTTTCCAATACGTCCTGGCCCAAATAGCAGCAACACAATGAAGAGAATGATGATCCATTCCCAACCGCCAAGTCTGAACATAAGATACTCCTTAGTCTGATCTGGTCTTATCCTACCACAATCAGAAAAAACTGGCTACAACTCCCGGCGGAAGAAGATGCCTTCGATGATACGAATCACCCGGCGGATGAATGAGCGGATTCGTGCAAAGCGGCGATACTGTTCGGGGTGGACAGCATGTTTGACCGGTAGCGGGCCGGTCCACTCGGCTGTCAACGCACCCCAGGTAAGTCCGGCGCCAAAACCAACAAACACGATCTTATCTCCAGCTTTGAGCTGACCCTTCTGTGCAGCTTCTACAGTCGCTATCGGAATGGAGGCGGTTGACGTATTGCCATAACGATCTACATTGATAATAAATTTATCCATCGGCATTTTCATATATTTCGCGGCCGTCTCGATAATTCGGTAGTTCGCTTGGTGGGGAATAACCCATTGCACATCTTTGGCGGTCAGCCCGGCAAGATCCATTGCCTCTTTAGTGGCATGTCCCATTACACGTGTGGCAAAACGATATACTTCCTTGCCATCCATATGGATATAATGCTTGCCTTCGAGCACGGTCGCCTCGGTGGCAGGCAAGCGGGCGCCACCGGCTGGCAGGGAAAGCGTATCGCCGCCGGATCCATCGGAGTGCATCACAGCCGAAAGGATACCTCCGGGTACGTCACTGGCCTGCAATACAAATGCGCCCGCGCCATCTCCAAATAAGATACAGGTATTGCGATCCTTCCAGTTGATAAAGCGGGAAAGCGTTTCAGTCCCAACGATGAGCACGTTTTTAAGAGATCCACTTCTTATGGCCTGCGCGCCCATATTGGCAGCGAAAATAAAACCTGTGCATGCCGCGAGCAGGTCAAAAGCTCCGGCTTTCGAGGCACCAAGTTGATCTTGAATCAGGCAGGCAGTGGCGGGAAAAATATATTCGGGTGAAGAACTTGTGCAAATAATTAAATCCAGATCTGTCGGGCGCAAATTCGCGACCCGCAGTGCTTTGATGGATGCTGCGACACCCAGCGTGGATGGAAATTCATTGTCACGAGCAATACGCCGCTCACGGATACCCGTGTGGCTTTTGATCCATTCATCGTTCGTTTCAATCATCTTTGCCAGATCACTATTTGTCAACACAGGCTCAGGGACAGCCATGCCCCAGCCCGTAATATGCGCGTATGGCATACTTTCTCCTTTATCGCGTGTGCAGGCGCGGACGAATGCCCGCGTTCCCGAGTCTATAAATTATTCTTTATACCTGCTAAGAATCAAAGTCGCGTTATGGCCGCCGAATCCAAAGGAATTGGACATGACGTGGGTAAGCTCTGCCTTACGTGACTGGTTGGGAACATAATCCAGGTCGCAGACAGGGTCTGGCGTCTCATAATTGATTGTCGGAGGCAGTACATTGTCAAGCATTACTTTCACGCAAACCACGGCCTCAAGCGCGCCCGATGCCCCGAGCAAATGACCAGTCATGGATTTAGTTGAAGAAATGGGTATGTTATATGCCTGCTCGCCAAATACAGTTTTGATCGCGGCAGTTTCGCTCTTATCATTCAACTGCGTGGATGTACCGTGAGCATTGATATAGTCAATTTCTGTTACATCTAAGCCAGCATTTTCGATGGCTAGCCGCATGGAAATCGCCGCGCCCGCGCCATTCTCTGCAGGAGCAGAAATGTGATGCGCGTCGTCAGAAGTCCCATAACCGGAAAACTCGCACAGAATATTTGCGCCGCGCGCCTGCGCGTGGTCCAGTGCTTCAAGGATCAATATGCCGGAACCTTCGCCCATCACAAAACCATCTCTATTTTTATCGAATGGGCGCGAGGCTTTTTCAGGCGCGTTGTTACGCGTGGAAAGCGCGGTCATCACATTCATACCCGCCATTGCAACTGCCGCGATCGAGGCCTCCGATCCACCTGCAATCATTACGTCTGCTGCGTCACGGCGAATCATCTCCGTGGCCTCGCCAAGCGCATTTGTACCCGATGCACATGCCGTAGCAAGAGACATATTCGGGCCGCGCACACCGAGCCGGATGGCTAGCAGACCTGCGGCGCTATCGGAAATCATCATGGGAATCAGAAATGGGCTGACCCTTTCTGGTCCACGCTCCCGCATGACTTCAACCTGCTCCAACAAAGTGAGAATACCGCCAATGCCCGTGCCGATGAGAATCCCCGCCCGGTCACGATTGGATTCATTAATCTTTAGACCGGATTGTTCCAATGCCTCCAACGCAGCGGCAGTAGAAAATTGCGCAAAGCGATCCATCTTACGTGCTTCACGCTGCCCAAACAAAGCTGTGCCATCAAAACCCTTAACTTCTGCGGCAAATTTCGTTTTATGCGCGCTTGCATCAAACGCTGTAATCGGTGCCGCCCCTGATTTTCCAGCCAGCAAAGCATTCCATGTATCTTTAACATTATTTCCAACTGGACTGATACAACCCAGTCCAGTTACAACTACTCGTCTCCGCATGAATGAACTCCTTAGAAAACTGCAGGACAAGAGAACCTCCTGTCCCAAGAGGTACCGCAAGCACCCAAAAGTGCATAATTATATTGAATTTTATCGATTGGAAGTAATAAGGCCCTGCAAAGCAAGGCAATTCCGTTACTTCGGCATTTATAACACAAGGATTGACAAATCGACGCGCCGATTAGTACTTATTATTAATAATCTTCCAAGCCTGCTGGATATGTAAACGGTCATGGTCAGCAATGAATCCTATTATTTCTAGGAAATTTGTTGGTCCAAATATTGCATGGCGGGCTTTACGTGCCCAATCCGCTTCACTAAATTCCTTTAACATCGAAATGATTTCGATTCTTGCGCTTGTAAATTCCTTTAATGCAGAAGGACCATGTTCATTTATATAACTTCTCTGACTTGCCCACACGTTGGTGTCTGGTCTCGGAATGAAAGGCTCATCCTGCTCCTTGAGCAATTTTATTTGCATGTGGTGGATCTCTCTCTCCGTATCGCGCAAATGACAAATGACTTCAGTCAAGGACCACTCATCGGGTATAGGTACTTGAGACCAACCTGCAGAATCAAGATTGGCAGCTAAGCCAGAAAAAGAGGCAGGACTTGCCAATAATATTCCAAGGAAAGATTCAGGTGTCCTGAACGATGGCACAAGAGCCGAGAGATCAGTAGCTTCAAGCCAGGGACGCAAGTCACTTAATTTACCGCGCCCGTCGGCTTCAGGTCCGGACCCAGAGGCGGGTATCCCGTTCACATGGTATGTTGCCAGCCCAAGCCTTTTCGCGGGAAGGATGTCACGGTCTATATCGTTTCCTACCATCAGCACAGGACCATCAGGCCAACCCATTTGACCAAGCATTTCAGCATAATACGCCGGATGAGTCTTTGAAAATCGAAAATGTTCAAATGTGGAAATCAGTTCAAATTGCGAAGGATCAAAACCCGCCCAACGCAAACGATGATACGTCGCCTTGCGAGGAAAGAGAGGATCTGTCGCAATTGCGATACGGTACCCTTGTGAGAATGCCCATTCAATGAACGGCTTGGCAGCTGGCACCGGAGCTGTGATATGACTAAGCGTTGGGAAAATTTCATCATAAAAATATTCGAGCTCTTGATATAGGTCTTTTTTGGAGATTCCAATCTTTGGATAAAACTCAGTCTCAAAGACATCTTGCAATGTACAACCTGGGTCTTCACTTTCGTTCATCAGGTGCATGCCCGCTATGAGCGCGTGCAGCATAAGGTTCGCCGGAACTCGTGCGGAAAGATATGCAGAGAGGGCCTGAAAGTATGCAGGAACAAAGGCGTCGAGGTTTGTATTTAGCAGAGTATCATCGAGATCAAGCAGAAGAGTGAGCATCATAAGTTTCTTTCGCTTAGTGCCGCAACTGGAGTTATTCGTGGGGCATATCGTTATACGAGCAGCCCCATATTCTCATAGAGTTGTCCCATTGATCATCATCGGCGGTGTTGCGATACTACCCCCAGTGAACCAGGCAAATTAGTCTTTCACTTCAATTTTAAATGGCAATGCATGGCATTCCCCACAACCAATTTGTGGTTCAGCCACCGCCCGTTTTGTTTTCTCACAGTAAGCCGTCACCTGCACTCGGCGTTGAAAAACGGCTGATATAGGTCGCGTGACCGTTGCACGTAGCTTCATATATTCGCAAGAATTAGCGCGCGCAATGGCCGGGACCGGGCAGGTCATACATAGATCGCGCGTCCAATGTTGATTGGAAGCCCTCAACAAGCGGCATTCTTCCACATTTCGGCCACGATAATAATCGCCATAGAACCAGGGACATTCTTTACCAGCTGGAGTCTTCATTTCATTCCGTTAAGAGTTTGATTAATCCCTTTAGAGTATCAGCGGAGTGAAGAGTACTCGAATCTCATCGAGCAGCTTCACTTGCTGCAATATAGTTTTCAATAATTTCAACACGTGATAATCATACGCGAGTTATATATTCGCCCGTGCGAGTATCCACGCGGATCGTATCTCCCACGTTGACAAAGTTCGGACATTGCACTTGTAATCCAGTTTCGGTAGTGACTCTTTTGGTGACACCAGTTGCAGTATCGCCGCGGATGGCCATCTCGGATGAAACAACTTTTAGATCTACGGAGGTGGGAAGCTCTACGTCAATGGCTTCACCATTATAGAAAGTCAGCTTGACTTCCATACCCGCCTTTAAATAAGGTGCATCATCGCCTAGGGTTTCCTTCTTAATGGCAGGCTGATCAAATGTCTCATTGTCCATGAAATGATAGAAATCACCGTCCGTGTACAGATACGAAACATTGTGGAAATCGAGTCGAACATCCCGCACGGATTGCCCAGAGCTGAAAGTGCGTTCTATATTGGACCCGGTGAGCATATTGCGTGCTTTGACACGGATGGTCGCGTTCCCACGGCCAGACTTATTATGGCTGTAATCCAGCACTTTATATAGGTTGCCATCTAATTCGAAAGTGACACCTTTGCGAAGTTCATTTACATCAATCATAAGTGCGCTTTCCTTGCTATGTGAGATAGTTTACAAACGGGCGGATTATACCAATGAGTGATTAGCAGTGTCCAGTAAATAGGGCAATTGCATATAAAAAATTGACACTTGGGTATTAATCCTGCTATACACCCGCTGGTTTCAGTGACTACACGTTATTCTGTAGAAAATTTTGCGAAAACCTACCCTTAGCTTAATGGGAAGATTCAGAAGCAGGATCGTTTTGTAAAAGTTGAACTGCGTGAGGCAAGACAGGCAAAATCGTTTGCAGGTTTTCCACCGCGCCTTTTGGGCTACCCGGCAAATTGACAATTAATGTTTTGCCGCGAATCCCTGCTATCGCGCGCGAAAGCATGGCGTGAGGTGTTTTGGTAAGGCCTGCAGCTCGCATGGCTTCAGCCAAGCCTATCGCCTCGCGTTGGATGACCGCGCGTGTAGCTTCGGGAGTGACATCGCGCGGGGAGAAACCTGTACCACCAGTTGTAAGGATGACGTCAAGCTCGCCGCTATCAGTCCACTCGATTAGCATGGCTTTGATGGCAGATTCTTCATCGGGCAGGATCGCTCGTTTAGCGACAAACCAGTTCTGCGTCTTGATCAGATTAGCAAGCTCGAGGCCGGATGTGTCCGCGCGTTCGCCACGCGATGAACGGTCAGATAGAGTCAAAATACCAAAGCGAAGTGTCATAGGAATTCTTTTCCCAACAGTCGGTCTTCAGTCATTTCACGCCAACCCCGATGTTCATAAAATTGCATTGCGTCAATGTTATCTTCAAAGGCAATTAAATAGCACTTCAAGCAACCTTTAGTCCGCAATCGGTTTTCCACCACAGCCATCAACTGAGAACCAATTCCCCGCCCGCGCAAATCGCGGGAGACAGCCAGGTGATAAATCAAACCCCGCCGTCCATCGTACCCACCGATCACCGTACCAATGATCTGTCCCGCCATTTCAGCAACGAGGAACAAATCTGGATCCCGATTAAGTTTCTTTTGAATTTCCTCAGGCGTATCTGATTTTCCGACCCGTACACCCTTTTCCATGCTCGACCATAATTCAATCGCAGCATTGTAATCATCGGGAAAGTGGAACTCTCTTATGGTGATTTCAGGAAACATCAGGCAGGGTCGATATTTCGATGCAAGATTCCAATCAGTTCGTCCGGCATATAAGGTTTGAGCAGAAAGTCATTCGCGCCGCGCCTTAAACATTCGTCTTTGACATTTAAGCCTGAAGTCATCACTATACACACAGATTTAGTATCCTGGGCGCTACGCAGCAAATCAAGAATATCCAAACCACTTTGGCGTAACAGATACACATCAAGCAAGAGCAAGTCTGGCTTTTCCCGCCTTACCGCCGAGGGAACGTCAGCATCTGCGGCTAACGCTACCACTTCATAGCCCTCCATCTTGATTAAGGTTTTGAGCAAGGAAACCATGGTCGGATCATCTTCGGCGAGTAGTACCTTTTTTGCCATTCACATTTGCTCTCTTCTTTGGAGATTTTGATTCCGATGCTTTTTTCTTTACTTTTTTATTATTTGGTTGCACAAGAGGCAACTCTAACGCTGCATTGATAACATCGTCTACGCTTTCAGCGAACACAAATTTCATGGACTGCTTGACCTCATCAGGGACATCCTCAAGGTCGGGTTCATTACGCTTTGGCAAGATCACCGTCCGCAAGCCGTTCCGGTGCGCGGCCAGGATCTTTTCTTTGATCCCACCAACAGGCAAAACCTGCCCCCGAAGCGTGATCTCCCCCGTCATCCCCACCTGAGATTTCACTTTGCGTCCAGAGATAAGCGACACTAATGCAGTTGCCATGGTCACACCCGCGGACGGTCCGTCTTTTGGTTGTGCGCCAGCCGGGATATGCAAATGAATATCGGCGTGGTCGAAGAAGGACGGTTCGAGACCTAGCTTAGGTGCGCGCGAACGAACAAATGACAAGGCTGCGCGGGCAGATTCCTGCATGACGTTACCGACCGAACCCGTCACTTGGTAGCCTTTCCCACCAGGCATTGAGGTTGCTTCAATAAACAAAATATCGCCACCGAACGGAGTCCATGCGAGGCCGGGAGCTACACCAGGAATGGAGACACGCATGCTTACTTCATCCGGGCCAAGGAAGATGGGATGATCGAGAAATTCCTCAACTACTTTCGGCGTGATCTCAAAGGTTATCCCTTTTCCCTCGGCAATACGTGTCCCAACCTTCCGGCAAACTGCACCGATCTTTCGCTCCAAATTACGAACACCCGCTTCACGCGTATATTCGCGGATGATCTTCTGCAAGGCCTCATCTGTAAAACTGACCTCATTTTGGCGCAAGCCGTTCTCACGGATTTGTCTTGGGATCAGATAGCCATGCGCAATCGCAATTTTCTCCCTGTCAGTATAACCTGAAAGGAAGATAATCTCCATTCGGTCGCGCAATGGACCGGGAATCGTTTCAAGGGTGTTGGCGGTAGTAATGAAAAAGACCTGGGAGAGGTCATACGCCACTTCAAGATAATTATCACGGAACTCGCTGTTCTGTTCAGGGTCAAGGACTTCGAGGAGTGCCGAAGCTGGATCGCCGTGGAAGTCAAACGTGAGTTTGTCCACCTCATCGAGCATAAAAACTGGATTTCTGGATTCAATCCTGCGCAAGGACTGCAATATCCGCCCCGGCATTGCACCGATATATGTGCGGCGGTGGCCGCGAATCTCGGCTTCATCGCGTACGCCGCCTAGTGAAGCTCTAATAAATTTGCGCCCCATAGCCCGTGCGATCGACTGCCCCAGAGAGGTTTTGCCTACACCGGGCGGCCCTACAAAACACAAGATCACGCCTTCTCGTTCACGACGGATTACATCCAAAGAAGGCTCTTTTTGTTCATCTTTTCGTTCCAAACGCAGTTTGCGAACGGCCAAAAATTCAAGGATGCGTTCCTTGACATCTTCCAAGCCATAATGGTCTTGATCCAAGATCTGGCGCGCATGAGGAATGTCGAGGTTATCTTCTGTGTATTTCGACCATGGCAACGAAACCATCCAATCGAGGTAGGTCCGAATAACGCCATACTCAGCCGCGATGGATGGCAAACGGGATAAGCGATCCAGTTCCCGCCGCGCCTGTTTATCAGCTTCCTCGGGCATTTTGGCTTCGTCGATCTTCTTACCAAAGTCCTCAGTCTCAGCGGCTTGCTCGTCTTTTTCGCCAAGCTCTTTTTGGATCGCCTTCATCTGCTCGCGTAGGAAGTAATCGCGCTGGACTTTTTCGATTTCACCGCGCGCTTCATTCTGAATCTTTTGGCCGAGTTGCAGTACCTCCGCTTCACGCACCAGCAGGCCGATCAGTTTTTTCAACTTCTCGACCACAGAGTCAAATTCCAAAAGTTCCTGTGCGTCCTTCAAATCAATGCGCTGGAAATTTGCAATTGTATATGCTGTTTGTAGAGGGTCTTCAAGCGCAGTGATTGACCCCGCTAATTCTTCGGGGAACGACGGAATCAATTGTGTGATCTGTTGGAATTGATCACGTGCGTTGCGGGCAAGTGCGTCAATTTCCAAGCCTTGTTCCACTGTTTCTGGTGCCGGCCGGATTTTAGCTTTAAGATACGGCTCCTCCTCCAGGAACTCCTCAACACGGAATCTTTCCATTCCCTGCACAAGCAAGCGCACTGTCCCGTCCGGGGCTCGCAACAGACGATGCACAGTCGCGATGGTTCCAACTTTGTATAAGTCGTTTGGTCCAGGCGTTTCCAGCTCTGGATTAACAGCGGCGACAAGCCCAACGAGTTTATCCCCGCCCACTACATCATCCACTAATTTGATGGAGCGCGGCTGTCCAACTGTCAACGGGACAGCAGTATTCGGGTATACCACCACACCGCGTAATGGAAGGATAGGCAATACCTCGGAGAATTTATCTGATTCGTTTTTCTGATCAGATTCCGGGGAGCCTGAATCGTTGTCTTTCTTTCGTGTGCCCGAAAAGACCGATGGCATGAGCAATCTGATCAACTCATCATCATCGCTTTCACCGATCCATTGGAAGAGGTCATTGAGGCTGGATTGCCAGCGTGTGCCAGGCATAATGTTATTCACCCTTGCTTTCAATCGGTTTTGCTTTTGGAAGAGTAACCGTCAGGAATCCATCTTTATATTCGGCACGCGCTTCATCCACATTGACAGGCTCGGGCACGCCGACAGCAGTTGTGAATTTGCCAAAGCGTATTTCCATCTGGTGATAGGCGCGTCTTTTAGGCAAATCGGGACGCGAGCCAGATATGAAAAGAATGTTGTTTTCTAAGACAACCTCAAAATCCTCATCACGCATCCCAGCAATTTCAACGCGCACTACTTGAGCTTCTTCTGTCTCATAGGAATCGGTAGGCGGACTCCAAACTCCGGAATGCACTTGCCAGCTTACAGCATGAAGGGTTTCACGACGTACTTCCACGAAAGCGGGACCTGCTTTTCGTACGATTGTAGGCATGCTCTTACTCCTTACTTATGCCGCTTCTTGCGGCAAGCCCATCTGAGTGCCCGCCGAAAGTAGGCGAGGCTGCAGACTGGGTGGACAACGCTAGGTTATTTTTCCAATGTCGATTTGGCAGCGGCGAGCACTTCTTCGTAATGCGGTTCATCGCTATTGCTCAACATATAATCAACATAACGTACAATTCTTTTCTTGTCTACCACAAAAACCGCGCGGCGCAACACACGCACCTCTTCCATCAGCGTACCATATTTCTTTCCAAAATCCGCCTTGTATACATCGGAAACAGTCATCACCCGATCGACACCGGCCGCGCCACACCAGCGCCTCTGTGCAACAGGCAAGCCCATGCTTACAACCATGACCACGATATCCTTGCCAAGGTTGGCAGCTTCTTCATTGAATCGGCGGGTTTCACGGTCGCAGGTCGACGTGTCTAAAG
>Ga0137374_10002422_pt1 | contig 21909 bp, 18 predicted proteins | sample SagtaG_20_FD_104811 | JGI IMG/M metagenome (GOLD analysis project Ga0137374, IMG submission 104811) | Vadose zone soil microbial communities from Sagehorn Ranch, Mendocino, California, USA - Sage1_R_100_16 metaG | ecosystem: Environmental > Terrestrial > Soil > Vadose zone | place: USA... | reverse complement strand
CGACGACGCGGCGACCGTCGCCCCCAGGCCGGCCGCGTCCAGTCCCGCGCACTTCCACGCCAGGGTCGCGCGCTGGTAGTCCAGGAAGCCCAGGAGGGTGGCGGTCTCGTCGGCCGCGAGGGGAGGTTCCGGGCGGCCCTGCTCGTCCAGGTCGGTCATGGCGGTGAGTCTACCGGCGGGGCCCGCGTCCCGTCACCCGCTCCGCCCGATGGAGCTTCCCATCAACCCAACACCCAAGGGCCTTTTAGTATTGGGCGCTCAAGATCACCGCGGCGCGCAGCGCCAGGACGCCGATCAGAACCAGGGTGGGCACCGCGGCGGAGGCGACCGCCGGCTGCGCGACCACTGTCCCCTCACCGGTGACGGCGAGCCGCTCGGTGACGAGGCCGCCGAGTCCCGGCAGCAGGCTCGCGAACGTCACGAGCCACAGCAGGATCCAGGGGAAGCCGAAGGCGTCATCCAGCGCACCGGCCGGGATCAGGGTGAGCGCGAAGAGCACGATCAGCGCGAGCTCGAGGAGCGTGAAGAGGCGCTCGGAGAGCACGAGCACGCCGGCGCTCGCCTGGGCGTCCGGCCGGTAGCGGACGAGCAGCGTGAGCAGGGCGGCCGAGCCGCAGAGCCCGGAGGCGAGAAAGAGCCCCCCGAGCGTCCACGTGTCACTCCAGATCGGCTGGTTCGAGACGGCCAGGAGCACACCGGTGTAGCCGGCGATGAAGGTGGCCAGCACCGCCCCAACGAGGTTCCAGATCTTGCCCGGCATGCCGTCCAGCAGCCGCGCCGCCCGGTCGGCGAGCCGCAGCCGGAGCACCCGGTCGCGCACCAGCACCTCGACGAAGGTCACGGTGGCGAAGAGACCGAAGATCACCAGCACCCACGAGCCCAGCGACATCGGTGACCACGGTTTGAAGTTCAGGCCCTCCGCGCCCGGCGTGGTGTTCACCAGCATGTGCCAGAAGCGGACCGGCTCGCCAAGGTCGACCGTCAGCAGGATCGGGCATGGGAGGAACGCCAGGAAGGCGGCGTAGTAGCCCACGCGAGCCGCCGGCTCGTCCCAGCGTTCGCCCCGGAGGCGCAGCAACGTCGCGATGGCATACGAGCCGCCCGCCAGGCCCGCCAGGAAGAAGTACGGCACGATGTACCAGGTCCAGTCGGGCGGGCGGACGAAATGCTGGGCCTGGGCCAGGAGGGTCATGGCGCATCCGCCTCCGGCGGGCTCGATCGCTCAGAGGGCGGTGCCGTCTCCTGGGGCGGCGCTCCCCGTGGGGTGGTCTCCGGGGGCGGTGGCTGGCGCCGCCGCAGCGCGATCAGCCCGGCGAACAGGCCCAGCACCGCGGTGGCCGCTCCGGTGAGCCAGCCGCCCAGGTTGTTGCGGCTCGGCAGCACCGCGTTCTCGGCGTTGGGCAGCTTGTAGGCCTCCGGCTTGTCCATGAGGAGGAAGAACGCGTTGAGCCCGCCGTAGACCGACTCGTCGTGGCCGTACAGGTTCGCCTCGGTGATGCCCTGCGAGTGGAGGTCGGCCAGGCGTGTGCTCGCCTGCTGACGAAGCTCGTCGACCGGGCCGAACTGGATCGAGTCGGTCGGGCAGGCCTTGGCGCAGGCCGGCTCCATGCCGCCCTGCAGCCGGTCGTAGCACATCGTGCACTTGCGCGCGACCCCATCCGCCTCGTCGAAGCCGATCACGTCGTACGGGCACGCCGCGATGCAGTCGCGGCAACCGTTGCAGACCGATTGCTGAATGAAGACCGTGTCGAACTCGGTCCGGATGATCGCCCCCGTCGGGCAGACCTCCATGCAGCTCGCGTGCGTGCAGTGCTTGCAGACGTCCGACATCATCAGCCAGGCCTTGCCCTGGCCGGTGCCCATCGTCTCGTCGGGCACGTTGTCGATGAGCTGCACGTGTCGCCAGTTCTCCGAGTCCAGGCTCCTGGTGTTGTCGTAGCCGTCGCCGAAGACCGGGTTGTTGCCCGGAAGCTGGTTCCACTCCTTGCAGGCGACCTCACAGGCCTTGCAGCCGATGCACACGCTCGTGTCGGTGAAGAACCCGTAGGCCGTACCAGGTGTGATCTCCGCCATCTCAGAACCCCATCAGGTTGGGCGTGATCTTGGATAGGCCACGCTCGGCTGCGTCGAGGTCGAGCGGCAGCGCCGTCAGCTCGTCCACCTCCGGCACAGCCCGGGCATCGTGGCCAAGGTCGACGTCGATCAGATACCGGTTGCAGCTGCTGCAGCTCTCGATCCGGAGGTGCGGGAACATCGGCATCGGCGCGCCGGCGTTCTTCCTTGGGGCGGTGGCACTGCCGTGCCCCACCACCGGCCACTCACGCCGCTCCGCATACATGGTGCGACGCGCGCTCTCGGACTCCCCGCATGACGCGCAGGTGCTGCTGGAATAGCTCCAGCTCGCCCCACAGCGGGCGCAGAGGAGACTGCGGCGGCCGCTCACGAGCTGGTCCCCCGTGTCGGTGCGGAAGCTCAGCTGCGGCGGCCCCCCACAGCTCGGGCAGCGCCGGCCGCCCCTGGGCGACGGATCCTCGGCACAGGCACTGGCGCCGGCCTCGAGCGCCTCGAGCGGCCCCCGCAGCGAGGCGCGCGCCAGGTAGCGCTCGACCGGCTCGAGGTCGTCGCCACGGCCGGAGAGCCACGCGACCAGCGCCTCCTCTGCTCCTCCCTCGCTCGTGAGCTTTCGGGTGGCGTCCGCGAGAAGCTCCGGGCCCGCCTCCACTGTCGCCTCGACCACCAGCGGGAGCACGTGCTCGCCGGCCCATCCGGCCAGCGCCCGGGCCTCTGGCGCCTGCTTGCGCGCGGCGTCCCCTGCCTCCTTCCAGACGTCGAGCAGCGCGAGGTAGAGGGTGAGCACCTCGCCCGCGAAGGGATAGTGGGCGCGCAGTGCCTCCGCCCGCCGGTGGTGAGCCGCCCACGGGCTCGTGGTGATATCGACGCCTGGCGCGGCCATCACATCTTCTCGATATTGACGAGGAACGCTTTGAACTCGGGTGTGCGCGCGCTGGCGTCGCCGACGAACGGCGTGAGCGCGTTGGCCAGCCAGTGCTGGCCGGTGTTGATCCCGACGAAGCCCCAGTGGATGGGAATGCCGATCTGGTAGACCTTCTTCCCGTCGATCTGGAGGGGACCGAGGCGCTTCGTCACCACCGCACGGACCTCCAGCTTGCCCCGCTTGGACGAGACCCGCACCCGGTCGCCGTTGTCGATCCCCTTTTCGCGGGCGAGCTCGGCGGGCACCTCGACGAAGGCCTCCGGCTGGAGCTGGACGAGATGCTCGACGTGCTGGGTGATGTAGTGCTCGTGCTCGGTCAGGCGGTAGCTCGTTGCGACGTACGGGTAGTCCTGGGCGGTGCCGAACCGGTCCTCCCGGCCGGCCTTCTTGTCGTAGAGGAAGGCCACGGGCGTCGCCGACACCGCCCGGTGCAGCGGGTTCTCCACCGGCGACTCGATCGGCTCGTAGTGCTCGGGGAACGGTCCGTCCGCCACCCCGTTGCTGAAGAGCCGCCCGGTCCCCTCGCCGGTCATGATGAACGGCAGGGGGGCATGCGGCTTGCGCGGGTCGGCGTCGGGCGGGTAGTCCGGGACGTCTCCGACCCACTTGCCGGCCGCCGCATCCCATTGGATCCCTGCCCGTTTCGGGTCCCATGGGCGTCCCTGAGGATCGGCCGAGGCCCGGTTGTAGAGCACGCGCCGGTTCACCGGCCAGCTCCACGCCCAGTTCGGGTAGAAGCCCATGCCGGTCGGATCGTTCTTCTGGGGATCCTGCACACCGTCCCGGCGCTTGGCCCGGTTGCCGCTCTCCGGGTAGTGGCCGGTGTAGATCCAGTCACCGGCGGTCGTGGTGCCGTCGTCCTTGAGCTTGGCGAAGGTCTCCAGCCGCTTGCCGGTGGCGAGGTCGCGGCCGTTGATCTCCTGCGCGATCTCGTCCAGCTCGGGCCTGGCCGGGTTGCTGTACGGGAGGGTGAGCTGCAGGACCGGGGCGGGGAACTTCCCACCCTGCTGGCGGTAGAGGTTGCGCACCCGCTGGAAGACCTCGGCGAGGATCCAGTGGTCATGGCGGGCCTCCCCCTCGGGCGGCAGGACCTGATCCTTCCACTGCGCCCAGCGGCCGCTGTTGGTGAACGACCCGTCCTTCTCGATCCAGTGTGTGGCCGGGAGCATGAAGACCTCGGTCTGGACCTTGCTCGAGTCGACACCCGGCGCGCGCCAGAACTCCGAGCTCGTGGTCTCGAAGGCGTCCATGACGCACAGCCACTTGAGGTTCGAGAGCGCCTGCAGCACCTGGTTGGAGTCGGGCCCGATGCTCGTCGCCGTCATCCCCGACAGCAGCAGGCCCTCCATCTTCCCCTTCAGCGCCTGATCGAAGATCGACAGCCAGGACGCGTTCGAGGCCGGCTTGGGGAGGTAGCTGAAGGCGAAGTCGTTGCGCTTGTTCGCGGCGTCGCCGTACCACGCCTTGAGCAGGCTCACGATGAACTTGCGGTAATTGGTGCCGAAGAAGTTGATGGACTCAGGGCGCAGCTTCTTGCTCGCGCTCTGGGTCACGTAGTCGTTGATGTTGCGCTGGCCTGGCGCCGGGGCCCTGAGGTAGCCGGGCAGGATGTCCCAGGAGATCGCGTGGTCGGTGTTGCCCTGGATATTCGCGTGGCCCCGCTCGGCGTTCATGCCACCCCCTGGGCGCCCGATGTTCCCCAGGAGGAGCTGGAGCACCGCCCCAGAGCGGATGAGCTGCACGCCGGTGGTGTGGTGGGTCAGGCCGACGGCGTAGACGATGGTCATCACCTTGTCCGGCCGGCCCATCTCGCCGACCTGCCTGGCCACCTGGAGGAACTGGTCCCTCGGGATGCCCGTGATGCGCTCGACCATCTCCGGCGTGTACCGGCTGTAGTGCTGGCGCAGCAGGTTGAGCACCGAGCGAGGATGCCTGATGTCCACCTTGGCGAAGTGATCCGGCCCGGTCTCATACGCCCATTCGGTGGGGTCGTAGGTGCCCTTCTCCGAGTCGAAGCCGTTGAAGAGCCCCTCCTTGAAGGTGTAATTCTGCTTGACCACGAGCGCCGCGTTGGTAGCGAACTCCACGTACTCCTTGTGGTAGAGCTGGTTCTGGAGGACGTAGTTGATCAGCCCGCCGAAGTAGGCGACGTCCGTGCCGGTCCTGATCCGCAGATGGGTGTCGGCGACCGCGGAGGTCCGGGTGAAGCGCGGGTCGGCGTGGATCATCTTCGCCTGGCGCTCGAGCTTTGCCCGCATCATCCACCGGAAGCCGACCGGGTGCGCCTCGGCGGGATTCGCGCCGTTGATCATGATGAGGTCGGCGTGCCTGATGTCACGCCAGTGGTTCGTCATGGCCCCTCGGCCAAACGTGGCGGCCAAACTGGTCACCGTGGGGCCGTGTCAAACACGTGCTTGTTGCTCCAGGTAGACGAAGCCAAGGCCGCGCATCACCTTGGTGGCGAAGTAGCCCTCCTCCGAGCTGAATGCCGCCCCACCGGCGAAGGCGATCCCCTCACAGCGGTTCACCACGTTCCCGTCGGCGTCAGTGGTGACGAACGTGCGGTCGCGCGAGGCCTTGATGTTCTGTGCCAGCTTGTCCAGGGTGAAGTCCCAGGAGACCGGCTTCCACTCCGTCGCCCCTGGCGCCCGGTAGAGCGGGCTCTGAACGCGCCGGCGAGAGATGGCGAGCTGCATCGCGCTCGCGCCCTTCGGGCAGAGGGTCCCCTCATTGATCGGGCTGTCCGGGTTACCCTCGATCTGCAACAACTCGGTCTTGCCGTTTGCGTCCTTCTTGGTATAGGCGAGCATCGAGCAGCCCACCGCGCAATACGGGCAGACGGTGTGAGAAACAGCGGCGCCCTCGATGCGCAGGAGCTGCTGTACCTGCCTGGCCTGGGCGACGTCGAACCCGAGAACCGAGACTCCGAGCGCACCCGCGCCTGCCGCCCCCGCCTTCAGGAACTGCCGTCGTGTGACCTCCACGGCTAGCCTCACCCCTCTTCGGGACGCCACTGCAATCGATTGCTTTGCCCCTCGATCCGAAGCATTGACGACATTTCAAGCGATTGCATGATTGTCGTCCGCACACCGATGGAGGTCAACAGTCCCTCCTGCGCTGGGCGTCCGGCCCACGCTGGGAGCCGCTGGCCAAGCTCAGCCCTGGGCGAGGTGGAGGTCGCTGCGGTCGCCCGGGTCGTCCGGGTTTCGGAGGATGTCGAGCAACCGCGGGCCCGCGGCCACCAACAGGCCGTGGGCGCCACGGTCGGCGGCGCCGGCGAGCGCCGCCCGCCAGGCCGCCCGGCCATCCGGGGATGGGGTCTGGACCCACTGCTCTGCCTCATCCCCCTGCCGCGCGCACTCGAATGCTTCCGGCTCTCCGGGAAGGCGGCGGAAGGCCACCACGTCGGGCGCCAGGCTGGCGAGCTCCTCCAGCCGCCCCGGGTCGGCGGCGACCGCGAGCCGGCCGCGGCTCAGGCGCACGATCGTGGCCAGCGTGCCGGCAAGCGCCTCGCGCGTGCGCTCAGGGGCCGGCACGGCCGCGACCAGAAGCGATCGGGAGGTGAGGGCCGCAATCGCCGCCACCAGGGCGAGGGGATCGAGCTCCGACTGTGGGTCCGGGTCGACCCACAGCGCGTCGGCGCCGGCGGCTTCGAAGGCCATCGCGTCGGCGAGCCACTCGCCAAGCTCATCCGGTTGCCGGGCGAGGAGGACGCCGACTTTGGTCGCTGGCGAATCGACGGCAGGCATCGCGAGCGCCGGTCAGGACTCGAGCGTGGCCTGCACCGTAATCCGCACGTTGTTGCGGAGCGCGTTCGAGATCGGGCAGCCCTGCTCCCCCTGCTCGGCGGCGGCCTGGAAGCCCGCCTGGTCCATGCCTGGCACCACGCCCCTGACCTCGAGCGCTGAGCGGGTGACCTCGACGCCGCCTCCCTCCTTGGGGTCCAGCGACACCGTCGCCGTGACCTCGAGGCGCTCCGGTGGGTTGCCGCCCCCGCCGAGCGTGGCCGAGAACGCCATCGCGTAGCACGCGGCGTGGGCGGCGGCGAGCAGCTCCTCCGGGCTGGTGCGGCCGTCGGGCCGCTCGACCCGCGACGCCCACGTCACCGGGTATTTGCCGACGCCGCTGCTGACGAGCTCGACCTCGCCGCTCCCCTCGGTCAGCGAGCCCTCCCACACCGCGTGCGCCCGCCGTTCGGCAGTAGCCATCATGACCCCTTTCGGATCGGAAACCTTGTAAGCACCGGAGAACCCTAGGACCGCGACGGTGTCGCTGTCGAGGCGACCGGACGCCCCAGCAGCCGGCGGACCACGAGCCCGCCGAACACGTTCAACAGCGCGATCAACCCGAGGAAGGCGAACACCGCCGCCAGTCCCCACCGGTCCGCGACCAGCCCGCCCGCCGTGCCGGCCAGGGCGCCGACACCGAACGACAGCGAGAAATAGGTGCCGTAGGCAGCCCCACGCCGGTCCGCATGGGTCGCGCGGGACACAAGCTGGTTGCTGATCGGCTGGCCGACGAAGATCAGCACGCCGAACAGCCCCGCCAGCAGCAGGCCGTGCAGGCCAGCCCCGGCCCAGCCCACGGCCGCGCCGACGACGATGGCCCCCGCGTACAGGCCCGCGTAGCGCAGCGCCAGCGACCGCGCCTCGCCCTCCGCCAGCCGCCCCCCGGCGAGCTGCGCTGGCACGCCGAGCAGCAGCACCGCGGCGGACAGGGCACCGCCCTTGGCGGCGGCCGCGTTACCGAGCCCGCCGACCTGCGCCAGGAACGCCGGCAGGAAGACGACGAAGCCCTGGAAGACGAAGCCTTCCGCGACGGAGAGCAGCATGATCGTGCCGATGGTGACCCGGCTGCGCTCCACCGGTCCGCTCGACCGCGCGGGCGGCAGCGCGCGGTCGAGCGGCACCTCGCGCCAGACCGCCAGCAGCAGGAGCGCCGCGGCCATCCCGGCGAGAACGTAGCTCAACCGCCACGTCCACGCCGACGCGATCGCTCCCGCCAGCAACGGCGCCACCGCCGTGCCGAGATTGCCCCAGCTCCCGTGCAGGCCGAGCACGCGACCGCCCCCGGGCACGTTCAGGGTGATCTCCGCGAGCCCCGACGGGTGATAGAGCGCCCCGGCGGCGCCGAGGAGCCCGAGCATCAGGGCGAGCCACCAGATCCCCGGCGCCACCGCGGCCCCGAGGCAGAACAGCACCGACAGCCCGGCGAACACCCGCAGCAGCAGCGGCGCCCCCAGGCGGTCGACCAGCAGGCCCCCGGGCAGCGCGCCGAGCCCGTACAGCATCGTGCTGACGGTGGCGACCGTCCCCAAGGTGGTGAACGAGGCTCCGAATTCCTCCCGCAGGGCCACCAGCACCGCCGGGAACACCAGCACGAGCCCGTGGCTCAGCGCATGCGACGCGTAGATCGTCCGCAGGCGAACCGCACGGCCTGGCGTCGTCCCCTCGCTCATGGAGTCCAGTATGCCCAGGATCGCGGGATGCCGCGCTCCATTCTCTGGACCGGTTCGACGCCAGCGTCGACCGTGGCGGGTGAAGACAAGCGGGTCAGCTCCGCCTCACGACCGGTGCCCGCAGCCGTCCCAGCAGCAGCGCCGCCAGGGCGAGGGCCATCCAGCACGCCAGGTAGACGAACGCCAGTCGCGGCGAGGCCACCGTCCAGAGCAGCCCCGCCAGCGCGCTCGCGGCCAGGTTCCCGAAGCTCTGGACCGCCGCCACCAGCCCGAACGCCGAGCCGCGCAGCGTGCTCGGCGCGGCGGCCGCGACCGCGGCATGCTCGGCGGTCTCCACCGCGCCGATCGCCACCCCAGCGACCGCGAACCAGATCGCCAGCATGGCAAGCTGTCCCCCGCCAGCCAGTCCCAGATACGCCAGCAGGAAGCAGGCCACACCGCCGGCGAGCGCGAGCCGCGGGCTGACCCGGTCGGCCAGGCGGCCGGCGGGCACGCTGGCCAGGGTCGCGGCCAGGTTGTAGACGGTGTAGCAGACCAGCGCCAGCCGCACAGCGACGATGCGCCCATGGCCAGGAGTCAGCAGCTCGGTCGCTCGCAGGATCAGCAGGGTCGCGGCCACGTTGCCGGCCTCGAACGCGGCGATCGCCCCGAGCAACCATCCGAGCCCCACCCGCAGCACCGGCCGCACCCGCAGCCGGATCGGCGCGCGCTCGCTCCTGCTCGGCGCCCGGATGTGCGCGACCGCATAGACGATCGCCAGCGCCGCAAGCAGTCCGGGAACTACCGACACCATGATCGCCGTGCGCACGCCGACGAGCGCGACAAGGCCAAGGGCGAGAAGCGGCCCGCCGATCGCGCCGAGGTTGTCCATCGCCCGCTCGAACCCGTAGGCGCGGCCGTACGCCCCTGCCGGCACGACGTCGGCCAGCAGGGCGTTGCGGGCGGGAACCCGCAACCCCCTGGCGGCCCACGCCCCGGCGCGCAGCACCCCGACCTGCCAGACCGCTCCGGCGACGCCGATCAGCGCTGACAGCACGGCCGTCGTCGCATAGCCGCCGACAGCGACGGATCGCCGGCGCCGCGGATCATCAGCAAGCGCTCCGCCCACAAGGCGCGCGCCGCCCGCCAGCCCGTCGCCGAGCCCCTCGATCAGCCCGAGCGCGCCCGCTGGAGCGCCGAGCGTTGCTGTCAGCAGGCTCGGCAGCAGCGCCGTCGGCACCTCGTGGCCGAGGTCGGACAGCAGGCTCGCCGCGCCGATGCCGCGCACCCCCGGCGTCAGCCAGCGCTCCGCTCGCGCCGCCACCCGCTCCTCACCAGACTCGCCCATCGCCACAGCAACATACGCGACCGCCTTGGCCGGGCAACGGCACCACCACGCCGTGCCCGTCCACCATTTGCGCGGCGCGCACTGGATCGGTGCTCGTGCCCGATGGTTCGCTGTCTGGCACGAGGCGGCGGGCCGGGGACAGGCGGTTGTCCCGGCCAGACGCAATCCCAAGCCCCGGCCACCCCTCGCCTCGTGCCCGGGTTGCGCTGTCCTGGCGCTGCTGCATCATCACAGCATGAGGAGACAGCTGCAGGTGGCCATCGACTGCGCCGACCCGGCGCGCCTCGCGCGGTTCTGGGCCGACGTGCTCGGCTACCAACCACAGGATCCGCCGCTGGAATACTCGAGCTGGTCGGAGTTCTCCGCCGCGGTGGGCGCCCCAGGGGAGGAGTGGAACGCCGTGGTCGACCCTGACGGCGTCGGCCCGCGGGTGCTCTTCCACCGCGTGCCCGAGCCCAAGCTGGTCAAGAACCGGGTGCATCTCGACGTGAGAGTCAGTGGCGTGGGGACCACCAGCGGGCACTCGCGCCGCCACCTCGTGGACGCCGAAGTCAGCCGTCTGCTCGCCGCCGGGGCGACGCATCTTCGCACGGTCGAGGACGAGATCGACTACTTCGCGGTCATGCAGGACCCCGAAGGCAACGAGTTCTGCATCAACTGACACTCCACCGGAGCGCGCGCCGTCGCCGCGTAGTCAGCCGAGCTGCTCGCCGCAGCCATCCGGGATGCGGCGACCACCATCACAGTGAAGCTGCCGGCCACCTCGCGGGCGCCGGTCCGGTCCGTAGGATGAGGCGAGCAACTCGACATCCGATGTATCGGCGCGGATCCGGACGACCTGAGGCATCGCCGCGCACTCCGGGTCTCAGGGCTGTTACCCACAGTCTCAGCCCTGGTTGGCGTGCTCCCGGAGCCAGTCCATGGCCGTCGCGCCGGAGTTGAGGACCGAGATGTGCCCGTCGTCTGGGCGCAGCCGCAATTCCGCCGAGCGGGTATGGCGCGCGAGCCACTTGCCATGCGAACTGGGCACGATCCGATCCTGGCCACCGTGCAGGAACAGGACTGGCGGGCTGACCTGCCCAGGGTCAAACCCCCATGGGGCGACGTATGCCAGGTCGTCATCCACCATCCCGCCCGCGCCCCCTTCTATTGCCTGCCCGGCGACGGCGGCCAGCCAGGACCATGCACCCGCGAAGTCCCTCGGCGTGGAATGGGGCCAGTCCGGCCACGCAGACCACGCCAAGGACCCCTCTTTACCCTCGGCAAGAGAACTTGGGCTGACGCACGCGCCGGCAGCGCGGATGACGCGGATGACGCAGATGACGCAGATGACGCGGTACGCTGCTTGGCTTCGCTGAGCCAGCAAGCGGACCGAGCGGGCGGGCATGGGCTGTGAGACGCTCGGTGTGGACTGCGACCCACGCCGTGTCTGCTCCGGCGACGGAGGACTGCATGCGAGCGATCTGGATCACCAGGTACGGCGGGCCAGAGGTGCTGGAGGTGCGGGAGACGGCCGACCCCGAGCCGGGCCCGGGGCAGGTCAGGGTCCGTGTCCATGCCGCCGGGCTGAACTTCGCCGAGGTGATGGCCCACCAAGGCCTGTATCCGGACGCGCCCAAGCCGCCGTGCGTCGTCGGCTACGAGGCGGCCGGGGTGGTGGATGCCCTCGGGCCGGGGGTGGCCGGTCCGGTCATCGGCCAGCGCGTGGCGGTGCTGGTGCGCTTCGGCGCGCACGCCGACGTGGTCTGCGTCCCCGCCGAGCAGGCGGTGGAACTGCCCGACGGGGCCACCTTCGAGGAGGCGGCGGCGCTGCCTGTCAACTACCTCACCGCCTACCACATGCTGTTCCGTGTCGCGGGCATCCGCCCGGGTGAACGGGTGCTGATCCACATGGCAGCCGGCGGAGTCGGGATCGCTGTGCTGCAGTTGTGCCGCACACTCGATGGCGTGGTGACGTTCGGGACCGCGTCGGCCGCAAAGCACGACGTGCTGCGCGCCGAAGGTTGCACCTATCCGATCGACTACCGGCGGGTCGATTACGCGACCGAGGTCCGCCGGCTCACCGACGGCGAGGGCGTCGATGTCGTGCTGGATGCGCTCGGCGGACACGACTGGAGGCAGGGCTTGGCGCTGCTGCGTCCCGTCGGTCGGCTGGTGGCGTTCGGGTTCGCGAACCTCGTCAGCGGCGAGCGGCGGCGCCCGTTGCGGGTCGTGTCGCAGGCGCTGCGTGTGCCGCTGGTCACCCCACTTGGGCTGATGGCGCGCAACCGCACGATCAGCGGCGTCAACATCGGGCACCTGTGGGACCAACGCGCGTTGCTGCGTGAGGAACTGGAGGCGCTGATGGCCTTGTGGCGGGCGGGTCGCGTCCAGCCGCGGGTCGACGCCGTCTTTCCGTTCGCGGATGCGGCGGGCGCGCACCAGCGCATCGCCGAACGCCAGAACATCGGTAAGGTCATTCTGGTGCCGTGAGTGCACGGTGGCGACGGTGGGCTCGAGATGTCAGCGGTCTGGCAGTGATTCTGCGGCTGTGAGAATCCGCTCCCAGCTCGCCATCCAGATGGGCGGCGGGGCGGAGCGCTCGTAGAGGACGCCCACGCCCAGGCGCGCAGGTCGGCGATGCTGCGCTGGAAGGTAGGGTGGTGGCCCAGGGCGGGGTCGCCTGGCTTGCGGAACTCGGTCTGACCGGGTAGCCGGTCAGCTTCTCCAGCTCGGCGACGTCGACGAACTCTCGGCCGGCGGGCGTGGTGGCGACACAGACCACCCAGCCGCGCTGCTGCGCCGCCACGACCAGGGTTGCGATGTCCGCAGCCGGCCCGGCGCCGCAGACGACGACCTACAGGATGCGCCCTGACTGCCGGCCTTCGGTGCTCACGTGATCGGTCTATGCTGCCCGCAGGGCCTCGGCGAGGTCGCGCATGCGGGCGCTGGACCCGATGGGCGTCCTGCTCAGACGGTGGTACGTGCGCTGCACCCTGGAGACATGGCGCGGTGCGTCGTCGCGCCGTGCGAATGCCAGCCTTCGATGGCGAGCCGCACGCCGACATCGACGTTGCCGGCGTAGGCGTGCGCCTGGGCCTTGAGGATGGTGAGGTTGCCGACGTCCCTGAGCGAGGCAGTCCTGAAGGCCGGCAGGTGCTCCTCCCCGCATCGCGGTCCAGGCCCTCAGCGCGCACCACGAGCGGCAGGACCAGGAGCGCCGGCTGGCGGGTACGGCGTGGGAGGACAACGGGCTGGTGTTCCCCAACCAGGTCGGACGGCCGATCAACCCCTCCAACTTCCTCCCGCGCGACCTCTACCCGCTGCTCAAGCGGGCGGGGTTGCCGCGGATGCGCTTCCACGACCTGCGCCGCAGCGCCGCGACCTTGCTGCTGGAGCTGGGCATCCATCCGAAAGTGGTCAGCGAGATGCTCGGGCACAGCCAGATCGGCATACGCTGGACTTGTACTCCCACGTAACCGCTACGATGCAGCAGCAAGCGGTGGCGGCCCTCGACGGCCTCTTCGGCGACCAGCTCAGCCGCGAACATGGTGGTCAAGATGGTGGTCAGCTCGAGATCGGAGGACCTTAAACCGCAGGCCAGCGCCCGTAGCTCAGTGGAGAGCGCGGCGGACTTCTAACTTGGCCAGAGCTGTCCACCGAGGTCTATCTGAGTCCATCGCCGCAGGTCGAAGCGGGTCACCATGTCCATAGACGTCGATCTGGATCCGTAGAAGTCGGCCCTGTAGGCGGTCAACTTGGCGGTCAGGCAGCGATTTCAGCTGCCCGCAGCGTTCTTGAGCCAAGTACTTCGTTCCACTCGTGAACAGCCCTCGAGCGGTCTGGCTCTTCCAGAACCACGCCACTGACGACCTGGTAGGCACCAACCTGGAGGACCTGGCCGATCTCCTGTTTGGCCGGGTTGCCGCCCGTTTCGGCTCAATTGGGCGGCCTTGGCGACCCGCGGGAATGTGATCTGGGCGATAATCGATCGCATGTGTCCGCGCACTCTTTGTCTGGATTGAGATGAACTGGCAGGATACAACTGGGCTGCTCAAGTTGGACCGACTGGGGTATACGGTGCTGGAGGCTCTGACGACGGCCTCCTTGACGCCATCCGCTACGTACTCGAAACCTAACGCCTTTGTATGCATTGACGGAAAGACCTATTGGGTGAAGGGCACCGTTCAGCAGGGCCTCGTGGCGGAGTTGATCGCAGGGCGCTTGGCTTCCAGCATCGGAGCTGGTCCGGCAGCGCGGATCATTCGCGTGACCCCGGAAGCGGCCCCAAAGGACGGCAGCGCTGACCACCTGCTCGGGGTTGTAGTCGGGAGTGAGGACCAGCCTGGCATGGTCAACGCTCGGGATCTGTCGCCCTTGGCTAGCAGTGGCAACTTCCAGCCGGGCCTTGTCGAGCCGGAGTCTCGGGCGCGAGTCATCGTCTTCCAAAGCTGGCTCGGCGTGGGAGACTCACAGGTGCTAGTCAGCCTTGCGGATGGCAAGGTACTGAGCATCGATCACGGGGATTGCTTCGGGGCGTTGACTAGCCCGGCCGCGCCACCTGTGTCGGTAGTTACTGATATACCTGGGGTGTCGCCTGATGTCGGACGGGAGGCGGTTCACGTGCTGGCTGCCGTAGCCCGTGTGGAGGCAGTGACCGACACCGATCTCTTGAAGGCCATCGCGCACGTGCCCATTGGGGACGCCTGGCAGAGTCCCACCAATCGTCGGCTGTTGATTGGGCGTTGGCTCGCCGAGAGACGGGACATGCTGCGAGGGGTGATGCAGTCATGGATACAGCCTTGACCCGCACAGGGCATTTCTCCATCCTCCGATGGAGGCTCGACGCGACTCGGGATGAAGCGCGCAATGTTGCCGTTATCTTGGTGGCCGGAGATGAAACTCACGCCTCTGTCAAGGCTGCTCCCATTAGTGGTATCAGCGCTAGGCTCCACGAGCAAGGAATCCTAGATAGGCTCATAGTCCACCTTGACGAGCAATTCCGCAATATCGAAGGCTCGGGCCTCACGAAACTCCAGGAGTTGCATCACTCACTACAGCACTCAATCTACTTGACGGAGCCAAAGCCCACTGCAATACCCGACATGGATTCGGCATTAGCCGCCCTCTATCGTGCATATGTCGCACCTCGACCCGCGGGGCGCTCACGGATACTCACCAAGGGCAAGGTTCTTGACAGCGTCATCTCTCGCATTCGGAGCAAGGGCTATAGCGTGCATCGAGGAGATTACATCTCCGATTACCTCTTTGATGCCGTACTCGAAGGTCGTAATACAACAGTGTTACAGGTGCTATCCTTCGCCACCAGTGCAAAGAATTGGGTACCTGTCGAACATGACGCTGGGTATTTCCTCTATGCTTTAGGGCAGACTCAGTCCAATGGATTAGCGGTCATACAAGAACCAACCGATTCGAGCCATTCAAACGCTATGCGCGCTCACAGGCGCATCCTCCGGTGGTTTGACGAGGCAAGTGTTCCGACAGTAGCTCCTGAAAAGGTTACTGAAGCATTAGTTGACGCAAGGCTATGAATCAATGCTCGAGTTAGCATGGTATCGACAAGGTGCTGACACCCCACCGCGCAGTGCGCCAAGCGGGGCGACTTTATGCCCGACCCGTGACAGCAGGGTGTTTGATCGAGATACTTCCTTCTCTCGCTATTATCCAAATGAGGAAGCCGTGTTCCATCGGTCCGGTGATCGAACCGGGTCAAGGCTGAAGCGCCTGCTACGCGAGCCGCAAATGAACGATCTTATGGCGAATTATCTCCTAATACGGTACTTCGGCTCAATCTCAAGAGATAGGAATATGCAATGTCTTACCCCCAGCAATTAGCACTTCCTGTGCCACAGTCCTAATTAGTGCAATGTCCGGTCCAAGCAGATCTGCCTCACGGGAGTAAGGGAGCAGCAATGCGAAATTGTCTTGCTCGTCAGTATCTTTTGTATGAACAATACGACATCGTAAATCGTAGATTCGCTGAGCAAGCTGATCTCGGAGATCAGCTTGCTTGTTTCGTGGATCTAATCTAGACACCCCTCGAATCTGCTGTTTACCCGTAAAGTACTCTTCGCTTTCTGTATCTCCGCTTACTAGACTACGAATCCATGGCTCGTCCAGACATGCGCGGATTGTAGCTCTCAGTTGGTCTCGTTCCCCACCAAAACCCTTCCCTTGTTTCGCAGCGAGCTCGATTACTCGTCCTATGTGACCATCATCATCCAAGTTGAATCGAGGATCGCGCAATTCTTGACGCACACGCCGAAGCGTCTCTGATCGAGAATACGAAGGGAAATAATACTCAAGGACCTGATAATAAGCGAGGTATTGAAGCAGCGGCATGCCGGAAGCTGACCGCGCATACCAGTAGAGGGCGAGCGGTTCAGGAGCATACCTCGTTCTGGGAAGCTCGGGGGCACCCTGGGAACTAGGCATACGACGATCAAGGTAAGGTCCGTATCGCCGTAGACGAAACTTGCTTAGCATGAGTGGCGCGCGGTACCGAAGATCCAGGTCGAAGAATAGCGAATTCGCTATTGATTCAAGAGTCCGATGAGCATCATCGTGATTTCCGATACGAACGCCGCTTATCTTGAGCGTGAAGACGCGAGGCCTCCGAAATCTCCTTGGATCTACCCTCCTACTCGCACTAGTGAGAGCAAAGAAAACATCACTCATCGCCGATATCCCAAGAGACCAACCATTGTCGTGAGAACCAAACTCTATTGAGGGCATAAAGTCCAGATCGCGGATACCGTCACCTGGTGGAATTTCTTGGCCGAGCACCCGAGCAAGGTTTACCAAGGTTCGTTGGACCGGAGCGAACACTGGTGACATCTCGAGTCCGGAGATCTGCGCTTCAATATAGCTATCCGCATAAGAAGCTATTGCCTCGTAGTCCCCTAGGTAGAGGTACTTGCCTAGGTCCAACTTTTCGAGCAGCGAAAGGTGGAAATCATTGTCCCCGACAATTAACTCTCGTCGAACTCGTCCATTTGGAATAGAAATTACCAGCTCTTTGTCAAGCAACGTTCGATCACGCCATTCGATAGGTATGCTGGCGCTTAGGCAGCGGTGAGCCACGGCTGCGAGTTCTGTTGACACATTCGCTGGAGGGTTATTCTCGGGTGAGCCTTCCGGCCCTTTCTCCGTTAAATTGTCTTCTGACATCTCCAATTATCCCCGCTTCTTCCGCGACATCTGCTTAGATGAAAATGTTATGATGTTGACCAGAATATCTATAGCCCCTATCCCGAGCGGGTGCAAGCTCATTCTGTGAGTGATCGCCAAAACTACTGTAGATGAACGCTGCCCCTCGGGCGAAGTGGAGCTCGCAAGTTGTCTTGTGAACCCAATGGTGCGGAAGGATGCGGCCGTCATGTTCGGTGACGATGGCGGAGGTTGTGGGGACAAGGCTGTTGGCCCTGGTTACGGTATGTGGCGATCGTTGTAGTAGTCGATGCGGTTCATGGTGTGGTCTCCGGACGGTGGACGCCGGTCACGGGTCGGCATGGGTGATGTCCAGGTCGTATGCGAAGGGAACACCGGAGAGCGGTCTTGCCGCTGGCCGAAGTGGGATCGGTTGGACGCCGGGCGGCGGGATCGGGTGTCGCGGCGCCTCGACATCGGACGTCGTGCCGAATAGATGCGCAGAGGCAGCCGGCTGATCGCGACGCTCGTGCTCGGCAGGGTCGAGGTAGCTGGAGGCGGTGAGCTTTCTGGCGTCGGTGGTCCAGCGATCGGCGAGGGCTTGGACTGGATGCAAGTCGTGGTAGGGGCCGGTGCATTGGGTCTGGGTGTCGAGGAAGACGCGGACCTGGTGGATGCAGCGGGTGAGCATCGAGTAGGCGGATTGGCGGGAGGTTTGCCAGCTTCCTGGCAGGACTAGGACGATGGCTGCTTGGCTGCCTTGGAGTTTGAGGGCGTGGCTGGCGTAGCCGAGGCGGATGGGCTGGGCGCTGGTGAGGGTGGCGGGGTTGAGGGTGAGGATGGGGCCGTCGTCGCAGGCGATGGTGAGCTGGCCGTGCGCGGGGTTGACGTGGAGGATCTGGGCGGCGGCGCCATTGGCGATGTAGCGGCCATCGGCGCGGTGGGGGCGGATGAAGCGGATGCGGTCGCCAGCGTGGAGGTGCTCGCGGCGGCCGGTGGGCTGGTCAACGACCTCGACCGCGGGGCCGTGTAGTTCGCCTGCGGTGAGGCGTTTGGCTTGGCAGAGGGTGTTGAGGGTGTCGATGGTGGGGTTGTCGGTGTCGGTGACGATCCTCACGCCGTCCAGCCCGTGCTGGCAGCGGTAGTGCTCCCAGGCGTGGACGACTTCCTTGATCGCGGCTTGTGGGTTGGGGCTGAGGTGGACACGGCCGCGCCGGTGGAGGTTGTCCAGCGCCCAGGCGGCGTGGCCGTCGCGGATGGCGCGGCACACGGCGCGGTCGTCGGGATCGCGTTGGCGGATGACGTGGGTGAGTTCGGCGTGGCCGCCGATGGCCTGGTCGACCAGGTGGTGCCAGCCGCCCGGGCCGACGGCTTGGGCTTGTTCGGGGTCGCCCAGGGTGCGGATGATTGCCGGGCCGGCGGCCTTGAGCAGGCGGTGCATGCGTGGGGTGTCGACCATGACGGCCTCCTCGACGAGGACGACGGTCCGGTCGGTGGGGCGCAGGGTGCCGGTGTGGACGGCGTGGTAGAACGCCTCGATGGTGTAGCCGCGCGCCAGGCCCAAGTCGCGGGCGGTGCGGTAGGCGGTGTCGGCGGCGGTGGAGATGACAACGGCGGGCTGCTGGTTGAACTCATAGGCGCGCACGACGGCGCGGACGGCGGTGGTCTTGCCGGTGCCGGCGTGGCCTTGCAGGGAGGCCCAGCCCACTGGCGCGCACAGGTGCTCGAGGGCGGCGCGCTGCTCAGCGGATAGCGGGTGGCCGAGGTCGGCTTGAACCTGAAGGGCGGTACGCTGGACCTGGGCTGGGATGGGCGCTGCCATCTTGGTCTGGGCCTTGGCGAGGGCCGTCGTGAGAATCGTGCGTTCCTGGTGGAGCAGGGCGGTGGTGGTGACCCTGGGCCCGGCCGGGGTGGCCACAGGCACCAAGTCTGAGCCTCCGAGGAACCGCTCGAGGAATCCTCGCGCCTCGCTTCCGTTCAGCAGACCGGCGGCGGCCTCGAAGACAGCGCGGGTCACACTTGAGGCCTCGAAGGTGGCGTCTTGGCGGGTGAGCCCGTCCGGGCCGAGTAGTCGGGCACGCACGGCGGCTTCCCGCTGGGCCAGCGGCGCGGACTGTGCAGGGAGCCGCTGGCGCTGCGGGGTCGGCTCTGGGATCCGGTGGTGACGGAGGATGCGCTGGTAGGCGGGCCAGTGCGGCGCGTGGCAGGCGGGGGTCTTGGCGTTGCGGTTTCGGGCGGCCAGCCGGCGACGCTCCAGCGGGGTCGGCGGACGGCCCCGAGCGAGCTGGAACTGGCGGGCGAGTTGGTCGATGTGGCGGTGGCGGCTGGAGAACAGCTCGAGCACCCTCTGGTCGACGCCGGCCAGCTCGAACGTGCGGCCCCGGCGGGTTTGGTGCCAGTCGAGGCGGTAGCCGAGCTGGTGGAGCTGGGCGGCCAGCTCGCAGGTGTAGATCGCCTCGGCGGTGGTGGCGAACCGCAGCAGGGGCTTGGAGTCCACTGCCAGGAAGCGGCCTCGACACCACGCCAGGTTGAACACGAACGCGTGGGTGTGCAGCTGCGGGTCGGGTGGTCGCTCGGGCTCGCTGGCGACCTCGGCGCTGGGCCGGCTGGTGTGATGCGTGAACGCCGCGATCCCAAGCTCTCCGGTGGCGTGGATCTGCTCGCCGGCCACGGTCGGCCGGCACATGGCCACGCGCTGTTCGAGCTCGGCCAGCGTCACTCGCACCGCCGCTAGGTGCGCCTGCTCCAGCCTGGCGCGGCCCTCGGGCGGCAAGAATGGCAGCAGGGCGGAGACTGACTTGGGCGGGCTGAGGTTGCAGTCGATGCCGGGGACGTGGAACCCGCCACGCACCTGCGGCTTGCCGGTCGCCGGGTCCAACCTCGTCGTGGGGATGTGGGAGGTCTGCACCAGCCGCACGCCCGTGACGGGATGGCGGCCGGCGATCAACCGCTCGAAACTCGCCCGGTCCAGGGCTGTCATGCCGAGGCGCTGGAACAGGCGGCCGTGCAGCTCGAGGTGGCTGGTGGTCGGCGTGCCGTCGGTGCCGAGGTAGTAGTCGGCCTGCTGCTGGCCGCCTTCCAGGTAGTTCCACAGGTCGCCGCCGATGGTGGCGATCACCGCCGCGCCGAACTTCCTGGGCGAGAACATGCCGCCCCACACTCCCTCAGCCACTCACCTCCGTCACACGCAGCCAACGCCGAGGCCCTCACAGCAACCTCACAGCCCGACGAGCCGACCACGACCTCAGCGACGAGGACCGAGCCAGAGCCGAAGACCGTCAATGGCAGACGCGGTACGCTGCTTGGCTCCGCCAAGGCAGCTGACGGGAGCGCATGAGCGTTGCCGTTCGGCCTCGGCGGGTGTAGGAAGGGCACTCGACCTTCCGTATCGGCCGGAGTGTGGGAGTTCGCGGGGCTCGACATGGCACGACCGTTGCAGGACGACTTACCGCTCGGTGAGCGCATCGCTTACTGGCGGCGACGGCGTGGCATGTCGCAGCGGGTCTGCGCCGAACTGGTCGGGCGGACCGAGGGATGGCTCTCGCAGATCGAGCGTGGCATCCGCCCGCTCGACCGGCTGTCAGTCCTCGTCGAGCTTGCCCGCGTCCTGCGGGTCGACCCAGGCGAGCTGACTGGCGCGGCCATCCGCCAGCTCACGCCAAACGGCCACGACCATCCAGCAGTCGCGGCGATCCGGGCACAACTGATGCGCTACGACACCGTCGCCGGTGTCGCGTCACCGCCTGGGACTGAGGAGCCGCAGCTACGGGACCTGGCCAGTCTGCGACGGGACGCAGAGCACACCTGGGAGATCCGCCAAGCGGCGCGCTATGACGAGCTTGGGACGATGCTCCCGCGACTGCTCGCGGAGGTACAGCTCGCCGTGCAGCAAGCCAGCGACCAGGACCTCCAGGCCGCCCTGACCATCCAGGTCCATGTGCTCAACGGCGCCGCTGCCCTGCTGCGCAAGTTCGGAGACGCCGAGTCGGCGTGGGTCGCCGCCGACCGTGCGATGGCCGCCGCCGCGCGAGCCGAGGATCCGCTGCTGGTGGCTGCGGCTGCGCGCCGAGCCGCCAACGTGTTCCTCGCCGCTGGCCGGCTGGGGGAGGCCAGGGATCTGGCGCTCGGCGCGGCGGCGCCGCTGGAGGAGGGTCTGGGCGCCGCGACGCCCCAGCACCTGGCCATGTGGGGCGGGCTGCTGCTGACCGCCGTGCTCGCGGTATCCAGGCAGAGCGACCACTCGGCGACCTACGAGCTGCTCGGTGAGGCGCGCATCGCCGGCGAACGGCTCGGCCGCGACGTGGACAACCTGTACGCCGTGTTCGGCCCGACTGACGTTGCCATCTATGACGTTCAAGCATCGGTTGAGCTTGGCAACCCCGCCCGGGCGATCCGGCGAGCGGAGACAGTTGACACCTCTGGGCTCGCGGTCGGGCTGCTGGAGCGTCGCTGTCATCATCTGATCGACGTAGCGCGCGGCCACAGTCAGCTCCGCGATGACGAGAGCGCAGTGGCGACTCTGCTGGAGGCCGAGCAGGTCGCGCCGCAAGAGCTGAAGTACAACGGGCTGGTCCGCGGGACGATCCGCGAGATGCTGCGCCGGGAGCGGCGGACCATCAGGCCGGCGCTTCGTGGCCTGGCCAGTCGGACCGGCGTCCTCGACTGACCCTCAGCCCATCGGCTCGTAGCTCACCCGAACAGTTTGTGTGGGTTGCTCGCATCGCGCTGCTCTAACTTCACCGGCGAGTCAGCCGCTGCGGGTGACGCAGCCACCTCGAGCGGCTTGCCGGCACCTGGAGCGTGACCGGCACCACCGCTGGGACGCAGGCTCTTCTCCACGGTCGAAGAACTGCGCCCTGGCCAGGGGAGTCTCGGAGGCGTGCGGGCACCCCCAGGGCCACGCCTCCGAAGCCCCTGCCAAACGAAAGGAAGGCAATGTGGGCCACCGTTCTCGTCATGATCATGCAGCTTGGAACGCTG
>Ga0137374_10002420_pt1 | contig 21915 bp, 16 predicted proteins | sample SagtaG_20_FD_104811 | JGI IMG/M metagenome (GOLD analysis project Ga0137374, IMG submission 104811) | Vadose zone soil microbial communities from Sagehorn Ranch, Mendocino, California, USA - Sage1_R_100_16 metaG | ecosystem: Environmental > Terrestrial > Soil > Vadose zone | place: USA... | reverse complement strand
GGTTCTCCCTTGCGAAAGCTCTCGCATCCGTTGGATTTTGCCGTTCAGGCTTAGCTGTGTGTCCTCGTGCGTACTGTCAACCAAAACCATCCCGGCGACTTCCTTCGGATACTGGCTGGCAAACGTGCGTATCAACAGGCCGCCGATGGACTGGCCGACCAACACGTACGGCCCTTTCTCGCCAGCTTTCAACAAGGCTGTGCGCAGTTCATAGGCGACCTGCCTCATCGTGCGCGGGCGCGGCCCCAAATCACTCCAGGCGCTTCCCGCGCGGTCATAAGAGCACACACGAGCAAAGCGGGCGACCTCGGTTTGCGTCAGAGTCCAATCGAAGGAGAAGTCGCCGGCGCCAGATTCCAGCACGACCGTCAGAGTCTTCCCCTTACTCTCCCCTGCGCAGTTGAGGTGCAACCGCCAACCGCCGACATCAACCAGCCTGCCCGGCGGCGGATATGTTTTGTTCGCATCTTGAGCCGCGCCTGTCATTACCAGGAAAAAGTGAAGCGTGAGTGATCCGAACAGCAGCGATAAATTTCTGGCGCCCATATAAAGTTTCCTCCTGAGTTGTTGATGCCCGATGGCTCCTGCGGAAAATAACCACGTAGTGACGAATTTATTCGTCACGTGATCGTCACGTGACGAATAAATCGTCACTACGTGGCGCGTTTTCATTCTTTCAAGGCGTTGCAACGCGAGATGAAGGCTCCTACGAAAAGCGCCTGAGCTTGGTTCAAACCGTTGAATTGGCCTTCGGCTCCGTACCAACTTCCGCTTTAATCCGAGCGCGCGATTTACGATTGTGGGAAAAGCTGATCCCAAAATCGGACGCCGTTATGCGCCATGCTATTTGGGCGCCGTGCCAACTCAAATGATTTGAGCGTTTATCTTGGCCACACAGGTGGCACGCAATTTGGTTAAATCAGGCCACGCAACATTGGGACACAGGTACGGCACCGCGCGCGTAAGCAAGCGGCCGTCCCATCAGTCAGCCGCTTGCTTACGCGCGCGGTGCCGTACCCATCTTGTGTGGTTCGATTTAACATGATGGTAAGGAAAGAACTATTCCGGGAAGGAAGTCATGCAAACACTTTGGCAAGACCTGCGCTACGGCGTGCGAATGTTGATGAAGAAGCCTGGCTTCACATTGATCGCCGCGGGCGCCCTGGCAGTGGCGCTCGTCTCTTTACTCCTTGCACAAAACCAGGAAACAGCGCGTTCAAGGATACTAGCATTTACTCACGTCACAATAATTGATGGCTCCGGCGCCGCAGCCAAGCCCGATTTTACCGTGGTAGTCGTTGGCGACCGGATCGTTGAAGTGGGGCCGCATCAAAGTGTCCGCGTCCCTGAAGACGCGCAGATTATCAACGCCGCCGGGAAGTTTTTGATTCCCGGTTTGTGGGACATGCACGCGCATTTTGGCGAGGGGGGCGCAGCGCTCTTCCCGGCTCTGATCGCCAATGGCGTCACCAGCGTGCGCGAGATGGGTGGGAGCGGTGAGCAGGCTCTGGCGCTGCGCGAAAGGGTGAAATCAGGCTCGTTGTTAGGGCCCCGAATCAAAGCCACCGGGTTGATTCTTGAAAGTCCGCGCTTCATCCAGATCGTAGAACGCATCAATGGAGAATCGTTTACTGGAAAACGGATTGGCGTTGCCAATGCCGACGACGCGCGACGCGCAATCGAGGCCAACGTCAAACTGGGCGCGGATTTTTTGAAGATTCGCACGAGCGCTTCGCGCGATACTTATCTGGCGATCGCCGCCGAGGCCAAGCGCGCCGGACTGCCGCTGGTCGGCCATCTGCCTGAGGGAATCGACCCGCTCGAAGCCTCGGACGCTGGCCAGCGCAGCTTCGAACATGGATGGCCGATGCTCGACAAAATTCCGGAAGATAAGCTGAAAGAGATTGCCGCGCGGCTCATCAAAAACGGCACGCACTTGACGCCGACTTTGGTCGCCGGTCGAGGCTATAGAGGAACGCCCGACAGTGAGGCGCTGGCCGTCATTGACGACAAAGCCGGGCTGCGCGACATACGACGCAAATACGTTCCCCAATCGCTGGCCGATTTCTGGCGCAAACAAATCGAGATGAAAAAGGTCGAAATCAAAATAGACTGGCAGGCGGTCATGGAGAACAATCTCCAAATCTTCCGCGCGCTGTACAAGGCGGGCGTGAAGATGATGACCGGAACTGACCTTGGCGCCCCCTTGTGCTATCCCGGGTTCAGCTTGCACGACGAACTGGAGTTGCTGGTCAGCAGAATCGGCTTGACTCCGGCTGAAGCCTTGCAGAGCGCCACCCGCATCCCCGCCGAGTTTATGGGAATGGGCGCGAGTCTGGGCACAGTCGAGCAAGGGAAACTGGCCGACCTGGCGCTGCTCGAAGCCAATCCCTTGAGCGACATCACAAATACGCGAAAGATAGCCGCCGTTGTCGTTGGCGGCAGATTATTCAGCAAAGCCGAATTGCAGACAATGCTGGACAAGTTGGCTGCTGAAGCAGGAAAGAGATAAGCCAACGATTTCAGCCCTCTGACCAATTTCAAGTGAGGGGATGAGCAATGAATTCTTTATTACAAGACATGCGCTACGGCGCGCGTATGTTGCGCAAACAGCCCGGCTTCACTTTCATCGCCGCGCTCACGCTCGCTTTAGGCATCGGCGTCAACACGGCGATCTTCAGCGCCGTCAGCTCAATGCTGCTGCGCCCGTCGCCGTACGCGCAGCCTGAAAAGCTGGCGATTGTCTTCACCGGCGCCAAACAGCAGCCGCGCGTTTACGACGATTTCTCGTATCTGAACTATCTGGATTACCGCGACCGCAACCAGTCCTTCAACGGATTGATCGCGTACCGGATGACTTCCGCGGCGATTAGCAACACAAGTGGGGGAAGCGATGATCGCGCCGAAGTCGTCTGGGGCGAGACGGTCAGCGGGAACTACTTCGACGTGTTAGGCGCGCCGCCTGCCTTGGGGCGTGGATTCCGGCCCGAAGAAGACCGCACGCCCAACACGCATCCGGTCGTCGTGCTCGGTCACAGCCTGTGGCTGCGGCGCTTCAACGCCGACCAGGCCATTGTGGGCCGGAGCGTTTACCTCAACGGCCATCCCTTCACGGTCATCGGCGTCGCGCCGGAGCGATTCACCGGGACGAAGTTTGCGTTGAGGATGGAGTTCTGGGTTCCGCTGATGATGCGGGCGCGGATGAACATCAACGACGCATGGCGCACCGACCGCAGTCGCCAATCATTGGGGCTGATGGGACGTTTGAAGTCTGGCGTGACCATCGCGCAGGCCGGGGCCGATCTCAGTTTGATCGCTCAGGAGCTTGAAAAATCGTATCCGCAGGCGAATGAAGGGAGGAAAGTACAGGTCGTCACTGAACGCGAAGGGCGCGTCAATGAAGCTTTCCCGGTGATGCGGTTGAGTTCGCTTCTGGCGTTAGGGGCCGTAGGGCTGGTCTTGCTGATCGCGTGCGGGAACGTGGCGAACCTGTTGCTGGCGCGCGGCGCGGCGCGTTCGCGTGAAATCGGCGTCCGGTTGTCACTTGGCGCGGGACGGGGCCGCATCGTGCGGCAACTGCTGACCGAGAGCCTGCTGCTTTCGTTGCTGGGTGGCGCGTTGGGATTGCTGTTGGCGTTCTGGAGCGCCGATCTGTTGAACGCAACCATGCCGCCGATGCCGTACGTGGTTGATCTGAACTTCGCGCCTGATCGCCTGACGTTATTCTGGGCGACTGGCGTTTCGTTGTTGACCAGCGTCATTTTTGGACTGGCTCCGGCGTTGAGCGCGTCACGCGTCGATCTGGTCGCGGTGGTTAAAAGCTCCGGCGGTTCAGGCTCCGGCGCCAGGCGTATGGGCCTGCGCAATCTGCTCGTCGTTGCGCAACTCGCCGTTTCGGTGGTCGTGCTGGCGTGCGCCGGACTTTTCCTGCGCAGCCTGCGCAACGCTCAGACAGCCGACCTGGGCTTCAACGTCGAGAACCTGGTTTCGATGCAACTCGATCCCGAATTGCTCGGCTACAACGCGGAAGAAGGCAAGCGGTTTTACGCTGAACTCGCGCGCCGCGTCGCCGCGCTGCCCGGCGTGTCTTCGGCCACCGTCGCGCATATCCTTCCGCTGAGCGATAACGGCTGGTCGACGGGGCCTCTGATCAAAGAAGGTGAAGCTCCGCCCCCGCCGAATCAGGGACTGTACGTCCACTACAGCTCCATCGGCGTGCGCTACTTCGAGACGATGGGCACGCGATTATTACTGGGCCGCGACTTCACCGAACACGACGGCGCGGACGCTCCACAGGTCGTGATTGTCAATCTGGAACTGGCGCGGCGACTTTATGGCAGCGCGGAGAAAGCGATAGGCAAACGGTTTCTCCTGGCGGATTCGAGCCCTGCGCCGTTTGAGATCGTCGGCGTCGCCGCTGACGGCAAATACCGCAACATTTACGAAGACCCGCGCCCGTACATGTTCCTACCGCATCAGCAGTTCTACATTTCGCAGGCGACGCTGACGGCGCGCGCGCAATCAGTGGGCGCATTGCAATCAGTGGCTGAGGGGATGCGCCGCGAGGCGCAACGGCTCGACCCGAGGCTACCGGTCTTCGACCTGAAGACGGCGGAACAGCACATGAGTTGGGCCTACTGGGGGCCGAAACTCGGCGCGGGACTGTCGCTCGTGTCCGGGCTGTTGGCGCTGGCGCTGGCGACAATGGGTTTGTACGGCGTAATGAGTTACACCGTAAGCTGTCGCACGAAAGAGGTCGGCGTTCGGATGGCGCTGGGAGCGCAACAGCGCGACGTGTTGCGATTGATCCTGCGGCAGGGAATGGCGCTGGTCGTGATCGGGCTGGCGTGTGGGCTTTTGGCGGCGCTGGCGTTAGGCCGAGTCCTGACCGGTTTGCTGCTGGGCGTCGGAGGTTCCGATCCGCTCACGTTCGCGGGCGTGGTCGCGCTGCTTGCGCTTACTGCGCTCATAGCCTGTTTGATCCCGGCGCGGCGAGCGGCGAAGGTGGATCCGATGGTTGCGCTCAGATGCGAATAGATGTCAGATGTCAGATGTCAGTTGAAAGTTGAGTGATGCGAGAGACCTCTTCACTGACATCTGACATCTTCCTCATGGGGGAATAATGCAAACATTCTGGCAAGACCTGCGATACGGCGCGCGGCAAGGCTCGACCCGAACATTGCGCTTCGGGAGGAGTGAGTATCAAAGATAGAGAAAACAGGAAAATGTCGGACGGTAAAATAGAAATAGCGCGCGTGATGTCTTATTCTATTTTCCTGTCCGACATTTTTTTGTTTCCAAATCGCTGAATCGGAGGTTCCAGACAAATGCTTTCGAATCGCCAAATCGCTTCAGTTCTTCCCGTCATTTGCGCGCTCGCCCTTTTCGGCCGCGACGCCTACTCGCAGCAGGCGTCGGAAGTGAATTCCCACGTTTTAAAGCCGACGCCAATGACGGTCGCGTGGGGATACTATGACGCCACGACTCCGCCCGCGCTTCGCATCAAATCGGGAGACACAGTTGAGGTTCATACGCTGATCACATCCACGCCGCCGAGGCTGGAGGGCGCCGGCGTCAAGCCAGATCAGATCGAGTCGTCGCTCCGCGAGATTTTTACCACCGTGACCAACAAAGGCCCTGGCGGACACATACTGACCGGCCCAGTCTATATTGAAGGCGCCGAAGCCGGCGATGTACTCGAAGTGCGAATCCAATCCATCAAGCTGGCCATTCCTTACGCCTATACCGCGTTCAGGCCGGGGGCAGGGTTTCTGCCGGAGGATTTCGCGCACTCGAAGATGAAGATCATTCCCTTGGATGAAAAGCGGATGATGGGGCTTTTCGGCGACGGCATTGAAATCCCGCTGCGCCCGTTCTTCGGCAGCATGGGTGTCGCTCCGCCCGAAGCCTATGGCCGCGTCAGCAGCGCCCCGCCTGGGATTCACGCCGGCAACCTCGACAACAAAGAGTTGGTCGCGGGCACGACGCTTTTCATTCCCGTCCACGTGCGCGGAGCGTTGTTTCAGGTCGGCGACGGCCACGCCGCGCAAGGCGACGGCGAAGTCTGCATCACCGCGCTCGAAACCTCACTCATAGGCAAGCTTCAGTTCATTGTGCGCAAAGACATGAAGTTGCGCTGGCCCCGGGCCGAAACTCCCGCGGCGTTCATGACGATGGGAATCAATGAAGACCTGACCGAAGCGACCAGGATAGCGGTGCGCGAGATGATTGATTTTCTAGTCACCGAAAAGAAGCTCAGCCGAGACGACGCGTATATGCTGGCGAGCGTCGCGGCGGATTTGAGCATTACGCAATTGGTGGACGGGACGAAGGGGGTGCACGCGATGATTCCAAAGGCGATCTTTCAGGCGGGCTCAATCCGATAGGCTTCTAAATCGAGCCACGCAAGATCGGTACAGTACCGCGCGCGTAAGCAAGCGGCCGACCGATGAGTCCGCCGCTTGCTTACGCGCGCGGTACTGTACCGGTGTCCCAATGTTACTTAGTCAGTTGGCTGGAGTAAGGAGGCTATTACTCGGCTTTCGGAATCGGCAAGCGTAGGGACTCGCGTCCCTAATCCGATAAGGCGCCACAGTCCGGCAAGAGCAAACACCAGGCTTTGCCAAAGGCACAGAGCCCACAACACTTTCTTCCATCATCGGGAGTTTTGTCTTGCCATCGTCATCGTCTCCGAGCATACATTTGTCGGGACGCTATCGGCGACAACCTGCGGATTCACTGCGCGCCGTTTAACGCCGCCTTCAGCGCCCGTTCCTGCATAACAACATGACTGAAACCGACAACCGCAAAAACGCGGGCGCCCTTTTTTACCTCCTCAGTCAACAGCTTAACCATATGACGGTCACGAAACTCGCCCGACAGCCGGGAAACTCGATTTGTGTAAGCTTCCGATTTGGTCGGATCGAACCAGTCTGCTGGCGTTTCGCGCCAATCCTTCAACTTCGGCGACAACCACAAACAGCTTCGCTCAAATTCGGTCAAATTGCGTGGCGCGCCTTCTAAACCAGGAACGCCCGTCAGGAGCTTGCCCAGCACAAACTCCATATGCGTCTCAATCGTTTCGCCGCGCTTGCTGTTTCTGAACTGCGGAATTTGACGCAAAGCGTAAAAAACTTTGACCTGTTCGGGCGTGTAGCTTCTGAGCAGGAACGCCACTTCGTCAGCGCGACCGGGTTCGAGACTGTGAGCCGGGACTTTATCGCGCGCCGCAAGAAAACGCGCCAGGCCGGCCTCGCCAACGCGACTTACCGCTTCGTCAACGCTTTTCAAAACGGGCGGGTCGCCGCCTTCGTTAAAAGCGACTGTCGGCCTGAATTTGCCCCAGAGCTTTTCGATTTGGGCGATTTGCGGGCTCTTCGGGTCGTTGGTGTGCTGTGCGCCAAAATAGAGGAGCGCGCCTTTGCCTATCTCCAACTTGACAATGTAAGGGGAAGAATGGCGCGTCTTGGAATACTCGTCGTAAGTCATCAAGTCGGCGTCCTTTTCCTGCGCCCCGGCGACAGATGATGCAACGAGCAGCAATGAAAACAAGAACCGCAGCTTCATAAGGACCCCCTCTGGTCAGTAATTCGGGCGTTGGTTGAATATAGATGTATGAGAGACGGGCTTGTCAAGAAACATGTTAAAGCTCCTGGCGCGCAAAGACATGAAGTTGCGCTGGCCCGTGCCGAAACCCCTGTTGGCCCGATTCAAGTGTTGCGGGTCTCGATTGGCGCAGAGCCGGAGAGTTTGCGGGGTGTCGGACTAATTAACATGTTACGTAACGGTTAATCGACCTGCATAATAACCCTATATCCGAGGCCTGATCATCAGCCTGGCGCTGGCCGTAACAGTTTCGTAACCGTATCTGTGTTGATCTCGTCCTATTTCTTGATGACGGATTACCCAACTGTAGCCTAAACTACAGAAACTATGCTTCGCGCCTGACCTGTCTGTCATCCCCTACGGCGCAGCGATTGAAATAAAATCAGCCACTTACGGTAACTCATGGTTCTCAAAGGATGTCTTAACCATTGATAAAAGGAGAGTTGCGAGATGAACAAAAACATCTTCTCAAGTCGCGCGATTAATAAACAACAGAAACCGTTTGCCGTAACTGTCTGGAGACTCATAGTGACTGGGCTGCTAGTTTCAGCCGTCGTCTCTCTTGCTTTGCCGATCTCGAAGCATGCAGGGGCCGCGTCACAACCCGCTTACAGCAAAGTATCTCTCAGCGTGGGGGGGAGTCCCACGGCGGCAAAAATTGGCGATCTGGATGGTGACGGGCGAAACGACATCGCGGTGGTCGATCTTCAAGGAAGCTTACAAATGTTCTTCGGAAATGGCGCAGGCTCGTTCGATCGGATTTCATTGGACGGGCTGTTGCCATCAAACTCTAACGCGCTTGGTCTGGATATTGGCGACCTAAACGGCGACGGGCGAAACGACATCGCGGTCGCATTCTCATCTCAGACAGGAGCCGTCTCGGTTCTGTTTAATCAAGGCGACCGCGCATTCGGCGCGCCGGTCAACTACAACACGTGCAGTTTCTCAAAGGGCGTCGCCATCGGCGATCTCGATCAAGACGGCGATAACGACCTGGCTGACATAAGTCAGTGTAATGAGGCGGGCATACTGCTTAACAACGGCCAAGGCGGCTTCGCCTTCAACAACGCGTATGGAAACGGATATGCTTCACGATCAATAGCCCTTGCGGATTTCAACCGGGACGGCTTCAAAGACATTGCCTATCTCAATAACGGCGCCGGCAGCAACAGTAACGTCACGGTGCTTCTGAACAACGGAAATGCGAGCTTTGGCGCCCCCCAGTTCAATTGGGTGTGGGACAATTCTGATGACTTGGCGGTCGCCGATTTCGACGGAGACGGGAACATGGATATAGCGGCCGTGAATTCCTATTATTCACTGGTATTCGTTCTGATCGGCGACGGCCACGGAAGGTTCTTCTCATATTCGGAGATCTACGGTGGCGACGCGCCCACCGGCATAGATACGGCGGATTTCAATGGCGATGGCCGCTTGGACTTCGCTGTCATAAGCCGGGGAACCAACAGGCTTTCCATTTTTCTAAATCAAGGCTATTACCTCTATACCGACCCCATTACCTTCAGCGTCGAGCAATCCCCAGTGGATATAGCCACCGGAAACCTGAACGGCGATTCATTGCCGGATCTGGTTGTAGTCAATCGAGGGAGCGGAAGCATAACGGTATTTTGCAGCTCAGGCGGCGCGACGCCTCCTGGCGCTCCGACCAGCTTGTCCGCGATTGCGGCGTCTTCGAGCCAGGTGAACCTCACGTGGGCGGACAACTCCGACGACGATGAGTAGCCACAGAGCACACAGAGCGCACGGAGAAATCATTTCGTCCTCTGTGCCCTCTGTGTTCTCTGTGGCTGAAACTATGGAGTTTTTGACGCGCGAGCCGCTTGGCCTTTGATAAAGGCATGCAGGTCGCGGTTGAAGCGATCCATATGAGTGAACATGAGGCCGTGCGGCGCGCCTTCATACACTTCGAGCCGGCTGCCCGGTATCAGTCGCGCGGTCTTTCGCCCGGTCGACTCAAGGGGCGTGGACACGTCCTTATCCCCATGAATGATCAGCGTCGGCGCGGTGATTTTGGGCAGTTCGGCGCGGAAGTCGGTCTCGGTGGCCGCACGGTTGCAGTCGATGAGGGCTTTCAGCGAAGCCTGCAGGCACATCCTTATTCCCCACTGAACCATCTCAGGCGAGGTCTCCGGCGTGAAGAAGGGCCGGGCGTTGTCGGACAGCCACTTCGGAAAGTCCCTGCTCCAGGCTGCTTGCAGTCGTTCAAGGACGCTCTTGTCCACTCCGTCCGGATTGTCTTCGGTCTTGAGGGCGAAGGGCAAAGACGGGCTGACGAGCGCGACGCGGGCGACGCGCCTGGCGCCGTGTCGTGACAGATAGCGGGCGACCACGCCGCAGCCCATCGAGTGGCCGACAAGCGTGACCTCGCGAAGGTTGAGTTGTTCGATCACCGCCGCGAGATCGCCGGCGAGCGTGTCGTAATCGTAGCCCCGCCCGGGGTCGCTCGATCGTCCGTGGCCGCGACTGTCGTAAGCGACGCAGCGCAGTCCTTGGTCGGCCAAGTGGATCATCTGGTATTGCCACATGTCGGAGTTGAGCGCCCAACTGTGGACGAAGACGACGGGCTTGCCGTTGCCCCAGTCCTTATAAAACAAGCTCGCGCCATCGCTGGTCACGATGAATGGCGTCCGGATAGTGTTTGCAGCCGGGGTTTTTGTCTTCGCGCCTTCGGCTTGCGCCGGGCCGCTTGCGGCGACCAGCCCGGCGCCGGCGGCCACAGACACGACTGATTTCAGAACATTTCGTCTATGCATAACTCTCCTGCGGAAAATCCCTGGGTACGCATCGCTTCCAGCGTGCAGTCTCGGCGAAAGACGAATTTATAGGAACCAGACCTGGGTACGCACCGCCACAGGTTTGGGAGAGACTGATTCCGATCAATAGGTCTCTGGCAGAGACTGCACGCTGGAAGCGATGCGTACCCAGGGCGCGTTTTCATTCTTTCAAGGCGTCGCGACGCGACATGAGCGACTCTTCAATTGAAAAGTCTCACCCTGCTTGTTTAGGAGCGAAATCAAGGAAGCCAGTGATTGTCTGTAAGCGGTCGCCGACGATCACTCCGAAGTCGACGCCGCCTGCGAGAGCGGGGCCGCCTTCGGGGCCGAGTTCCCACGAGAAGCGGACGCGGTCGTTGTGCGCGTCCACCTCGCCGTTCGCCTTGCCTGCGCGCATATTCCGCGGTTGTCGTCAGTGAATCAATTACCTCGGAGGTAATGGATGGCGATTTAGGCCTGTGCTATCGTTAAATCGTGATGACTGGCGTTCAAACTCAACCAGTGGGAAATCTTCTGCGCAAATGGCGCGAGCGGCGGCGATTGAGCCAGCTCGACCTTGCCTGCGAGGCCGAGATCTCGACCAGGCATTTGAGCTTCCTCGAAACGGGCCGTTCGCTGCCGAGCCGCGAAATGGTCCTGCGGCTTGCCGAGCGACTCGACGTGCCATTGCGCGAGCGCAACGCCCTGTTGGTCGCCGCCGGGTACGCGCCGGCCTTCCCCGAAAGGCAGCTAGATGATCCGGCGCTTCAGTCCGCGCGCAAGGCCGTCGACCTTGTGCTCGCGGGGCATGAGCCGTATCCGGCGCTCGCAATCGACCGCCATTGGACGCTCATTGCGTCCAACAACGCGGTACCGCCTTTGCTTGCCGGGGTCGATCCGTCGTTGTTGCGTCCTCCCGTCAACGCGCTTCGGCTCAGCCTGCATCCGGCGGGGCTGGCGCCAAGGATCGCCAATCTCGCCGAGTGGCGTTCGCATCTGCTCGCGCGCCTGCGCCGCCAGATCGAAGTGACCGCCGACCCGGTTCTCGAAGAATTGCTGAACGATCTCTGTGGTTATCCTGCGCCCGGCGAGGGCGCTGAGAACGGCGGCGCCGGAGAATACGCCGGCGTGGCTGTGCCTTTCCGGCTCGTGACGGAGCAAGGCGTTCTCTCGTTCATCAGCGCGACGACGATTTTCGGGACGCCTGTTGACGTCACCTTGTCGGAGCTTGCGCTCGAATCCTTTTTCCCAGCCGACGCCGCCACGGCAAATATCTTGCGGTTGTCCGCTGATAACCATAAGCCACTTCACGATTTCGCCCCTTCACCCATTAAGTGAAGGTGGAGGCGGGTTGTAATCGGCGCCTGCTGTATGACTCGGAAGAATAGTGGCGCGGACTTTAGTCCGCGCGGCCTGAGGATATGACGCAGGCGCGGACTAAAGTCCGCGCCACGGTCAAGATCGATTCCATCCGTTTCTTAACCGTGGATCTGGGTTGGACAACCTACGGTACGTCAGCATGGATATAATGCGCGCCTTCACGAATCTGTTAACAGAGCTGTTTCCGGCCTTCCTGGACAAGGGGATGAGCGGGGTGTATATCATTCCGCGTATCGAAATCACTCCCGACGCGAAAGGTAAAACCTCAGAATCAGAAAGGAAAATAAACATGAAAAAGTATCAGATCGGTATTGTCGCTCTTGTCTTATTGGCCGCAGTCTCGCTCGGCCTGGCTCAGGGCGGTAAAGACAAGGCGAAGAAAGCTCAGACCGCGACCGGGAAATCCGAACAACCTCACACGATGATCACGCCGAACGATGTCAAATGGGGGCCGGCGCCGCCGGCTCTCCCAGCGGGCGCGCAAATTGCGGTTCTATCCGGCGATCCGTCGAAAGCGGAGCCGTTCACCATCCGCCTCAAGGCGCCGGACGGCTACAAAATCATGCCGCATTGGCATCCGACAGACGAAAACGTGACGGTGTTGGAGGGAACCTTCGCGATGGGGGTCGGCGAAAAGTTCGATGAGGCGGCGGCGCACGCGATGCCCGCGGGATCATTCGTCAGAATGCCCAAAGGGACGCGGCATTTCGCCATGGCCAAAGGCGAGACTGTGGTTCAGGTGCATGCCATGGGGCCGTTCGTAATCAACTACGTCAACCCGAATGACGATCCGCGGAAGCAGGCGAAGAAATAACATCGCCGCGCTTGTGAGCAAGCTGAAGCGTCAGCAGATCGCGCCATCAACAGAAAAACCACCGGCTAATATCCAACGCCCTTTCAGGGCGAAGATCGGGAATCCCCAGACGCAAAAGATTTGGGTAATGACAAGGCGTTGAAACGCCGGGCTAAACTCAAGGCGCCGCTTTCTTCGCCTTGATCCGCTCATATGGGTCGGGCTCATCTATAAGCAGCCCTTCATCGACAGCTATACACGCGTCGCTTTCGCCAAACTCTATGATCGGAAGAACGCGCTGGTGGCCGCTGAGATGCTCAACGATCGAGCGCAGCCTTTCTTCGAAGAATAGATGGCCCCGCTCTTGCGCGCCATGACGAATCGCGAGGCAGAGTACTGCGGGGCGATCGAGCATCGCGAATATCAAAGCTACCTGGCAGTGGAGAACATCGACCATTCAAAAACCAAAGCGCGCCTACCCGCCGGACTGTGGACATTTTTTGGAATGACTCCAATAATGAAGCGGCCCGTTCGGCAAAGTCGAATATCGATCAAGGAGAAATATTCCGCATGCCTCCAATTGACGTCGCCGCGTTGCGCCACGACTGGACAGTCGGCGAGATCGAAATCATCTACAACCTACCCTTGCCCGATCTGATCTTTCAGGCGCAGATCGCGCACCGCCGCCATCACAATCCGGCAGAGGTACAAGGTTGCACGCTGCTCAGTATTAAGACCGGCGGCTGTCCTGAGGATTGCGCCTACTGCCCACAATCAGCTCGTTATCAAACCGGCGTTACGCGCCACGCGCTTCTGAGCGTAGACGAGACGCTGGATGCTGCCCGGCAGGCGCACGAGCAAGGCGCGACGCGCTTCTGTATGGGCGCGGCATGGCGCGACGCGCCACAAGGCAAGGAGTTCGATAGTGTGCTTGAGATGGTGCGCGGCGTGCGCGCTTTGGGGATGGAGGCATGCTGTACGCTCGGCATGTTGACTGATGAGCAAGCCGAAGCATTGGCCCGGGCGGGGCTGACCGCCTACAACCATAACCTCGACACTGCGCCGGAGTTCTATGGCTCGATCATCACCACGCGCGCTTACGAAGACCGGCTGGCGACGCTAACGCGTGTGCGTCGCGCCGGCGTCACCGTGTGCTGTGGCGGCATCATCGGGATGGGTGAGTCTCGCGGGGATCGTTACGGTCTGCTGCAACAACTCGCCAACCAGCGCCCGCATCCCGAAAGTGTGCCGATCAATCTGTTGGTGCGTGTCGCGGGCACGCCGCTGGCTGAACAACCTGACACCGACCCCTTAGAACTGGTGAGGATGATCGCGACCGCGCGCATCCTGATGCCGGCCTCGACGGTGAGGTTAAGCGCCGGCCGGCTCTCGCTCTCGGACGAAGCGCAGGCGCTCTGTTTTCTGGCCGGCGCCAATTCGATCTTCATGGGCGACCGGCTGCTAACCACTCCCAATCCGGAGCGCAATCGCGACCAGGCATTGCTTGGCCGACTCGGGTTGCGCCTGCGAGCGACGCCGCGCAATGCTTTGGACGGATGAAGCATGGCGCGCGATTCTATGTTCCAGCCCCGGTTCCAAAGCCGCAGTCCGTCATATTTTGTCCTGTTTATATCCTCATAACTCTTGTTTATTTGTCTTCTTAACTATATTATCCCCTCGTTAGCTATCCCAACCCGATCTTCCCTACGTCCCATTTAACTTCTGCGACCAACTTTACGGCGCCGGCGCCCGCATCCAGCTCGAGTGGCGCCTTCACCGTGTGGGCCCGCAGACGTCGTGGGCAATGTCTTAGCCGCGAGCAATCAGTCAAGGCTGTGACACAAACAATGGGGGGATCGTAAGCGCCGACTGCGCTCAAACACGCCACTCGGAATGTGAAAGTGGCTAAGGTACCCATCACAGTTCGAAAACCAGGAGGTCAAAATAATGCGTAACACACTCTACCTTTTGCTGGCCGCAGCGATGTTTTTTTCATCGATCTGGCAGGCTTCGGCGCCAGTCGCGGCGAATCAACGCGCGGCCGAACAGCAACAGATCGACCAAGCGATCCCGCAGGTTCAACCCTTCAGCCAAACCAACTACGATGTGCGCGTGGAGATTCGCTCCGCGGCGCCAGGCAGAGTGAATCAATTGGGCGTGGCGGTCGCCGGCGCCCATTCACAGGTAATGCATAACGCTATTGAATCTTTCCGTGAGCGATTTTCTTCCGACACGCGTGATAATTTACGTGTGGTGATGAACGATGTCGGTCTGCCGAAAATGGTTATCAATACTGAGGAGCCGCTCTCTGCCCCCCAATCAGGCCAGCCGGATTCGATCGCGCGCGACTTTCTCGCCGATAATTCGGCCATGTTCAGACTCAACAGAAGCCAAATCCTCGAGATGAAACTGAAGAGTGAGGATAACGACCAGGGCACGACCTTCTTAAATTACGAACAAATGGTAGATGGCGTTCCTGTCTTTCAAGGGCAGGTTCAAGTCGCCATCAACGCCAAAGGGCAGGTGATCTCAATCGGCGAAGGACTGGTGATTCCTGACGCCGGAATCAATACCATTCCCAGGCTTTCCGAGGGCGAAGGAATGCAGAGAGCTTTTCAGTTCGCGGGCAGACAGGCGCCTGCTTCGTTCGAGATGATGGAGAGCCGGTTAGCCAAAGGCGACCGCGCCGTTTATCGAAACCCGCTCGGCGCGAGTCGCGAGGATATTTTCTCTGAGATGAGAATTATGCGTGTCGGGCCGCGAGCCGTACTCGCCTGGCATTCTTACGTGGATGTCGGCCCGAGCGAATGGTACGAAATCCTGGTCGACGCGAATACGGGGGCGATGCTCTATCGCTACAACCTCTACGCTGACGTCGCCCAGGGAACGGTCTTCCGAGAGAATGGGCTGGGTCAACGCACGCTCGAATCTTTCGTCGGGGATACGGCGATCAACACGGCCGCCGGCTGGATGGGTACTTCGACCGTGACGACAGGCAACAACGTTGAGGCCTATCTGGATAGCGATGCAAATAACCAACCGGATGCGGTTAATACCGCAGATCTTCAAAACGGACACGCCTTCTCGTCCATACAGGACTTCACCTTCCCATTCACTCTAGGCGTTGATCCGCGGACCCAAAGGGCGGCCGCGGTGACCAATCTCTTCTATTTCAACAACATCATACATGATTTCTCTTACCAGCTCGGGTTCACTGAAGCGGCAGGCAACTTCCAGACGAACAACTTCGGGCGTGGTGGAACCGGCAATGATTCGGTCAGAGCTGAAGCGCAGGACGGATCGGGGACCAACAACGCCAACTTTGGGACGCCCCCCGAAGGACAGCGCCCGCGCATGCAGATGTTCCTCTTCACTCGTGGAACGGCTGATCTGAATGATGACCGCGACGGCGACTTCGACGGTGATGTTGTCTTACACGAGTATGGACATGGAATTTCGAATCGTCTGGTCGGCGGACCGGCGAACACGAGTTGTTTGGGCGGAACGCAAGCGGGCGCTATGGGCGAGGGCTGGTCTGATTACTGGGCGGCCACTTTCTATGGTAATGGCGTCATCGGCGAATTTGTCACCAACAATTTGACTCGCGGCATTCGCCGCGCAGCCTACACGGTTCCCGCGGACCCGGTTCACGATTCCTACGCCGACCTGGGAGTCGGAGGCTTTGAGGTCCATCGCGACGGCGAAGTCTGGGCTGCGGCATTGTGGGATTTGCGACAAACGCTGGGAGCCGCGATCGCCGACAGGCTGGTCCTGCAAGGTATGAAGTTTACTCCCTGCAGCCCGTCCTTCCTCAATGCTCGCGACGGCATCTTGATGGCCGATCAGAACCTCAACGGCGGCGCGAACAGATGCGCCATCTGGACAGTCTTCGCGCGTCACGGGATGGGAGTCTCGGCCCAAGGAAATAACGGCACAACGCACGTCGCCGCAACCGATGTCCCGCAGGATTGCAACGGCGGCGGGGCGACGACGATCTTCTTCGACAACTTCGAGACCAGTCAGGGCTGGGTCACCAACCCGAACGGGACCGACACCGCGACGACGGGACAATGGGCGCGCGCCAACCCCGAAACTACAACTTCGAACGGAACCAAACAGGTCGGAACCACTGTCAGCGGGGTCAATGACCTGGTTACTGGCCCCCTGGCCGGAGCCTCTGCCGGCGTCAATGACATAGACGGCGGCGTCACCTCCATCCAGTCGCCGGCAATCACACTTCAAGGAGGAACCAACTTCACGTTGACCTTCTCCTATTACCTGGCCCACGGGGCCAACTCCTCAACCGCGGACTTCTTCCGGGTGAGGATCGTGGCCGGCGCTTCAGTGACCACGGTATTCCAGGAATTGGGCAGTAACGTGAACGATAACGGAGCCTTCACCGCCGCCACGGTGAATCTCAGCCAGTTCGCCGGACAGACGATCCGAATCCTGATCGAGGCGGCTGACAACGCCGGCGCAAGCCTCGTCGAGGCGGGCGTCGACGACGTGAGGATAACTGGGCAGTAAGGACAGAAGATCGAGGATCGAGGATCGAGGATCGAGAATTGAAGCTCACTCCATCCGCTCGATCCCCGATCCTAAATCAGACCACGTAAGATTAGTACAGATAGTCAAACCGCCGCAGGACGCCGCAGGCGCGCAGAGAACGATCAAGACTGGTCTTTCTCTGCGTCCCTGCGGCGTCCTGCGGCGGTTTGACGCCTGATTTAGGTCAGAATATATCTGGTTTTTCCAAAGCTTGCTGCGTGAACATATCCTCTTTCAGCCCCGTGTTGAAGCGAATGTCTTCGAGCGTCAAGATCGTCTTCGTGCCTTCGGCAGGTGTGCTCATCTCTACCCGCTTTGCGACCCAGACGCCGGAGATTTTTTCGAGATTACCGGCTTTCAGAATCCGCTGTTTCTGGCCTTGTTTGTCGTACATCTCGGCCATCACGGTGTAAGGCGCATCTTTCGGGACCCAGATGTAGACGTAAGCGTATTGGGATTTGTCAGGCGACACGGGGCGCGCCTCGATCTTGTAGGTCTTGCGCCCGTCAATCACTTCGCCCTCGCCAATGAGCTTGTAGGTGAAATCGTCGAGCACGCGCTCAGACAAGTCCTCGTTGGTGAAATCAGAGCCGATGAAGCGTTGTCGGCGTTCCTGCGCGGCGAGGCGGCGGACGCGTCGAATCGCGGGCGTATACATCCATTGACGGTCAGCTACGCCGCCCTGGTTGATCGAAAGTAGACCGACGCCGCGCACCTCCGGCGGGTCGGTAAATCGCACAAGAGTCTTGCTATTGCCCAGCCCGCCTAGTTTGCGCATCGTGAACTTCTTGCTGCGTACTGCCCCCTTCTTGTCTACTGCATCTATCTTTCCTCGCCAGGTCGTGTCGCGGCTGGTGTCCTGCTTGTAAACGCCCTCCATGATTTTTCGGGCGTCTTGCCCCCAACTTGCGCCCGTGAACGTCAGCAAGCAAAAGATAGAAAGTAATGCGGACTTCTTCAAAATCATCTTTTCATCCTCAATGCAATGTCGTCTTTTTGACACTCCCACAACTAGAAGCGGTGCGATGAATTTGGCTTTTTTGTAACACCCAAGGTTGGTTATTCATACCCGATTGCCTCGACAACTCTCACGTTTACGGCCCTCCGCGCCGGCCACCAGGCGGCCAAGAGCGCAATCGCCAGCACAATCGGCGACGCGAACAGAATGATCGACGCCGGAAACGCGAATGGGATCGTGTACCCTCCGATTATCGCAGCCGCCGTTCGCGTCAAGAAATAGGTGTTGAAGACGCCCGCGATGGCCGCCGTCACAATCCCGATGACGCCGATCACCACGGCTTCGAGTAGGATCATCTTTCGCAACTGGCCGCGCAACCCGCCGATCGCGCGGATCACTCCCAGTTCCCGTTTGCGCTCGGCGGTCGAGATGATCAGCGCGTTGACGATGCCCAGCGCGGCGGTGAAGACCGCGACCAGCATCTGCATGTACATCATCGCGAAAAACTGATCGAGCAGTTTCAGCACCCACGAGCGCCACTCCTCCTGCGTGTATATAAACGCGCGTTGCCGGCCCTTGAGCGCGCGCTGCAACTCGTTTTTGAACGCGACGCGCTCGACGCCCGGCGCCAGGTTGACGTTGATGATGTCTATTGACGGGTCTTTCCAGTATCGTTTGTAAAGGTCGCGTTCCAGATAGATCGAGCCCTTTTCGGAGGAGTAATCTTCAATGACGCCGGCGATTGGACGGTCGAAAGCTTCGGTCGGCGTTTGCAGCCTGACGCGATCGCCGACCCACAGGCGGTAGCGGTTGGCGAAATTGTGCGAGACCAATAAGCCTTCGCCTTTCGTTACTTTCTCCCGCGCGGTCGCGGCGTCGGCGCCTTGAATTTCGAGCTTCGTGCGCGCGAACCATCCGTCTAGCTCCAACGCGACGAGGGCCACCGAATCGTCGGCGTAAGGTAGAAAGATGAAGCGAACGTTCTCCAATCGTGTGACGCCGGGCAACGCCGCGATCTTGCCCGCCAACGCTTCGTCGAAATGCCAGGTCCTTGATCGCGCGCCTTCACTGGTGGTCACCACCAGGTCGGCGTTGATCGACTCTTTCATCCAGCGGTCAAAGACGTCTTTCTGACTCTGGACGTAGGCGCCCGTGGCAAAGACGAACATCAACCCTATCATCAGCGCGCCGACCGTCGCCGAAGTCCTGCGCGGCGCCTGTATCATCGAATCCACCGCCAGCGCTCCCTCCGCGCCAAATAGCCGATCCATCAACGGCCGCAACGCCCGCGCGGTCAACTCCGACAACTTCGGCAGCGCGGCGACCATCCCGAGAATGATCAAGACCGCGTAGGAGAATTGAATGTAGAGGTCGGCGCGCAACGGCGCGAAGCGGATCAAGGCCAATCCGGCCAAAACCATCGCGACGCCCGCGACCAACCGCGCAGGCCCCAGCACGGACTCGCGCTGCCTGGTTTCGATGTTGTGCAACGCCGTCGCCGGATCGAGTTGTGACGCGGCTCGCGACGGCGCCCACGCGGCGATGATCGAAGCCGCGACGCCCAGCGCGAACGACAACAACGCAAAGTCCCAGCGAAAGACCGGCGCCTGTCGCGTCGAAACTAATCCGAAGAGCTGGTTGGCGATCGAACTCATTACCAACTCCACGCCCACCGAAAGCCCGAACCCGAGGGCGACGCCGAGGGCGCTCCCGAGCAACCCCATTACCGCGGCTTCGCCGAGGAACATCCGCCGGACGTTCTTTCGCTCGACGCCGATGGCGCGCAGCACACCGATCTCTTTCCAGCGTTGATTGACCGAGATGCTGAAGGTGTTGAAGATGATGAATATGCCCACCAACAGAGCGATCAGACTGGTCAGGGTCATCCCGATATTCATTCCCTTGACGGCGCTCTCCAGCCCCTGTCCGCGCGACGACGGGCGTTCAATCTCCAATCCCGCGGGCAACCGCTCGCGCAGCCGTCGCCGCAACTCTTCGACCGTCGTCTCCGGCTCATTCATCAGATCAATGCGGTCGAAGTTTTTGCCGCGCCCGAAAACGAACTGCGCGTTGAAGACGTCCATCACAGCTATCTGTCCCCCGAAGACTTCGCCCAGCCCCGACGGTTTGAAAACGCCCCGGACAGTGAAATCTTTTTTGCCCTGCGAGGTGAACAAGGGCAATCTGTCGCCTTCCTTCAATTTGTGTTTGTCGGCGAAGGCGCGTGAGACGAGGATCGAATCAGGCTGGGCCAGCGCGACCAGCGGATCGCCGATCTCGCTGTTAGCTTCATCGAATTGATATTCCCGCAATTCGCCGTCGCCCAGCATATCCACGCCGACGATCAGCAGGGCGCCTTCGTCTTCAAACGCCGTGTGGGCGACGACTTCTATGGCCGGCTCGGCGATCTTCACGCCCGGCGTATCCTTCACCGTCTCCCAGACGCCTTCGGGGAAGCCCGATTCGCCTCCCGCGATCTGTAGCGTCGCTTTGCCGGCGACCTTCTCAATCGTCGTCGTCAGCGAGCTGATCAGCGTCACATTGGCTGTGCGCACGGCGAAGAAGACCGCCACGCCGAGCGCGATGCCGAGCAGCGTCAATAGGGTACGAAGCCTGTGCCGTCGCCATTGTTTCCAGGTGATGTTCGCCAGAGCCGAGATCATCGCGCCGCCTCCAATGAAATGTTCGGCGAAGCCTGCGCGCGCTCCTCTCTGACCACGCTGCCGTCGCGCAACAGGAGGATGCGGTCGCAATGCGCGGCGGCCTCCGCGTTGTGCGTGACCATCAGAATAGTGGCGTTGAACTCATGATGCAGGTCGTCGAGCAGCCCCAAAATCTCTTCCCCGGTCTTCGAATCGAGATTGCCCGTAGGTTCGTCGGCCAGCAGGATCGGTGGACGGAAGATCAGCGCGCGCGCGATCGCGATTCGCTGCCGTTCACCGCCCGACAATTCATCAGGGCGATGCGTGACGCGTCCGCCCAACCCCACTCGCTCCAACATCGTTTTAGCGCGCCGATCGGCCTCTCGACGTGACGTCCCCTGGAGCCGGAGCGGCAGCGAAACGTTTTCGAGCGCGGTTAAGGTCGCCAACAGGTTGAAGGTCTGAAAGACCATCCCGATCTTTTCGCGCCGCAGTCTGGTCCGCGCGTCGTCATCGAGCGAAGCTATATTCACCCCGTCAATCTTGACCGCGCCCGCGGTCGGCTCGTCCAGCCCGCAGATCAGATTGAGCAGCGTTGATTTGCCCGATCCCGACGGTCCCATCACCGCGACTCGCTCGCCACGATGAATCTCCAGGCACACATTATTCAGCGCATGAACGACCTTACCGTCGCCGTAGTCGCGCGAGACATTTTCAAGTTGGATCATCGATTCACCACCCCTCAAGAATATTTTCACAAACCTTCTGAAATAAAAAGCCGTTGGTCATGAGGGAGAGCAGGCGCTCGACTTTTTCACTCAGGCGCCGCCGTCGCCGAGCGCGGTCGGTAACCGCAGTGGGGAAGCCACAACGCTCGGCAATATTGCCCACTTTAAACGCGCTCTCGGCCATTTTGATGAATCTCGTTCTCACATGGAGTCCGTCATAAAGATCATTGAGTAGTCTGTAAACTAAGTTAGTTGATATTTTGTGTTTTAAATCCTTTGCTTTGAGCCTGCGGAGCAGGCGGCAGCATAAAGCCTGGGGCGTAAGCCCCAGGAGAGGGGCAGCAAAGCGATCAGAGCCCGCGAAGAACCTGACCTGGGGTTCCGCCTTCGGCTCCACCCCAGGCTTTACTCTGCCGCCCGCTCCGCGGGCTTGAATAATACCAAAAAACTTAATTTACAGGGTCCTAAATTTTTCGATTTTTTTATT
>Ga0137374_10002414_pt1 | contig 21929 bp, 19 predicted proteins | sample SagtaG_20_FD_104811 | JGI IMG/M metagenome (GOLD analysis project Ga0137374, IMG submission 104811) | Vadose zone soil microbial communities from Sagehorn Ranch, Mendocino, California, USA - Sage1_R_100_16 metaG | ecosystem: Environmental > Terrestrial > Soil > Vadose zone | place: USA... | reverse complement strand
AGTGTGCATCGGCGATGTCAACCGACCAGAAGGGAGCACCAATGCCCGACCGAGACGGATACCTGTCCGGCGTCCCATGCTGGGTCGACACAAGCCAGCCCGATCCGGAGGCGGCAGTCAACTTCTACAGCGGCCTGTTCGGCTGGGAGTTCGAGGACGTGATGCCGCCGGACTCACCGGGCAAGTACTTCATCGCTCGCCTCCGCGGCGGCGACGTAGCCGCCGTCGGTTCTGTGCCCGAGGGCGGGCCACCGATAGCGGTATGGAACACGTACGTCTGGGTTGAGAGCGCCGACGAGGCCGCCTCGAAGGTGCTAGATGCCGGCGGGCGCGTCGTGACAGAGCCCTTCGACGTCATGGACGCGGGCCGGATGGCGGTGTTCACGGATCCCGAAGGCGCCGCGTTCTGCGTCTGGCAGGCGAAGCAGCACAAGGGCGCGCGGATCGTCAACGAACCCGGCTCGTTGAACTTCAACGGTCTGAACACCCGTGACGCCGAAGGCGCGAAGTCCTTCTACGGCTCGGTCTTCGGCTGGGAGACGCTGGAGTTGGAGGGCGGCGCTGAGATGTGGACGCTGCCGGGCTACGGCAATTACCTGGAGCAGGACAATCCGGAGCTCCGGAAGCAGATGGCCGAAGCCGGCGCTCCCGCTGGTTTCGAGGACGTGGTCGCCTCACTCAACCCGATCGCGGACGACCAACCGGATACCCCGGCGCACTGGAGCGTGACCTTCGCCGTCGACGATGCCGACGCAACCGCGGCGAAGGCCACAGAGCTCGGCGGCCAGGTGGCGACTCCGCCGTTCGATGCCCCCTGGGTCAGGATGACCATCATCGCCGATCCGCAGGGCGCGACGTTCATCGCAAGCAAGTTCGTCCCGGAGAACAGGGACCTCAGCAGCCAGGGCGATTCAACGGCCAGGGCCGCGTAGCAAAGGCTCGTCGACGAGCCGCCGCGGGCTCCGGCTCGGCCACGTCTGCGAGCCCGAGCGCGTCGGGCCCGTCGAGCGATGCCAGCCGTAGCGCCTTCACGGCTAGGGTCGGGGGACGGAAGGGTTCCGTCGCCCCAGCTAGAATATCTAACCAGATGGTTAACCGTGCTGCCGTAGATTCACTCGATGCCGTCTTCGGCGCCCTCGCCGACCCAACTCGCCGCGCGATCGTCGAGCGGCTGACGGGCGGCGAGGCATCGGTCGGCGAGCTCGCCGAGCCATTCGATATGTCGCTACCCGCGATCTCGAAGCACCTCACCGTGCTCGAGGACGCGGGCCTCCTCGCTCGGAGGAAGGACGGGCGGGTACGTCACTGCCGGCTAATCGAAGCGCCGATGCGTGACGCGCTCGAGTGGATCGCGACCTACGGAAGCTTCTGGGAGGACCGGCTCGATTCCCTCGACCGGTTCTTGGCCAAGTCGCGTAAAGGCGGGCGCTGATGCCCCCCCTCCTGCCCTGGGAAGACGCCGCCGTTCAGGCGAAGGCGGTGGACGCGGTGGTTCACGTCACGCGGGAGTTCTCGGCTCCGCGCGAGGTGGTCTTCTCGGCCTGGACCGAGTCGGAGGTGCTGACCCAATGGTTCACCCCGGTCGACGGCTCCTCAAGCGCCGAGCTCGACGTCCGTCCCGGTGGGAAGTACCGGATCACGATGCAGCCGGGCCCCGGGCTCCCCGGGCCCGCCCATATTGTCGGGACCTATCTCGAAGTCGTGCCGCCGGAGCGCCTCGTCTGCACCTTCGGTTGGGAGCTATCGTCGTCCGCTGATCTCGCCGGCCTAGAGAGTCTCGAGAACCTGGACCAGCGTCTCAAGGACTTCAAGAGTCTCGACAGTCGCGTAACCGTTCAGTTCCGCGATCTGGGCGGGTCCACGGAAGTGAGCATCACTCATGAGCGTCTCGCCACCCAGAACCTGAGGGCCGTCCACATCTTCGGCTGGGAGAGCGTCCTCGACAACTTGGCTGATGTCGTTTGATGCGCGGCTCCGACGGGCACGTGAGCTCGCACTCATCGTCGTGCTCGCGGTTGGCAGCCTGCTGCTTTGGGTCGGGATCCCCGCCGGCTGGCGGCCTTTGTGCGCGAGCCGCAGGAGGTCACCGCCTGAATCATCGTTTTGACGTGGTCACTCCGGATGCGGCGACGGCGACCCTGAGCGCGGGGGGCGATCCGCGCTCAGGGAACGTCGCCTTGAATACAGGGGCGCGCGCTACGGGATGTGCGAACCGCCCGGCGAGGAGCCAGCCGGCGAGCTAGCCGTCGACAGACCCTCGGCGGAGTTCGCCTGCCCCGTATCGCTGTCGCCCTGGCTACCAGTGTCGGCGGGGGGCTCCGAGGGGGTTAGATCCTGTGTGCCCTGGGAGGTGCGCTGGCCAAACGCCTGGTCGTCGGTCGACGCGTTCTGCTGGGCGTCCGTGGCGGTCGACTGGCCGAACTCTTGTCCGGCGGGAGGTGTCGGCGGCACGCCGCTCGGCGGTCCACCCGACCCGGTCTCGGTCGTATCGCTGTCCTGCTGATCTTCACCCTTGGCTGGGGTTGCCGCCTGGCCGTGATCGCATGCGCTCCCAGCCGCCTGGGAATGCCCCTGGCTGGCCGCGGCGGCCACCGCCTGGCCGAACGCGCATCCGCGGTCGGCAGGCTGCGTCGCGTCGATTACGGCGTGGACGTCACTCGCCCTCGACTGGTTGGGCAACTGGATCCCGAGCTGGTCGAAGGGCGTGCGAGCGGCATCCGGGAGGGTCACGCCGGCAACGGCCAGCCCTGCCGTTGCGAGAAAGGCAGCGAGGACCAGGCCGAGCGGCAGAATTGCGAGGCGCTTCGGAGTCATTCTGAACCTCCGAGTGGGTCGTGCATTCGAACGGCCCCGGGCGTCATGCTCGAGACTGCCGAGTCGCAGGGGAGCCGCCTCATCGGCGATCGCGGCGAGGTGGGCGGACGCGACCTCTTCGGTCGGTGGCTGGACGTATGTCTCGCGCACCCGCGCCAGGCGGCGGGCGAGCTCGCGGCCAGCCGGATCATTGACACGCAGGTCTCCACCCAGTACCCGCTCGACATCTCGATCGCTGAGCTCCGCGAGATCTTTCATCTCGTCTTCGTAAGCGTCAAAGGCGGTCAAGGTGTTACGGTCGATTTAGCGATCTCGCGCCTGAGGCTCGCCAGCGCGCGGCGTTGTAGAGCCCTCACCGCGCCCGCCGATTTGCCGAGCACACGCCCGGTCTCTCCCGCGCTCAGATCACCGATGATCCGCAGCAGGACGACATTGCGCTGTTCTTCGGGGAGCCGCCGGAGCGCAGCGCGGATCTGCGGATCCTCTATGCCCTGCGGCCACGGTTCTTCGGGCTGCGCAAGGGCCTGATTCTCGATCAGCGTCTCCGGCCAGGCCGGCTCGACCGGCCGTCGAGCCCGGTACCGCCGATCGTCGATGAGGCGGTGATGGGCGATCGCGAACGCCCAAGCCCGAAAGTCACGCTGCTCGCCCTCGAAGCTGCCGACGTCCCGAATGATCTGAAGGAACAGCTCACCCAGGAGATCGTCGGGCTCCGCTGCGCCCCGCGCGCGCAGATAGCCGAGGAGCGGGGGGGCGAGCTCGCGGTAGATCGATGTCCAGGCCCATTCCTGTCCGCTCCGCGCCGCCGCCAGCGTTTTTCGAAAGCTCTCTTCGGACGCCACGTCCATATATTCGTCGTCGCGAGGCCAGCGCACCGTGGTCGGGGGCTGGAGGTTGAAGGAGCCGGCCGATTCCCCGGGCTCACCGGCCCGATTAGCGCTATCGGCCTCTGGCCCTCGGCCTGGCAGGAGGCCCTGTGGCGCCCCGCTGCTGCGGGCAGCTCCGCAGTCTGTCCCCAGGCGTCCTGCGGCCTAGCGCTTCGTCCAGCTCAGAACGGTGGCCGTGCCGGCCCGTCTTGGGGCGCGGCCCGCCGCGATGTCTCCGCGCAGCCGCGCGAGTCCCGCTTGTAACTCGTCCGGATGGTCGCGGTGCATCCGCTCGAAGTAGCTTGTGGCGCCGCTCTCCGCCGCCTCGAGCACCCGCTCGGGGTCGGCCGACAGCGCCGCCAGCGATGCGTCCTCTATGTCCTTGAACTCGAGATCGAGCAGGCGCGCGCCGGGCAGGTCGTCGAGGATCGCCGAACGAGGTGGGTGCGTCGCTGCCATCCAGGGCCGGCTGCTCGGGAAGTAGTCGAGGACCCAGAGCGACGCGGCATCCTCGCCCGTGAAGCCCTTGAGCACCAGCCTCCCTCCGGTGCGCAGGATGCGGCGGGCCTCGGCCAGCGCCGCGCCACGGTCCTCAACATGGTGGAGCATGGAGATCATCATGGCCGCGTCGAAGCTCTCGCTCTCGAATGGCAGCTGCTGCGCGTCTGCCTCGACGACCTCGAGCCCCTTGGCGGCGGCGCGCGCCAGCATCTCGGCAGAGCGGTCCACGACGAGGGGCTCCCAGCCCTCCCGCTTCAGGGCGAGCGCGTAGTTGCCTGTGCCGCCGCCGATGTCGGCGAGCCGGCGCCCGGGCGCGCCCTCGAGCGCCTCGCACAGCGGCCGCAACACCGATGGGCTGGCCGAGCGCGTCTGATCGTAGCGCTCCGCCTGGCGAGAGTAGTCGGGCAGGAGGCTCACGGGTGGAAGCTTGACATCGGCGCCAGCAGACAAGGTACGCAGACAGCCGGCGCACGCCACCCGGTCCTTCAGCCCAGGCCTCGTCAGCGCGAGCTTCTAGCGGGTGGCGCGCAGCTCGATCCCGTCGAGCAGCGCAGCGAGGCCGAGTTCGAACGCTTAGCCACCGCCGAGCGCGCCCGTTAGCTCGTCCGCGACCGCCGTCATCGCCGGTACCTCTTCAAGCCGAAGGACACTAGAGCCCGCAACGTGCAGGATTTCCTCGAGATGGAGCTAGGGGGACTCGAACCCCCGACCTCCTGGGTGCGATCCAGGCGCTCTCCCAACTGAGCTATAGCCCCACGCGTTGGGACGCACGGTCGGATGCTGCGTCCCGGAGGGCAAGGATAGCCGCCCACCTGCCGATCTAAGCTGGTGAGAGATGCAGTGAGCTATCGCGGGCGCCTCACACTCTTCTTCTTCCTGATCGTCGTTCTCCCGATGGTCGCAGTCGCGGTGCTCGTCTCCCAGGTGACCACGCAGTCGCGAAACGGGAAGGCGGACGCCACGCTTGCGACGGGTCTCGACGGCGCCACGGCGCTCTACCGTGACGATGTCCGCGCCGCGAAGGGGGCGACTGAGCGGCTCGCGAATGACCCGGCCCTGGGGGTCGCGCTTCGCTCCGGGGACAGCGCTCGGATCGCAGGCGCGGCGCGAAGCCTCGCGGACGGGTACGGGATCGACGCCCTCGTGTTGCGCGACCCGGGCGGGCGGCAGCTTGCCACCGTAGGAACGCCGCCCCCGATCGCGTCATACCGGCTCAACCTGCGGGGGCCCGGTGGCTCGCTTGGCTCGCTCGTTGGCTCCACCACGACTCCTTCGGAGTACCTGGCCGACGTGCGGCGGCACACCGACCTCGATGCGGCGCTCCTCGTCGCCGGCAAGCCGATCTCGTCCACCCTTCGGTTGGGCGCCGCGAGCCTTCCGGCCAGCGGCCACTCAGGTGACGTGGACGTGGGCGACCGGGATCTGCGCGCCGCCGCCACGACGCTCCCGGGCACGGGCAACATGCGCCTCGCTGTGCTCACACCGAGGCAGTCGGCCAGCTTCTTCTCGTCGAGTCCCGTGATCGCCGCCGTCCTGGTGGTGTTCTTCGTGATCGCCCTGGTGTTCGTCGCGATGCTGCTGCGGACGCTCGGCGGTCAGGTCGGTGCGATGCTCGGCGCCGCTCGCAGGATCGGCGAGGGCGACTTCAGCCGCAAGGTGCCGGTGGTGGGGAGGGACGAGATGGCGGGCCTGGCGAGCGAGTTCAACAAGATGAGCGACCGGCTCAGCGAGCAGATGGAGGCGCTGCGGCGCCAGCAGGTGGAGATCGACCGCTCGGTGCGCCGGATCGGCGAGGCCTTCGCATCGGGCCTCGATCGACAGGCGCTTCTGGAGGTCGTGGTGGAGACCGCTCTCGGGGCGTGCGCCGCGCAGTACGGGACGATCACGCTCCGCGGACGAGACAAAGCGGAGGTGGAGTCGGGCAACGCGTCGGAGGAGATCAAGGCCATCGCATCGGCGGCCGAGGGCGAAGCGATCGAGAGAGACGACCTCGTCGCTCGGCAGCAGGGCGGCGTATGCGCCCTCGCCAGCCCGGTCCGCCGGCTCGGCGAGACCCCCGCCAGCGTTGGTGCGATGACGGTGGCCCGCGAGGGCGAGCCCTTCAACCAGGCGGAGCGGGACGTGTTCCTCTACCTGGTCGGGCAGGTGTCGTCGTCGATCGAGAACATCGCCCTCCACGAGCTCGTGAGCCAGCAGGCGATCACCGACGAGCTCACCGGGCTGTCGAACAACCGGCGGTTCCGGGAGCTGATCGCCAAGGAGGTCGCGCGCGCCAACCGGTTCGGCCACGACCTGTCCCTGATCATGCTGGACATCGACAACTTCAAGGGCGTCAACGACACCTACGGACACCTCCAGGGCGACGAGGTACTGCGCATGGTTGGGCGGGTGCTCGACTCGGAGTCGCGTGGAGTCGACGAGCCGGCCCGCTACGGCGGTGAGGAGTTCGCCGTGGCGCTCCCGGAGACGGCCCTTGCCGGGGCGCTCGAGCTCGCGGAACGGATCCGTTCCCGCATCGAATCCGAGAGCGTGCCGAGAACGAACGGGACGGGCGAGCTCAAGGTGACTGCGAGCATCGGCGCGGCGACGGCATCCGGCTCGGGCGGCGATGAGCAGGGGCTGATCGCGGCGGCGGACGCCGCCCTTTACGACGCCAAGCGGTCGGGGAAGAACCGCGTGGCGGCCGCCGGCACGACGAGCCCGGCGGGTCGCTCCTAGCGCGCGCAGGGGCCTGCTCCGAAGCGCGGAAATGGTGGTCGGCGGGCCGATTCGGGCGGTGGCGACCATGCAGGAAAGCGTGCCTGCACGCCCGGGAGAGCGCAGTACTCTTTCCGTCCGAACGGCTATGGGAATCCTCGATGACGCGATCCGCGAGCATCTCGAGCTGAAGCGCCAGCGCGGCGCCGACGAATCCGAGCTGAAGCAGCTCGAGGACGAGGCGTTCGGCCCGCCGACGCGACCGGGCGAGGCCGACTTCCCGGAGACGGGGGAGTCGCCCGAGCAATCCGGCAACGGCGTCGCGGCCGAGACGGCTGTCGCGGAGGCTCCGGGAGCCCCGGAGGCTCCGGTCACGCCCCTGCCCGATGAGCCGGACACCAGCGCAGAGCCGGAGCCCGATACCGGGGCGGAGCCCGCGATCGAGGAGGAGGAAGCTCACGATGAAGGCGGCGAGCCTCAGGAGGCCGGCGAGCCGCGGTTCGCTGAGTCGTCCGAGGAGATCGCGGAGCCGTCCGAGGAGCCGACGACCCTGTACGACCGCGGCGCCGAGGAGGAGCTGGAGTTCGGCGATGTCGATCTGACGCTCGACGAGGGGCATGAGGGCACGCCGGCAGAGCGGCCCCTCGAGGAGGCCGAGCAGGCCTCACAGGAGCCTCACGGCGAAGCCGATGCTCCGATCGAGACGCTCGAGACCGTCGAGCACCCCTTTCCGGAGGAGCTCGTGAAGCCGACGCCGCCCGACGAGGAGATCCCTCCCAGCGAGCCGTTGCCCGAGCGCGAAGAGCCCTTGCCGGCACCGGAGGAGGAACAGGCAGCGGAAGAGGAGCACCCCGCTGAGGAGCAGCCCGCGGAGGAAGAGGAGCACCCCGCGGAGGAGGGGGAAGAGGGGGAAGACGTTCTCGCCGACACCCCCGAGTTCCTCAAGGACGCGCCGGAGGACGACGAGCTGTGGTTCGAGCAGCGCGAACCGAAGGACTTTGACTTCTAACTAGACGTAGCCGCGCGTGCGAGCGGCCTCGACGACCCGCTCGATTCCGACCAGGTAGGCGGCCTCGCGAAGGTCGAGGCCCTCCTCGCGAGCGCGCGCCGAGACCTCGCGGTAGGCGCGGCGCATGATCGTGCCGAGTTTGTCGTTTACCTCGCGCTCGTCCCAGCGGAAGTGCTGGAGGTTCTGGACCCACTCGAAGTAGGAGACGACGACGCCGCCGGCGTTCGCCATCACGTCGGGAATGATGTAGACGTCCTTGTCGCGCAGGATCCGGTCGGCCGCGGGCGTGGTGGGGCTGTTGGCACCCTCGACGATCACCTTGCACTGCATGCGGTCGGCGTTGCCCTCGTGGATCATGCCGCCGAGCGCAGCGGGGATGAAGACGTCGCATGGCACCGCAACGAGGTCGTCGGCCGCGATCGTCTCGGCGCCCTCGAACTCGGTGATCAGGCCGCCGCCCGCGACGTGGTCGTGGAGCGCGTTGGCGTCGATGCCCGCGTCCTTGCGGATCGCTCCGTGAGCGTCGGAGACGGCGACCATCGTTGCGCCGAGTTGCTGCATGATCCGGGCTGCCCAGGAGCCGACGTTCCCGTAGCCCTGGACGGCAAAGGTGGTGTCCGCGGGGCTCAGCCCGAGGTGCGGGGCGGCCTCGCGGAACATGTAGACGCAGCCGCGGCCGGTGGCGGCCTCACGGCCGTAGGAGCCCTCGAGGGAGATGGGCTTGCCGGTGACGATCGCCGGCGTGTGGCCGTGGAGCTTTCCGTACTCGTCCATCATCCACGCCATCACCTGGGCGTTCGTGTTCACGTCGGGGGCCGCGATGTCGCGGGTGGGGCCGAGCACCTTCTCGACCTTGTCCATGAACGAGCGGGTGATCTTCTGGACCTCCGCGGGGTCGAGCTGGTCGGCCGGGCAGTTGACGCCGCCCTTGGCGCCGCCGTACGGCACGCCGGCGACGGCGGTCTTCCAGGTCATCAGCGAGGCCAGGGCGCGAACCTCGTCGATGTCGACCTCGGGGTGGAAGCGAACGCCGCCCTTGTAGGGCCCGCGGGCGCCGTTGTGCTGGATGCGATAGCCGGAGAAGACGTGGACCTTGCCGTCTGAGAGGCGCACGGGGATCTGGACGGTGACCTCGCGATACGGGCTCCAGAAGACGACGCGCAGATCGTCCGGGAGCCCAAGGTGATCGGCGGCGATCTCGAAGTAATGGCGGACGATGTCGAGGTTCGACACCTCGGCTCGTTGCCCGGGCTTGCGTTCGCCGACCGCCTCGGCGACGTCCTTCGCCTCCTCGACCGCCTGGGCGGACTTGTCGACGTCCTCGCGCTCGCCTACCGGCGTCTGGGTCTCCGTCTTCGCCATCCGAGCCTCTGGAAACGCGCTCCTTGCGGCGCATCCTCGCACAAGCTGGGTGGCGTGGCAAAGGGGGACCATCAGCCAGGACCCGGGCCTAGAATGAATCGAGAGGGGCCATAGCTCAGTTGGGAGAGCGCGGCGTTTGCAACGCCGAGGTCGCGGGTTCGAGTCCCGCTGGCTCCATCGGGCCACCGTCCTGCTTTGGGCTCGGCGGCTTCAGGCGATCAACGCAACAGCTCCACCATCTTTTCAGCCGGGTTTCTCCAGCTCAAGGTCTGCCTCGGTCGGCGGTTGAGCTCAGCTGCGACCCGATCAAGCTCGACCGACGGTGACGCGCTGGAGAGGCCCGCCCGGCCCCTCCTCGGCGGTATGGTCTTCCTGACGCCCATGCCAACGAGACGACCGCTCGTCTGTCTTTGCGCGGCGTTGCTTGTGGCGGCGGCCACCGCCCTTGCCCCGGGCGCGGCAGGCAGGGGCGCGAGCCCAACCTGCTTCGGGAAGCCCGCGACCATCGTCGGCACCCCGGGGCCCGATTCGATCGACGGCACGCCAGCCGCCGACGTGATCGTGACGGGCGGCGCGCACGACGTGGTCGACGCCGGCGGGGGCAACGACCGGGTGTGCCTGCGCGGCGGCGACGACCGGGCGCGCGGCGGCCAGGGCGACGACCGGCTCGCTGGCGGTGCGGGCAGCGACCTCTCGATCACGGGTGGCCCAGGCGCCGACACGCAGCTCGGCGGTGCCGGGGACGACAACGTCGGCACCGGCCCGATCGGCGGCGAGGGCAGCTTCACGGAGGCCGGCGAGGACGTGATGCGCGGTGGGCCGGACGACGACCAGGTAATCGGCGGGACAGGCCGCGACGGCGTTAATGGCGACGCCGGCCGTGACGACGTCGACGGCGGCTCGGGGAACGACCGCTTCGTCCGCGGCGGCGCGGGAGCCGATTCGCTCGTCGACTACCACGAAACGATGTCGGGCGGGCCAGGGCCCGACGTGATCCTGGCGGCCGACCTCGCCCACGCCGCCGCTCCCAGCCGCCTGCTCGGTGGCGGGGGCGACGACCGGCTGACCGCCTTCGACGAGGCTTCCGACACCCTGCATGGCGGCGTCGGCGACGACCGGCTGAACGCCGCCTTCGGCGACGGCGCCGACGAGCTCTTCGGCGGGCCGGGAGCCGATCGGCTCAGCGGTGGCGACGGCGCCGACCTCTGCAACGGGGGGCCGGGCGCCGACGAGTGCGATGGCGGCGCGCCCGACGCTGCGCCCGACCCCGACGTCTGCACGGCGTGCGAGCGGTCGTCGAGCTGCACCCCGGCAGCCGCGTACCGCCGATCGCGCGGCGAGCCCGCCCATCGGTAGCGGCTGGCCCAGCCTCTAGGGTGCTCGAAGATCATCGCCTCGCCCTGCCCGCCGGCCACGCACATGGCCTCCAGCCCGACCTGGTGGTCGTCGGTCTCCATCGCGTTCAGGAGGGTCTTCGGTTGGTCTGATCGAGCTCTCAGTCGCCGCCGTCTCCGGAGATCCCTTTGGGCGACGCGGTCGGCCGAGAGCGATGGAGTCGACGCACAGGCGGGCGGAGTGGTTCGGCTTATGTGCGGCTGGCTCCCTCAGCCCGGCGGAGCGCGCAGGCCCGTGAGGACGATGTCCAGGTAGCGCTCCCAGCTGATGGAGGGCGGCCCGCTCTCGTGGGGGGCGGTGGCGCGGGCCAGCCCGCGCATCAGGCTGGGCACGTCGTCGGCGGTGAAGTCGTCTCGCATCGCGCCGCTCGCCTTGGCGCGCTGGATCAGCTGCTCCGTGAGCTCGAGCAGGCGGACCTTCTGCGCTGAGGCGGCGCAGAGGTTCGGCAATTGGTCCATGGCCTCCGACAGCGAGCGGTCCTCCGCGGTGACCCTGCCCGATTCCCGCATCAGCTCGCAAAATCCATGCCACGGATCGGGATCGTCGAGCAGCGCGCTCGCCTTCTCGGCGAAACCCGCGAAGCGCTCGTCGGCGAGGGCCTGGAGGAGGTCCTCCTTGGTCGGGAAGTGCCGATATACGGTGCCGACCCCGACGCCGGCGGCACGCGCGATCTGCTCCATGTGCACATCGAGCCCGTGCTCCGCGAACTGCCCGCGGGCGGCGCTCAGGATCCGCTCGCGGTTGCGGCGGGCGTCGGCGCGCTGCTTGACCTCCACCGCGGGGGCGGCGGGAGACGTGGTCGGGGCGGATGTGGCCATCTGGATTTCCTCTCGAGGCGACTTGTGTGACGACCTGCACGCAACCGGAACCATAATTCCGTATAGTGCCGGTACTGGAACCGGAACTCGGCTTCCGATTATAGACCGCCAGCGAAGATCACAGGAGGACGACACAAGATGATGACCACGAGCCAGGAGTACGAGCGCCGCCGCTGGATCGCCCTAGCCTTCCTCTGCTTCGCCCAGTTCATCGTCGTCCTCGACGCGTCGATCATCAACGTCGCCCTGCCGTCGATCGGCGACGCACTCGACTTCTCGCAGGAGAACCTCGCCTGGGTCGTCAACGCGTACGTGCTCACCTTCGGCGGCTTTCTGCTGCTTGGCGGCCGGATGGCCGACCTGCTCGGACGCCGGCGCGTGTTCATCGGCGGCCTTCTCCTCGTCGCGGCCGCCTCGCTCGCAGCGGGCTTCGCGGCAACCGAGGGTCAGCTGATCGCGGCCCGGGCCGCCCAGGGCCTTGGCGCGGCGATCATCTCCCCGTCGGCGCTGTCGATCGTCACCACCACCTTCCGCGACGGAGCCGAGCGCAACAAGGCGCTCGGAGCGTGGGGCGCGGTCGCCGGCGCGGGCGGCGCCGCGGGCGTGCTCTTCGGCGGCATCCTCACCGACGGCCTGGGCTGGGAGTGGGTCCTGTGGGTGAACGTGCCGGTGGCACTCGTAGTGGCCGCCCTCGCGCCCCGGCTGATTGCCGAGAGCCGCTCCGAGTCCGCAACGCGCCACTTCGACGCCGCCGGTGCCGTCACCGTCACCGCCGGGCTCTCGCTGCTCGTCTACGCGATCGTCGACGCGACGGACGCGGGCTGGGGCTCGCTGCAGACCCTGGGGCTCCTTGGAGTCTCCGCGGCGCTGATCGCCGCTTTCATCGCCATCGAGCGGCGCTCGCAGGCACCGTTGATGCCCTTCCGGATCTTCCGCATACGGACCCTGACCGGCGCCAACATCGTGGGGCTTCTCGTCGGCGGTTCGCTGTTCTCGATGTTCTTCTTCATCACCCTCTACATGCAGCAGGTGCTCGGCTACAGCCCGATTCACGCTGGGCTCTCGTACCTGCCGCTCGCCGTGATGATCAGCGTCGCGGCGGGCCTCGGCTCCGTGCTCGTCACCCGGATCGGCTTCAAGCCCGTGCTCGCCACGGGCATGGCGCTGATCGCCGCGGCGCTCGTCTGGTTCTCCCAGGTCTCCGTCGGCGGCGGATTCCTCACGGACATCCTCGGCCCGTCGCTCCTCGCGGCGACCGGGCTCGGGTTCGCGTTCGTGACGACGACGATCGCCGCGGTCTCCGGGGTGCGGTCGCAGGAGTCCGGGCTCGCGAGCGGCCTGATCAACACGTCTCAGCAGATCGGCGGGGCGCTGGGCCTGGCCGTGCTCGCGACGATCGCCAACAGCCGCACCGCCGACGTCATGGCATCGGCGGGCGGCGACCCCTCGGCGCTCACCAACGCCCTCACCGAGGGCTTTCAGTCGGCGTTCCTCGGCGGCGCGGTGATCGCCCTGCTCGGCCTCGTCCTGACGTTGACGCTGATCCGCAGTCGCGACAGCCGCGCCCACGTCGAGCTCGGCACGGGGCCGGCGGTCGCCGAGGCGGAGGCCTAGACCGCGGAGGATCCTCGGCGAAGCCGTAGGGACGCGCGTGCTATAAGCGCAGCCGCACGAAGGTCACGAGCGCCCTGGATTTCGGGCGTGGGGCAGGAAGGGGGATCCGGTGGGTCGGTCAGACGAGCAACACAGAGGGCTGACCCGAAAGGAGCTGCTCGAGTCCGCCGCGGCAGTCGTTCCCGCGCTGTGGCTCGCGAGGTACGGCGACGCCGGGGTGCAGCCTGCGAGCGCCTCCTCGGGAGGGGCGGAGGGCAGCCTGGCAGGGATGAACGTGATCCTGTTCCTCACCGACCAGGAACGGGCGATTCAGCACTTTCCGCCGGGTTGGGCGTACAACAACCTGCCCGGGTTGACTCGCCTCAAGAGGCACGGCCTGACCTTCCAACGCGCGTTCACCAACGCGTGCATGTGCTCGCCGGCGCGCTCGACGCTGATGACCGGCTACTTCCCCGCCCAGCACGGCGTCAAGTACACCCTCGAGGAGGACATGCCGGCCGATCAGTACCCGCAGGTCGAGCTTCCGCTGGACCTGGCGAACATGGCCTCGGTGATGTCGGCGGCCGGCTACAACCCCGTGTACAAGGGAAAGTGGCACATGAACAAGCCGGCAGGGGACACATGGGCGCCCTCGGACGTCGGCCAGTACGGCTTCGCGCGCTGGGACCCGCCCGACGCCGGCGCCAACCAGGACATCTCGGAGGCCGGCGGCGGCAGCACGGACAACGACGGCCGGTTCATGGACTCCGTCGGCGACGTGGCTGACGGCACGGAGGGCGCGCTCCAGTACCTCAACTCCTATGCGGCCCAGCAGCAGCCGTTCTTCATGGTCATCTCGCTCGTCAACCCGCACGACGTCCTGATGTATCCCAAGAACTACCTGAACGCCGGCTACGACGACTCCTGGCTGGAGGGGGACATCCGGCTGCCGCGGACGGTCAACGAGGACCTGTCCACGAAGCCGGACGTGCAGCTCGAGTTCCTCAGGCTGTTCAACCTGTCGGGGCCGCTCCCGACGCCCCAGATGAAGCGCAACTACCTGAACTTCTACGGGAACCTCATGAAGTCCTCGGACAACTACCTTGTCGAGGTCCTCGACACGCTCACCGCGACGGGCCTGCTGGAGAACACCCTCATCGTTCGCACTTCCGATCACGGCGAGATGGGGCTCGCACACGGCGGGCTGCGACAGAAGAACTTCAACTTCTACGAGGAGTCCCTGCGCGTCCCGCTCATCTACTCGAACCCGACGCTCTATCCCAGGCCGTGCGGGACTAGGGACCTGGTCTCGCACGTGGACCTCCTGCCGACGCTGGCGACCCTGTTCGGGGCGCCGTCGTCGGCGCGGGCCGACTGGGAGGGCGTCGACTACGCGCCACTCGTGGTCCGCGGGGGAAAGGCGCCTCAGGACTACGTCGTCTTCACCTACGACGACTACCAGTCCGGTCAGGCCCAGGGCCCATACCCCAAGCCGCCGAATCACATCGTCAGCATCCGCGAGCTACGCTGGAAGCTCGCGAAGTACTACGACGCCGACGGCAACGTGCCGAACCAGTGGGAGATGTACGACTTGGCGAGGGACCCCCTCGAGACGACGAACCTCGCCCAGAGGGGCTACGAGCGGACCGCGGAGCAGGAGCGGCACTACCGGCGTCTCAGGCGACAGCTGGCGCAGGTTCAGAAGACTCGCCTCCAGCCGCTCTAGACGAGGGGGTGCCTCAGCGAGTGATGCTCACGAGCTGGATCTGCTCTTGGTTTCCGCTCACGGTCTGCTCCTTCACGTCGCCGACCCCGGCCACGTAGTACTTGCGCTCCGCGACTCCCGGGTCGAGCTTTGGCGCCGTCTCAACGGTCGCCAGGGTGTGGCCGTAGGAACCGGAGGGAACCTTCACCGGCCCGCCGCTCCCGATCACGCGAGCCTGATCGAGGGCGTGGCCGGGGTAGTACTCCTGCCGGTATTCGTCGCCCGGCTGGGGGTTCCCCGGCATGATGATCCCGGGCTGGGCGCCGTTGACGCCGCCCTCCCATGAGTCGCTTGCCTTCACGAGCTTGCCGTGCTCGACCTCGCGCGCGAGCTCGCCCATGTACCAGACGTTTCCGCCCTCGTCCTGGGCGTACCAGTCGAACGTCCTCTCCACGAGCTTTCCGCGCTGGTAGACCGTGTCGCGAACGACCGTGCAGGTGACGCCCATGATCTCCTTGGTCTGTTGGGTGACGGCCATGTCGTCGGTCTGCGGGGTCTTCCCGTCCTCGGCGACGCCCTTGTAGTGGAAGGCCGTGCCGGGCTCGAGCGGGAAGTAGCGGTTGTCGATCGCCTCCACGAAGTTCGCCGGGTCGATGGCCGGGGAGTAGGTGCCGTGGACCGGGGCCAGCTCGGATGCCGACGGCGGCGCCGCGGTGCTCGATGGCGGCGACGTGGCTGTGGTCGACGAGGAGCTACCGCCTCCTGAGGAACCGCAGCCGCTTGCTACTACGCCGCTTGCCGCCAGCGCCAATACCGGCGCCACCGTCAGAACCCGCTTGGGCCGTGTCCTCATCTTCGCCTCCATCGGTTGACCACCAGTTGCGATGAGCTGTTCTAGACCCGGCAAATGACAGGGCGATGAAAGGCGCCTCGGGTATGTGGCGCTTCATTGGCGCATAGCGCCAGTAACGCGCCATCACCCCGGCAGCTCAAGCCACACGTCGGCTCCGCCATCGTGGCGGTTGGTGGCGTGCACCGCTCCATGGTGCGCACGCGCAACCGCCTCGACGATCGCGAGGCCCAAGCCCGCCCCGCCCCCGGACCGTGCGGCATCGGCTCGGCTGAAGCGCTCGAACGCACGGTCGATGAACTCCGGCGGGAAGCCGGCGCCGCGATCGCGAACGTGCAGCTCGACTCGCCCGTCGGTGCGCCGCGCCGAAACCCGCACCTCGCCGCGTCCGTGGCTGAGCGCGTTGTCCACGAGGTTGGTGAGCGCTCGCTCCAGGAGCGCTCGATCCGCTTCGATTGTCACCCCATCGGCGCCTTCCACGACGAAGGGGCGGTCGAGCGTCTCGGTGAGATTCGCGAACCGGTCGTTGACGGACGACAGCACCGCCTCGAGCGCCAGCAGCTGGGCGTCCACCGCGACCTCGCCGCCCTCGGAGCGGGCCAGGACCAGGAGATCCTCGGCGAGCGCGATCAGGCGGTCCACCTCCCCGATCGCCGAGGCGATCGCCGCACGCAGGCGCTCCGGATCCCGCTCGTAGCGGAGAGCGAGCTCCAGCTCGGTCTTGTGAAGCGCGAGCGGCGTCCGCAGCTCGTGGCTGGCCTCGTCGACGAATCTGCGCTCCCGTTTGAGCGCCGCGTCCAAGCGGGCGAGCATCTCGTTGAGGGTTTCGCCGAGCCGGTGAAGCTCGTCGCGGGCGACTGACACCGGAAGGCGCTGGTCCGAGTCGGCGGCCGAGATCCGCGCCGCGCGCGAGCGCATCTCCTCTACCGGGCGAAGCGCTGCGGCCACGGCTCCGTATCCGGCGAGCGACGCCAGCAGGAGCGCTACCGGCCCGCCGATCAAGAGCAGCGTCGCGACGTTGCCGAGGGTGGCGTTCCGGTCCGCCAGCGACTCGCCGGTGACGACGATCAGCCGCTGCCCCTCGAACGTGATCGGGGCGGCCAGCAGGCGCACACGCCCGCTTCCGAGCCCCGGTGCCTCGGATCGCTCGACTACCGCCGGTCCGTGGTCGGCCCTCCGCACCTCCGAGCCGGTGAGAACGGGGCGTCGCGTGGGCTGAGCGCTCGGGTCGAACGTCCGGCCGCTCGCGGTGAGGACCTGGGCGAAGCCGCCGCCGCGATCCCTCAGGAACTCCCGGGCCGACTCGCTGAGGCCCGCGTCGTGGACGCGAATCAATCGGGTCAGCTCGCTGGCGCGCGAATGGAGCTCCTGATCGATCGACTGGTCGAGCTCGGATTCAAGTCGCAGGTAGAGGAACAGGCCGACGCCCGCCAGGACAATTGCCATCACCGCAGCGAAGGCCAGGGTGATCCGGGTCCTAATCGGCAGGCGCTTCATCGACCACCGTCCTCGCGCAGGCGGTAGCCGGCCCCCCGCACGGTCTCGATCGAGCGCGTGCCGAACGGGCCGTCGATCTTCCGCCGCAGGTAGCGGATGTAGGAGTCCACGACGTTGGAGCGGCTCTCGTACGCGTAGTCCCAGGCGTGCTCGAGGAGCTGCATCCTGGAGAGGACGGCTCCCGCCCGGAGCATGAACGCCTCGAGCAGGGCGAACTCCTTGGCCGAGAGCGAGATCTCGCGCTTGCCTCGCCACACGCGGCGAGTTGCCGGGTCGAGACGGAGATCGCCGACGCGAAGCTCCGGAGGCCGCTCGATCGGCCCGCGACGAGCGAGTGCTCGCAAGCGGGCGAGCAGCTCTCCGTAGGAGAACGGCTTGACCAGGTAGTCGTCGGCGCCACGGTCGAGCCCTTCGATCCGGTCTCGCACCTCCCCCCGTGCGGTCAGCATCAGGATCGGCGTCGCCGAGGCGTTGCTGCGCAGCCGCCGGCACACCTCGAAGCCGTCGATTCCCGGCAGCATGACGTCCAGGACGATGACGTCGTAGGGATGGGCCTCCGCCATCCACAGCGCGTCCTCGCCCCGGCTCGTCACGTCGACGGCCATTCCCTCCTTGCGCAGACCGCGGCCGATCAGGCCGGCCATCTTCGCCTCGTCCTCGACGAGCAAGACGCGCATTCAGATCACCCGCGCACATTGTCGCGCGCGAATGAAAGGACGATGAGACCTCGGGCCAACGGAAAGCCGGCTCGCGACCGACGCGATAGGCTGGTTTGCCTCGGGATGTGTCAGTGAACGCGACGGTAAGGAAGCTGGGCGGGCGATGGGTGATGGGTGTCGCGCTTGTGGTCCTCGCCGTTCTTCTCCCCGTTGGGGCTGCCTCGGGCGCATCCGCGCCCCCGGCCGCCAACTGCCAGCCCTTCAAGGCACAACCCTGCCTGCTGCCCTTCCCGAACGACCTGTTCACCAAGCACGACGCCTCGAGCCCGACCGGGCGCCGAGTGCATCTGCCGCAGGCCGCGATGCCCACGAACACGGAGGGGAAGCAGATCGACGTAGCCGAGTACAACCGCAACGACGGCTTCAGTCCAGGAAGCTCCGTCGTCGTTCGAGTGCCCGGGCTGGACAACCCGGCGGCCTTCGACAAGACGAACCCCGTTCACCTCACCGACATGTCGAAGGCGTTCAAGAAGGGCGCGCCGATCGTCGTCATCGACGCGAAGACCGGCAAGCGGCAGCTCATCTGGGCAGAGCTCGACTCCAACGCGAGCGATCCGCAGCACACGACCCTCCTGATCCACCCCGGCAAGAACCTCACCGAGGGCCACCGATACATCGTCGCCCTTCGCAACCTGAAGGACAAGCGCGGGCACACGCTTGCCGCCCCGAGCTGGTTCGAGAAGCTGCGCGACGGCAAGCCCCTGCCCGCCGCGGAGAAGTCCCAGAAGGCGCGCTATAGCTCGATCTTCAAGTCGCTTTCGAAGGCGGGGATCGCCCGCCACAGCCTGTATGAGGCGTGGGACTTCACGGTGGAGAGCAGGCAGGGACTGAGCTCCAGGCTGCTCACGATCCGCGACGACGCCTTCGGCCAGCTCGGCGACACCAACCTCGGCGACGGCCAGGTGCAGGGGAACGCGCCGTCCTTCCACGTCGACAACGTCCAGGCAAACCCGGCAACCGGGATCGCGAAGTACGTGACCGGGACGTTCACGGTCCCGTGCTACCTGACCACGGACAATTGCGCGATCGGCGGCGGCTTCAACTACGCCTCCAGCGGGCCCGACGCCGTGCCCTCACAGAAGCCGGGGAACCTCGCGACCGCGAACTTCTACTGCGTCATCCCCACGAGCGCCGAGACGACTCCGGGAAGGCCGTCGCTCTACGGCCACGGGCTGCTCGGCTCGGGGTCGCAGGTGACTTCAAGCGCGGTCGAGGCCCTGGCCAGCGAGCACGACTTCGTCATCTGTGGGACCGACTGGTGGGGACAGTCGAGCTCCGACATCCCCTATGACATCTCGGCGCTACAGGACCTGAACAACTTCCCGGCGGTCGCTGATCGGCTCCAGCAGGGCGTCCTCAACACCCTCTTCCTGGCGCGGCTGATGCACACGCCGGACGGATTCGCGGCCGACCCGGCGTTCCGGAACGGAAGCAGCCAGCCGGAGCTCGACACCTCCAACGTCTACTACTACGGCAACAGCCAGGGCGGGATCATGGGGGGCATCACCACCGCCGTCTCGCCCGACTTCAGGCGTGCAGTGCTTGGGGTGCCCGGGATGGACTACGGCGGGCTGCTCCTCCAGCGAAGCACGGACTTCCCGCTCTACTCCGCGTTCCTCTACGGTGACCAACCGGGCGGTGGATACACCGACGACTCGATCCACCCGCTCCTCCTCGACGTAGTGGAGCAGCTCTGGGACCGCGGGGAGGCGGACGCCTACGCTGCGCACATGACCTCCAGCCCGCTCCCGGATACGCCTCAGCACACCGTGCTGATGCACGTCGCCTACGGCGACTTCCAAGTGAGCCAGTACGCGGCGGCAGTGGAGGCACGCACGATCGGCGCCAAGGTGCACTCGCCCGCGCTCGACATCCCGCCCCGCAGCCAGGACAAGAACCTCTTCTACAAGATCCCGGCGATCCCGAGCTATCCGTTCGACGGCTCGGCGATCGTGATCTGGGACAGCGGCCCAGGCCACACGCAGCCGCCGCCGGTCACCAACACGGCGCCGGTGGAAAGCGACACCCCGCCGGTCAACCAGGATCCGCACAGCGATCCAAGGAACACGGTGGCGGCTCGCACCCAGATCTCCGACTTCCTGATGCCGACCGGCGTCGTCAACGACGTCTGTGGCGGCATGCCCTGCCACACCGACGCATTCACGCCCTAGACGCGGCAATCCGGGTGGCTTGGCGTTGGGCCGGGCAAGCCCCGGCTAGCGCAAGCGGACCTCAGCGCGCGGCATTGAAACCGGCACCCAGCAGCGCGGGCACCTGGTCCAGCGGATTCGGGGTGTCGAGCAGGACGACCCCGAGCTCGCGCCCGTCGAGCTTGCGGGTGATGACGTAGCAGCGCCCGGCCGCGTCCGTGTAGCCGGTCTTCAGGCCGGTGATCCCCTTCATGCCGAGGCGGATGAACGGGTTGTTGTTGTAGAGGTCGAGGTAGCCGCCCTTCACCGGAAAGGGAAACCGCGAGTGGTCGGCTCCGGCAACCCGGCGGATGCGTGGGTTGGCGAGGTCGGCGCGGGCCAGAGTCGCGAGGTCGCGAGGGCAGGAATAGTTGTCCGCGTCGACGATCCCACTGGGGCTGGAGAAGTGGGAGCAGCGCAGGCCGAGGCGCCGCGCCCACAGGTTCATCCGCCTCACGAATGCCGGGACGCTGCCCGCGTCGTGCTGGGCGAGCGCGATCGCGGCGTCGTTTCCGGACACGAGCAAAAGCCCGTCGAAGAGGTCGCGCAGCGGCACCTTCTTCCCCTTCGGCAGGACGCCGATGCCAGAGCCCTCGTACGCGAGCGCCTGCGGGGTGATCAGCACGGGGTCGTCTGGCCGGTCGCGCCGGGCGACGATCAGCGCGGTGATCATCTTCGTCAGGCTGGCGATCGGAAGCTGGCGGCGCGCGTGGCGCTGCCACAGCACGCGGCCGGTGTGGACGTCGAACAGGACCCCCGCAAGGGGGGCGTGCGCGAACTCGACGTGGACCGGGAGGCGACTGGGCGCCGGCCTCAGGGCGAACGGCGACGCCGGGCGTCCCTGGGGGCGTGAGGACCGAGACGGGGTAGGGTGGGTGCTCGCCGGATGCCGCTGTGCAAGCGACGGCTTTCCCGACCCCCAGGGGGCGGGATCTACGACCACAAGCGCGACGGCGCCGCCGGCCACCAGCACGCTCAGCCCGGTGACCAGCCACAGCTTCATCGCGGTGGCGGGTTGCGCATCGCTCCTAGCACGGCGAGCAGGATCAGAGCGATGATTCCGAACGACACCAGGCTGAAGATGTCGAAGCTCGACTGCGCGGCGACCGCCGCCGTCATTCCCCCGAACAGCAGGCAGAACACCAGCGCGACGAGCAGAAAGGCGTTACGCACGCGGGCCCTCGGGCCGGTGGAAGGCGCGTCCCGGCATCGTCAGTAGACGGGGTAGGGAGGCTCTGGCTCGATCGCGCGATAGCGGTTCGCGAACAGCTTGATCGCCGCAAGGCCGAAGGCGAAGCCCCCCACGTGGGCCCAATACGCCACGCCTCCTCCCCCGGACACCGCGTCCGTGCCGACCTGGCCGATCGCCGGCAGGAACTGGAGCAGGAACCAGATCCCGAGCAGGATCGCCGCCGGGATCTCGATCAGCGTGACGAACAGGATGATGAACACGACCGTCAGCACGCGAGCTCGCGGATAGAGCAGCAGGTAGCCGCCCAGCACCCCAGCGATCGCGCCGCTGGCCCCGATCGCCGGCACGGTCGAGCTGGTCGCCAGGAGCGCCTGAGTGTAGGACGCCACGATCCCGGCGAGCAGGTAGAAGAGCAGGAAGCGCGGCCGGCCCATCGAGTCCTCGACGTTGTTGCCGAAGATCCACAGGAAGAGCATGTTGAAGCCGATGTGGAGGATGCCGCCGTGCATGAACATCGACGTAAACACGGTCACCCACCACGGCGGAGAATCCAGCGGCGAGAAGTTGGGAAGCCGGTGGGCGACCTGGTACTCGTGGGTCCCCTGGCACACGACCTGCGCCTTGCCGACGGTGGGATTCCCCTGACTGGGCACCTCGCCGACCGCGCATTCTCTGCCGGGGTGCGTCAGCCGGTACGGGATGGCGCCGTACTCGAGCGTGTT